>Ga0111538_10000380_pt1 | contig 57874 bp, 51 predicted proteins | sample SoiMethybrSBSTD1_FD_79669 | JGI IMG/M metagenome (GOLD analysis project Ga0111538, IMG submission 79669) | Bulk soil microbial communities from a Populus tree surrounding site in Tennessee, USA - Soil MetaG P. TD hybrid SBSTD1 (version 2)... | ecosystem: Environmental > Terrestrial > Soil >... | reverse complement strand
CTCTGGAGTGATCTGGGCCTCCAGAGCCATGTTGGACCGCAACGATTGTCGTGTCGGCCCCGATCACTCCGCCGGGTCGCATCCCCGCAAGCGGGGCCCCTGCTCCGCCTCTGGAGTGATCTGACCCCATGAAGATCGCGATCCTCGGCGCGGGAGCGTGGGGATCGGCGCTCGCCACTTCGTTCGCCGCGCAGCACGAGATCTCGCTCTGGACGCGGTCCGCGTCCGACTGCGAGGCGCTCGCACGCACGCGTGCCAGCCGTTATCTGCCGGACGTTCGCCTCCCCGATGGGGTGCGCGTGGAATCCGACGTGGCGCGCGCGACCCACGGCGCCGAGCTCGTGCTCGTAGCCACCGCCACGGCGGGGCTGCGGCCCACGCTGGCGGCACTCGGGACCGCATCCGCCGTCGACCTCCTATGGGCCTGCAAGGGTTTCGAGACCGCCACCGGCGCGCTCCCACACCAGGTAGTGGACGATTCGCCCGCGCGCGCCGCGCGCTCGGCGGCGCTCTCGGGGCCGAGCTTCGCCCTCGAGGTGGCGCGCGGCCAACCCACGGCAGTGGTCATCGCCTCGCGCGATGCGGCATTCGCCGGCGCCTGCGCCGCGGCACTCAACAGCTCGCGCCTGCGCCTGTATTCGAGCGACGACCTGGTCGGCGTCGAGCTGGGCGGCGCGCTCAAGAACGTGATCGCGATCGCCGCCGGCATCAGCGACGGGTTGGGCCTGGGGCGCAACGCCCGGGCGGCGCTGGTCACGCGCGGTCTCGCCGAGATCGCGCGCCTCGGGAGCGCGATGGGAGGACGGGCCGAGACTTTTTCCGGGCTGGCCGGCCTGGGCGACCTGGTGCTCACCTGCACCGGTGAGCTGTCGCGCAATCGCGAGGTCGGCGTGCGCCTCGCGGCCGGAAAGCCGCTCGAAGCGGTGCTCGCGGAGCTCGGCCACGTCTCCGAAGGGGTCTCGTCGGCGCGCGCGGCACGCCGCCATGCGCTGGAACACGGGATCGAGATGCCCATCACGGAGTCGGTGTGCGCCGTGCTCTTCGAGGGACGCTCGCCGCGCGAAGCCGTGCAGCAGCTGCTTGCCCGCGATCCACGGCGCGAGTGACCGACTAGCCTCGCGGCTCGTAGAAGAACACGCCCGCCAGGAACGAGAAGTAGATCGCGTTCGCGGGAATATGGAAGTTGAAGTCGAACGCGCCGTGCGCGGCCAGCGCGAGGACCGAGAAGCCCGCGGCGACCTGGAGCGTTCCCAGGCTGCGGGAGACGTGCCCGCGGGTGATCGCGGCCCAGCGCACGAGGACGGCGAACGTCATCAGCACGATCACCCCGATCCCGGCGACGCCCAGATCCACGAACGCCTCGGCGTAGTCGTTGTGCGCGTGGTCGACGTAGCCCACCAGCTTCTCGCCCTGAAAGCGCTGGAAGACGTCGCCGAAGGTCCCGAGCCCGCTGCCGAAGGGCAGGAACTCGAGCCCTGCCCGCAGGGCAGTCGCGGCGAGCCGCAGGCGGCCCTCGTAGCCGAGGGACAAGTCGTCCGGCGCAAAGCGCTCGACGATCGGCGTAAGGCCCGCATAGGCCGCCAGCAGGAAAGCCACGCCGGCCACCGTGCCCAGTGCGACGCGGACCCTGGTCGTCGCGGCGCTCCACACCAGCACGAGGCTGGTCGCGCCGAATGCCGCCAGGCCGAAGCCGATCGCGGCGCGCGAGCGGCTGAAGAGCAGCGCCGCGAGCGCAAGCGCGACCACCAGCGACCACGCGATGCGGCGCGCGAGCCTCGCATCGGCATGGCGCGGGTGAGCTCGGAGGATTTCCCCGCTCGTATCGCGCGCCGGCAGCGTTTCCGCCGCCCAGAGCGCGACGAGGATCGGCAGCGCCATCGCCATCAGGCCGCCGAAATGATTGCGGTTCACGTAGGTCCCGGTCGCGCCGGCGCCGGCAAACGGGTTGCCCAGGTGCAGGATCGAGTCGCGTCCGACGCCGGTCTGCAGGATCCCGAGGACCGCCTCGGCCAGCGCCACGGCCGCGAACAGGAGCACGAGCCAGCGCACCTGGCGTCGCCCGAGGCGCGCGACCAGCAGGAACGCGGCCACACAGGGCAGGAGCGCCAGCCAGGCGAACTCGGTGGCGACGGGATGGATCGAGAGCGGCCGTGCGGTGGCAGCGTCCACCTGAGTGAGCACCCGGGAGTACGGCTCGTGCCCCGGTAGCGCCGACCAGATGGCGAAGGGCAAAGGGACGAGCTGGAGCAACGGATAGGCGAGCAACAGCCCGAGGGCCCAGCGCAGCGGCGCCGCCTGGGGAAACCACGGTTCGCCTTCACTGCGGGAAAGGACGTAGGCGACGAGACCCAGGAGGGCGAGGCCCTCGAGCACCAGCAGGGGCAGCGGCCGGTTGCCGCCGCGGAAGAGCGGCGCGAGGACCAGCAGCGCGGCGAGCGTGCCAAAAAGAACGGGGCCCCTGGCCCCGACCTTCCCCGTAGCGCTCACGCTCGGCGGCAACGCTAGTTCGGGCTGACGGGGGTCGGGTTCGGGTTCGAATTCGAGTTCGAGTTGGTGATCGCGGCGATCGAGGCGGCGCCGACAAGCCCCGGCACGAGGATGGATGCGAGCCCCTGGCCCACCGCGGGAGCCGCGCCGAGGGCCAGCGGCACCAGGGCCGCGCAAGGCTTGTCCGACTCGACGTCGAAGCGCTGGTTCTCCTCCATGCGCACCTCGCAGCCGTTGTCGAAGACCACGACGACGCGGCTGTTGGCGGTGGTGATGATGCGCACGCCGTTCGCCAGCGGCTGCGCCTCGTTGCCCGTGGCGAGTCCCGACTGGCCGCTCACGAGCACATTGCCGTTCACCTGCTTGAGCCGCGCAACCTCCTGCTGGGCCCACACCCCGGTCGCCCAAAGCGAGGCGGCCGCGCCCAGCGCCACTGTCCAGCCCCACCGCCGCGCTGCCGTGATCTTCATCGTTGCTCCCTTTCCATGCGCATTATGCATCGGGCCCTCTCAGTTCGTCCGCGTGGCCCGCAGGTCGTCGAACCACGCCTTGCCCATTACAAAGGTGGTCCCCTCGTTCAACCCTACCGGCTCGAGCTGCAGCACCTGGCCGGAGCAGCGCGCCGGCACGTCCACCTCGAAGGCGAACGGCTCCCAGTCGCCTGCGCCCAGGAACCGGGGCGAGACGCCCAGCACCGAGCGGCGCTCGTCGGCGCATCGCAGGGCCCATTGGATCCCGCGCACGCTTTGCAGTCCTTCCATGCGCGCAAGCCCCGTGAGCCGGTAGCGGCCCGGCGTGAGCGCTGCGAACTGGTGAATCGCCGGGCCGGCGACACGCTTGCCCGACCACGTGACACGCAGCGCGCGGCGTCCCGCGGCGTCGCTGGCGAGCGGGTAGTCGACCGCATGGGCCGGCGATCTCGCGTCCGCAATCCAGTCGAACCCCAGGCCCGTGGGAGCGTGTTCGAAGCTGCCGTTGAATACGTACCCCACCTCGGCGAGCCTCTCGCGCGGCAGGGTGTTGAGCCACAACTGGTACGCAGCCGGCGTTTGTCCCCCGCGGCGCAGGCCCTCGATCCCGCAGCCGACCTCGTCGTTGCGCGCCTGGCCCGCGGCGATCCGGCGTACGAGCAACGCCGCCGTGTGGGTCGGATCGGCCTTGCCACAGGAGTGGGTGAGGAAGGCTCCCATCCAGGCGGACGGCCGCGCGGCGAGCGCCTCCAGCGCCGCCGCAGCCTGGGGCACGGCCAGCCATTGCAGCAGCAGCGGGAATACCCACTCCCGCTCGTCGCCGTAATAAGTGAGCAGCGCGTCGAGCTTGCCCAGCGAGTCGGCCACGCGGCCCTCGCGCGCATCGAGGACCGCGCCCGCCCGAAGCGACGCACGATCGACCGGGGCGACCTCGAGCGCGGAGGCGAAGGCACGCGCCGCCGCCTTCGGATCGCCTTCGCGGTCGCGCTCGACGCCCAGGAGGACCAGGGCCTCCACGCGGGCCGGGTTGGCGGCGAGCGCGCGCTCGAGCGCCGGGCGCCGGCGCTCGCCCTCGGTGGGCAGGCGCAACTCGGGCCGATTCGTCTCGCCGTAGGCGACCGCGTTCACCTGCAGGACGCGCCATGCGATCAGCAGCGCGGCACCGAGCAGCACGGCACGCGACAGCGTGGCCACGTCAGGAACCGGCGGGGTAGAGCAGCAGCCGCGCAATCCGTGGCTGGCCCTCGTGCAGCTTGATGTCCAGCTCCACCGGGACGCGGCGCTCCGTGCGGGGACGCCCGTCCTTGTACTCGGCCACGACGACCGCCTCGCCGCGGGCCTGCGAGAGGTCGCCGTGGGGTTGCCACGACAGCCGTTCCATGCGCAGCCGTCGCTGACTGGTGGCGTCGAAGAATTCGGAGAACGTGGAGCGCATCTGGTACCGGGCCCACAGGCCGTGGCGATCCGGATCCATCATCGCCACGAGCTGCGCGGCATCGCCGGCATCGTAGAAACCGACCACGAGTGCCACGAGTCCCTCGATCTGGTCGCGTGAGGGCGTATTGCCGGAATCGCGTGAGGGCACGGGTGAGGTCGGCGCCGCGCGTTGCGCCACCGGGCCGGGGACTGATTGGGCCACGCGCATCGGCGGCGGCGCTGCCGATGCGTTTGTGACGATCGAGGGCGCGGGCCGCGCGGGGGGCAGCGTCGCGGCGGACGACCCGATGGGCGCTGGCACGGATCGTTCGACGCTCGGTACCGCTGCGGACGGCTGCTGGCTCGGCGCCGCAACCGGCGGGGCCTCCGTCTGGCGCCGCTCCTCAGGGGCGGGCACCCACGACGCGAGGGATGCGAGGCGAGGTGGCTGCGGGAGAGGCTGCAGGCGCTCGCCCGGATCGAACGCCCCGAGGAATCGCGGAGGATCGGGCAACGTGCTGCGGATCCAGCGCCCGGATGCCGGGATGGCGCGCTCGAGCAGCGAGTGTTCGGGCGAAACGCCGCCGACCCACCAGGCCTGCACGACGAACAACGCAGCGATCACGCCACTCACGACCGCGAACCGCGCCAGGGCGGGTGCGGGCCTTTCGCGCCGGCGCGGGCGCGAAGCGACCCCCTCCGGCGCCGCATGGGCCATGCGCGCTTCATGCGCGACCCCTTCGTTCGCCTTGAGCAGTTGCCGGTCGTATTCGGAGCGCCGCACCGGGTCGGCGAGCACCGCGTGGGCCTCGTTCGCGCGTTGCGGCGCTCCCGCCGGCCACGCGGCCTCGTGCCGGTCGGGATGGGTCAGCGCGATCAGCAAGTGATAGCACTCGCGCAGCTCCTCGGGCGACGCGCCGGGCTCCAGGCAGAGGACCATGTAGTAGTCGGCACGCTCCCACAGGCAGACCTGGCGGACGAAGGCCACCGCGGCGACCTGCGCCGCGTCGCGCTCGGATTCGGGAATGCGGTCTAGCCCCTCGGAAGCGAAGCGGCCCAGGGCCAAGCGGAAGACCAGGGGACCATCCGGCATCGGCGCCTCGCCGTGCAGGTAGGGCGGGCGGCGCAGCGCGGGCTCCGCGTAGAAGTCGAGCAACTCGGCAACGACCGATGCAGCTCGCGCCACGGCGTCCACGTCAGGCCCCCGCGACTTCCTTGCGCCTCGCGGCCGATGGCTCGTTCGCGGCGTACTGGTAGTAGTACGAGTGGTAGCCGTAGAGGTCGTGGTAGGCGTCGATCTTGGTGAGGATCACGCCGAGCGGATTCACTCCGGCCTGCTGCAGGCGCTTCATCGCGGCCTTGGCCATGGCCTTGCGGGTCTTGCCCGACTCGATCACGAACACCGAGTTCTCGACCTGGTTGCAGAGCACGATCGAGTCGGCGATGCCGAGCACCGGCGGGCCGTCGACGATCACGTGCGCGAAGTGCTCCTCGCATTGCGACAGCAGGTTGAGCAGCTTCATGCTCGAGAGCAGCTCCACCGGGTTGGGCGGGAGCGGCCCCGTGGTCATCACGAAGAGGTGCGGGATCTCGGTCGGGCGCACGACCTCGAGCGGGCCGATGTTGCCCGAGAGGTAGTTCGACAGCCCCGCCTTGTTGCTCGTCTTGAGCAGCTTGTGCATCACGGGGTTGCGCAGGTCGGCGTCGATGATCAGCACCGGCTTGCCCATCTGCGCGAAGTTGATGGCGAGGGCCAGCGCCGTGGTGCTCTTGCCCTCGTGCTTGGAGCTGCTCGTGACCACCAGGCGGCGCGGAGCGCCGCTCGCGGTGGAGAACTGCAGCGCCGTGCGCACGGAACGGTATGCCTCGGCGAACGCGGACGTGGGCTCCGTATGGGAACCCATCGCGATCCCGATCTTGGCCGTGTCGGTGCCCTTCAGCATCGGCACCACGCCCAGGACCGCGGCATGGGTCTCGCGCTCGACGTCCTCGACGAAGCGGATGGAATCGTCCATGTGCTCGAGCAGCCACGCCACCGCCAGGCCCAGCAGCAGGCCCAGCACGAGGCCGAGCGACAGGTTGCGCTGGAAGCTGGGCTTGTAGGGGAAGAGGGGAACCTGCGCCTTGTCCACCACGGAGATGTTGTTGATGTTGGCGCCACCGGCCACGCCCACTTCCTTCAGGCGCGACAGCAGCCCGTCGTAGAGGGTGCGGTTGGTGTCGACCTCGCGCTTGAGGATGCTGTAGCGGATGGTGCGGCCCTGCAGGTCCTGCATCTCCTGCTTGGCCTTGCCCAGCTTGGCGCGCAGCAGCTCCTCGGCGTTCTTCGCCGCCTTGAAGCCCGCGAGCGCGGACTTGCGGATCTCGCCCAGCTCGAGCTTGATCTGGTTGTCGACCTCGTCGATCTGGCCCTTCAGCGCGAGCATCTTCGGGAAGGCGGGCTTGTAGACCTTGAGGCCTTCCTGGTACTCGGCCTCCAGCCTGGCCTTGGCCTGCTTGAGCGTCTGGTAGGCCTGGTAGTTCTGGAAGTTGCGGTTCTCGCTCTGCATCATCACGAGCGATTCCGGATTGTCCTGCGCCTGCCGGTAGAGCACCTCGGCGCGGATGCGCTCCTGCTCGGCCTTGGCCACCGCGGTGTTGAACTCCTGCAGGTTCTGGCTGAAGACGTTCTGCTTCTCGTCGATGTTGATGATCTCGAGCTCGCGGGAGAAACGCACCAGCTCGCGCTCGGAGTCCTCGAGGCGCGCCTTGGTCTGCAGCAGCTTCTCCTCGAGGTAGGTCTTGGCGTAGGCCGAGGCCTCGAAGCGCCGCTCGAGGTTCACGTTGATGTAGGCCTGCGCCAGCACGTTCACCGCCTTGGCGGCGAAGAACGGGTCGGTGCTGTCGAAGTGCAGCCGCACCAGGCGCGAACGGCGAACCGGCTCGACGTTGACCGAGCCCTGGAAGGCACCGACCACCGCGTTGTCCTGGCGCACCGCGGGATCGATGTCGATCGGCGGGGCACCGCCGCGCAGGCGGTTGAAGATGTCGTGCACGAAATTGCGCGGGCTGGGCTCTTCAGCGGGCGTCGCGGCCTTGTCGGAAGCCGCGGGCAGGTTGCGGCGCAACCCCAGGTCCTCGACCGCACGTTCGGCGACCGCGCGGCTCTTCAGCAGCTCGTTCTGCGTGTTGTAGAAGTCGGTGTTGTCGTAGTCGAGCACCTCGGACTGCGTCACGTCCTTGTAGTCGAACACGCGCGGCGCGAACCGCTCGATCTGGATCGTGGTCGTGGCCCGGTACACGGGCGAGGCCAGGTAGGTCAGCACGACCGAGAACGTGGTCGACAGCAGGAAGATCGCGAGGATCGTCCACTTGCGCTTGAGGACGATGCGCAGCAGGTCGCGCAGGTGCAGCGACTGGTCGGACGCCTCCGGCCCAAGGGGAACGGGCACGAGCCCCGTGGCGAGCCCCTGCCGGCGCGAGAGCGCGAGCGCGGTGCGCCGGGAATGCTGGCCGTCGTAGGGCTCGTGGGGGGTGTGGTCGTTCATCGGGACGGATCTACCAGCGGAACGGATTGACGAGGTCGACCACGTCGCGAAGGATCGAGTCGCGGAAGAGGATGCGGCCCGGCGAGCGCTTCACCACGATCATGTCTTCGTTGATCACGACCGGATCGGCGAGCGCGCCGGCGCGGATCTTGTCGACGTCGTAGACCAGCGTCTGGCGGTTACCGCCCGAGTCGGTGCGGAACAGCATCACTTCGGCCATGTCCGAGAGGCTTCCCTGGCCCCCGGCGATGGCGAGCGACTGCAGCAGGGTGGTGGGACCGCGCAGCGGGTACACGCCCGGCTTGTTCACCGCGCCTTCGATGATCACGCGCTGGCTGGTGTACTCCTTGATGAAGAGGCTGACCTGCGGGTCCTGCAGGTAGGACTCGCCCAGGCGCTTCACGATCAGCGACTCGGCCTGCTGCGCGGTCAGTCCCCCGACCTCGAGGTTGCCGATGAGGGGCAGCGAAACCATGCCGCGCCCGTTGACGCGCACGTTGCGAGTGAGCTGGTCGACGCCGAACACCTGGATCTCGAGCAGGTCCTCCGGGCCGATGCGGTAGTCCTTCAGGCTGGTGGCCTGGCCGGGCTGCGAGGGCGCGAGGCTCGGCGCGGCGGCGGGCACGATCGCCGGGGCCGTACCGAGGGTGAGCTCATTGGACAGGCGCAGCGCGAGCTTTTCGGTCCCCTGGGCGGCTGCAACCGCCGCGAAGGCGAAGCCCGTCGTCGCGATGAAAACCCGGAGGGCGACCCCACCGCTCCCCTTGGCTGTGCGTTTGCTGTTTGTCATGAGACCGACTTTCCTCTAGCCCGGGTGACCCGACAATGCAGCATCGCACACTTTCGGGAATTTTTCTATTGGTCTTAATGACTTACGTAACGTTACATAGCACTTACATCTGCAACTTTTGGCCTCGGAATGCCCCTTTGTGAACCTTCTGGAGGGCTGTTGGAGTCGCGGAGATCAAAATCGGCCAAAACGAACGCGAAAGCGGCCGGCACTGCGATGCGTACTACGGTCCGGAATGCGGGCCGGATTCGGCCGCGCCCTCGAATGCGTTTTGGCGCCACGCCTCATACACGACGATCGCCACGGCATTCGACAGATTGATGCTGCGGTTGCCCGCGATCATGGGGATGCGCAGGCGTGCGTGCGGCGAGAACTGAGCGACGAACGCGTCGGGGAGCCCGTGCGCCTCCGGTCCGAAGACGAAGGCGTCGCCCGGCTCGAAACGCGTCTCGTACGGGCTACGTTCGCCGCGCGTGGTGAGGGCAAATCGACGCGGGCCAAGCAGTGCCGCGCACGATTCCCAGTCCCGGTGCACGCGCACGCTCACCATCTCGTGGTAGTCGAGCCCCGCGCGCTTGAGTTGCTTGTCGTCCAGCGAGAAACCGAGAGGCTCGATGAGATGCAGCCGCACGCCGGCGTTCGCGCACAGGCGGATCACGTTGCCCGCGTTCGGCGGGATCTCGGGCTGGCACAAGACCACGTCATACATCGAAGCGCGCTCCGATTTCAGCGCGCACGCGCCGTACGACGCTCTCCCAGTCGCCCGGCGCAGGCTGGCGGAACAGGCGGGCAGTGGGATACCAGACGCTGTCCTCGCGCTCGAGCAACCAGCGCCAGTCATGCGGGTTGTGCGGCAGGAGGATCCACACCGGCCTCGCGAGAGCGCCCGGGACGTGCGCGACGCTGGTGTCGACCGTGATGACGAGGTCGAGCACCTCGACCAGCGCGGCGGTATCGGCGAAGTCGGCGAGATTGGCGGAGACGTCGCGGATCCCGGGATGCGCAGCGAGCATCGCCGCATCGGTCGCGGGGACCTCCTTCTGCAGGCTCACCCACTCGATGCCCGGATCCAGCAGGGGCAGCACTTGCCTGAGCGTGGTGCTGCGCTTGTCGTTGCGCAGCCCCTGGCTGCCGCTCCAGGCGAGGCCGATTCGCGGCGCTCGCGCCGCACCCAGCCGTTCGCGCCAGGCCGCCACGCGTGCCGGATCGCTTGCGAGGTACGGCACCCGCGCGGCGATGCCGGCCACATCCGCGCGCAGCGCGAGCGGCAGGCTCATCAGCGGGCAATGCAGGTCGAAGGGCGGCAGGGGATCGCCGCGTGCGACCAGGGACGCCACGCCCTCGAGCGTGTGCAGGAACGGCAGCAGCGGGGGCTGCGCCTCCAGCAGGACGCGCGCGCCGCGGCGCGCCACCTCGGTCGCAAAGCGGCAGAACTGCAACGTGTCCCCCAGGCCCAGCTCCGCGTGCAGCAGGATCGTGCGCCCCTCGAGACGCTCAGCGCCCGTCCATTGGGGTTGCGTGAACTGGCGCCGTGCCTGGCCGCGCGAAGGCAGCCGCCAGCGCCACTCGAACTGTTCCCATCCGCGGGCGAAATCGCCCAGCACCAGGCGGCAGTCGGCGAGATTCCAGTGCGCCGATGCGTGGTCCGGGTCCAGCGCGATCGCGCGCTCGAAGCTTTCTGCCGCGTCCGCATGCCGGTACAGCTCCCGTAGCGCATTGCCGCGGGTGTACCAGGCGTCCGCGAACGTGGAAGCCAGGGTGAGCGCGCGATCGGCGCTCTCGAGCGCCTCGGCGGGTCGGTCGAGGTCGAGCAGCACCATGGCGCGATGGTTGTGGGCCTGCGCGTAGCGTGGCGCACCGGCGAGCGCCCGGTCGTAGGCGGCCAGCGCCTCGTCGAAGCGCTCCAGCGCGGCCAGCGCCGCGCCGCGATGGTTGTGCGCGGCCGCGTACTGCGGTCGCAGCGCGAGAGCGCGATCGAATGCCGCGAGCGCCTCGACGTTGCGATCGAGCCTCGCCAGCGCGACACCCCGGTTGTGGTGCGCCTCGGCGTGCGACGGCGCGACCGTGATCGCACGCTCGTACGCGGCGAGCGCCTCATCCACGCGTTGCAACGCATCCAGGGCGACACCGCAGTTGTAGTGGGCGTCGGCGCGCGCGGGTTCGAGCGCGAGCGCGCGCCCGTACGCAGCGATCGCTTCCTCGTGCCGGCCGAGCTCGCCCAGCGCCACGCCGAGATTGAATTGCGCATCGGCGTGTCGCGGCTGGGCCTGCACCGCGCGCGACATCCAGTCGAGCGCCTCTGCGGTCCTTCCCGCCTGGCCCGCGGCGATGCCGAGCAGGTAGAGCGCCTCGAACTGGCCGGGCCGCTCAGTGAGAACCTGGCGGCAGATGCGCTCGGCCTGCGCGCCATCGCCGCGCTGCAATGCGGCGGCAGCCTGTTGCAGGGCCTGGGGCATGCTCGGGTTCGACATGGCTGGATTCTAGGGCGTCCGGAGCAACGCCTAGCGGCCGGGCTCGGGCGTCCGCGCCACGATCCACGCCGAGACGCGCTGCGCACCGGCGTCCTTGAGCACGCGCGCCATCGCCTCCGCGGTGGCGCCGGTCGTCATGACGTCGTCGACGATCGCGACATGCGCTCCAGGCCACCGGCGCGACGCGCGGAATGCATCACGCAGGTTTGCGTGACGTTCGCGCCGGCCCAGCCCGGGCTGCGCCGCGGTATCGCGCACCCTCTCGAGCGCAAACGCATCCACCCGCAAGCCGTGCGCCGCGCCCACGACGCGCGCGAGCTCGATCGCCTGGTTGAAGCCGCGGTGGCGCAGCCGCGCGCGCGCAAGCGGCGGTGCCACGAGCACGTCCGGGCGCTCGGCCGCTCGCGTCGCCAGCGCCATCCGCTCGCCAAGCCACCGCCCCACGGCAAGGTCGCCGCCGAACTTGAACCGCTGCACCAGGCCGTCGAGCGGAAAGCGGTACTCGAAGGCCGCGATCGCCGCATCGAAGGCGGGAGCTTCGCGCAGGCAGCGCCCGCAGGTCAGCGGCGTGGGCATGGGCAACGCACATCGAGGGCATGCGTGGGGCGAGCGCGCGAGCGCGCGCTCGCAAGCGGGGCATACCAACGTCATTCCCGCGCCCGCGACGCACAGCACGCATTCGCCCGGCAGGGTTGCCGCTTCTTTGAGCAGTTGTACGGACCTGCCCCAGCCAAAAATTGACAGCCGACCGAAATTCACGAATTATCAAGCCGTTACCAAGGAGTTTTGTTTGGATACCGTCGTCACCGTGCATCGCCCGGCCGAGGCTTCCCGAGATCCCGTGCGGGACCTCCGCACCGAAGCGCTCGAGCTGCTCGACCTTCCCTTCAACGATTTGCTGTTCCGCGCGCATACCGTCCATCGCGCGAACTTCGACCCCAACCGCGTGCAGCGCTCGACGCTGCTGTCGATCAAGACCGGCGGCTGCCCCGAGGACTGCGGCTATTGCCCGCAGGCCGCGCGCTATCACACGGGAGTGGAGAACGAGGCGCTGATGTCGCTCGACGCGGTCACCGCGGCCGCGACCGCCGCCAAGGCCGCCGGCGCTACACGGTTTTGCATGGGCGCGGCGTGGCGCGGGCCCAAGGCGCGCGACCTGCAGCCCGTGCTCGACATGGTGCGCGCGGTGAAGTCCCTGGGGCTCGAGGCGTGCTGCACGCTGGGCATGCTCAAGGACGGGCAGGCCGAGCAACTGCGCGAGGCGGGGCTCGACTACTACAACCACAACCTCGACACGGCCCCGGAGCACTACGGCGCGATCGTCACCACGCGCGAATACCAGGACCGCCTCGACACCCTCGAGCGCGTGCGCGACGCGGGCGTGAAGGTCTGCTGCGGCGGCATCGTCGGCATGGGCGAGACGCGCGCCGAGCGCGCGGGGCTGCTCGCCCAGCTCGCGAGCCTCGACCCGCAGCCCGAGTCGGTGCCGATCAACGAGCTCGTGCGCGTCGAGGGCACCCCGCTTGCCGGCGCCGAGAAGCTCGAATGGACCGAATTCGTGCGCACCATCGCCGTTGCGCGCATCCTCATGCCGCGCAGCATGGTGCGCCTGTCCGCCGGCCGCACCGCGATGGACGAGGCGCAGCAGGCGCTCTGCTTCTTCGCCGGCGCCAACTCGATCTTCTACGGCGACAAGCTCCTCACCACGGGCAATCCCGAGATCGACCGCGACGACAGGCTCTTCGCGGCTCTGGGACTCGTCGCGGGCTGAACGTGACGAGCGACCGGCGGCTGGCCGAGGGGCTTGCCGCGCTCGAGCGCGCGGGGCTCACCCGCAGGCGCCGCGTGCTCGACTCGCCGCAGGCGCCCCGCGCGACGGTCGACGGCCGCGCGCTCGTCAACTTCTCCGCCAACGACTACCTGGGACTTGCGAACCATCCGCGGCTGCGGGCCGCGGCGCACGCGGCCATCGACACGTGGGGCGTGGGCGCCGGCGCTTCGCCCCTGGTGAGCGGCTACCAGCGCGTGCACGAGGAGGCCGAGGAACGGTTCGCGCGCTTCAGCGGCCTCGCGCGCGCCCTGCTCTTCCCGAGCGGCTACGCCGCGAACCTCGGCATCGTCGCGGCGCTTGCGGACCGCGAGGCGCAGGTCTTCGGCGACCGGCTCAACCATGCCTGCCTGCACGACGGCGCGCTGCTCTCGCGCGCCACGTACACGCGCTATCGCCATCTCGACATCGAAGGACTCGAACGCGCGCTCGCCGGGTCGAAGGCCGCCGTGAAGCTCATCGCCACCGACGGCGTGTTCAGCATGGACGGAGACGTGGCGCCGCTGCCGGAGCTCGCGCGCCTGGCCGAGGCGCACGGCGCGTGGCTGCTCGTCGACGACGCGCACGGCGTGGGCGTTCTCGGAGCGCGCGGCCGCGGCTCGCTCGAGCACTTCGGGCTCGCCTCGCCGCGCATCGTCTACATGGCCACGCTGGGCAAGGCCCTCGGCGGCTACGGCGCGTTCGTCGCCGGCGCCAACGAGCCGGTCGAGTGGCTGCTGCAGCGCGCGCGCACGCTCATCTACTCGACCGCGCTCCCGCCGATGGCGGCCGCGGTCGCGATTGCCGCGATGGACGTCGTCGACGAGGAGCCCGCGCGGCTCGCGCGCTTGCGCAGCCGCATCGACGCCTTCCGCGCGCGCGCCGAGGAGGCCGGCCTGCAGCCCCTGCCCTCGAGCACCGCGATCCAGCCGGTGGTGCTCGGGGATTCCGCGGCGGCGATGGAGGCCTCGGCCCGCCTCGCCGAACGCGGCATGCTGGTGCCGGCCATCCGACCGCCCACCGTGCCCGAAAGCACCGCCCGGCTACGAATCTCGCTGTGCGCCGATCACACCGCGCAGGACGTCGAGGCACTCGTCACGGCGCTCGCCGACTGCGTGCCCGCATGACCCTGCACGTCGAAAGCGTCGGCCGCGGTCCCGACCTCGTGCTCCTGCACGGCTGGGGCCTGCACTCCGGCGTGTGGAGCGAGGTGCTCCCGGCATTGGCCACGCGCATGCGGGTGCACGCGATCGACCTGCCCGGCCATGGCCACTCCGTGGGCGTCGAGGCGCGCTCCTTCGACGAAGCGACCGACGCGGTCGCCGCCCTGGTGCCTCGCGGCGCGGCCGTCTGCGGGTGGTCGCTCGGCGGGCTCATCGCGCAACGGCTGGCGTACCGGCACCCCGATCGCGTCGCGCGCCTGGCGCTGGTGGCCACGACCCCCTGCTTCGGCGAGCGGCCGGGCTGGCCCCACGGCATGAAGGCCGCGACGCTCGCGGGTTTCACCGAGGCCCTCGAGAAGGACCCCGAAACCATGCTCAGGCGTTTCGTCGCCCTCAACGCGATGCACGGCCCGCAGGGGCGCGATGCGGTGCGCGCTTTCACCAGGCGCCTGTTGGAACGCGGGGCGCCGCCCAAGGCAACGCTCGCCGCCACGATGGGCTGGCTGCGCGAGGTCGACTTGCGCGCGCAGACCGCGGGCCTGCGGGTGCCGTCCGCGGTGGTGCACGGCAGGCGCGACATCATCGTGCCGGTGGGCGCCGCCGAATGGCTCGCCCGGAACGTCGCCGGCGCGCGCCACGTCGAGCTGGGCGACGCCGCGCACATGCCCTTCTTCAGCCATCGCGACGTCTTCGCCGCGACGATCGAGGGCCTGGTTGGCTGAGCGCGGATTTCCCGAGAAGCGCGCGGTGCGCCGCGCGTTCGAGCGCGCGGCGCTCGCCTACGACCGCCACGCCGTGCTGCAACGCGAGGTGGGCGGTCGCCTCGCGCAACACCTCGACCCGATCCGGCTCGCGCCGCGCACCGTGGTCGACCTGGGTTGCGGCACGGGCGAGGCTTTCGCCGAGCTCGCCCGGCGCTTTCCCGCCGCGCAGGTCGTGGGCATCGACCTGGCGCGCGGCATGCTCGAGGCGGCACGCGCCCGCACCCCGGCCTGGAGGCGATGGCTGCGTGCGCGCTCGCCGCGCCTCGTCTGCGCCGACGCCGAGCGCCTGCCGCTCGCCACCGGCTCCGCGCAGCTCGCCTGGTCCAACCTCGCGCTGCAGTGGTGCCGTCCCGAGGCCGTCTTCGCCGAGGTCGCGCGCGTGCTCGAGCCGGGCGGCCTGATCATGTTCTCCACGTTCGGCCCCGATACGTTGAAGGAGCTGCGTGCCGCCTTCGCCGCGGTGGACGACCACCAGCACGTGAATCCGTTCGTGGACATGCACGACCTCGGGGACGCGCTGGTGCACGCGGGCCTCGCGGAGCCGGTGATGGAGATGGAAGTGCTCACGCTCGAATATGCCAGCGTCGAGGCGGTGGCGCGCGACCTGCAGGCGATCGGCGCGCGCAACGCCCTGCCCAACCGTCCCCGCGGCCTCTCGGGACGCGGCCGATGGCAGCGCATGGTCGCCGCCTACGAGCGCGAGCGGCGCGGCGCCGTCCTGCCCGCGACCTACGAGGTGATCTACGGGCACGCGTGGAAGGTGGCTCCCCGCAAGCTCGCCGACGGCCGCCAGGTGATCGACTTCCGCCCGCGCGAGGCGCGATGAGGCGCGGCGTCTTCGTGACCGGCACCGACACCGGCGTGGGCAAGACGCTCGCCGCCTGCGCGCTCGTGCACGCGCTGCGCGCCGCCGGCGCGCGACCCGTGCCGATGAAGCCCATCGCCGCCGGCGCCGAGGGCGCGCACAACGGCGACACCGTCGCCCTGCTGGAAGCGGCCGGCCTCGGTGCCTCGTGGGCCACCGCGGTGACCCCGGTGCTGCTGCGCGAGCCGATGGCGCCGCACATCGCGGCCGCGCGCGAGGGACGCAGGCTCGACCTCGACTTCCTCGCGTCCGCGCTCGACCGCCTCGAGCAAGCCGGCGACTTCCTCGTGGTCGAGGGCGTCGGCGGCTTCAAGGTGCCGCTCGCCGAGGGCCTCGACACCGTCGATCTCGCGCGCGCCGCAGGCCTGCCGGTCGTCCTCGTCGTGGGCTTGCGGCTGGGCTGCCTAAATCACGCGCTGCTCACCGCCGACGCCGTGCGCTCGGCGGGGCTCCCGCTCGCCGGGTGGATCGCGAATGCGGTCGATCCCGACATGCCGGTGCGCGACGAGAACGTGGCGGCGCTCGAGACGCGCCTCGGCGCGCCGCTGCTGGGGCGCATGCCTCATTCCGCCTCGCCCGATGCGCGCGTTCTCGCTGCGGGCCTCGACGTGCGCGCCTTGCTCGGCCGAAGCGTCAGTCGGCCTTGATCTTCGCGTCGGTGATCACCTTCGACCAATACGCGAGGTCGCTCTTCACCACGGCGTCGAGCTCCGCGGGCGCGAGGTAGCGCATCGTCATGCCGGTGGCGCGGATCTTCTCCGTGGCCTCCGGCGAGGCGAGCGCCTCCTTCGCCGCTGCGGTGAGCCGCGCGATCGCCTCGGGCGGCGTGCCCGCGGGCGCGAAGAGCGCGACCCAGGCCTCGAGCTCGAACGCGGGATAGCCGGACTCGGCCGCCGTCGGCACGTCGGGAAGCAGCGGATGCCGCGCTTTCGCGGCCACGGCGAGCGCGCGCATGCGCCCCGACTGCACGAAGCCCAGCAGCGAGGGCGGCGTAGCCACCGTCACCTGGACGTTGCCGGCGATCACGTCCTGCATCGCCGGGCCCGCGCCCTTGTAGGGCACGTGGGTGAAGTCGGTTCCGGTCTGCTGCTTGAAGAGCTCCATCCCCACGTGGGGCACCGACCCGCTCCCCGGAGTGGCGTAGTTGAGCCTTCCGGGCTGCGCCTTCGCGAGCGCCACCAGTTCCTTCAGGTCGTTCGCGGGGACCGAGGGGTGCACGGCGAGCACGTGCGGCGAGACCACGAGCATGGCGACGGAGGCGAAGTCGCGCGTGGGACTCCACGCGAGCTCCTTGAACATCGACGGGTTGCCGACGTGGAACATCGAGTAGCCCACGAGCAGGGTGTAGCCGTCGGCGGGCGCCTTCGCGACGAGCGTGGCGCCGATGTTGCCGCTGGCCCCGGGCTTGTTGTCCACCACGATCGCCTGGCCCAGCGACTTCGACATCGCCGGCGCGATCATGCGCGCGACCGTGTCGAGGATGCCGCCGGGCGCGACCGGCACCACCAGGGTCACCGGCTTGGCGGGGAAGGCCTGGGCATGGGCCGCGGCGGCGAGCGACGCCAGCGCGCAGAAAAGCACGGTACGGAAAGCGGTTTTCATCGGAATCCTCCTGCGGCCGAGTATCGACCGGAACGGCCGGGCGCGGAATAGAATTGTGGTCATGAACGCTCCCGACCGCCCGTTTCCCTTCGACGCCGCCATCGCCACCGCCGCCGACCTGGTCGAACCCAGGGTCATCGCCTGGCGCCGCGACCTCCACGCCAACCCGGAGCTCGGCAACCGCGAGTTCCGCACCTCGAAGCTGCTCGCGGCGCACCTGCGCTCGCTCCCGGGCATCGAGGTGCGCGAGAAGATCGCGCACACCGGCGTGATCGGCATCCTGAAGGGCGGCCTGCCGGGGCCGGTGGTGGCGCTCAGAGCCGACATCGACGCCCTGCCCGTCGAGGAGCAGGTGGACGTGCCCTTCGCGAGCAAGGTGAAGACCGAGTGGAACGGGCAGATGTGCGGCGTGATGCACGCCTGCGGGCACGACGCGCACACGTCGATCCTCATGGGAGTGGCCGAGGTCCTCTCCGGCATGCGCGATCGCATCCCCGGCACGGTCAAGTTCATCTTCCAGCCCGCCGAGGAAGGCGCGCCGGAGGGCGAGGAAGGCGGCGCGCAACTCATGATCAAGGAGCAGGCGCTCAAGGACCCGGACGTGGGCGCGATCTTCGGCCTGCACGTCACCTCCAACATCCACACCGGGAAGATCGGCTACCGGTCGGGACCGATGATGGCCTCCTCGGACACGTGGAAGGTCTTCCTGCGCGGGACGCAGACCCACGGCGCCATGCCGTGGCGCGGCATCGACCCGATCGTGATCGGCGCCCAGGTCGTGCTCGGACTGCAGACCATCGTCTCGCGGCGGCTGGACATCACCAAGGAACCGTCGGTGGTGACGGTGGGCGCCTTCCACGGCGGCAACCGCGACAACATCATCCCGGACGAGGTGTCGATGCTGGGCACCATCCGTACGTTCGACGAGGAGCAGCGCAACGAGATCCACGCCCACGTGAAACACATCACGGAGATGATCGCCGCGGCCGGAGGCGCCAGGGCGCGCGTGGAGATCCGGCGCGGCTACGACGTGACCGTGAACCATCCCGAGCTCACCGAGTGGGCGATCCCCACCATCGGGCGCATCGCGGGCGAGGCCAACGTCGGCGTGATCGACAAGGTCTGCGGTGCGGAGGACTTCTCCTTCTTCCAGAAGGAGATCCCGGGACTGTTCTGGCGGCTCGGCTGCACGCCGCCGAACGTGGCGATCCGCGAATCGGCACCCGGCCACAGCCCGCGCTTCTACCTCGACGAGAAGTGCCTCAAGCTGGGCGTGAAGGTGCAATGCGCCCTCGTGCTGGACTGGCTGTCGGCGAACAAGTGATCGCCGCGAAGGCGATCCTCTTCGACCTCGACGGCACGCTCACCGACCCGCGCGAAGGCATCACCCGCTCGATCGCCTACGCCCTCGAGCGCATGGGCCTCGAGCCCCCGCCGCTCGACCACCTCACCTTCGCGATCGGGCCGCCGCTTCGCCCCACGCTCGCGAAGCTGATCGGCGACGAGACGCCCGCCACGGTGGAGCGCGCGCTCGCGCTCTACCGCGAGCGCTTCGCCGACGTGGGCCTGTTCGAGAACGCGGTGTACGACGGCATCGCCGAGGTGTTGCGCACGCTCACGGGGCGCGGTACCGCGCTCTACGTCGCGACCTCGAAGCCGCGCGTTTACGCCGAGCGCATCGTGAGGCACTTCGCGCTCGACACCCACTTCGAGGCGATCCACGGCTGCGAGCTCGACGGCACGCGCGAGGACAAGCGCGAGCTGCTGGCGCATCTCCTTCCCCATCATGGCCTGAAGGCCGCGGACTGCGCCATGATCGGCGACCGCGGCGCGGACATGGCGGCCGCGCGCCACCACGGCGTCCGCGCCATCGGGGTGCTGTGGGGGTACGGCTCGCGCGAAGAACTGAAAGGGGCCGGAGCGCATTCACTCTGCGAACGGCCGGGCGAGCTCGCGGCATTGCTGTAGACGCCGGGTTGCGGGGCGCTATGGCTCCCTGATCGCCACCGCCGACCACTGGCCCGGCTCACGCCCCTGGTCCTCGATGCGCACCACGAAGTGCTCCGGCAGGTTGCCGTTGCCGAATTCCAGGAAGACCCAGTCGGGAGCCGAAGGCAATCCGGTGCTGAACTCGCTCTCGTGTCCGACGATGGTGAGGACCTGGCCGGAGCTCGAGCCCGAGCGGTATCGCAGCCGCCCGTTGCGTGTCATGCGCACGCGCACCTCGCCGGTCGCCGCTTCGGATGCCTCGTAGGACCCGATCACCCGATAGCCGGGGATGCTGCTGCGTTGCGAGTCCGCGCCTCGCATCGTTGCCGACTCGAGCGCGCCGGGCTCGTCGCTTCCGGCCGCGATGCCCCCTTCGACCTGCAGGTAGGGCAAGGTCGGAAGGCGGCCGACGTCGGGTGGCGTGGGCCACAGGCCCCGCGACATGAGGCTCGCGCAGGTGCTGCCCGGCAACGTGAGGTACCTCAGGTGCGTGGCACTGCCGTCGGTAAGGATCGGGATCGGGTAGGACGGAAAGCGGGCGCAGCTTCGGACGTGCTCGGCCCATCGCAGGTCCGCGTGCGAACGCGACCACACCGGCACGGCATTGGCCCCCGCCGCCAGCAGGATGAGAACCGCGAGGACTCCCTGCGGCGACCGAGGTGCGGCTGCGACGCACTGCACCAGGATCCACGAGATGAGCACGAAGGGCAGGAAGAAGTAGCGGGGGCCGATCGTGCGAGTGTCGAGGTACACCGGGTCCACGCGGAAGGCGACGAGTGCGAGCGTGCCGGCGAGCAGGTACGCGAGCATCCAGAAGGTGCGCCGTTCGCCTCCGTGCCGCACGTGCAGGACCGCGACCGCGGCCATCAGGACCGTCGCCACCCACAGCAACGGCGCCTTCGCTCCCCAGCTGCCCGCCACGAACTTGCCGACGAGCACGGGCAACGTGTGCTGGAGCACCGAGGCGATCGGGACCGGCGTCCAGCCCGGGCCGTAGTCGTACTTGAGCGCGACCGAGACCTGCACGCCGGCGATGAGTGCTGCCACGGCGGCTGCAAGCCACTCATGGCGGCGATTGCGGGCGAAGAACGCGCGCGCCAGCAGCGCCGGGGCGACGAGCGCTATAACCGGCGACGACAGCCCGCCAAGCACGATGAAGGCGAGCCGCCAGCCCCAGCCCCTGCCCTCGTCGTTCCACAGCGCCGCCAGCAGCAGCAATAGCGTCATCCACCACAAGGTGTAGAGCGGCAGCCCGAACACCTCCGGGTCGGTAGGCACGACGAAAACCGCCAGGGCGCACCAGCCCGGCGCGCGCAGCGCCGTAGGGCTTCGGGCGATGGCGACCCCGACCGCCACGATGACGCTCCAGGAGACCAGCGTGCTCACCAACGGGTAGTAGTAGAAGGAGATCCACAGCGAGACGGCCGAGACGAGCCGGGGAACCACCAGGAGGTAGTCGTAGAGCGGGTAGGCAATCGACCACCAGCCGTGGGACAACAGATCCCCGACGACATGCAGGCCGTCCTCGCTCCAGACCTGCGGCGAGAGCAGTTGCGCCGGCCGCCGCGAGAACAGCAGGAGCAGGAAGGCTGCGGCAAGCATTGCGGCGGGCAGCGTACGCGCCGGCCGTTGCGGGAAACGAGAGGTGCTCAACGAGCCCTCGGCTCGTCCTCGAAGGCGCGCGCCAACAGCGCCACGCCGTGGGCACCCTGCTCGCGCGCCGCGGCAAGGTCGGCGCGCGAGAGCCCACCGATCGCGTAGGCCGGCATCGGCTGGTCACGAACGAGCGCACCCAGCCGATCCCACCCGAGGGGTGTCACGCCCGGATGCGATGGCGTGGGCTTCACGGGCCCGACGACGACGTAGTCGACGCCGATCTTCGCCGCCTGCTCGATCTCGCGCTCGTCGTGGCACGAGGCACCCACGAGGTCCGCCTCGGGCCGGCTTCCGGCGGCCATCAGGTCCACCGCGGTGAGGTGCACGCCCCCGCACTGGGGATAGCGGCCGTTGCCGCTGTTGACCACCACGCGCGAGCCGAAGGGCTGGGCGCGCACCAGCGCGCGCGACAGGAGGTGCTGCAGCTTCTGCCGGTCCATCCCCTTTTCGCGAACCTGCACGAGCATCCTTTCCGTCAGCGCGCGTTCGGAAAGCGCGGCGATCCAGGGGTCGATGCCCATGCGCGCCGCGTCCGATACGACCATCACCGCGGGCAACGCGAGCGCGGCGAGCACCGGCGCGTTGGCGGGCAGCATGGGCGCGACGTCGGGACGCCCCACGACCTGCCATTTGATCGCCTGGTCCTCGAGCGGCTGCGGCTCGCCGTCCCATGCGCTCACGCGGAAGAAGTGCAGGCGCACGGTGGCGTGGGTATAGGCGTACACGCGCGTGATCCACGGCGTGGCCGCGGTCGCCGCGATGCCAAGCTCCTCCTTCAGCTCGCGCACCAGCGCCGCGCGCGGGTCCTCGCCGGGCTCGATCTTGCCTCCGGGAAATTCCCAATACCCCGCGTAGGGCTTGCCGTCAGGACGCTGCGCGAGCAGGAACTCGCCCGGCCGCTCGATGACGGCGGCGGCCACGTCGGTGATCTTCACCGCGGTTATTTCTTCGCCCTTCCGACCCAGTCGCGGGCGAATTGCCACGCCACGCGCCCGCTGCGGAATCCACGCTCGAGCGCCCACAGCAGGGCCGCCCGGCGCGACTCGTCGGTGGGCTTGCCGCCGAGGGCCGCGACCCAGTGGTCGGCGATGTGCAGGTACTGCTCCTGGTCGAACGGATAGAACGACAGCCACAGGCCGAAGCGCTCCGACAGCGAGATCTTCTCTTCCGTGGTCTCCCCGGGATGGATCTCTCCGTCGCGGTGCACGGCCTGCAGGTTCTCGTCCATGAACTCGGGCATGAGATGGCGCCGGTTCGAGGTCGCGTAGATCAGCAGGTTGTCGGCCGAACCCGCGATCGAGCCGTCGAGCGCCACCTTGAGCGACTTGTAGCCGGCATCCGAGGCCTCGAACGACAGGTCGTCGCAGAACACGACGAAGCGCTCGTCGCGCTCGGCGATGAGGTCGACGATGTCCGGCAGGTCCACGAGATCGCGCTTGTCGACCTCGATGAGGCGCAGCCCCTTCGAGCCGAACTCCGAGAGCGCCGCCTTGACCAGCGAGCTCTTGCCGGTGCCGCGCGCGCCCGTGAGCAGCACGTTGTTGGCCGAGCGCCCGGCGACGAACTGCGCGGTGTTGTCGCGTAGCCGCCGCTTCTGCTCGTCGATGTCCTTCAGGTCCGCGAAGCGGATCGAGTGCGGGTGCTTGACCGCCTCGAGGTAACCCCCGCGCGCGTTCCTTCGCCACCGATATGCGCGGCCCGCCTTCCAGTCGAGATCGGGCTGCGCCGGCGGCAGCAGCCGCTCGAGCTGGCGCGACAGGGCCTCGAGGCGCGCGGCGAGCCCTTTCCAGTCGTCGCTCACCTGAGCGTGAACACCAGCAACCAGTAGTACGTGAGCGACTCGAGGTTCGCCTCGCGCGCGACCGGCCGCACGGCTTCGGTGAGCTCGGCCGGCGTGGGAAAGTTCTTGAGGACCTCCTGCTGCTCGCCGCTCGCGAGCGTGCGCACCTGGTAGGTGTTGCCCTCGGCATCGGTGCGCGACAGCGGCGTGGAGCTTCCGGGCGCCCACGCGTTGTCGAGGATGCCGACGACGGAACCCGGCTCGAGGCGCGCGGACAGGTTGGCGACGAACTGCCTGAGCCCGCTCTTCTTCACGTGTGACCACCAGAAGCCGGCAAAAGCCGCGTTGCACCCGGTAGGCGCGCCCTCGAGCGTGACCGCGTCGGCCTTCATGAAGGTGACCTTGCCGGGCGCGATGGGCTTCTCGCGCGCGATCTCCAGCACCGCCTCGTTGATGTCGCCGGCGTACACGCGGTGCGCCACCGGCGCGATGAACTGCGTCCAGTAACCCGTGCCGCAGGCAACCTCGAGCACCGTTCGGCCGGCGAAGAGGCGCGGGATGCGCTCGCGCAGCCACGCGAGCTCGCGCTGGCGCTCGGGCTTCTCGTAGACCTGCTCGTACTCGCGCGCGCGCTTGGCGTAGTAGCTCTCGAGGTGCGCCGTCGTGCTTCGCGGATCGCTCATGCCGGAACCTCCTCCTTGCCCTGGTACACGTCGGGACGGTGGATCTCGAGGTAGCGGGTAGCCTCGGGCATCGCGCGGAAGCCGAACGGGCGGTAGAGGTCGTGCGCATCGCGCGTCATGAGGGCGATGCGCCGCAGGCCCTGCAGGTCGGGATGCTTCAGCACGCAGTCCACGAGCCACTTGCCCAGTCCCTTGCCACGGTGGGCCGGCTCGACGTACACGTCACAGAGATAGCCGTAGGTCGCGCGATCGGTGACCACGCGCGCGAAGCCGGCCTGCTCCGCGCCCCGGTAGAGCCCGAAGCACAGCGAGTGGGCGACCGCGCGCGCCAGCAGCGCCTGCGAGATGCCCTCGGCCCAGTAGCTCTGCTTCGAGATGAAGCGATGGACGGCGCCGAGGTCGAGACGGCGCTGATCGTCGGAAACCTCGTAGCCGTCGCGACTCCACTCGATCGCCATCGTCAGGAGCGGTAGTCGGCGTTGATCTTCACGTAGTCGTACGAGAAGTCGCACGTCCAGACCGTCGCGGCCTCGATGCCGCGCCCGAGGCTCACGCGCATCGCGATCTCCGCCGGCTTCATGGCGCGCTTGCCCTGCTCCTCGGTGTAGCCGGGCGCGCGCGCGCCGTTCTCGACCACCGTCACGTCGCCCAGCTGCAGGCCGATCCTCGAGGCGTCGAGGTCGGCGATGCCGGCGTTGCCGACCGCGGCGAGGATGCGGCCGAGATTCGGGTCGGAGGCGAAAAAGGCGGTCTTCACCAGCGGCGAGTTGGCGATGCGCTTGCCCACGGCATAGCACTCGCCCACCGTGGCGCCCCCGTCGACGGTGATGGTGATGAACTTGGTGGCGCCCTCGCCGTCGCGCACGATCGCCTGCGCGAGCAGCTGGGCTACTTCGACGACGGTCACGGCGAGCTGGCCGAATTCCGCCGTGCCCTCGCCCTTGATCTCGGGGTTGCCGCCGCGGCACGAGGCGATCACCAGCAGGGTGTCGTTGGTCGACGTGTCGCCGTCGACGGTGATGGCGTTGAACGAGCGGTTGGCCACGCGCCGCGCGAGGTACTGCAGCACGTCGGCGCTCACGCAAGCATCGGTAGCGATGATGCCGAGCATGGTCGCCATGTTGGGCTCGATCATGCCCGCGCCCTTGGCGATGCCGGTCACGGTGATCGTGCGGCCGTCGATCACGACCTGGCGCGACACCGCCTTGGGCACGGTGTCGGTGGTCATGATGGCCTCGGCCGCGGAGGCCCAGTTGCCGGGGGCGAGGTCGGCCACGCAGGCCGGGATCCCGACCGTGACGCGCTCGACCGGCAACGGCTCCATGATCACGCCGGTGGAAAGCGGCAGGACCTGCTCGGGGCGGATGCCGAGCGCGGCGGCGGCGGCGACGCAGGTGGCGCGCGCGTTCGCGATGCCGGTCTCTCCGGTCCCCGCGTTGGCCACGCCGGTGTTCACCAGCACGGCCCGCGCCGGCATGCCCGAGTCCAGGTGCTCGCGGCACAGCAGCACGGGCGCCGCCGCGTAACGATTACGCGTGAACACGCCCGCGGTGCGGCAGCCTTCGTCCAGCGCCAGCAGCAGCATGTCCTTGCGATCCGGCTTGCGCACGTGGGCCCGGGCGATGCCGAGGCGCACGCCGGCGATGCTCAGGAGGTCTTCCGGCTTGGGAGGAAGAAGGTTCACGGCCATGGTGGCCGGATTATAGGGGCCTTTTCGATGCCACCCGGGCGCCTGCGGCGAGCCTGCCGCTACTTGAACCGGATTCGTGCCATCGAATGCACGTCGGCCCACTTGCCGGCACGCAGCGCGAACGCCTTGTGGGTGCCCTCGACCTCGAAGCCGTGCTTGCGGTAGAGGGCGATGGCGCGCTCGTTGTCGGTGAAGACGGTGAGCTCGAGGCGGAACACGTTGAGCCAGTTGTCGGCGAGCTCGGTCAGCGCCAGCATCAGCGCGTTGCCCACGCCCTTGCCCTGGAATTCGGAGCGCACCGCCATGCCGATGTGGCGGGCGTGCGCGCGGCGCGGCGATCCCTGCGCGGGGTGCATGCCCGCGTTGCCCGCGACCTTGCCGTCGACGTGCGCCAGCAACACGTAGTCGTCCGGGCCATTGCCCTCGAGGCGCTTCTTCCACACCTCGGAGGAGGGATAGGGCAGCTGCAACGTGCCCGAGTAGGCGCTCTCGTCCGCGAACGTGTCGCGGAACGCCTCGAAGTCCGAGGGCTCCGCGCGGCGGATCGTCAGGCCAGGCGCCCGTGGCACTGCTTGTACTTCCTGCCGCTGCCGCACGGGCAGGGATCGTTGCGCCCGACCTTCTGCGTCGAGCGCACGAAGGGCGCGACGCTCGCCGGCTGCTGCGCCGGGGTTTCGGGCGGCGGGATCCGCTCGGCCTCCTCGTCGCCCACTCCGGGCGAGAAGTCGGCGTGCTGGTACGTCACGTTCTTCACCGCCCGCGCCGCCTCCTCGGCCGCGCGCCGCTCGGCCTCCTCGACTTCCGCCTGGGATTGCACGCGCACGCCCAGCAGGTGGCGCGTGACCTCGCGCTTGATCGAGTCGAGCATCGAGCCGAAGAGCTCGAAGGCCTCGCGCTTGTACTCCTGCTTGGGCTGCTTCTGCGCGTAGCCGCGCAGGTGGATGCCCTGGCGCAGGTAGTCGAGCGAGGCGAGGTGCTCGCGCCAGTGCTGGTCGATCGACTGCAGCATCACCGCTCGCTCGTAGTGGCGCACGGCTTCCGCCTCGATCGGCGCGAACTTGGCGTCGTATCCCTTCGCGGCCACCTCGATCACGCGCGCCGCGATCCCGGCCGGATCCAGGGTGTCGTCGGACTTGGCCCATTCGCCGACGGGCGCCTCGACGTAGAACTCGGAGGCGAGCTTGCGCTCCAGGCCGGGAAGGTCCCACTGTTCCTCCACGCTGTCGGGCGGGACGAGCTCCTGGACCGTGGTGCCCAGGACGTCGGCGCGGATCGTGCGGATGGTCTCGGAGATGTCGTTCGACTCGAGCAGCTCGTTCCTCTGCGTGTAGATCACCTTGCGCTGGTCGTTGGCGACGTCGTCGTACTCGAGCAGCTGCTTGCGGATGTCGAAGTTGCGCGCCTCCACCTTGCGCTGGGCGTTCTCGATCGAGCGCGTGACCATGCGCGCCTCGATCGCCTCGCCCTCGGGGATCTTGAGCGAGCGCATGATGCCCTGCAACCGCTCGCCGGCGAAGATCTTGAGCAGCGGGTCCTCGAAGGCGAGGAAGAAGCGGCTGCTGCCCGGGTCGCCCTGGCGGCCGGAGCGGCCGCGCAGCTGGTTGTCGATGCGGCGCGACTCGTGGCGCTCGGAGCCGATGATGTGCAGGCCGCCGGCCGCAACCACGTCGTTGTGCAGCTTCTGCCACGACTCGCGGATCCCGGCGATCCGGCGCTCCTTGTCGGATTCGGTGAGCGCCTCGTCCGCCTTCACCTTGAGGATCTCGGGGTCCGGATTGCCGCCCAGCACGATGTCGGTTCCGCGCCCGGCCATGTTGGTGGCGATCGTCACCTGCCCGGGGCGGCCGGCCTGCACGACGATCTCGGCCTCGCGCGCGTGCTGCTTGGCGTTCAGGACGTTGTGCGGGATCGCTTCCTTGGTGAGCAGCCCCGAGAGGAGCTCCGAGTTCTCCACCGACGTGGTGCCGACGAGGATCGGCTGGCCCTTGGCCGTGCGCTCCTTCACGTCGTTCACGATGGCCTGGTGCTTTTCCTTGGCGGTGATGAAGACCTGGTCGTTCAGGTCCTTGCGCACCATCGGGCGGTGCGTCGGGATCAGCACCGTCTCGAGGTTGTAGATGTTCGAGAACTCGAACGCCTCGGTGTCGGCCGTGCCGGTCATGCCGGCGAGCTTCTTGTAGAGGCGGAAGTAGTTCTGGAAGGTGATCGAGGCGAGCGTCTGGCTCTCGTTCTTGATCGTGACGCCTTCCTTGGCCTCGACCGCCTGGTGCAGGCCGTCGGACCAGCGCCGGCCCTGCATCATCCGGCCCGTGAACTCGTCCACGATGACGATCTCGTCGTTCATCACGACGTAGTGCTGGTCGCGGTGGTACAGGGCATGCGCGCGCAGGCCCGCGTACAGATGGTGCATCAGGATGATGTTCGCGGGGTCGTACAGGCTCGCCCCTTCGGGCAGCAGGCCCGCCTCGCGCATCATCTCCTCGCCGCGCTCGTGGCCGGCCTCGGAGAGCGTCACGGTGTGCTGCTTCAGGTCGACCCAGTAGTCGCCCGTCGTCCCTTCCTTCTCGTCCTTCTGCGGCACCAGCCTGGGCACCAGCACGTTGATGCGCCGGTAGAGCTCGGTCGAATCCTCGGCCTGGCCCGAGATGATGAGCGGCGTGCGCGCCTCGTCGATCAGGATCGAGTCGACCTCGTCCACGATCGCGTAGTTGAGGCCGCGCTGGAAGCGCTCCGCGACCTGTGTGGCCATGTTGTCGCGCAGGTAGTCGAAGCCGAACTCGTTGTTGGTGCCGTAGGTGATGTCCGACTGGTACGAGCGCTGCTTCTCGTCCGAGTCCATCTGCGGCACGACCACGCCCACGGACAGGCCGAGGAAGCGGTGGATGCGGCCCATCCACTCGGCGTCGCGCTTGGCGAGGTAGTCGTTCACCGTCACCACGTGCACGCCCTTGCCGGAGAGCGCATTGAGGTAGGAGGGAAGCGTGGCCACGAGCGTCTTGCCCTCGCCCGTGCGCATCTCGGCGATCTTGCCGTTGTGCAGGGCGATGCCGCCGATCATCTGCACGTCGAAGTGGCGCATGCCGAGCACGCGCCTGGAGGCCTCGCGCACGACCGCGAAGGCCTCGGGCAGCACGGCGTCGAGCTTGGCTCCGTTGGCGACCTTCTGCTTGAGCTCGGGCGTCTTGGCCTGGAGCTCGGCGTCGGAGAGGCGCTCGAGGTCCTTCTCGAGGGCGTTGATGGAGACGACCTTCCCGCGGTATTCCTTGAGGAGGCGGTCGTTGCGGCTGCCGAAGATGACCTTGAGAGCGTTTGCGAGCACGGGCTGGGGCCCCCGTTCAATGGGGACAGGATTTGGAAGTCGGCAGGAAATGCGAAACCGGCCCTGTCTCGGGCCGGCGGTCGTTAATTATAAGGGATATGGGGGCCGGCCGATGGGGTTGCAATCCCTGCCCCGCGTCGTCGAGCGGCCCCGTTGCGACCGCTCCAGCAACCGCCCCGCAGGCCCGTTCCGCGGTGACCGGGCCCTACTTCTTGATGGCGGCGTTCACGACCGAATCGGCCTGGGTCCCGAGCGAGAGAAACTTGTTCGGGTTCAAGGGGATGCCCTTCTCGCGCACCTCGAAATGCAGGTGCGCCCCGGTGGTGCGACCGGTCGCGCCCACGTGCGCGATGCTCTGGCCCTTGAGCACCACGTCGCCGACCTTGACCAGGCTCTTCGACAGGTGCGCATAGCGCGAGGTGAGGCCGTTGTCGTGATCGACGTCGACGATGTTGCCGTACTCCTGGATGAAGCCCACGGTCGACACGACGCCCCCGGCGGCAGCGACCACGGGCGTGCCATGCGGGGCGATGAGATCCACGCCGGTGTGGAAGGAGTTGCGTCCCGTGATCGGGTCCAGGCGGTAGCCGTAGTTGGACGAGTAGTACGACATCGACACCGGCATGGTCGTGGGGATGGCCTTGCGTGCGAGCCGGTCGTCCATCAGGTAGGAGTCGAGCACGCCGAGCTTGTCGCTGCGGTCGTCGAGCGTCCGGCCCAGGTCGTCGAGCATCTTCTGGAACTCGGAAACCGTGAGATCGCGGCCCGGCGCCACCACGGGTCCGCCCTGGCCGGGCTTCTCGTCGAAACGGAATTCCTCGCGCTTGATGTTGAGGGCCTTGGCGAGGCGCTCGCCGAACGCGTCGAGGCGGAGGATCCGGGCCTGCAGCTCGCCCACCTTCACCGCGAGCGCCGACATGTTGTCCTTCATCTCGGATTCCGAGCGCTTGAGGTCGTCCTGGTGCAGCGCCGACAGCAGCGAGCGCAGGTAGGGGTTGCGCAGATCCACCGCGAACCGCATGGTGACGACGTAGGTCGCCGTCGCCAGGACGAAGCCCGCCAGCAGGATGCCGAAAGCGATGGCGAAGACCTGTCCCTGCGAGAGCGTCATCGACCGGCTTTTCGCAAGGCTGTCCGAAACGAGAATAATGTTCACTCGATCACTCCCCTTCCCCCGATGACCACCGAACCCGTATCCAGCCTGCTCGGCAACAGCGCCGAGGTGCGGCCGCTCGCGCGGCAGCTACTGTTCGTCAAGCGCCTGCAGAAGCGCTACCGGACCCTTGTACCCGAGAACCTCGCCGCAGCGAGCCGGGTGTGCGCCATCGAAGGTACGACCGTTGTGATTTGCGCGGCGTCGGGGCCCGTAGCGGCAGCCCTTCGGCATCTTGCGCCCCGAGTGCTCCAGGGACTGCGCGAAGGACAGCGCACGAACCCAAAACATTCAAGGGATCAGGAGCTTACTTCAATACGGGTCGAAGTTCAAGTCGAGGCGCCGGCACCCCGGCGCGCGGTTCGCGCACGCGGCGAAGTGCCCGCCGACAAGCTCGCCGGGGTCGCGGCGAAGCTCGCCGATTCGCCGCTCAAGTCGGAGCTCGAGCGCATTGCCGGCGATCACATCAGGAGGACGCGCTCGAAGACGTAGAGCAGGCCGAGCAGGACGCCCAGGCCGAGCGTCCAGAGCAGCAACGTGCCGGCGATGGCGAGGTAGCGCCGGTTCTTCGTGACCATCCAGGCGATCACGAGGCCTCCGAGCACCAGGCCCGCCAGGACCAGGACGGTGCGGAAGACCAGCACGTCAGTCCTGTCCCACGAGCCTGAGGCCGCGCGCGCCGCGCTCCTCGATGCGCTCGACGCGTCCATCCCTCAGGTGCACGATGCGATCCACCATGGCGAGGCTCGCCGGACGGTGCGTGATGAAGAGCACGGTGCGCCGGCTCCCTGCGGCACGGCACGCGCGCAGGAAGTCTTCCTCGCCCTCGGGGTCGAACATCGACGTCGCCTCGTCGAGGACCAGCACGGCCGGATCCTTGAGCAGCGCTCGCGCCAGGGCGACGCGCTGCTGCTGCCCGCCCGAAAGGCGTATTCCGCGATCGCCGATGACGGTGTCGTAGCCGTTCGGCAGCGCGCCAATGAAGTCGTGGGCTCCGGCCGCGCGGGCCGCGACCTCGATCGCCGCGGCGTCAGCGTCTTCCCGTCCATAGGTGATGTTGTCGCGCACGCTCGCGTGAAAGAGCATCACGTGCTGGGGCACGATTCCCACCTGGCGTCGCAGGTGCGGCAGCGGCATCCCCATGATGTCGACGCCATCGAGCGCGATGCGACCCGACGAGGGGTCGTGCAACCGCAGCAGCAGGTGCCCGAGCGTGCTCTTGCCTGCGCCGTTGGGTCCGACGATCGCGACCCACTCACCGGATGCCACGCGCAACGTGACGCCCTCGAGCGCGGGACGCGCCCCGCCTTCGTATCCGAAGCGCACGTCGTGCCATTCGATCTCGCCAAGGGACGCCTTGCGCGGACCTCCCGCCGCCCCCGCGGGTTCAGGCGGCTCGGACATCACCTCCTCGAGCCGCGCCAACGCGCCACGCGCGACCTGCGAATGCCCGTAGACATCCGCAAGTCCCGCCATCGGCCGCGTGAGGAGGTGGGCGTAGAGCAGGAAGGCCACGAGCTCGGCAGGCGTGAACCGTGCCCCCAGGAGATCACTGCTGGCCAACGCGAACACGGCGACGATTCCCGCTGTGACCACGAAGTGCACTGCCGGGCCCAGGCCCGCATGGACGCGTCGCTGTCGCGCGGAGAGGGCAAGCACGCGATCGACTTGAGCGCGGTAACGCCTCGATTCGTGCTCCTCGCGAGTGAACGCCTTGATCGCGGGCAGCAGGCCGAGATTCTCCTGGGCGATGTGGATGGCCGCCGCCTCCTCCTCGTGCACTCGCGCCGACAACGGCCGCAACCGCCGCCCCGCGAGCTTCAGCACGACGTGGAACACCGGCACCAGCACCACGACCAGCAGGGCGAGGTCGGGCCGGATCCCGAACATGAGGAGCGCCGCGCCCGCGGCGGTGAGCATCAGCGGAGCGAGGGACACCGCGGTGCCGCTCACGTATCCACCGACCACGTACACGTCGTGAGTCAGCAGGGCGAGCGAGTCGCCCAGGCGCCGGCGTTCGAAGAACGCCATCGGCAGCGACTGCAGGTGGTCGTACAGGCGTACCTTGAGATCCGCCACCACGCGGTCGGCGGCGGTGTCGAGCGTCCAGGCCGCGCCGAAACGCAACAGCGCCTGTACGGCGAAGAGCGCGAGCAGCCCCGCGAGCACCGTCGATACCTGCGGACCCGGCCCCTGGCCGAGGAGCGCCGACGTGAGCAGGCCGCCCAGCCACGGCACGCCGAGCGCCGCCGCACTCTCCAGCGCCATCAGCACCGTGCCCGCGGCGAGCAGGGCTGCATGCGGGCGCGCGAAGCGGACGAGCGTGCGCAGGTTGCCGCTCATGTCATCCGCCCAGCCGCCGGCGCAACGCGCGCCAGCGCAGCGTCGCGTCCGGAAGGATCGCGGGCATCTCGACCAGGTCCTCCGCGGTGGGGCCGGCGAGGTAGCGCGCGATGGCGGCGGCGGTGCGCGTTCCGCGGTCCGACATGCGCAGCGCCCAGGCGAATGCCGACGCCGCGCCGCCCCGCGCGAAATCGGCGCCGATGTCCCGCGCGATGCCGGCTGCGGCTGCCTCGAGACGCGCGATACCCCGCGCCTGCGCAGCGAGCGCGTGCGCCATGGTGGGCAGGACAGGGGCGACGGAGGGGCACTCCAGCACCCTGGCCGCCTCGGCGCCCATGGCTTCGAGGGTGCGCAGCGCGGCGCGTAGGCTGTCCAGGCCGCCGTTGCCGCGCGCGATGCCGGCTACGCGATCCCAGTCCATCGAGTCGCCCTCGCGCTCGAGGATAACCGCCAGGTCTCCCAGCCAGCGCATGCCCACACCGCGCGATTTGAACGCGTCGGCTATGTGCAGCAACAGGAGCTCCTCGCGACGGGGCCACAGGATCGACCGGCCGAGCAGCCGACCTTCGCCCGCGGTTGAGAGCACCTGGGCGGCCGTGACCGGCGTGGGATACCACGCTGGCGCCGTTCGCACGTGCAGGTCGAGCAACAGCCAATCGGCGGTGCGCCGCAGCGCCACGGCGGGCGTGGCGCGCTCGAGCCAGGGCGACTGCAGCGCCTCTTCGGACATGCGTGTCTCGTAGCCGGCGGCCACAAGCGCGCGCACGGCGGCGCCCGCGTCGCGAGCATCGACGAGGATGTCGATGTCGATCATCTCGCGGTGCGCGCAATCCAGCTCCATGGCGAATGCGAACGCCACGCCCTTGTAGGGGACGCATCGCACGCTCGCCCCACGCAGGGCATCGAGGGCTTCCAGGGTCGCCGCCGCCAGCCAGCGCCCGTGGCCGGCATTGGCCGCCGCGGCCGCATAGGTGCCAGCGAGCGATTCGTGCGGCGGGGCCTCGAATCCCGCGGCAGCGAGCCGCGCGACGAGCGCGGGGCGCAGCTGATGCCATGCGGCGGCTTGCGCGAGCTCGGGCCAGCGCATGCCCTCGGCCTCGAGCCGTCGCAACAGCGCCGAGAGGTCCACGCGCCGTGCGGCCAGCGCGCAGCCCAGGAGCACGGCGTGCTCCCGATCGAGGGTGGGAAAGTCGGTCACGGACCCGCCGCAGGGAACGCGGCGCGCTTCAGGGCGTGGCGAGCCCCAGCCTCGCATAGTCGACGCGCTTGTAGCCGTCCGCCTGGACGACGACCGCATCGGGAAGGACGGCTTCCACCTCGTCGGCCATCACGCCCAGCCGGCGGCCGGCGCCGAATCGTGCATCGAGCGGCGCGCGGTAGCGGAACAGGTATAGCCCGAAGCCGAGAGGGTGTTCGCCGATCCTGACAATGTCCTGCTTGAGTCGGCGATCCGAGGGAAGGGCCATCATCATCTGGGTCCCGTCGCCCTTGCTCAGAAGGCCCGACATGGTGAGCTGCGCCACCGAGCCGTAGACCTGGAGCACCGGACGCGAGTATTTGCGGCGCGTGACAGCGGGGGAAGTATCGGCGCCCTTCGGCGCGCGCGTTCGCTTGTCCATCATGCCTCCTGGAATCCTGGATCAAACATAGCGTACACGCGGCTCAGGGGCAACCTCCGCGAGGCGGGCAGCCTCGCCATGCGCCTCGCGCACCAGGAGGTCGCAGGCAAAGATGCCCCACAGCACCCAGACGGGCCACGCCACGCGGGAGCCGTCCCCCAACGCTTCGAACAACTCCGCGACCGCACCCTCGGCCAGCCATTCGGGGCGCCGCATCGCCTCGAGCTCGCCGCGCACGCCCAGGATGGCCCGCTGCACGATCGCGGTGAAGTCCGCCTTGTCGCGCCTCCCGAGGACGCTCGCGGGGACAATCCCCTCGAGGGCCTTCACGTGGATGTACTTGTTCACGCCGCCCCGGATGCGAAGGTGCGCGGGGATCGCGAGCATGAACTGCAAGATTGCGGCATCACCGAACGGGTGGCGCACCTCGATGCCCGCTGTCGCCCCGCTCAATTCGATGCGCTCCGTGCATTGGTAGGTGAAGGCGCTGTCGTACGCTCGCAGGATCTCTTCCTGGCCGGGGTGACGGGAATCGGCGGCGCGGCGCAGCGATCGTTCTCGAAGCCGCTCCAGCCGCGCGCGCATTGCGGGCGCCAGCCACGAGAGGGGCCTCGCCTGCGGCCGTGGCGTGGAGAGGAGGCTACGGATCGATTCCTGCACGGCTGGCGGGAGCAGCGGGAACACGCCGTGGCGAAGCAGCTCGCGCGTGGCCCGTCGCGTGCCCATTGCCGCGACGTCGGCTCGAAAGCTCCGGCCGAGGTCGCCCCACAGGCCGCGCGAGATCGTATCGGCGTAGTGCGCCGGCCAACCGTCGAGCCATAGGTCGCCGGATTCCCCGGTGAGCAGCACCCGGGATCCGCTCGCGGCGACCGCGATGCGCAGGTCGGTGAAGGATTCCCCGTTCGGGAAACCTGGGAAATCGAGCCGGCGACGCGCGCTCGCCGCGTACGCCTCGAGTGGCCACTCGCGTCCGGGCACTTCCGTGAGCGGCACTCGCGTCGCCGCTGCGACCGTCCGCGCATGCGTGACCTCATCGGCGGTGGCATCGTGCGCAAACGTTGCGGTGAACACGGCGAGGTCCGCCGCGGGTAACCGTCCGGCGGCGTAGAGCCGCTGCGCGATGCAGAAGACGGCCGACGAATCGAGCCCGCCGCTCACTTCGAACGCCGCCGTGCCGTGGGTGCGGCTGAGGACGGCCACGCGCCGCGTGAGCAGCTCGCGGTAGTGCTCGAAGTACTGTTCCTCGTCGCGGTACTCGATGGCGATCGCCGGATCCGGACGCCAGTATTCATCCGTGCGCGCGCCCGCCGAGGTCGCGACGAGCCGGTGCGCGCGGGGAAGCCGCATGCAGCCGACCCACATCGTCTCGTCCATCGAGTACCACTCTCCGGCGAGGTACTCGACCAGCACGTCCTCGTTGACCTGCCGGGGCCCGGCGTCCGCGACCAGCAGCGCCGGCAGCTCCGAGGCGAACGCGAAGCCGCTTCCCGACGAGCGATAGTAGAAGGGCTTGTTCCCCATCCGGTCGCGCGCGCAGAAGAGCTCGCGGCGTGCCGTGTCCCAGATTGCGAGGGCGAAGTCGCCGTCGATGCGGGCGAGGCAATCGGCGCCAAAGCGCCGGAAGGCCGCGAGCGCCAGCTCCGCATCGCTCTCCCCGGACTCCCCGGAGCCGAGCGCGCGCCGCAACTCGACGCGGTTGTCGATGCGGCCATCCATGACCAGCACGAGGCCGTCGCGGCGCAGCGGCTGCCTCTCGGCGAGCGACTCGGGCGTCGTGCGCAGCATGCAGTGGGCCAGGGCGGCTTCGCCCTCTGCCCAGATGTCGATGCCGTCGGGCCCCCGGTGGGCCATCGAGCGCGCCATGCGCTCGACGAGGTGCGCATCGGCGCGCCCGCCGAAGTCCACCAGGCCGGCAATGCCGCTCAGCGCGACTCCCCGGGCATGCGGCGGTAGCGCAGGGAGAGCTCCGCGACGTGGCGCAGCGCCTCGGCCTCGCCCGCGAAGCGGTGCGGATAACGCGCGGCCAGCACCGCCGCGATTTGACCCAGGGAGTTGCGGCCGCGCATGTGCTCGAGCACGAGCCTGTCGACGTCACCGTCCTCGCCAAGATCGGGGACGTGGCGCGAGGAGATCGCCTGCATCATCGAAGGCGTCATCGGCTCGCCGAGGAACGTGGACTGGCGGAAGCTCTCCACGACTGTGCCCTGGGCGCGGCGCACGGTCGACTGCCACGACCACACGTAGTCGGTGCCGACCAGGTCGGCGCGCACGTCCACCTCCACGATGTCGCCGGCCGTGACCTTGACCGCCTTCGGCCACCGGAGGAACGCCTGGCCGTAGGAGAGTGGAGCCCCGGGGGCGTTCGACAGCACGATATCCTCGAAAAGCACGGCGTCGAACCACGTCGCCAGGCCGTCGGCCTCTCCATCGCGCTCGATGCGCATTTGCGCACGCGCCTGCAACTCCGCGGTCTCCGCACGGACGTAGTCCACCGCTGCATAGAGCATCGGCGCCGCAAGCAGCTGTTGCGCGCCGACAGGGCCGCGCGCGACCGTGTTGGCCGCGAGCGGCAGGCCCGCGCTGAGGTCGAAGCCCCATGGGTTCTCGCACCAGGGCTGCCGGAACGCCTTGGCGAGATTCGGGGCCTCCACGGGAGCCATCCAGAGGTCGTCGCGCTCCGCGATGATCCGCCCCCCGGGGGCGAGGAAGCGCCGCCGTGCGTCGATGATCGCCAGCAGGCTCTGGCGGAACATGGGCAACTGGCCGCGCAGGTCGGAGACGATCACGTCGACCCTTTCGGGCAGCTCGATTCGCCGGGACGAGCCTTCGTGGAAGATCACCCGCTCCTGCACGCCGTTGGCGGCAGCGGTCTCGCGCGCCACCTGGATGTGGGGCGCGGACTCGATCGCGTGCACCCGGCTCGCGCCGAAGCGGCAGGCGAAGAGAGGGAAGATGCCGGTGCCGGTCCCGATGTCGAGCACCACGTCGCCAGGCCTGACGGCCGCTTCCAGCGCGCGGGCAAAGGCGCCGGTGCGCTGCCGATCGGCGATCATGTCGCCGTAGTCGTCGATGTTGTACACGTCAGGCGATCCGGATCAGCCCGCGGCCACTCAACTCGCGCGCAAGATCCAGCACGTCGCGCTCGATGTCCTGCGGCGCCGCGTCGAACTCCGCCAGCATCGCGTTGCACACCTCGCGCAGCGTCGCGCCCTGCTGGAGCAGCTGCCAGATGCGCGTGCCGCTCTCGTCGAGCCCGAAGTACGTGCCGCTCGCGAGGTCGAGGATCACGGTCTCCTCGCCCAGCTGGCGCACCAGCACCTCGGGCGGGATCGCCGCGCGATCGTCCAGGTTCACGCGCGCGGGCTCCGCGAGTCCGCCAGCACGGCCGCGCGCACCTCGGCCAGCCGCTCGTAGCGGCGCGGATATCGCAGGCTCGCACAGAGCCCCGCGCCCGCGAGCGCCGCGAGGCCCTCGAAATGGCCCTCCAGCAGCCGCGCATCGCCGTCGGCCAGCAGGAACGAGTGCGCCGCGAGCGCGGTGAACGCCGGAGCGCCGGCGAGCGGCCCGATCGCGATGCCGGCGTCGTCCGCCTCGTCGATCAGGTAGATGCGCCGAAGCGGGCGCGGCGTGGTGCAGTGCGCGATGCGATCGCCGGAAAGGATCCGCGACTTCCCGTCCTCGAGGCCCGGTTCCGGGCCGAGCAATGCCTCGCCGCTGTCGCCCCACAGGCGCAGCGACGGATGCCCTGGAACGACGCTCGCCGCCCCATTCGCGACCTCGACGAACAGGCCGTCGTCGGTCAGGAAGGGGAAGCCCGCGGTGGCGAAGGCGGCCGCGAGCGTGCTCTTGCCCCTGCCCGACGCGCCCATGAATGCGATCGCGCAGCCATCCACCTCGACGGCGCTCGCGTGGAACACGAGCCGCCCGCGGCGGCTCAACGCCATCGGCAGGACCTGCGACAGGTAGACGTTGTACAGCGATGGTGTCTCGACACCGGGCGCGGGTCGCGTGCTCACATGCGACCCGTCGCGCGAGATGTGGAAGTCGGCGACCTGGGGAAAGCGCATCAGGAAGCCTTCCCGCGTGCGATGGATACGCGCGTGCGAACGGCCGTGCAGCTTCCACTCCGTCACCACCGGCGAGCGCAACGTTCGCTGGCGACGCGCGGGCGCGAGGTCGAGGTCGATGCCGGTCACGGGCGCGCGGGCAGCAGCTGCGCGTAGCGGGCAGCGGACTGTGGCTCCAGCGTCACGCCGTCGCAAGTGACCCACGCGTGCGCCTCGATCGCTCCCCCCGCGCCCGGGGTCACGCCGAAGCGGATCTGGAGGTCGTGCGCGGAGGACCGCAGCAGGTCGACCAGCGCGAGCGAGCGAGCCAGGCAACGAGTCCCCGGAAGCCGCCGCGCCACGGCCTGCACGGCCCATGCGGCCTCATGCGGCGTGACCTCGCCGCGGCCGAGCCCGGCCACGCTCCGCGAGCGGCACACCGAGCTCGCCGGGAACAGTGCGAGGCGCAGGCGCGCGAGCAACAGCGCCATCGCGGCGCGCAGCAGCAGCGCCCGCTGCCGTTGCGGGAGCCTAACGAAGGCCTGGAAATCCCGCGCGATGCGACCTGCCATGCCGCGCTAGCTGGGCTGCAGCTGGAGGTTCGCGAAAGCCCGCGGCACCGCTTCCACGCTGTCGAACGTCACCTCTTCCCAGGCCGAGGCGTCGGCGAGCAGCTTGCGCACCAGCAGGTTGTTGAGCTCGTGACCCGACTTGTGGCCGTGGAAGGCGCCGATGATCGGGTGGCCGGCCAGGTAGAGGTCGCCCACGGCGTCGAGCGCCTTGTGCATCACGAACTCGTCCTCCATGCGCAGGCCGTCGACGTTGAGCACGCGGAAATCGTCGATCACGAGGGCGTTGTCGAGCGAGCCGCCGCGGCCCAGGCCCTTGGAGCGCATCATCTCGACGTCCTGGGTGAAGCCGAAGGTGCGCGCGCGCGCGACCTCGCGCACGAAGGACACCACGCCGAAATCGACCTCCACCGTGTTCTGCGCCGCGTCGAACACCGGGTGGGCGAACTCGATCGTGAAGCCGACCTTGAAGCCGTCGAAGGGCTCCAGGCGCACGCGCTTGTCGCCCTTCTCGATCTCCACGGTTTTCAGCACGCGCAGGTAACGCTTGGGCGCGGCCTGCTCCTCGATGCCCGCCGACTGCAGCAGGAACACGAAGGTGCCCGCGCTGCCGTCCATGATCGGCACTTCCTCGGCCGACACGTCGATGTACGCGTTGTCGATGCCGAGGCCGAAGAGCGCCGACATGAGGTGCTCGACGGTGGAGACGCGTGCGCCCTCATGCTCGAGCACCGTGGCCATGGTGGTGTTGGTGACCTTCGTGGCGCGGGCGGGAATCGCGGGGTTGCCCGGCAGGTCGGAGCGGCAGAAGACGATGCCGGTGTCGACAGCCGCCGGCCGCATCACCATCACCACCTTCTCGCCCGTATGAAGGCCCACGCCGGTGGCGCGTACGGTGCTCTTGAGGGTGCGTTGCTTGATCATTTTGCCAATTTTATCAGACCGTTACGCGCACGGGGGCGGGTTGTTGCGCGCCCAGCCAGCGCAGGAACTCCTCCTCGGGCATCGGCCGGGCGAACAGGAACCCCTGCATGCGGGTGACGCCGAGGTCGGCGAGGCGCTGGCGTTCGGTCTCGGTCTCGATCCCCTCGGCCACGACGTCGAGACCCAGCTCAGCCCCGATGGCGACCACGACCCGGATCAGGTGCTGGTTGGCGCCCTCGTCGATCCGGCGCACGAACGACTGGTCGATCTTGATCGCGTCGAGCGGCAGGTCCTTGATGAGCGCGAGCGAGGAATACCCGGTGCCGAAGTCGTCGAGCGCGATGCGCACTCCCAGCGGCCGCAGCTCCCTCAGCTTCGCCACCGTCTCCTCGACGTCGAACAGCACCGCGCTCTCGGTGATCTCCAGGCAGAGGCGCGAGGGCGCGACGCCGCTCGCCTCGACGACCGCGCGCGTGCGCGACACGAAGTCGGGCCGCGCGAGCTGCCACGGGCTCACGTTGATGGAGAGGTAGCCGTCGAAGCCCTTCGCATCGCGCCCCCAACCTGCGAGCTTGATGCAGCCCTCGCGCAGGCTCCAGTCGCCGAGCGCGTGGATCAGGCCGGTTTCCTCGGCGATCGGGATGAAGTGGCCGGGCGGGATGTCCCCGCCGGGAGCGTGCCAGCGCATGAGCCCTTCGGCGCCGGCCGCGCGTCCGTCGATCGAGACCACCGGCTGGTAGCGCAGCTCGAGCTCGCCCGCGTCGACCGCGCGCCGCAGGCCCTCGACGATGCGGAAGCGCTCGGCGGCGCTGCGCTGCAGGTCGGGCACGAAGCGCTGCGTGTTGTTGCGGCCGCGCTTCTTGGCGCGGTTCAACGCCATGCCCGCGCGCTGCAGGATCTCGGCGGGGCTGGTTCCGGGGGCGTCGAAGGTCGACACGCCGATGCTCGCGAACAGGTTGAGCGAGCGTTCGCCGACGCCCAGCGGCTGGGAGAAGACGCGCGTCACCGAGGCGGCGAGGATCTCGATCTGCGCGCGCACCTCGTCCTCGCTGGCCGAGACCTGCTCGAGCACGACCAGGAACTCGTCGCCGCCCACGCGTGCGAGCATCGCGCCGGGCGGAACGATCGCCTGCAGGCGCGCCGACACCTCGCGCAGCAGCTCGTCGCCCACCTCGTGCGAAAGCCCGTCGTTGATCACCTTGAAATGGTCGAGGTCGACGACCAGCACCGCGCCGAACGCCGGGGCGCCGCTGCCGGCGATGAAGGCGGCGAGGTGGTCCTGCACGAAGGCGCGGTTGGGCAGTCCCGTGAGCGAGTCGCGATACGCGCGATCGCGAATCATCGCCTCGGCCTCGCGGCGCAGCTCGTTTTCCGCGCGCAGCTGCTCCGCGGTCGCCTGCAGCTCGGCGTTCTGCTCGTGCAGCCTGACCATGAGCCCCGCGCCCGCGAGCAACGCGAGGCCGACCAGCGCGAAGCCGCTGAAGTGGAACGTGCGCAGCACGCCGAGGTCGATGAGCGCGCCCTGCAGCGACGCGAGCAGCAGCACGGCCAGGCAGAAGGCGAGCAACACCGCCGCCCGCCGGTGCCCCAGCCGGTAGAACTTCGCCAGCTGCCACAAGCACCATGCGGCGACCGCGACGGTGGTGGCCCTGTAGAACAGGCTCCAGGCACCCGGGACGCCCTCGATCCGGAAGAGGGACTCCCCCCACGGCAGGTGGATCCAGCCGAAGGTCTCGACAGACTCGTAGCGCACGCCGTTGGGCAGGACGTGGTTGGCCACGATCGCCGCAGCGATGAGGACTCCCAGCGTCGCGAGCCAGCCGCGCTGGCCGCGCGCCTCGGTGTACAGCGATATGAAGGCGATCAGGGAGGCGGCCACCAGGAGCGTCGCGGTCGCGAGGTAGCGCTGCGTGGCGATGCCGCCGGCCACCGAGTCGGCGAGGTAGTAGCTCGCCGTGGCGACCGCGGTTCCCGCGGAGGCCACGCACGCCGCCGCGAACGCGAAGTAGATCGAGGCGCGCCCGCGGTACAGTCCGAGCACGACGGCGACCACGGCGGCGAACAGCAGGATCCCGGCGCAGATGAAGTAGCCCGGGACGACGAGGGCGATTCCCGTCGTGGAGGATAGCGCGCCCATGGAGTCCATTCTGCGCGATTTCCCGCTCAATGCACCAGCGGACTCGCCTTCATCCAGGTGCTGGCCTCGGCCGCGCCCATCGGCGGCGCGATGAAATAACCCTGGCCCTCGTCGCAACCCATCGCGCGCAGCGCGGCGAGCGTGGCCTCGTCCTCGATGCCCTCGGCCACGACGGTCAGGCCCAGGTTGTGCGCGAGGCCCACCGTCGACTCGACGATCACGCGGTCCTGGGCGCTGGAAAGCATGTTGCGGACGAAGGACACGTCGATCTTGAGCGCATGCAGCGGCAGGCGCCGCAGGTGCGACAGCGACGAGTAGCCGGTGCCGTAGTCGTCCACGGCGATCTGCACGCCGAGCGCGCGGATGCGCTCGAGGGTCGCCGTCGCGTGCTCGGGATCGCCGATGAGCGCGCTCTCGGTGATCTCCAGCTCGAGCATTTCCGGCGTGGCGCCCGCCTCGGCGAGGATCGCGGCGATCTGCTCCGGGCACGCGTCGTCGAGCAGCTGGCGCGCGGAGAAGTTCACCGCGAGGTGCGCGGGGTGCCCGGCCGCTCCCCACTCGCGCTGCTGGCGCAGCGCCTCCCGCATCACCCAGAGCGTGAGCGGCCGGATCACGTCGGAGAGCTCGGCGAGCGGGATGAACTGCGCGGGCGCGAGCCGCCCCAGCCGTGGATGGTTCCATCGCACCAGCGCCTCGAAACCGCGCAGCCGCTGGCGCGCGAGGCTCACGCGCGGCTGGTAGTGCAGCACCATCTCGCCGCGGCCGAAGGACCCCCCCAGCTCCGAGAGCAGCGCAAGGCGATCGGCGGTGTAGGGATCCTGCGCCGGCGAGTAGGCGCAAATGCCGCTCCTCTCGCGCTTGGACGTGTACATCGCCACGTCGGCGCAGCGCAACAGGCCGTCGGCGTCGGCGGCATCGCGAGGAGCCTGGCCGATGCCGATGCTGGCGCCCACCTCCAGCCGGTACCCCGCGACATCGAACGGCCGCGTGATGAGCTCGAGAACCCTCGACGCCTCCTCCCGCGCGGCGCTCGCGGAGAGCCCCTCGAACCAGAGCGCGAACTCGTCGCCGCCCAGGCGCGCCACCAACGCGCCGGCCTCGGCCCGGCCCGACAGGCGCTCGCCCAGGCTGCGCAGCAGGTCATCGCCTACCGCGTGCCCGAGCGTGTCGTTGATCTCCTTGAACCGGTCCAGGTCGACCAGCATGAGCGTGCCCGGCCGGCCCGCGGTGAGCGCCGCGGAAACGCGGTTGCGCAGGTGCTCGCGGTTGGCGAGCCGCGTGAGCGCGTCGTGGTGCGCGAGCTGCTCGAGCGCGCGCAGCTGGTTGAGCCGCTCCAGCTCGCTCGCCGCCCGCGAGGCGAAGATGCGCAGCAGGCTCTCGACGTGCCGCGCATCGTCCAGGGGACGGCGGAAGAGCACGGCGAGCAGGCCCATGGGCGAGCCGGCGGCGTCGAGCAGCGGGGCGCCCACGTAGCTCTCGATGCCCTGGTCGCGCGGGAAGCGCTTCGAGACCTCGCGGGTATAGGTGCAGAGCGAGGCGCCCTGCAGCACGGTCGCGCAGGGGGTGCCTTCGAGCTCGTACTCGTAGTTGGCCACCGGCTTGCCGTCGCGGTGGGCGGCGACGGTGGTCACGTGCGTGGGCCGGCGGCGGTCGTACTCGCCGACGAACGCGATGTCGCCCTCCAGTGCGCGCGCCAGGTGGGCCACGAGCGAGCGGAAGAAGGTCTCGCCCACCTCCGCGTTCACGCCCTGCGCCGTCTCGAAGAGCAGCTGCTCGTGGCGGCGGCTGGCGCTCACGTCGCGCGCCACGGTGACCATGCAGGGCGCGCCGCCGATGTCGATGCGGTCGCCGGAGAGCTGGAAGGTGCGCACCTCGCCCGACTTCACGCGGAAGCCCGCCTCGAAGTCGCGTGCCAGGCCATGCGACGACAGCAGCTCGATCCACTCCGCCCGCCGGCCGAGGTCCGCCCAGAGCCCGATGCTCTCGCTCGACTTGCCGACGACGTTGCTGGCCTTCAACCCGGTATAGGTCTCGAAGCTGCGGTTCACGTAGATGAGCGCCTTGTCGGACAGGCGCATCACCGCGACCCAATCGGGGATCGCGTCGAAGGCGCGGGACATGATGTCCTGCGACTCCTGCGCCTGCGCCCTCGCCCGGCGCAGCTGCTCGTGGCTCATCGCCGCCGAGGCGATGTCGGCGATGGATCCGACGAAATGCTGCTCGTCGGGCGTCCAGTCGCGCCTTTCGCCCACGGATTCCAGGCAGACCACGCCGCGGGTGCGGCCGTCCTGCCAGATCGCGGCGTCCATCATGGAGACGATGTCGAGGCGATCCAGGTAGCCGGAAGCGAACTCGCGCGTGCGCGGGTCCGTCGCGGCGTCGGCTGCCACGATCGCGCGGCTCCAGCTGAGCGCCTGGAAATAGGCGGGATAGCGCGCCGCCTCGAGGCGGAAGCCGCGCTCGTGCCGACCGGTGGCGAGGTCGAAGAGGTCGGAGGCCTCGAGGATGGCGCGCCCGGCGTCGAGCAGCCAGATCGACACCCGGCGCACGCCCAGCGTGCGCGCCGCGGTCTCCGTGAGCTTGCGGAATGACTCGTCCACGCCCGCGGTCGCGGTGCCGCTCTTCAACAACTCGAAGATCGCGGCCGCCTGCGTCTGGGCGCGGAGCGCGGCCTCGTCGTGGGTACGGTTCAATGGCGCCTCGCTTGGCGAGCCTGGAACCATTGTGCCCAACTTCCCCAGCCGGGGTTGTGGCCCAGCGCACAGCCGGGACCTGGAATCGCCTGTAATCGAGGAGATTCCATGACGCCTGTAACCGCCCTTCGCGCCGCTCTCCCGGCCCCATCTGCAAGCGTCGGGGCGTGCCGGAACGAAGCCCGCTTCTGCGGGCTTCTTCGCGCGTATCTACCCAGGTCCCGGGTTTCCGATACTAGAAGTTCCAGCCGAAGTAGAGCTTGGGCCCGTCGAACTCGAAGTTGAACTCGCCGCGCGAGCCGTTCTTCTCGGACACGAGGTTGTACTTGTAGTACTCGTAGCCCAGCCCCGCGAACATGCGGTGGCTGAACGCCCACTCGACGCCGCCGCCGAAGTTGTAGACCTCGCCGTCGTAGTCGCCGACCTTGAGCTTGAGGAACTGGCCGAACCCCGTCACGCGCCAGCTCTCGCCGATGCGCGCGGAGCCGCGCGCGCCGATCGTGGGCAGCGGGTAGTCCACCGACGCCTCCTCGGAGACGCTGGCGACGCTGCCCGTGGAGGCGAGCGTGCTCCTGAGCTTCGTGTAGTGCACGCCGAAGAGGAGCCCCAGCTCGGCGCGGTCGTCGTGGATCGGGGACCAGCGGTAGGCGAGCCGCACGATGTCGGAGTCGAAAGTCGAGTTGACCGGCGTGTTGATCGTGAAGGTGCGATCGCCGAATTCGATGGTGCTGCGCAGCGTCGTGTTGCCCTCGCGGCGCAGCGATACCACCGACGCCTCCATCGCGTGGCGCGGGTTGAACCGCCACAGCATCTCGAAGGTGGGCAGCGTCTTGCGATCCTCGCCTCCCAGGTCGCTCTCGAAGCTCACCTTCGTGCCCAGCCGCCCGTCGTCGCGGTCGAGCCGGATGGTCGTATCCGCCACGGCGTTGTAGGCGCCGATCTGGATCATGAAGGCCGTGTCCCAGGGGTCGGGCGCGGCGAAGGCGAGGGGCGCCCCCAGGGCGGCCACGGTTGCGAGCAGTCTGTGCTTGTTCATGCGCTCTCCTTTTGCAGTTTGTCGATCTGGCAATTCCGGTACGCCCATCGTCTCACGGCGTGCCGAGGAAGAAATAGAACCTGCCCTTGCCGTTCCTGGCGTCCGAGTAGCCGAGGTAGAACGGTCCGAACGCGCTGTTGGCGGCGAGGTACACGCCAAACGATTGCTGCCATCCCGCGAGCTGCGGCTCGGTCACGAGCCGGTTCATCTTCCCGGCCTCGGCCTGGACGCCCGCGATCATCTGCAGCCCGAGCAACGGGATGGGCTTGGTGAGCTTGTACTGCGCCTCGAGGCGGCCGTAGGCGTAGTCGTCGCCGCGCATCTGGCCGTTGGCGAAGCCGGAGAGGCGGCGCGGCCCGCCGAGCGAGTAGAGGTCCGAGATGGGCAGCACGCCGTGCGTGGCCTTGCCGCGCTCGGCCACGCCCACGAGGATCAGGTCGCGGATCGACCACGCGCCGCCCAGGCGCAGCTCCGCCCGGCCGTACTTCTGGCCGCCGTCGGACACGCGCTCGGCCTCGAACACCTCGGCGTCGACCTTGTAGCCGCGCGTGGGGAAGAACGCGTAGTCGTAGGTGTCGAGCGCGAGGGTGGCGAGCGCCCCGCCCACCCGCTGGTCGCCTTCGGGAAGGATTGGATCGCCGGTCTCCAGCTCGGCGCGCGTGCGCCGCTCGAGCCAGCCCAGGCGCACCTGGCCCATGACGCCGAGGTTGAGGCCCGTCTCCGCGGCTGCCGACACCGAAGTCGTCTTGTACTCGGCCACTCGCTTGCCCTCCGAGTACAACGCGCCGATGCCGTTCTGGCCGTCGATGAAGGCGCGCACGAACCATACCTGGCGCGGCTCGATCGGCTGGTAGATCTCGGTGGCGAGGCGCTGGTCGCTGCCGACCTGGGCGGCCGCGAGCCATTCGCCGCCCAGGCTGTTCAGCCACGAGCGCCGGAAGAGCGCGCGCACGTTGTAGCGGGCATCGCCGCGGAAATCCGAATACAGGTTCAGGCCGAAGCGCACGTAGTCGGGCCCGAGCGGCTTCTCGACCGGCGTCACCCGGAGGATGCGCTTCTCGCGCTCGGTGAGAACGCTGTAGTCGATGGTCTGCAGGTCCCCGCCGCTGTAGATGCGGATGAGGTCCTTGTCGAGCTTCGCCACGTCGAGCGGCTCGCCCTCCTTCTGGGCCAGGGCCTCGCGCACCGTGTTGCGGTTCACGTAGCGCGTCTCGCCGATCTGGATCTCGTCGATGCGCGCGCCGGCCGTGTGCGTGGCCGCCTGCAGGCGGTTGCGCCAGAGCTCGTACTCGGCGGGCGTGACCGAGTAGCGGCGTAGCGCCTCGGCATGCGCGAGCGCGGTGGCCCGCCCGATCGCTGCGGCATCGAGTTGGCGTTCGAAGCTCGCGGCGGTGATGTCGCCCAGCTCCGGGCGCATGTACACGTCCCTGGGACCCAGGAGCTTCAGCGACGCTGCGACGTTCTGCTCGGTGAGCAGGTTCACCATCTGGCCCACCACCGAGAGCAGCCCGCCGACCTCCTCGGGCTTGCTGAGCGGAGAGCCCACGTTGATCGCGATCACGGCCTCGGCCCCGCAGCGGTCGCGCACTTCCTGGATGGGCACGTTGTCCACCAGGCCGCCGTCGACCAGCTTCTTGCCCTCGCGCACGATGGGCGCCATCACGCCCGGCACGGACATGCTCGCGCGCATCGCCGAGGTGAGGTTGCCGCTGCGCATGGCCACGCGCCCGCCGGTGCCGATGTCGGTGGCGATGAGGGTGAGAGGCAGCGTGAGCTCCTCGATGTTCCTGTCCCCCGCCTCGGAGCGCACCAGCGAGTTGAAGAAAAGCTTGATCTTCTGGCCCGCCACCGCACCCTCGCGGTAGCGCAGGCCTCCGGCCCCCACGCCGAACTCGAGCGCGGAGAAGAAGCGGTCGTCGAGCTGCTTGTGGCGCAGGTCGACTTCCTCCCGCCCCGCGCTGTCGTCGAAGATCGTGGACCAGTCGGTGGCCCCGATCTTCTCGCGCATGTGGGCGGGCGGGATGCCCGCGGCGTAGGCGCCACCGACGAGCGCGCCCATGCTCGTGCCGGCCACGCAGTCGACCGGGATGCGCAACTCCTCGAGGCCCTCGAGCACGCCGATATGCGCGCCGCCGCGCGCGCCGCCGCCGCCCAGGACGAGCCCCACTTTGGGGCGCGGGACCTGCGCAGCCGCCTCGCAAGCGAAAAAGCCCGCGACCATGGCGGCGAGCCCGGCGGCAAGGGGACGGATCGGAATCATGCGCAAGCGGAGGCTAGCAGCGCCTCATCCACAGGGGATATTGGACCTTGGGGCATGGGCCGCCGGAACGAAAACGGGCGCGGCAGCACGCCGCGCCCGTGAAGGCGATGCCCCCGCGCCGGGGGGAGACGGCCCCGGCGAGGGTTGCCGCTATGCCGGCGTCAGTCGGCCTGCTTGCGCAGGAACGCCGGGATGTCGAGCAGGTCCACGCCCGACTGCTTCATCGCGTCGATGGTCACGTCGCGCCGGCGGCGGATGGCCGTCGGCTGGTCGAGCTCCTCGTAGTTGATCGGCTGGCCCATCGCATCGTCGGTCCCCGTGCGCGGCACCACCTGCATGACCGGGGTCCGCTGCGCAGCGGCGCCGCCGAGACCCGTGGCCACGATGGTCACGCGCAGCGCGTCGCCGATCGCCTCGTCGATCACGCTGCCGTAGATCACGGTCGCGTCCTCGGCGGTGAACGAGCGGATGGTGTTCATCACCTCGTGCACTTCCTTCAGCTTCATCGAGTGGCTGGCGGTGATGTTCACCAGCACGCCCCTCGCGCCGGACAGATGGATGTCCTCGAGCAGCGGCGAATGGACGGCTTGCTCCGCCGCCATCTGCGCCCGCTCCGGCCCCGACGCGGTCGCCGAGCCCATCATCGCCACCCCGTTCTCGCTCATGACGGTGCGCACGTCGGCGAAGTCCACATTCACCATGCCGGGGCAGTTGATCACCTCGGCGATGCCCGCGACGGCGCCGTTCAGCACGTCGTTCGAGGCGCGGAATGCGTCTTCGTAGGTCACATCCTCCCCGAGGACCTGCATGAGGCGATCGTTGGGGATGATGATCAGGCTGTCGACGTGCTGCTTGAGCTGCTCGATGCCGACGGCGGCCACCTTCTGGCGCTTGCCCTCGAAGGCGAACGGCTTGGTGACCACCGCCACCGTGAGCATGCCCATCTCGCGCGCGATCTCGGCCACCACGGGCGCCGCGCCCGTGCCGGTGCCCCCGCCCATGCCCGCGGTGATGAAGAGCATGTCGGCGCCGCTGATGAGGTCGGTGATGCGCTCGCGGTCTTCCTCGGCCGCGAGGCGCCCGATCTCCGGGTTCGCGCCCGCGCCCAGGCCCTTGGTCACGCCCGTGCCCAGCTGCAGCGTCACCTTCGCGAGGTTGCGCTTGAGCGCCTGGGCGTCGGTGTTCATGGTGATGAACTCCACGCCCTGCACTCCGTTGTTGATCATGTGGTCCACGGCGTTTCCGCCGCAGCCGCCTACACCCACTACCTTGATCACCGCTTCCGGTGTCTGGCTTTCGAGCAACTCGATCATCTGTCGTCTCCTTTGTTGTGGAACCTAATTCCTAATTCCCGATTCCTGACTCCTGTTTTCTAGAAATTCCCCTTGAACCAGCCCTTCATCTTCTCCATCACCTCCTTGAATCCCTGCCCCTGCATGCGTGCGTGCCGGTCCCGCTTGACCTGGTCGAGGCCGGCCATCAGCAAGCCCATCCCCGTGGCGTAACGGGGGCTGCGCACCACCTCGGAGAGCGCGCCGGTGTAGTGCGGCACGCCCACCCGCACGGGCATGTGGAACACCTCCTCACCCAGCTCGACCATGCCTTTCATCAGCGCCGAGCCGCCGGTGATGACGATTCCCGAGGAGAGCAGCTCCTCCAGGCCGGAAGACCTGAGCTCCCTCTGGATCAGCGAATACAGCTCCTCGACCCGCGGCTCGATCACCTCGGCGAGCGTCTGGCGCGAGAGCTCGCGCGGGCCGCGCTCGCCCACGCCGGGGACCTCGATCATGTCGGCGGGGCTCGCGAGCTGGCGCAGCGCCACGCCGTGCGAGATCTTCAGCTCCTCGGCGTCGCGCGTCGGCGTGCGCAGCGCCATGGCGATGTCGTTGGTGATCTGGTCGCCGGCGATGGGGATGACCGACGTGTGCTTGATCGCGCCGTCGGTGAAGACGGCGATGTCGGTGGTGCCGCCGCCGATGTCGACCAGGCACACGCCCAGGTCGCGCTCGTCGTCGAGCAGCACCGCGTCGGCGGAGGCCAGCGGCTGCAGCATCAGGTCCTTCACCTCGAGCCCGCAGCGGCGCACGCACTTCATGATGTTCTGCGCGGCGGACACGGCGCCGGTGACGATGTGCACCTTCACCTCCAGGCGCATGCCGCTCATCCCCAGCGGCTGGCGCACGCCGCCCTGCCCGTCGATGATGAATTCCTGCTCGAGGATGTGCAGCACCTGCTGCTCCATCGGGATGTTCACGGCGCGGGCGGTCTCGATCACGCGCTCGATGTCGTACTGCTGGACCTCCTTGTCCTTGATCGCCACCATGCCGTGCGAGTTGAAGCTCTTGATGTGGCTGCCGGCGATCCCGGTGATCACATCCCGGATCTTGGCGTCGGCCATGAGCTCGGCTTCCTCGAGCGAGCGCTGGATGGCGTTGACGGTGGACTCGATGTTCACCACCACGCCCTTCTTCAGGCCCCTCGAGGGGTGGCTGCCCATGCCGATCATGTTCAGCGTGTCCTCGGGCGTGACCTCGGCGACGAGGGTCACGATCTTCGAGGTGCCGATGTCGAGGGCGACGAGCAGGTGGCGGGTGTCGCGCTGGCGGGGAGTGATCATTCGGCTTTGCGCCTCTCTTGGGGGAGGGTCAACGTCGCGGCCCGCTTCAGCGCGAAGCCGCCGGGATAGCGCAGGTCGGCATGGGTGGCCGCCCGCGCCTCGTCGGTCAGGCGCGGCCACGCGGCCGCGAAGCGCTCCACGCGCGGGCGCCATTCGCCGCGCCCGAGCGCCAACGCAAGGCCGGAGTCGAGGGTCACGTGCCACGCGCCACGCGGCGTGAGGCGCAGCTCCGCGACCGCGCCGATCGGCGCCAGCACGGCTGCGACTGCGGCGTACTCGCGCACGACCTGCGGCGCGGCGGCGTCGGGCCCGCGCAACTGCGGGAGCTTGCCCGCATCCGGCGCGGCGAAGACCTCGCCCGTCGGGCTCACCAGCTGGGAATCGTTCCAGCGCGCGAACGCGGTGTACGCCGAGAAAGTGATCTCGACCGCGTCGGGAAAGAGGCGCCTCACGGTGGCGTCGCGGACCCACGGCACGCGCCGCGCGGAGGCGCGGATCGCCTGCAGCGGCGCCGAGGGCGCGGCGAGCAGGGCGTGCGTGAGGGCGTCGAGCTCGGGCTGCGCCAGGCGGTCGATCTCGCCGGCGTAGACCACGCGCTGGATCGGGAGGGAAACGGTCGCCTGATAGCCCTGCCAGGCGCCCCATGCGAGCAGCGCGGCGGCAGTCACGCCCGCCACTGCGGCGACGATGCGACGTCCGAGGGGCGCCGGCCGGCTCATGGACCCCTGCCCCGCCTTCATGCCGCCCTCCGCACCGATTCGACCGTCGCGCCCTCGAGGATGCGCAGGCACAGGTCGGGATACGAGAGGCCCGCGGCCCGCGCCGCGATCGGCACCAGGCTGTGTCCGGTCATCCCGGGCGAGGTGTTCATCTCGAGGAACGAATAGGTGCCGTCGGGGCGCAGCATCACGTCGGCGCGCCCCCAGCCGCGGCAGCCGAGCACGCGGAAGGACTTGAGCGCCACGCGCCGGATCTCGTCCTCGATCTCCGGGCGGATCCCCGCCGGGCAGTGATACTTCGTGTCGTCGGTGAAATACTTGTTCTGGTAGTCGTAGTTGCCGCCCGGGGCCTCGATGCGGATGAGCGGGAGCGCGGTGTCGCCGAGGATGCTGGCGGTGAGCTCCTGGCCCTCGATGAACTCCTCGGCCAGCACCAGGGGATCGAAGCGGGCGGCGAACTCGTACGCGGGCACGAGGTCGACCGCCGTGCGCACCCGGGTGAGCCCGAGCGTCGAGCCCTCGCGCGCGGGCTTCATGATCATCGGCAACCCGAGCACGCGCGCCACCTTCACCCAGTCGCTCTCGGCGTTCACCATCGCGTATCGCGGCGTGGGGATGCCGGCCGCCTCCCAGACCAGCTTCGTGCGCCACTTGTCCATCGCGAGCGCCGAGGCCATGACGCCACTTCCGGTGTAGGGGATGCCGAGCACCTCGAGCGCGCCCTGCACGGTGCCGTCCTCGCCGAAGCGGCCATGCAGCGCGATGAACACGCGCGCGAAGCCGTCGCGGCGCAGCTCGAAGAGGTCGCGCTCGGCCGGATCGAAGGCATGCGCGTCCACGCGCTTCTCCCGCAGCGCGGCCAGCACCGCCTTGCCGGAGATGAGCGAGATCTCCCGCTCGGCCGAGGGCCCGCCCATGAGCACCGCGACCTTGCCCAGGCTCATGCGGACGCCTCCCCGACGATGCGCACTTCGCGCACGAGGCTCACGCGCGTCTTCGCGAGCACGATGCCGTGCACGTGGTCGATCACCGACTCGATGTCGGCCGCCGTGGCCCCGCCCAGGTTCACGATGAAGTTGGCGTGCTTCCACGACACCTGCGCGCCGCCCACGCGGTAACCCTTGAGCGCGCACGACTCGATCAGGCGCGCGGCGTGGTCGTCGGGCGGGTTGCGGAAGACGCTGCCCGCGTTGGGCTGGTTGAGCGGCTGCGTGGCCACGCGCTTGGTGAGCAGCGCCTTCATGCGCGCCATCGCCTCGGCCTCGTCGCCGCGCTCGAACACGAAAACGCCCGAGACGAACCACTCCTCGCCGCCACCCTTGAGCTCCACGTGCCGGTAGCTGCTCGCGTAGTCGGCCGCCCCGCGCGTGCGCAGGTTGCCGTTGCGGTCGATCGTCTCCACCGCGAGCACGTGTTCCCAGGTCTCGCCGCCGTAGCAGCCCGCGTTCATGGCGAGGGCCCCGCCGATCGTGCCCGGGATTCCCGCCATCCATTCCCCGCCGCCGCCGCCGTGCTTGGCGACGAACCGCGCGAGGTGCGGAGCCGGCACGCCCGCGGCTGCGAAAAAGGTCGGGCGCGCCCCCGCAGCCTGCTGGCGAATGCCGGTGAGCGCGTGGTGCGTGAACACCACCGAGCCGTCGAAGCCGCCGTCGCGCACGAGCAGGTTGCTGCCCAGGCCCACGAACAGGATCGGCTCGGCCGCCGGACGCGTGCGCAGGAACGCGCACAGGTCCGGAACGCTCGCGGGCTGGTAGAAGACACGCGCGCTCCCGCCCGCGCGCCAGCTCACGTGGCGCGCCATGGGCTCGTCCCTGCGCAGCGAGCCGCGCAGGCCTTCGAGCCGTTGGACGCCGTCGCTCATGTCCATGGTCATTCGCCCGAAGCGCTCCCGGTGGGCAACGCGAGCTCGGGCGCGAGGTGGCCGATCGAGCCCGCGCCCATCGTCACGACGACATCGCCGTCGCGCACGCGCTGGAGCACCGCCTCGCGCATCGCGGAGCTCTTCTCGACGAACACCGGCTCGACCTTGCCGGCCACGCGCACCGCCCGGGCGAGCGAGCGCCCGTCGGCCGCCACGATCGGCGCCTCGCCCGCGGGATAGACGTCGGCGAGCACCAGCTCGTCCGCGGTGGACAGCACCTTCACGAAGTCCTCGAACAGGTCGCGCGTGCGCGTGTAGCGATGCGGCTGGAAGGCGAGCACGATGCGCCGGCCCGGGAATGCCCCGCGGGCGGCGGCGAGCGTGGCCGCCATCTCGGCCGGATGGTGGCCGTAGTCGTCCACCAGCGTGAAGTGCCCCCCCGAGGCGATCGGCACGTCGCCGTAGCGCTGGAAGCGCCGGCCCACGCCGGTGAATTCCGCCAGGCCCTTCTGGATCGCCGCTTCCGGCGCGCCCACCTCGCGCGCCACCGCGATCACCGCGAGCGCGTTCAGCACGTAATGCGCGCCGGGAAGGTTCAGCAGCACCGGAAGCGGCTTGAAATGGCCGTCGCGCGAAACCGCCGTGAAGCGCATGCGCCCCTCGTCCCAGCGGATGTCCGTGGCCACCAGGTCGGCGTCGCTCTCGATGCCGTAGGTGAGCATCGGCCGCGTGACCGCGGGCATGATGGCGCGCACGTGCGGGTCGTCCTTGCAGAGCACCGCCAGGCCGTAGAACGGCAGGTGGCCGAGGAACTCGACGAAGGTCCGCTTGAGCCTCTCGAAGTCCTGGCCGTAGGTCTCCATGTGGTCCAGGTCGATGTTGGTGACGACCGAGACCACCGGTTGCAGGTAGAGAAACGAGGCGTCCGACTCGTCGGCCTCGGCGACGAGGAACTCGCCCTTGCCCAGGCGCGCGTTGGTGCCGATGGAGTTCAGGCGCCCGCCGATCACGCAGGTGGGGTCGAGGCCCGCCTCGCCCAGCACCGCGGCCACGAGCGAGGTCGTCGTGGTCTTGCCGTGCGTCCCGGCGATGGCGATGCCCTGCTTGAAGCGCATCAGCTCCGCCAGCATCATCGCGCGCGGCACCACCGGCACGCGCAGCTCGCGCGCGCGCAGCACCTCGGGGTTGTCGTCCTTCACCGCCGAAGAGGTCACCACCGCGTCGGCCTGCGCGACGTGGTCCGCGGCATGGCCGATCGCGATCTTCACGCCGAGCGAGCGCAGGCGCCGGATCGGCCCGCCCTCGGAGATGTCCGAGCCCGACACGGTGTAGCCCAGGTTGTGGAACACCTCGGCGATGCCCGACATGCCCGAGCCGCCGATGCCGACGAAATGGATGCGCTTGACCTTATGTCGCATGCGCGAGCTCGACGCATAGATCGGCGCATCGTCGGGTTGCGTCGGGCTTTCCGAGCGAACGGGCGTTGCGCGCGATTTGGGCGAGACGATTTCGATCAAGGCCACGCAGGATCTCCGCGAGTTGTTCCGGGCTGGTTTTGAGCTGGTCCAGGGTGATGCCGGCGTCGCGGTCCGCGAGGAAGCGCGCGTTGGCGGTCTGCTCGTCCACCACGAACCACGGCAGGGGAAAGAGGATCGAGGCGACGCCGGCCGCGGCGACTTCGGCCACGGTGACCGCTCCCGAGCGGCACACCAGCAGGTCGCACCAGGCATAGCGGCGCGCCATGTCGTCGATGAAGGGCACCACCTCGGCGTCCACGTGCGCGTGGCGATAGGCGTATTGCAGCTGCTCGTGCAGCTTCTGCCCCGCCTGGTGGACGACCTGCGGGCGTTGTTCCGCCGGCAGCGACGCGAGGGCGGCGAGCACGAGGTCGTTCATCGTCTGCGCGCCCAGGCTCCCGCCCACCACGAGCAGGCGAAGCGGCCCCGCGCGGCCCGGATAGCGCTCCTCCGGCGGCGGCACGCCGGCGATCTCCTCGCGCACCGGCGTGCCCAGCCACTCGACGCGCTTCGGCCGCGGAATCCGGTTTGCCCACTTGCTCGCGATCGGGCGCTCGAAGGCACCCTCCATGCCCACGATCACGCGATCGGCCACGGCGGCGAGCACGCGGTTGGTGATGCCCGCGACCGCGCCCGGCTCGTGCACGACCAGCGGGCGGCCCCAGAGCACCGCCATCATCCCGCCCGGAAACGCGACGTAGCCGCCCATCGACATCACCACGTCGGGCCGGATGCGGAAGATCGCGATCGTCGACTGCAGGAAGCCGACGAGGATGCGGAACGGCAGGAAGAGCCACGCGGCGATCCCCTTGCCGCGCACGCCGCTGATGTTGATGTTCACCATCGGATAGCCGGCCTCGCCCACGATCCGGTTCTCCATGCCCCAGGGCGTGCCCATCCAGTGCACGTTCCAGCCGCGCAGCTCCAGCTCCCGGGCGATCGCGAGCCCCGGGTAGATGTGCCCGCCGGTGCCGGCGGCCATGATGAGGACGGTGGGGGCGCTCATCCCTTGCCGCTCTTCATGAGGTATCTGTTCTCGAAATCGATGCGCAGCAGGATCGCGAGCGCCATGCAGTTGACGACGATGCCGGTGCCGCCGAAGGACAGCAGCGGCAGCGTGAGGCCCTTGGTCGGCAGCAGCCCCATGTTCACGCCCATGTTGATGAAGGCCTGCACGCCCAGCCACACGCCGATGCCCTGCGCCACCAGCGCCGCGTAGTAGCGCTCGAGGCTCGCGGCCTGGCGCCCGACGGCGAAGGCGCGGTGCACCAGGAAGAGGAAGAGCGTGATCACCACGGCCACGCCGGCGAAGCCCAGCTCCTCGGCGATCACCGCGAGCAGGAAGTCGGTGTGCGCCTCCGGAAGATAGAAGAGCTTCTCCACCGACGCGCCCAGGCCCACGCCCAGCCACTCGCCGCGGCCGAAGGCGATGAGCGAGTGCGACAGCTGGTAGCCCGTGCCGTAGGCGTCCGACCACGGGTCCATGAACCCGAGGATGCGCTGCAGCCGGTAGGGCGAGGACACGATCAGCACCACGAACGCCAGCGCGAGCAGCACCGCCAGCCCCGCGAACAGGCGCCAGTTGAGCCCGCCCAGGAAGAGGATGGTCATCGCGATGGTGGTCACCACCACGAGCGCGCCGAAGTCGGGCTCGCGCAGCAGCAGCGCGGCGATGAAGGTCATCACCGCGAACATCGGCAGGAAGCCCTTGCGGAAGTCGTCCATGAACGCGGCCTTGCGCACCGTGTAGTCGGCGGCGTAGAGCACCACGAAGAGCTTCATGAGCTCCGAGGGCTGGAAGGTCAGGAGGCCGAGCGGCATCCAGCGGCGCGCGCCGTTCACCTCGCGGCCGATCGCGGGGATGAGCACGAAGACGAGCAGGCCGGTGCCGAACATGAAGAGCCAGGGGCTCGCCCGTTGCCACAGCCAGATGGGGACGCGGAAGAGCAGCGCCGCGGCCACGAGCCCGACCGCGAGGTAGGCGCCGTGGCGCACGAGGAAATAGCTCGGCCGGAACCCGGTGAAGCGCTCGGCGTCGGCGAGCGCCACCGAGGCCGAATACACCATCACCAGCCCGATCGCCGCGAGCAGCACCGCGCTCCAGATGAGCGCGGGATCGAGCGAGGATTGGCGGCGGGCGGGGTTGTAGAGCATCCGTCTGGGAATCAGGAATTGGGAATCGGGAATTGGGGATTTGAGTTGGCCAGGGAGCGGGCCGCGGCTGCGAAGACATCGCCGCGGTGGCCGTAGTTGCGGAACATGTCGAGGCTCGCGCACGCGGGCGAAAGCAGCACCGCATCGCCGGCTCGCGCGAGCGCGTGCGCCGCCGCGACGGCCTGCTCCATCGTTTGCGCGCGTTCGATCGGGATGCCGGTGCCTGCGAGCGCCGCGGCGAGCGTCTCCGCATCGCGGCCGATCACGACCACGGCACGCGCATGGGCCTTCACGGCCGGCGCGAGCGGGGCGAAGTCCTGGCCCTTCCCGTCTCCGCCGGCGATCAGCACCACCGGCTGGGCGAACCCGGCCAGCGCCGCGACCGAGGCGCCCACGTTGGTGCCCTTGGAATCGTCGTAGAAGCGCACGCCGCCCGCCTCGGCCACCAGTTGCACGCGGTGCGGCAGGCCCCTGAACTCGCGGATCGCGCGCGCCATCGGCTCGGGCTCCAGCCCGATCGCCGAACCCAGCGCATGCGCGGCGAGCGCGTTGGCCGCGTTGTGCAGCCCCGGCACGCCGATCTCGTCCACGCGCAGCAGCTCGAGCGGCCCGCGCCGCAGGTGTTCGCGGCTCGGATCCAGGCCCCACTCCAGCCGGTGCGCCGGCTCGTCCAGGCCGAACGTGAGCAACTCTTGCGCGCCCCCGGCCATGGCCATCGTGAGGGGGTCGTCGCGGTTCAACACGCGCGAGCGGCAATCGATGAAGATGCGCTGCTTCGCCGCGGCATACCCGGCCATCGAGTCGTAGCGGTCGAGGTGGTCCTGCGTCAGGTTGAGCACCGCGGCGGCGTCGAGCGCGAGCGAGGACGTGGTCTCCAGCTGGTAGCTCGAAAGCTCCACGACCCACGCCTCCATGCCGGCCGCGCCGGGCGCGTCGAGCGCGTCCAGCACCGGCTCGCCGATGTTGCCCACGGCCTGCGCGCGCAGGCCGGCGGCGCGCGCCATCTCGCAGGCGAGCGCCGTCACGGTCGACTTGCCGTTGGTGCCGGTGACTCCTAGCACCCGCGCCTTTCGTTCGCGGCGAAGCTCGCGCGCGAAGATCTCGACATCGCCGACCACCTCGAGGCCGCGTTCCGCGGCCTGCCGCAGGAACGGGTCGCGGAGCGCAAGGCCCGGACTCGCAACGACCGTCTCCACTCCCTCCAGTAGCGCCGGTCCGAAAGCTCCGAGGGCGAGCGGAACCCGCGGATGCTGCGCGCGGACCGTTCCCAGGGCCGGAGGCGCCGGTCGCGTGTCAGCGGCGCGAACCTGCGCCCCGCGCCTCTCCAGCCAGCGGATCGCCGAGAGCCCCGTGTCGCCGAGGCCGAGGACGAGGACTTTCCTTCCTTGCCATTCCACATTTGTCACCTCCTTCTCGCGGACTAACCCAGGGTCAAAAGCTCCTCACTGAGGGCACAGAGAAGTCACTGAGGGCACTGAGAGAGAAATGCATGGCGTTTCGTGGCTGCGTTGGCCATACCCCGAATATGCATCGCTCTCTCTGTGCTCTCAGTGACTTCTCTGTGCCCTCAGTGAGGAGCTTTTGACTTTGCTTTTCCATCAGCGGAGCTTCAAGGTGGAAAGGCCGACGAGGACCAGCATCATGGTGATGATCCAGAAGCGCACCACGACCTGGTTCTCCTTCCAGCCCTTCAATTCGTAGTGGTGGTGCAGCGGCGCCATGCGGAAGACGCGCTTGCCGGTCAACT
>Ga0111538_10000379_pt1 | contig 58011 bp, 54 predicted proteins | sample SoiMethybrSBSTD1_FD_79669 | JGI IMG/M metagenome (GOLD analysis project Ga0111538, IMG submission 79669) | Bulk soil microbial communities from a Populus tree surrounding site in Tennessee, USA - Soil MetaG P. TD hybrid SBSTD1 (version 2)... | ecosystem: Environmental > Terrestrial > Soil >... | reverse complement strand
TCGCGATCGTGCCGGTCGCGACGCCGAGCGCGTTCGTGACCGTCGGTTGCACCAGCGTGTTGTTGCTGCCGGTCGAAGCCAGCTGCACGACCTGTGCGGCGATGCCGTTGCCGTTGACGTCGCGCACGGTGACCGTGATCGTCGAGACCGTCGTGCCGTCGGCGATGACTCCCGTCGCCGGGGCCGCGGACGCGGTCGACAGCACAGCGCTGATGTTCCCTGCGTCAGCGATGAACTGGACGGTCGGCTGTTGCGCGAGCACGACGGCGTTGGCACCCGGATCGATCGTGGCCGTGATCGTCTTGGTCTCGGCGGCCGTCGAGGAGATCGTGCCCGTCGCGACACCGCTCGCGTTCGTGACGGCCGGCTGCACGATCGTGTTGTTCGTGCCGGTCGCCGCGAGCTGCACGATGCGGCCGGCGAGCGGCGCGCTGTTGCCGTCCACGACAGTCACCGTGATCGTCGAGACCGCGATGCCGTTCGCGAGCACTCCGGTCGCCGGATTCGCAGTGACGGTTCCGAGCGTCGGGGACGCTTGGTTGGCGAAGTCGTGTTTGCTCGTGTCCTCGATGCAGCCGCTGAGGAATGCGAGCAGGAAACACGCGACGAGACGCAGGTACGTGGCCAGATTCATCCCTTCATTCCCCGGAGATAGACGTGTCTGTTTCGACTGGCCGCAGTCGGAACCTGGAGCCAAGGCGCAGCTTGCGCCCGGTGGCGTCGAGCTGTGGAACCGAATCGAACGCGCCGGGCTCGAGTCAATGACTCGCGGAGTTCATTCCGCAAGTGGCGTTGGCAGCGGCGATGCGGCTCCAGCCGCGAGAGTCGATGCGACGATGCTGCCGATCAGGGGCGCTGGAGTTCCTGCCAGCCGTTGAACGCCACGTACTTCGTGGGCAGCACGGCAGTGGACTTCGTGATCGCCTCACTCGAGTACTTGATGGTGGAATTGCCGTCCATCGTGAGCGAGTGGTTGTTCGGGCCCGTGATCACGGCGCCGAAGATTTGGGCGCCGGGGCCGGTGCCGTGCATGCGCACGTTGCCGAGACAGTAGATGATGCCGTCGAAGCGGAACGTGCCCTCGATGCGCAGGTCGCCGGTGATGAACATGACGCCGGCCCCGCGCGTGCTGCCGACGAACCTCACGTCGCCAGCGCGGTAGATGATCTTGTATACCGGGGGGGCGGGGGTGGAGCGACCGAACAGCAGGCTGGTGTACAGACTGTTGGCCAACACGACGTTGGCCGAGTTCTGGATCGACAGTTGGATCTCGTCGAGATTGATCGGCTGCGCGGTGGTCGAGAGGCTCGGCGACGGCCCCACGCCGATGAGGTGCGGGTAATCCGCCGGTGGAATCGCGGTCAGCAGCTCGGGCACCGTGTGCGGCGAATGCGCCGAGATGGCGGCAACGTTGCCGATGCCGGTCGCCGGGCCGGTGATGGGATAGTTGAGGCCTTGGATCGTCGAGGCGCCGCTGACCGACAATTGCAGGGGGTCCGGGACACCCATCATCATCAGCGCGCCGGTCACCGAGAACGGCAGCGGAGGCTTTGGCCCGAGGTAGGCGGCGATGCGACGCTTGGTGGTGCGGTAGGTCCCGACGACATCGATCTGGTAGAGGTTCTCGTCGGGCTCGTCGATCTGGGGGAATGGGATGTCGTGATCGTTGTCCAGGCCGTCGTTCCCCAGGAAAGTCGGCGTGATCTTGAACGACAGTCCATTGCCGAGGGTGCGGGTAATGGTGCTGCCGCTCGTGAGGCCGGCCGGCGTGCTGGCCAGGTAGATCGCGAGGTCGATGCCTGCCTCGGCGGCTGCCAGGGCACGCTCGTCGTTCGACTCGCGCTCGAGGCGCGTCATGCGCGAGGTCATGTTGATCGAGCTGGCGCCCATGATCAACAGCAGCGGGATGACGGTCGCGATCAGCGCGATCAACAGTGCGAAGCCACCCTGGTCCACGTGTTGCGCGGAGCGCGCTGGTTCGGCTGCAGAGGTGAGATTGTCGTGCATGTCCATATGGCCTCGTCTCGCCGGCCAGGCCGGCGATCACTCGTCAGCTCCCTCTCAGGTATTCCGCATCAGGATGCTCTGCGTCGTCGTGGCCCGATACAGGTGGCCCTTCGAGTCGCGGCGTGCGACGGCGAGCAACATCGTGAGCACGCGTCCGCGCAGCGTGAACTCGCAGCGTTCGACGCCCGTGATCACGAGCTGTACGGGCAGGTTGCCGATCAGCAGCTGCAGGCCGCCCTCGTCGATGAGGCCGTCGCCGTCGTCGTCGACGCCGTTCGGACTCTCACCCTGGTCGAGCGAGAACACGAACCTGCGCACGGGCGTCAGCGCGGCCGCGTTCATCGACAGCCTGCCATCGGCGCCCTGGAAACGGAACGACGGCCGTGAGCCCGTGGTCGGCGGCGAGATCCACTCGCCGAGCGCCGGTACCACGATGGTCGGATTCAGCAGCTGCGCCGCGATGGCTGCGTTGACGTCCTCTTGGGTTGCCATCACCATGCAGGTGGAGATCAGACCCGGGCGCGCGAGGTTCGCGAGGCGCTGGCCCGCGATGCGGCAGCTCTCGGCGGTCAGCGCAGCGGTCTCGCTCGAGTTGATCTCGTCGCGCACGAGGCTGCCGGTCACGGTGATGGCGCCCAGGATCGGGACCGCCACGACCATCACGATCATGAGCTCGACCAGCGTGAAGCCCCGCTGCGAGTTGCGAGGTGTAACCATGTTCATCCCTCCCGATCGGCGACGAGAGTGGTCAGTTCGAAGTGTTGGCGGCCGTTGACGCCGGTCCAATCGACCAGGACGGTGATGCGATAGAGCGTTTCGCCCGCGGCGCTCTGGTCGACGGCGACGTTGAACTGGCCGGGCAGGCCGTCGGCATCGCCGGGCACAGGCCTCAGTCCACCCGCGCCACCGTTGACGCCGGGGATGTCGAAACCCGTGCCGTGCAGCGCGGGCAGGCCCGTGAACGCCTGGTTGCGCAGCTCTTCGACTGCGTTGCGGCAGGCGACCATGGCGAGGTTGCGCTCTTCGGCGAGACGGCGCGTGCGCGACTGTGATGTGACCGCGGTCGACACCGCGAGCAGCATCGTGACGATGGCCGCCGCTGCGAACATGAGATCGATCAGCGACGTGCCCGATTCGCCAGTCGTGCGCTGGTTGAGACTCTTCACCTGCGCTACTTCGGAAGCCGCTGCATCGGCCTTGAGCCCCAGTGCCGCGCCGGCCCGACAGGCGGAACGCGCGGCGTTGTCATGGGCGCTCACGGTGGTCTCGGGCCGAGACGACTGCGGCGAGCTACAGGCTGATCTGTGGGGCCGGGAGCTGGGCCGCGCTCTTGATCGGGTTCTCGGTGAAGAAGGCGCGCCACTCGGCTTCGGCGACGCTGGCGGTGGTGCCGGCCAGGCTTGCCAGCAGTCCGCGTGTGGCGAACAGCACTTCCGCGTCAACGGGCGTGCTCGAGGAGTTGTCCTGCGCCGCCGCGAGGATCGCGAACAGCTGTTCGATGCCTTCGGGGTCGCCGGCGCGAAGCAGCAGGCGCGCCGCGAAGTAGCGGGAGAAGTGGTCGAGGTCGGGCAGCGTCTTGCGCACGGCGGCGCAGTCGACCGAGCCGGTCTGTTCCAGGCATCGGAACGCGCGGCCCACCATCTGCCGCGACGCGCGGCGTTCGATCACGCGCCACAGACCGGCGATCGTGTCGGGCTGCAGAGCGCCGCTGACCTTGGCCAGGGCCGTCAACGCCGCCTTGGCGACCTCGAGCTCGTCGCGTGAGCTCTGCTCGGCGAGGAACACCTCGATGTCACGCGTGATCGGCGTGTGCTCGAGTGCCAGCAGCCCAGCGATCGCGACGTTGGGTTGGAAGTCGCCGGCGATCGCGAGCACCTCGGGCACGCATTCGGTGGGCAGCTGCTCCGGGAGCGCAGCGACCACCGCGTTGCGCACGTCGGCGTCGCGCGAGCGCAGCAGCGGCAGCATGGCTTCGACGGGTGGTTCGCGGTGCCGTTTCGCGATCGCGAGCGCGGCGAGCTGCACGTTCTTGTCGGTCTCCGCGAACAGGTCGCGCAGCTCCTGGTCCGACAGCAGCTCGATGCGGTCGATCGCGACCAACGCGATGGGCCGCAGCTGCTGGTGCAGTGCCAGCGCCCGGAGGTCCTGCAGCACGAGCTCGACGCGCAGCAGGCCGGCGATCTCGATGGCCTGCGGCAGCGACTTCTGGAGCGGCTGCGACAACAGCCAGTGCATCGCGTGCGTCAGATGATCGATGGCGCCGGCGAGGCGATCGAGCGCCTCCCCCTTGGCTTCGGGCTGCCAGGCGCGCTGGTACTCGCCGAGCAGGTTCAGCAGCTCGACGCGGTCCTTCGACAGCCGGATGCGAGGAGCACCCGACCGCACGACCCCTGGCACCGCCATCGTGAGCACGAAGGTCGCCGTTATCGCGACGATGCCCGCAACGAGCACACGCCGCGGCGGCCCTTTCCGTCGGTCGCGGACAGGCAGGTCATGACTCTTCACGTGCCCACTTTCGGATGCAGCACGCATCAGGGTGAAACGTCATTCGGGGCTCGCAGGCGCAACGGGGCACGCATCGGTGGCATCGACTCTGCCCGCCGGTGAGCCGGCCCAAACCGGGACGTGCGTATCTCGCCGGCAGGCCGGGGCGCCGAGCCTCGTTCCGGAGCTATGGCGTCTTTCGCACGGGACGGCGCTCGGCGAGCCAGGCGCGCGCCTTCTGCGGATGCGGTCGTTTGGCGAGATGGCGTCCCGCGCCCGCGCGCACGTGGGCCACGGCCGTCGCAACGTCGTCGGTGACGAGCAGGCGATCGACGTCGGCGGCGGCGATCGTTCCCTGTTTCACCATGGTCTCGCGCAGGAACGCGAGCATGGGCTGCCAGTAGTCGGTGCCCATCAGCACGAGCGGGAAGTCCTCGATCTTCCTGGTCTGGATCAGCGTGGCAGCTTCGAACAGCTCGTCGAGCGTGCCGAAGCCTCCGGGCAGCGCGACGAAGGCGTAGCTGTATTTGACCAGCATGACCTTCCTGACGAAGAAGTAGCGGAACTCGACGAAGTAATCGAGCCAGGGATTGGGCGCTTGCTCGTGCGGCAGCGTGATGTTGCAGCCGACGCTGAGGCCACCGGCGTCGCGCGCGCCGCGGTTCGCGGCCGCCATGATGCCGGGGCCACCGCCGGTCATGATCGTGAAGCCCGCGCGCGACAGCTCGGCGCTGAGCTCGCGCGCGAGCCGATACCAGCGGTTGTCCTCGGAAAAGCGCGCCGAGCCGAACACGGTCACGCACGGCGGCAGGAAGTGCAGCGCGCGGAAACCCTTGATGAACTCGAGGAAGATGCGCACGGCGCGCGCGAACTCGGCGAAGCGGCTGCGCGGCCCCTCGAGAAAGCTGCGTTCGCCCCAATCGCGCGAGACCTTGCCCCAGTCAGAGCATCGGTCCGGGTCGTCGGCTCCGTCCGCGGGACGCTGGGCGCTGCTCACTTCTTCGACTTGGGCTTTCCAAGCTTGACCAGCAGCGCGCCGAGCAACACGCAGCCGCCGCGGATGGCCCAGGCGGTCCCTTCCCCCCAGTTGTCGATCCACGACAGGAGCATCGTCTCCTTGCCCATGAACTGCACGACCGACGAGGCAAGACCGAGTAGCACGAGCAGAAGGCCGAAGCTGCGCATGGAGGCGCACGATACCGGTCAGGAGTTGGCGAACAAAGCGCGTGGGGTCAGGCCTCGGCGGCAGCGACCTTGACCATCTCGCGGAACACGACCATACCGTCGCCGTCCTTTGGCAGCTTACCCTGTTCGAGCACGGTCCGGCGCCAACCCGGCATGTGGGTCGGCAAATAGCTGCGGTCGGGATGCGGCATCACGCCGAGCACGCGGCCGCTGCGGTTCGTGAGCCCCGCGAAGCCGAGCGGCGTGCCGTTCGGATTCTGCGGGTAACGCTCCGTCGGCTCGCCACGCGCATCGACGTAGAGCAGCGGGGCATGACCTTCGTCGAGCAGCAGCCGCTGCAGCGTTGCGTCGCGCGCGATCAGACGGCCTTCTCCGTGCGCGGCCGGCCAGCGCAGCAAGAGACCGGCGGGCAGGAACACGCAGCGCGACTTCTGGGTCTTCAACGTGACCCAGCGGCACTCGTAGTGGTTGCTGAGGTTGTGCGTCAGTGTCACCTGCTCTTCGAGGCTGTCGGTCGTGCACGGCAAGAGGCCGAGTCGCACGAGCACCTGGAAGCCGTTGCAGATGCCGAGCACGAGACCGCCGCGCTCGACGAACCGCAGGACGGCCTCGCCGAGCTTGTGCTTCATCTCCTGCGCGAGCACGCGGCCCGAGCTGATGTCGTCGCCGTAGGCGAAGCCGCCCGGAATCGCGACGATCGAGAACGCGTCGAGCCGCGCCGGCGCCGCGAGCAGCTGCTGGATGTGCACGAGTTCGGGGTTGCCGCCTGCGCGCTGGAACGCGTGGTGCGTCTCGCGTTCGCAGTTGATGCCGGGGGCCCGCAGCACGAGGACCTTGGGCGAGCTCATCGCAGGGCCTCCTGCAGCAGCGTGCCGTCGAGGTCGAGCGGTTGTTTCCAGGCCCGTTCGGCCGCGCCGAGCGGCACCTTCGCGACGGACTCGCCGCCGCGCAGGAACACGAGCTCGGGCTGCTTCGTGACCTCGCCGATGACCGCGAACGGCACCTCGTGCAGGTTGGCCTTCAGGTCGGCGAGACGGTCGGGCGCGACCTCGAGCAAGAGGCGGCTCTGCGACTCGCTGAACATCACCTGATGGTCCTGCAGTTGGCCCTGCAGTTGGCCCTGCAGTGGGCCCTGCAGTGGGCCCTGCTGGGGGACCTTCGCGAGGTCGATCCGGGCGCCGAGCTTGCCGCCGATCGCCATCTCGGCGACCGCAACCGCGAGACCGCCTTCGCTGAGGTCGTGCGCGGACAACACACAGCGCGCCGCGATCGCGCGGTGGCAGCCGCGCAGCACGTCGCGGCCGAGCTTGCTGTCGACGCGTGGCACGTTCTTCCCGAGAAGTCCCTTGGTCTTGTAGAAGACGCTGCCGCCGAGCTCGTCCTTGGTGATGCCGACGAGCACGAGCAGCGAGCCGGCCTGCTTGCTGTCGGTGGTCAGCGTGCGCGCTACGTCGGGGATCACCGACATGGCCGTGACGAGGATGCAGCCCGGGATGCGGATCGTGCGGTCGCCGGCGCGGAATTCGTTGTGCAGCGAGTCCTTGCCCGACACGAACGGCGTGCGGTAGTGGAGCGCGAGCGCACACAGCGCCTCGGTGGCGCGCACGAGCTCGCCGAGCGCCTGCGGATCGCGCGTATTGCCCCAGCAGTAGTTGTCGAGCACGGCCGTGTATTCGGGATCGCCGCCGGCCGCGACGTTGTTGCGCATCGCCTCGTCGAGCGAGCACTCGGCCATCGCCGCGGGGTCGATCTTGCTGTAGCGCGGATTGAGCCCGTTGCTGAGCACGATGCCGCGCCGCGAACCGAGCTTCGGCGCCAGCACGGCCGCGTCGCTGGGGCCGTCCTCGCGCAGGCCGCAGAGCGGCTTGCCGGCCGAGGCGGCCTGTACCTCGTGGTCGTACTGGCGCACGATCCACTCCTTGCTGCAGACGGCGTGGTCCGACAGCACCGCGAGCAGCGCGTTGCCGCAGTCGCGCTCGGGCGGCAGCATGGGTTCTTCGAGCCGCGGCGCGACGTAGACGGCCTCGCGCGTGCGCACGGGCAGGCCCTTGTGCAGGAAGTGCAGGTCGAGGTCGGCGTGCTTCGTGCCGCCATACTTGACGACGAGGCGCTTGCTGTCCGTGAAGTGGCCGAGCACGGTCGCTTCGCAGGCTTCCTCGCGGCAGACCTGCAGCAGGCGTTCGAGCTTCTGCTCGGGCACCGCGACGACCATGCGTTCCTGGGCTTCGCTGATCCAGATCTCCCACGGCGCGATGCCCTGATACTTGAGCGGCGCGGCCTTCAGTTCGATCTCCGCGCCGAGCCCTTCGGCCATCTCACCGACCGCAGAACTGAACCCTCCGGCACCGCAGTCGGTGATCGCAGAGAACAGGTCCTCGTCAGCGGCGCGCAGCACGGCGTCCATGACCTTGCGTTCGGTGATCGGGTCGCCGATCTGCACGGCGCCCGAGCTGAGTTTCTCGCTCTCCGTGTGCAGCTCGAGCGAGCTGAACGTCGCGCCGTGGATGCCGTCGCGGCCCGTGCGGCCGCCGAGCGCCACGACCACGTCGCCGGCCCGGGCCTGCTTCTTCGCGCGTGCGGTCGGCAGGATGCCGATGTTGCCGACGTAGACGAGCGGGTTGCCGACGAAGTCCTCGTCGAAGTGCACGCTGCCGTTCACGGTCGGGATGCCCATCGGGTTGCCGTAGTCGCGCACGCCCGCGACGACGCCCTTCAACACGGACAACGGCTGCAGGCAGCCCTGCGGCACGCGGTCCGGGGGCAGGTCCGGCGGCGCGAAGCAGAACACGTCCGTGCTCGCGATCGGCCGCGCGCCGAGGCCCGTGCCGAGCACGTCGCGGATCACGCCGCCGACGCCCGTGCCAGCGCCGCCGAACGGTTCGATGGCCGAGGGGCGGTTGTGGGTCTCGACCTTGATGCAGACCGAGTCCACGTCGTCGAACTGGATGACGCCGGCGTTGTCGACGAACACGCTGACGCAGAAGTCGCGGTTCAACGTGTGCGTGACGTGCGCGATCGTGCTCTTGAGCAGGTTCACGATCGTGCGCCCTTCGAAACGCACGGTGCCAGTGAGTGTCTTGTGCTTGCAGTGCTCGCTCCAGGTCTGCGCGAGCGTCTCGAGCTCGAGCCGCGTCGGCGCCCTGCCGAGCTGCTGGAAGTGCCGTTGGATCGCCGCCATCTCGGCGCCGTCGAGCGCGAGACCACCTTGCTGCGACAGCCGTTCGAGCCCGGCCTGGTCGAGGTTGGCCAGCGGGATCGTGTGAACGGCCAGGTCCGGCTCGGCGACCGCGCCGGGCAGGCCCGCTGGCAGCGCGTCGAGCAGCACCTCGTGCACGACGTCGTTCGCGAGCGCCTTCCTCGCGGCCGCGAGCAGCTGCTGCGGCCGCGTGGTGCCGCGCACGTCGTAGCCGCGGTAGGTGCCCGTGGGCACGGCGGGCAGGTTCATGTCGGCGAGCGCCTTCTGCACCGAGTGCGCGACCGGGTCGGTGACGCCGGGTCGAGGCACGATCGTCACGGTGTGGGTGCCGGCCGGTGGGTGGGCCGTGGCCCCGGGTGCGTGCACGACGAAGTGGTCCACGACCGGGTCGCAGAGCACGGCGCGCGCGAACTCGCGAACCTGCGCTTCGGTGAGTTCAGCCGCGAGCAGATAACCACGCCGGCAACGCACGTCCTCGATGCCCTCGACGCCTGCGCTGCGCAGCGCCCGCAGCGCCGCCGTACCCATGGGGTCCTGCTGTTCGGGTCGAACGAGGACGTCGATGCGCCACGCCTGCATTCTGCGCACCATGCCGGCAGCGGGCACGAGGTGCAAGTCTGTGCTGCGCGCTCGGGGCCCGCGTTCTCTTACGCGTGACTACAATGGCGGACGGTGAGGAGCGCGTCGGGGCCGGGTCACCCTGAGTGTGCGCCTCAGACTCCGCCGCCGTTCTCCTGGTGCTGCCGCTCCTTCGCCTTCTTCTTCTCGGCCTTCTTGGCCTTCTTTGCTGCTTTCTGGGCCGCCTTCTCGTCCTGCTTCATGGTGGTGACGTCGTCGATCACGACGAGGTCGGGATCCGCGAGCACGGGCTCGAGCTTGAGGTCGGTCACCTCGAGCCCCTTCAGCTTGCATTCCTCGACGGCTTCGCAGCACTTCTCGAGCGCTTCGCAGCATTCGCCGACCGCCTTGGTCACTTCCTCCTTCACGCCTTCGGTGCCGACAACCTCGACTTCGATCTGGTGCTCGGTCGGCGCGGCCTTGCCCTTGACGATCTTGGCGCGGTGCTGCAGCTGGTCAGGCGTCACGACGATCGTCCTGGTCGTGCCGTCGTCGAAGCGCAGCTGCACGTTGCCGTCGCCGTCCAGGGTCTTCGAGGTGACTTTGCCCGTCCCGAGGACCTTCGTCGTGACCGGTTTGCCGGTGCCATCGAGCACGTGAACCGTCACCGTCTCGTCGCCATCCGACGCGGCCTTGACCTTCACCGGGGTGACGACCCGAACCTTCTCGGGAGCGACGTCGATCTTCTCCACGGGAACGATGCGGACGGCCTTGCCGGGAAGACCGTTCTCGTCCTTGATGAAGAACTCGAGCTCGGGGGCAACGACCTCGATCTTCTGCTCGGGAACGTCCTTGATCGTCTCCACGGGAACGATGCGGACTGCTTTGCCCGGCAAGCCGTTCTCGTCCTTCGTGAAGAACTCGGTGGGCGCCGAGTGCTTTTCCTTCATCGCGTCCTTCAGCGCGGCGCGGACTTCTTCGCGGACGATGCGGCGGATCTCTTCGCGCAGGTCAGCGCCCGCGGATTGGGCAGACAGGGGTGTGAGGCAGAGGGCAAACGTGGACGACGCAAGGACAGCGAGACGCATAGGACTCCTCGGGGTTGGCGGCGGCATGACGGCAACCGTCGGGGGAAACTCCGGGCGGGCCGATTGGCGGGCATGATATCGGGCGATTGCCGCAGTGTGGTCCCGATGGCACGCCGACAACGCCGCAGGCGCGGGCGAAGTGCCCTGCCAGTCCGAGTCGCCGATCAATGGCTCCCATCGCCGCGGGGCGACCCGCGAACCAGCGCAACATCGCAACCTCGCATCCAGCCGCCCGATCGCGGCGACGTTCCTAGTAGCTCTCGTCGGCGTTCGGAAACGAACCGGCGCGCACGTCGCGGCAGTAGGCCTCGACGGCCTTGCCGATTTCGCTCGCGAGCTCGAGATACCGCCGCGCGAAACGCGGCTTGAACCGCGTGAACAGACCCAGCAAGTCATGCGTGACCAGGACCTGGCCGTCGACGTCCGGTCCCGCGCCGATGCCGATCACGGGGATCGACACGGCTTGGGCGAGGCGCTTGCCGAACTCCGCGGGCACCTTCTCGAGCACGAGCGCGAACGCACCTGCCTGTTCGAGAGCTTTCGCGTCGTCGATGGTGCGGAGCTGTTCTTGTGCATCCTGCGCGCGCGCGCGGTAGGACCCGAACTGGTGGATGCTCTGTGGCGTGAGGCCGAGATGCCCCATGACCGGAATGCCGGCATCGACGAGGCGCTGCACGGTCGGCGCATAGGTCGTCCCTCCCTCGAGCTTGACGGCTTCGACGAGCCCTTCCTTCATCAGGCGGCCGGCGTTGCGCAGTGCGTCCTCGATGCTGACCTGGTAGCTCAGGAACGGCATGTCGCCGACGACGAGCGCGCGTCTTGCGGCGCGGCCGACGAGCTCGCAGTGGTAGACCATCTCGTCCATTGTCACGGGCACGGTCGTGTCGCGGCCTTGCATGACCATCGCCACCGAGTCGCCGACCAGCAGGATGTCGATGCCGGCCTGGTCGAGCAGTCCGGCGAGCAGGTGGTCGTAGGCCGTCAACGCAGTGATGCGCTGCTGCTGCGTCTTCATCGTGCGCAGCGTCGCGGTCGTGATCTTCTGCGAGGGGGTGGTCATGCTCGGTCCCACCCTCGCTCACCAGTCGCCGAACGTATCCGGCGAGTCGCTGGGTGGTGGCGGCGGCGAAGCGGGGCCCTTGTCGCTGCCCGGAGGTGGTGGCGGCTTGTAGTCGTCGGTCGTGTCGGGCAGACGCGGCGGCCGCTTCTTGGGCCGGTCCTTGCCCTCGACGATGCTGCCGAACGTCGGGACGCGCTTTGGGTCGAGCTCGACGTCGAACGCCGAAAGGTCGAGGGCCGCTGGTTCGATGACTTCGACCTTGCCGCGGCGGTCGCGGTAGCGTGGCACGACGTCGACGTCGCGCGGCGAGCCATGGCCGCGCCGGCGCTGATCGCGCCGGTCGTGCCGGCGTTCGCCGTGTTGGGGGCCGCGGACTTGCGGATCGCGGTGCTGATCCCGGTTGCCACCGTCCCGGTGCTGGGGGGGGTACTGCGGCGGTTGCTGCTGGCCGTCGCCGCGCCCTTCCCGATTGCGCCCGCGTCCGCGGCGCCGCCGGCGCCGGCGGTGGTGGCCGTCCCGGACCTGCGTCGCGTCGCCTGGGCTCGGCTCGAACGGGTTCGCAGCGTCGCCCTGCGCAACGTCCGCGGGCTCCGGGCCAGGATCGGCGACGGGCTGGCCCTCGGCGGGGGACTCGGTTGCCTGCGGATCGAGGTGGATCGCGGGATCGTGCGGTGGCTCGTGGTGCCCGTGGTCGCGATCGGCGGCCTCCCCGTGGGGAGCCGGTTGTTCGCCGAGCGGGAAACGGCTGCCGTCCTGGCCATCGTGATGTCCACCACGACCGCGGCCGCGCCCGCGTCTGCGCCGGCGTCGGCGCCGCCCCGGATGTGCCTCGGCATCGACCCCGGCGGCGCCCGGCGCCGCGGCCGTGTCGCCGGGCCCGGGTGGTTCTTCGAGATCAGCGCTGGCGGGCACCTCGGCGTCGTCGGCGGACGGGCCCTCGGGGGGCACGAAGTCGGCGCGCCTCGTCCCGGGCATCTCGGCCTCGTCACTCTGGACGAACGGAGCGCTCTCGTCGCGCGGGGGCTCCTCGCCTGGGACGCGATCGTCTTGCCACCGGTCCTCGGGCCGCTGGTTCTCTGGCCGCCCCGTCGCTTCGGGATGGGTCTCCTGACGATGGGCCTCTTGCCTGCCCTCTTCGGGGCCGCCGCCGCGCCCACGCCTGCCCCTGCGGCGGCGACGCCGACGGCGTCGCATCGGGCCATCGCCGCTGTCGCCGTTGGTTGGCGGCGGCATCTCGGACGGGATCGGGTCGGACGAGTCGGCCTCACCGGCGGCCGCGTCCGCGTCCTCACCGTCGCCCTCGATGGTGGGTTTCGCGTCGGCGTGCTCGCTGCGCGCGTCGTCGTCGAACGGCGCGTGCTCGTCAACCGGCGCGTGGCGTCCGATGCCGCTCGCGATCTCGCGCCAGCGTTCGACGGCGTCGGCGTCCTGGCCGAGCGCGAACATGCGCAGCTCGAAGAGCTCGAACGCTTCGTCGAAGTATGGCCCCTGGACGAAGCCCGCGGTGCGGAACCGCTTGTTCTCGTCCGTCTGCGTGAATCGGTGCTGCACGCCGCAGATACGTTTCAGGCAGCCGGCGTCGCGGCGGGGGAGGCGCAGAGTCGAGCTCAGCGGGCCGAGCAGTTCTTCGGCGATCGAGGAAGCGCTGCGACCCGGATTCAGCTCGGTCATGGCCGAGACGGGGCAGACGAGCAGAGCACCGAGCAGCACGGGAGCCGGTGGCACGCGGCCCGCGAGCACACGCTGGTCCAACGCTTCGAGCAGACGCCAGAACTCGACGCGCTGGTCGTGGCGCGCTGCCTGCAGGAAGTCGGCGAGCACCGGCACGAGCCAACGCAGAGCACCGACGTCGCGCAGCAGCTGGAAGCTGTCGAGCGCGTGGCCACCGCGCAGCAGACGCAGGATCTCCTCGAGCAGGCGCGGCGGCGCCGCGCGCACGATCTCGCCCGCGGCCTCGGCCATCGCGGCGAACGTCTGCGGCTCGATCGAGAAGCCGAGGCGGCCCGCGAACTTCGCGGCTCGCAGGATGCGAACCGGATCCTCGCGGAACCGCACGCGCGGGTCGCCGATCGTGCGGATCACGCGATTGTGCAGGTCGGTGAGCCCGTCGGTGTAGTCGAGGATGCAGTTGCGCGTGGGGTCGAGGAACAACGCGTTGACCGTGAAGTCGCGGCGCAGCGCGTCCTCCTCCGCGGTGCCGAACTCGTTGTCGCGCGTGATCAGCAGGTCTTCGTCCGAGTTCTCGAGCTGCGGCGTGCGCCGGAAGGTCGAACACTCGAGGATCTTCGTGTTGTTGTGGAAGTGCAGGTGCGCGAGCTTGAAGCGACGGCCGATGATGCGGCAGTTGCGCGGGAACGTGCGCTTGACCTGTGGCGGTCGCGCCTCGGTGGCGATGTCGTAGTCCTTCGGCGTACGGCCGAGCAGGAGATCGCGCACGCAGCCGCCGACCAGGTACGCTTCGAAACCCCGGGTGATCAGTCGCTGCGTCGCACGAACTGCGTCGGCGTCGAGCTTGGACAGGTCAGCGCCCGTCGGGGAAAGGATCGTCGGTTCTATCTTCGTAGTCCCAGAGATCGGGAACGGTTGGAGTGTCACCGGTTTACTGCGGCAACCCCGGGGCTGACAACCAGTTTCCCGGGGGCAGTGCGCATGGTCCAGCGGCCCGGAGCCTCAAACCTGGAGCCCGCCGTCGATCGTGAGGACCTGGCCAGTCACGTAGGCTGCTGCGGGAGACAGCAGGTAGTCGACGCAGCCGAGCACGTCGTCGACGGTTCCGAGCCGTCCGACCGGAACGCGGGACAGGAGTCGGCGCTGGCTCTCGTGGTGGCTGTGGCCGTGGGTGATGAGGCCCGGGGCGAGGATGTTGACCGTGACGCCTGCCGCGGCCACCTCCGCGGCCAGCGCGCGCCCCATCTGGACCACGGCCGCCTTCGCCGCGAAGTAGACGGGGGCGCGGACCATCGCGCGGTGCTTGTCGACTCCCGCGGCGGCGAACAGCAGCACGCGGCCGCGCCGCGCGGCGACCATCGCGGGCACGACCGTCTGCATCACGTGGAAGGTCGTGTCGACGTTGCTCTCGAACAGCTGCCGATACGCGACCTCGCTCGTGGCGAGCAGCGGCTGTTCGGCGAAGTCGCCGACACAGTGCACGAGCGCGAACGGAGCGCCGTGCGCCTTCGCGAACGCGGTGAACGCCGTGCGCACGGCAGCGGGGTCGCTCGCGTCGACGCCCGTGCTGCGTGTCCAGACGATGCTGCGTTCGCGGTGAGCCGCGGCGATCGAAGCACCGATGCCCTGTCCGCCGCCGACGATCAGGATCGCGTCGTGCACGCCGTCACCCCGTGCGCAACCAGCCGAGGATCTCCTTGAGCTTCGGGGGGTTGCCGGTCATCAGCACGCCGACGCGGAAGATCTTGCCCGCGGCCTTGAACGCGAACCACACGCTGCCGAGGATCAACACGGTGGTGATCGCATACTCCCATGCGGGCGGCGGGCCGCTCGCGCGGTTCATCATCGCGAACGGCGTGTAGAGCGGGACGTAGGTGAACACGCGCGCCATCAGCCCGTTCGGCTCCTGAACCACGGGCACCATCGCGAACAGCGGGATCATCAACAGCAGAAACACCGGCTGCAGCAGGTTCTGCGCCTCCTTGAGGCTGTTGCACACCGAACCGATCGCGACCAGGATCGCTGCGAACAGCAGGTAGCCGGTCAGGAAGTAGCCGACGAACGACGCGAGATACAGCGGGTCGCCGACGACCTCGGTGAGGTTCCACTCGCGGAACGCCGGTATCACCTGCGCGCCGAGGTTGACGCCGATCAAGCCGAACACGGCCCACGACAGGATGATCGTGAGCCCGGTCGCGCCGATGCCCCAGATCTTGCCCGCCATGAGTTGGCTCGGCGACACCGACGACAGCAGCACCTCGATGATGCGGTTGCTCTTCTCCTCGACGGTGTTGGTCAGCAGCATCTGCGCCGCGGTGAACACCGCGATCCACAGCAGGTAGACGAAGGCGACCGGCGCGAACTTGTTCGCCTTCTGCTCGCCTTTGACGTCTTCGACGGCGCCGGTCGCGGTGACCTGCTGCGCCTTGAAGTCGATCCCTTCCTGGATGTGGCGCGCGGTGTCCGGGTCGATCTTCGCGTCGGCGATGCGCAGCTTGCGGACGACCCGCGTCGTCGCGCCGGAATACCAATCGCGCAGGGCGTCGTCGGTCAAGTTGTTGGACACGTACTTGAGCTCGTCCGCGTTGCGAACGGGGTCGCCCTCGAGCACGAAGTACGCGAACAACTCGCCGGTGCGTACCTTGTCCTTGAGGGCCTGCTCGCGCGCCTCTCGCGTCCCGTCGGCCGCGCCGAGCTCGGCCAGCGCCACGTATCGATACCTCGCCGCGATCGACTCGATCCTGCCGAGCAGCTTCTTGACCTCTGCGGGATCGATCCGCGCTTGCTGGTCGGCGAACTTCTTCGGGAACGTCGATGGGTCTGTCGCGTCGATCGCGTCGATCTCCGCGAGTTGCTCCGGCGACACCTTCGCGTCCACCATGACTCGGCGCAGCGACGCGAGCTGGTCGTTGGCGCGCGCGTTCCTCTCGATGCGCTCGCCGAGCTTCGCCTCCGTCAGATCGAGCACTGCATACGGTTGCGTCGCCTTCGTCTTCTGCATGATCCAGCCGATGCCGATCGCGACGGCGAAGATCGCCGGGAACGCAAGGATGCCGAGCCAGAACGTCTTCGTGCGCACGTTGTCGAGGTACTCGCGTTGCGCGACCAGGATGGTTTTGTTCGCCATGGTCAGCGTCCCGCTCCGGCGGCTTCGAGCCGCTGGTTTGCTTCCTCGACGGTGCGAATGAAGACCTCGTGCAGCGACGGCTCGCTGTAGTCGAAGCGCTTCACCGTCACGTGATCGACGAGCCAGCGCAGCGCCTGCTGCGGATCGGCGCCGGGCTGCAGGTAGATCTCGGCGTGCTTGCCGTTGTCGTTGACGCGCGCGGCGCGCGGCAGGTCCTGCAGCACACGTCCGTCGCCGTCGTAGTCGAGCTGGATGCCGAGGTCGCGGCCCTTCTTGACGTCGCTCAGCGTGCCCGCGAACTGCAGCCTGCTCTTGTGGATCATCATCACGTAGTCGCAGAGCTGTTCAGCCTGCTCCATGCCGTGCGTGCTGAAGATCACGGTGCGGCCCTGGCGTTTCATGTCGAGGATGATGTCGCGCATCGTGTCGCGGTTGACGGGGTCGAGGCCGCTGAACGGCTCGTCGAGGATCACGAGCTCGGGCTCGTGGATGATCGAGCCGAGCACCTGGACCTTCTGGCCCATGCCCTTGCTCATCGCCTCGCACTTCTTGTCGAGCCAGTCGCCGAGGCCGTAGCGGGTCAGCAGCTCGCGCGCCTTCTCGTTCGCGGTGCTGCGGTTCATGCCCTTGAGCTTGCCGAAGTAGGCGACGATCTCGGCCGTCTTCATCTTCTTGTAGAGCCCCTTCTCCTCGGGCAGGTAGCCGAGCCGGTCCTTGACCTCGGCGGCGTCCGAATGGCCGAGCACCGAGATCGTGCCGGCGTCGGGGTGGAAGATGCTCATCACCATGCGGATCGTCGTCGTCTTGCCGGCGCCGTTCTGGCCGAGGAACCCGTAGATGCAGCCCTTGGGAACCTCGAGCGAGAGATCGGACACCGCCGTGAACGAACCGAATCGCTTGGTGACACCTCGGAGAGTCAGCGCGTGGTCCATGCGGGCGAGTTGCGGCCGGTGGCCACACTGCCGGCAAGATTGTCGAACCGGGCGCCGCCGAGCAAGCGCCGTCTGCTCGGAGGGACCTCAGTCGCTCTGGAACCGGCGCGGAGCGAAGAGCGCGATCGACGGATGTCGGCTCTGGCCGTCGACGATCATCTCGGCGAGGCAGCGACCGGCCAGGAACGCGAAGCTGAGGCCGTAGCCGTTGAAGGCCAGCAGCGCGAATTCGCCGGATCGCCCCGGCAGCGCACCGACGATCGGCAGCCCGTCCGGCGTGCCGGCCATGATGCCGGTCCACACGTGGGGGAACGCAGTGCCGCGCAGCACTGGAAAATGCTCGTGCACGTAGGCGAGCAGGTTCTGCGTGACCTGCGGGTGGTGTGTGCTGTCGTCGAGGATGCCGAGCTCTTCGCCGGGCACCGACCAGCGCTTGCCGCCGATCACGAAGCGGCCGCGGCTCATGCGGAAGTACTCGTAGCAGAAGTTGCTCGACATCGCATACGCGGGGAACTGCATCGCGACGGCTGCCGGCAACGGGTCGGTGGCTAGCACCTGGCCGCGGAACGCGAACACGGTGCGCGCGAGCAGGCCAGTCGTGTCGAGCTCGCGCGCGAGCGCGGACGTGCAGTGCACGACGATCGCGCTGCGCACGCTGCGGCCATCGTGCAGGTCGACCTCGAAACTGCCGGCGCCGCCCGCAATGCGCAGCACGCGGGCTCCCTCGACGATCAACGCGCCGGCCGCGGCGGCTGCCGCAGCGAGCCCTCGGACCATGTGCACCGGTTGCACGATCGCTTCGCCGGGCAGATGCAAGGCGCCGTGGAAACCGGTGCCGGCCGGCAACCAGCGCGCGAGCTCGCCGGCGGGCACGAGAGCATGGGGTTTGTGCTCGCTGGACAACAGCGCGGCAGCCTCTTGCAACTCCGTCCATTCGTGCGGCGTCTCGGCGAGTCGAAGTCCGCCGCTCTGGTCGAGCTCACAGTCGACGTCGTTTTCGGCGAGCGCTTGCCGCAGCGCCTCGTGGTTGTCGCGCAGGAAGTCCCACAACAGCCGCGCACGCGTCTCGCCGAACTGACCGTGGATGCGATGGTAGTGTTCGCCGAGTCCGAGCAGCAACTGGCCGTCGTTGCGGCCGCTGGCGCGGCTCGCGACCGTTCCTTGTTCGAGCACCGCGACGCCGACGCCGGCGCGCGCGAGGTGCAGCGCGGTCGAGACGCCGGCGATGCCGCCGCCGACTACGAGCACGTCCGTCGTCGCGGGCAGCGAAGCGCCGGCTCGAAAAGGCGGCGTCTCCTGAAGCCACAGCGAGGTCACGGCCGTGCGTCCGCGGCCGCGAGTTCGTTCTCGAGGATCATGATCTTCTGCCAGATCTTCCGGCTGAGACCGGTCGTGAGGTCCTCGATGTCGTCCACGGCCGCGACGGCTTGCGCATCGGGGAAGTCCTGCACGTAGAGCGCGGCCACCTTGCCCATCAGCGACAGCATCTCGCTGCAGTAGTCGAGGTATCGGACCAGCTCGAATGGCGTCAGCGTGCGCGCCGGGGAGGAGGCGGTGTCCTGTCCCTTGTGCATCGCGCGGTCGGGATCCTTCGTGAGCTGGTGCATGTCGACGATGTGCGCCATCGCGCGCAGCTCGTGCAGTGCCTGCAGGCAGCGGCGGCGTTTGCTGCGCTGGTCGAGGCTCAGCACGAAGACGGCACCAGCACCGAGGAAGAAGAGCATCGACAAGGTGGCTTCGACGGTCTGCACCCACTCGGTCAGCGACACTTTCGCGGCAGCGTCGCCGACCTCCGGGTGCATCGAGGCATACGACAGCGCGATTGCGCCTACGCCCGCGAGCAGCAGCAAGGCCGAGATGCCGCGCAGCCACCAGTTGGGCTTGCGGATGCTCGCGCTGCGTTCGGCGTTCGTGCGCGCGAGCTGCAGCAGCTCATTGGCCACGGCGCCGAGCCCTGCCGTGGGAAACCGCTCGCGGATGCGATCCCCGAGCCGGGCTATCGTGTCGATGATGCGCTGGGAATCGAGACGCGAGTAGGACACGAGGGAATGCTCGGCCCGAATCCTCGGTCCTGGGCGATCTGGAAGCGAGCGATTCCTACACCCCCGCGAGAACTCTGGACCGGCAGTCCCGGCCCGGATCGCGGTTCTTCGTGTTACAGATGCCTCGTGGCGAACGAGTTCGATAGCGCTGCAGAATCCCGAGTGGTGTCGGCTCCTGCGTGGTGGTTGTCGATCCCGCTCAGCGGAGCAGGAACAACAGCAGGAGCATGCAGAGTGCCAGGATGGTCAGCGCGACCGAGGTCCGGTTCAGCGTGGTGGTCGCACCTACGCGCATGTCGACGGTGGCAGTCACGTGCTGCGGTTGGTTGGGGGTGTGGTGGGATGGTGGAGTGGCAGAGCGGCAGAAGGTGATAGTCAGTCCTGCCGCGGCAGTTGCAGAAAACAAATCCCTAGGGGAAGTGCTTGCGGCGATGCTCTGCCCGGTAGTGAAGGGGCGCTTCGGCGAAAACCGCACGGGCTACTTTCGCCTGTTATTGTCGGGGGGCAGCGATACACTTCTTGGCCTTCGAGCGCCGTCCACGCGCGCAAAACCTCAAGTTGCAGCCATCATATTCGCCCGCGCGAAAATCAGAAGGACAAACTGCACGTCATGAGCAAGGAACTTCGCCTCTTCACCAGCGAGTCGGTCAGCGAGGGACACCCGGACAAAGTCTGTGACCAGATCTCGGATGCGGTGCTCGATGCGATCCTGACGCAGGATCCGGAGTCGCGTGTCGCCTGTGAGACCATGGTGTCGCGCGGGTTCGTTGTCGTCGCCGGCGAGTTCACGACGAAGGCGCAGATCGACTATCAGGAGGTCATCCGCGGCGTCATCAAGGACATCGGCTACGCGGATGCCGACATGGGCTTCGACTTCAACTCATGCGCGGTCCTGACGTCGATCCAGAAGCAGTCGCCTGACATCGCGCTCGGCGTCGACGCGAGCACGTCGCAGAGCAAGGAGCAGGGCGCGGGGGATCAAGGCATGATGTTCGGCTACGCCTGCCGCGAGACCGACGTGTTGATGCCGTTCCCGATCCACTTCAGCCACCGCGTGCTCGAGGCGCTGGCCGCCGCCCGCAAGAACGGTCGGTTCAAGTTCTTGCGGCCCGATGCCAAGAGCCAGCTCACGGTCGAGTACGACGCCGACCAGCGGCCCGTCCGCGTCCACACCGTCGTCATCTCGCACCAGCACAGTCCCAGCGTGCCCGACGCAGAGTTGAAGCAGGCGCTGAAGTCGGTCGCGCTCGAAGTGCTGCCGAAGGACATGGTCGACGCCGACACGAAGTGGTTCCTCAACCCGACGGGGCGCTTCGTCGAAGGCGGACCGAAGGCCGACGCGGGGCTCACGGGGCGCAAGATCATCGTCGATACCTACGGTGGCATGGGGCGCCACGGCGGCGGCGCCTTCTCGGGCAAGGATCCCAGCAAGGTCGATCGTTCGGCGGCCTACGCGTGTCGTTGGGTTGCCAAGAACGTCGTCGCCGCTGGCTATGCCGATCGCTGCGAGGTTCAGGTCGCGTATGCGATCGGTGTCGCGCAACCGGTCAGCATCCGCTGCGACTTGTTCGGCACCGGCAAGGTGAGCGAGGACAAGCTGACCGCCGCGATTCGCGAGGTCTTCGATCTGCGGCCGGCATCGATCATCCGCGACCTGGAGCTCAAGCGACCGGTGTTCCGCCGCACGGCCTCGTATGGGCACTTCGGCCGGCAGGAGTTCGCTTGGGAGCGGCTGAACCGCGTCGAGCAGCTGCGTAAGAAGCTCGGCTCACTTTCCTCTCCGACCGCGACTCCTACTGCGTAGGGCGGGGAAGCAGCAGGCACCGCACCACTGTGCGTGCCTGTCACTTCAGTGGATTCCTTGGCCAGGGTTGGTTTCGTCCCGCGGGGCCGCGACTATTGAGAATGGCCGTGGTCCAACCGGACCGGACCGCAAGAGGTTGCGATGCAAGAGGACCTGCTGGAAGTCACGTTCTGTGATCTGTGTGGCGCATCGGTGCCGGTGGCCGACCTCTCGAGCGGGGCGGCCGTGAAGCACCTCGGCAAGACGGTCGGAGCGTGCTGCATGCCAGCGCTCAGCGGCGCCGCGAGTCACGCGGCCGCCCCGGTCGCCACCGCGCGCGGCGCGGGCTCCCAAGCCCATCTGTTGCCGGTGGCCGTCGTCCTGCTCGCCGCTGTGGCGGCCGCGACGATCTTCCTCGACCAGAAGATCAGCGGCGCGGACAATCGTTGGCGCGAGAAACACGACCAGATCGTGCTCGCACAGCGCTCCGACAGCGATGTGCTCCAGGCCCTCGATGCCAAGATGGACGGGGTGGCGCGCATCAAGGCCGACGTCGAGGACATCGCCAAGAAGGTCGCGCAACTCGAGGGCAGCCTGCAACAGGCAAACGAGCAGCTTCGGCCGCAGTTGGACCAGGTGACGAAGGAGCTCGCGTCGCTGCGAAGAGAGATCGGCGGCGTGATGACGGCAACCATCGATCTGCGGCCGTTGTTCGACGAGCTGCGACAGAAGCAACAGCGCGCCGCGGAGATGCTGGTGGCGCTCCAGAAGGACTTCGCGCGCGGTGCGGGCACGGCCAACGCGGAGCCCGCTGCGCCCGCGCCGCCACCGGCGGCGACTCCGGGTGCACCCGCGCTGCCCGAGGCGCTGGCCGAACAGGTGAAGAAACTGAAGTCACCCGACCCGGCCGTGCGCTTCGAAGCCGTCGACGAGCTGCTGCGCAGCAAGAATGCGCTGATCCTGCCGCACCTGTTGCCGATCGCACGCGACACGGATTCCTTCGTGCGCCGGCTCACGGTCGAAGGGCTGCGCGACTTCAAGAAACCGGAAGTCGTGGAGGCCCTGCTGGGCGCGCTGACGGACAACGACGATCTCGTGAGCGAGACTGCCTGGCGTTCGCTCAAGGAGGTCACGGGACAGAAGATCCCGTTCGAGGCCAGCGGGACCAAGGACGCACGTGCGCGCGCCGTGCAACGCTGGCAGGAGTGGTGGGAGAAGAACAAGGCCACGTTCGGCACCTGATCCACCGCGGACAGCCGCAGCGTCGCGGCATTCGCGAAATCGCCTCGATCCACATCGCGCGATCGCTACAACCTGCTGCGTTCGCCCAGGCGGGCAGCAACAGGCGGGATCTCGGAGCAGAACTGGATGGCGTGGCAGAACCGAACCAAGATCGTGGCGACCCTCGGCCCGGCTTCCAACAGCGACACGATGGTCAGCCGGTTGGTGCTTGCCGGCGTCGATGTCTTCCGCATCAACTGTGCCCACGCCGACCACGCGACGATCGAGCAGACCGTTGACCGGGTGCGCGCGATTGCCAAGAAGCAACACCGCGCGATCGGAATCCTGGCCGACTTGCAGGGACCCAAGATCCGTGTCGGCCGCCTGCGCAACGCGGAACCGATCTACCTGAAGCGCGGCTCCGAAGTCGTCATCGATGTCACACCGGACCTCGTCGGCGAGGTGTTCAAGGACGGCAGCGTGCGCATCGGGACTGGCTATCGCGGCCTCGCCGACGACGTGAGAGCGGGCGAACGCATCCTGCTCGACGACGGCAACCTCGAGGTTCGAGTGCTGCGCGTCGAGCGGCCGTGCATCCACGTGCGGGTCGTGTATGGGGGCATGCTGCACCAGCTCAAAGGCATCAACCTGCCCGGCAGCTCGGTCTCAGCGGCCTGTCTGTCGCAGAAGGACCTCGACGACCTCGGCTGTGTGCTCCGCCACGAGGTCGACTTCGTCGCGTTGTCCTTCGTCCGCACGGCACAGGACGTCATGGACCTGCGCAAGCGCGTCGAGCGGGCCCGTTCCGACGCTGCGATCATCGCGAAGATCGAACGGCCCGAGGCCGTGCGCAACGCGGCCAGCATCCTGGCCGCCGCCGATGGTCTCATGGTCGCGCGCGGCGACATGGGTGTCGAGCTCGGACCCGAGATGGTGCCGCCGGTGCAGAAGCGCCTCATCGAGCTCGCCAACGCAGCGCGCAAGCCGGTCATCACGGCGACGCAGATGCTGGAGTCGATGGTGCTCAATCCGCGACCAACCCGCGCCGAGGCGTCGGACGTCGCGAATGCCATCTACGACGGCACGACCGCGGTCATGCTGTCCGCCGAGACGGCCTCGGGCAAGTATCCGCTGCGCAGCGTGCGCACCATGGAGAAGATCATCCGGACCGCCGAACGCAACGTGTATGCGGACATGCGCGAGCGCCGGCGGCGCCGCGTGTCGACTGCGGCCACGATCACGTCGGCCACGGTCCGAGCAGCTGCCTACGCGGCCTACGAGGCCAAGGCCAAGCTGATCGCGGTCTACACCGAAACCGGCACGACGGCGCGCATGCTGTCGGGGGAGCGGCCACCGACGCACGTGCTCGCTTTCACGCCGTCCCAGCGCGCGATGCAGAAGCTGGCCCTCATCTGGGGCATCGCGGCCCGCAAGATCCCGCCGGGTCGCACGAGCCACGAGCTGACGCTCGCGGGTGATCGCGTGATGCGGAAGGAGGGCTTGGTGCAACCGGGCGACCGCATCGTGCAGATCGCCGGCACCGTGCGTCAGCCCGGCCTGACCAACACGATGAGCATCCGGCAGATGGGAGAATGAGCCTTTTCGCCGCGGAACGGCGACCAGGCTCACGTCATGCCCTGACGCCGCTGCGCGGGGAGACAAAGGCGACGCAACACGCAGCCGGCCGCGCCGAGCGGGGCGCCCAAGGGGCGACCTGCTCAGTTCGTTGACATGATGGGGCGGCTCGTTAGCATTTCTCGCCCTCAAGTGGGCGCCTTCCCTGAGCGCCAGCGCCAGCAAGTTCCCATGACGAAGACAACCCTAGCGACCGTTGCCACACGACATGCCGCCATGAACACCTGGCACGTCGTGGATGCTTCGGGTCGGACTCTTGGCCGCATGGCCACCGAGATCGCGACGATCCTGATGGGCAAGCATCGCCCCGACTACACCCCCTACATGCTCGTCGGCGAAGGCGTCGTCGTCGTCAACGCGGCCAAGGTGAAGGTGACGGGCAACAAGGCCGACACGCGCGAGTACACCTACTACACGGGTTTTCCGGGTGGGCTTCGCCACGTGAAGCTGGGCGACTACCTCGCGAAGGCGCCCGAACAACTCGTGACGCTCGCGGTTCGCCGCATGCTGCCGAAGAACCAGCTGGCCCGCAAGATGATCAGCCGCCTCAAGGTCTACCGCGGCGACTCCCATCCGCACCAAGCGCAGAAGCCTACTGTTCGCAAGTAGCGCGCGAACGAACCAAGACGACGAGAGATCAACGTGGCAATCAACAACCCTTACATCTGGGGCACGGGCCGTCGGAAGACGTCGACGGCCCGCGTGCGCATCAAGCCGGGCACCGGCAAGTTCCTGATCAACGACCGCGAATTCGACAAGTTCTTCCTGACGGACGACACGCGCCGCGCGGCGATGCAGCCGCTCGTGGTGACCGAAACGCGGAACAACTTCGACATCTGGGTCAACGTCGCCGGCGGCGGCATCACGGGCCAGGCCGGTGCGGTCAGTCTCGGCGTGGCCCGCGCCCTGCTGCGCGAGAACGCGAACTTCGACAAGGTGCTGCGTGAGCACGGCCTCCTGACGCGCGATTCGCGCGAGGTCGAACGCAAGAAGTACGGCCGCCACAAGGCACGCCGTTCGACTCAGTTCAGCAAGCGCTGAGTGATCTGCTGCGCGTGCCGCGCGGCAGCGGCCGATGCGGCTCCTCATGCGGCGCGCCTGGTAACGCCGTCGTCCTCGTGCCATGGCTGGCCATTCCCACTCCTCGAACATCAAGTTCCGCAAGGACCGGGTCGACGCGAAGCGGGCCAAGGCCTTTGCCAAGCTTGCGCGGATGATCACGGTCGCCGCGCGCCAGGGTGGTGGCAGCATCGAGGGCAACGCGAAGCTGCGGCTGTGCGCCGAGAAGGCACGCGTGCTCAGCATGCCGAAGGACGTCATCGAGCGCGCGATCAGGAAGGGCACCGGGGAAGGCGAGCTCGGCAACTACGAGGAGTTCGTCTACGAGGGTTATGGCCCGGGCGGCGTCGCGCTGATGCTCGAGATCCTCACCGACAACCGGCATCGCACGGCGGCCGATGTGCGCATGCTGTTCGAGAAGTTCGGTGGCAATCTCGGCGCCACCGGCGCCGTGGCCTGGATGTTCGAACGCAAAGGTCGCTTTCTCGTCGATCCTGCGGCCAGTGGGGGCGGGCAGGGCGGGCGCAAGCTCGACGAGGATCGTCTGCTCGAGATCGTGGTGGAGGCGGGGGCCGACGATCTGCAGAACGAGGGCGAGACGTTCGCGATCTACTGCCGCCTTGCGGTTTTCGCCGACGTGAACCAGGCCCTGGCCGCGCGCGGTGTGCCGTTGCGCGAAGCAGGGCTCGCGTATGTGCCGAGTCAGCGGACCACGGTTGCCGACGAAGCCGTCGCCACACGCCTCGTACGGTTGATCGACGCGCTCGAAGACAACGACGACGTGCAGGGGGTGTTCAGCAACGAGGACTTCCCCGAAGCCGTGGTCAGGGCCCTGGAGGCATGATGGAGAAGTCGAAACGGTGGTTCTGGGTCGGTTCGGGCGAGCCGGTTCGCGCGCAGCTCGCAGCGCTGTTCGGCACGGCTGCGGCCAAAGCACCGGTCGAAAGCGCAGTGGCAGGCGATGTCGCCGTCGTCGAAGCCAAGGCGGTCGAGTGCGCCGCGCTGCCGACCGGGCATGCGTTCGGCGGTGTGCGAGCCCTGAAGGATCGCGGGCTGTCGGTCTACGTGGTCGTCGCGGACACCGACCGCGTGGGCGAACAACTCGCGCGCTTCTGTCTGGCCGACGGCGTGCTGCGCTGGAATGCGGACCAGGGGCAGCTCGATGCGAGGGAACTGCAGGCATCGTCGCGGGCCGCAACACGCACTTCGGTCGACGCCATGCTGGCCCGCCTCGAGGCCGACCAGAATGCTCGCGGTCGGGACTCCGCGTTGCAGCGGCTGTTGCAGTTCGAGCGCGAGGACTCGCTGTCGAACCGGTTGCAAGATCCCGAGACGGGCCTGTTCGATGGGCCCTACGCGACGTTGAAGCTCGACGAAGAGTGGAAGCGCGCGATGCGCTTCCATCAGCCGTTGTCCCTGCTGCTGCTTGACCTCGGCCCGCGTCTTCGCAGTCTCGACGATGCGACGCGCCGGGCCACCTTGGCCGAGGCGGCCGGCGTGTTCCTGAACGAGTGTCGCGACATCGACGTGCTGGCGCGGTTTGCTCCGACGGTGTTCCTGCTTCTGATGCCTGGCACGGGGCCCGATGGGGCCGAGGTGGTCAGCAAGCGCATCCTGGCCACGCTGGACCAGCGGTTCGGCAAGACCCATGGGCTCCGCCCCGCGGGCGGCTTGTGCTCGGTGCCATCGAGCGAGATCCCCGACCGGAGGGCCTTCCTGGCGGTGGCCGAGGCTTGTCTGCGGCGCGCCGAAGCCAGCGGGGCTGGTGGCCTGAGCTCGACTTGGCAATAGTCGACGAGACGTGCGCAAGGGCAACGCTGGCGGCAGCCCCTGTGCCGCGGTGCACTGTCCCTAATGTTCGACCGCTTCATCAGACTGGCGAAGGCCAAGCAGGCGCTGCGCGACAGGCGCTTCGAGGATGCACTGCGGTTGGCGGCCGATCCGTTGATCGAGAACGACCGGCGCGCCGAGCAGGTGCGCAAGCAGGCCGCGGACCACTTGCGGGAACGTGCCCAGCAGAAGCTCGCCGACGGCGACACGGCCGGCGCGCGGGCCGAGTTGGTTCACCTGCGGGGCCGCATGGAGGCGGCAGCTTGCGGCGCACTCGAGGCGGCCATCGAAGCCGCCGAGTCCGGCGAGGCCAAGGCAAGGGAACTGGCGCGGGCCAGTCTGGCCGAGGTGCGCCGCCTGCTCGACCGCGGTGAGACGGCGGCCGCTACGGCGCTGTTGTCCACCGTTTCGGCCAACCATCTGCTGCTGGAGCGCCAGCAATTGGAACAGCTCGTCGCGGAACGGCGCCGGCAAGGTGCAGCCCTGGCGGCCCAAGCCCTGAGCGCGTTGCAGGACGGCGCCAGCGAAGTGGCCCTCGAGCGGTTGCTGCGCGCGGGGGCCATGGATCGCGACGGCGCCGAGATCGCCCGATGCCAGCAGCGCATTCTCACCGCGGCTGCCGCGACGGCCGCGGCCGCCGTGTGCGAGCTGCGGCAGAAAGGCGACGTCCTTGCTGCCGTCGAACGATTCCGCGTTGTTGCGGGGACCCCGGCGGTGCGGAACGCTTCGGCGTTGGTCGCGTTGCGCGCCGAGCTCGAAGCCGAGGTGCTCGCGCAGTTGCAACGGACCGACAGCATCGAAGCGGCGCTGCCGCTCGCGCGCGCCGTGCTGGCGGCCGATCTCGCGAGTGCCGAACCACTGCGGGGCCTGACCGCGGCCGTGCTCGCGGCGGAACCGCGCGTGGGCCGGCCCGAAGCAGGCGCCGCTGCGGCTCTCGAAGCTGCGGCCAGGAATGCGGGGGCCGAAGGACTTGCGCGCATGGCGGCAGACATCGCTTCGGCCGGCGCCTCGCGACAACAGCGGCTGCTCCAGGCGCAACAGCTGCGTGACGGCGGCCAGCTCGACGCGGCGCGTGCCTTGTTGGTGGAGTTCCTCGTCGACGAACCGATGCACGAGGCAGCGCGGCGCGAGCTCGACCTCGTCGACCAGGGGCTCGCCGACCTCGATCGACGGCTTGCCGCTGTGCGGGCGGCCCTGCGCGAGGGCCGGTTGCGCGAAGCTTGCACGCAAGCACTCGGACTCGTGGGCTCGGCGCGCGTCGCGAAAGAGGCGCAGCAGGTCGTCGCCGAGGCTCGCGCGCGCATGCTGTTGGTCGAACGCGGTCTCGACGAGGTCCGTGTCGCGCTGTACGGCCGCGTTGCTTCGAGCCAGGAGGGCGTCAGGCATTGTCTGCTGCGCCTCGAAGAGCTCGCCAAGGTGCAGGCGGACCACGAGGAGATCCCGAAGGTCGTCAAGGCCGTGACCGTCGAGATCGAGGCACTCGCGGCCTGCGAGCGCGTGTCCTCGGCGCTCGACCGGCGTGCCGTCGACGAGGTCATCTCGGGGCTGGCGGCCCTGGTCGACCTTCGCGAACGCCTGTTGGCCTGCGACCGGCTCGATGCGCGCGTCTGCGCTCTGGCCGATCGGCTGGCCGAAGTGACCGAGCTGGCGCTGGTCGGCGGTCGCCTCGCCGAGGTCCAGCGTTGTGCCGACCTGTTCGCCAAGTTGCAGGTGGTGCGGCCCGAGTTCGAGACGAAGGCCAGCGCGCTGCGGCAGCGCGCCGACGCGCGGCGGCAGGCCGCTGGCGAGCTCGTGCAGCGAGCGCTCGCGTCGCTCGCGGAACGCGATCTGGCCGAAGCGGAACGGCTCGCCGAGCAGGCGCAGCAGCAGTGGGCCGAAGGCTCGGAAGTCCGCGCCTTGGTCGAGCAACTCGCACAAGTCCGACGGCAGAGCGACACGCTCGACCGCGTCGAGACGTTGACCCGAGGGCGCGATTTCCACGGTGCGCAGCAGAAGCTGGCCGAGATGCCGCCGACCCAGCAGTTCCTGCGGACCAGGATCTTCGACATGAAACAGAATCTGGCGCGCGCCCAGGGCCTCGAAGGGGCCTTCCTCCTGCGTGCGGACGAGGGTGGCGAACACCTCGTCGTGCGCGGTGAGACCGTCTCGATCGGCAACGTCCGGCAGACCCGCGCCGACCTGCCCGTGTTGGCCAATGTCGCGGGACGACACGCGAGCATCCGCCGCAGCATGTCGTTCCACGGCGGCATGCAGGACACGATCGTCGCCGAGGAGGGGGAAGTCCGCGTGGGCGGCGACCTCGTGACCTCGCGGTCGCTGGCGCCCGGAGACCGCGTCCAGCTCGGACCGGCCTTTGGTTTCGTCTACCAGCGTCCGAGCGCGCGTTCGCTGTCGGTCGGGCTCGTGCTGCGCGGCGGCTTCCAGATCGCGGGCACGGACCGGGTCTTCCTGATGAAGGACCGCGGCCGCGACGGGCGCATCCTGCTCGGTCCGACCCAGGACGTGCACGTGCGCGTGCCGAAGGCCACGGGCGAGGTCGAGGTGTTCGCGACGAACACCGGCCAGATGCGCGTGTTCTGCGAGGCAGGCGGCACGATCGACGGGGTTCCGTTCCGCGGCGAACACCCCCTTGCCGCGGGCCAGGTCGTCGCGGCCGCCGGCATCAGTTTCCTGTTGCTGCCGTGGCGCCCGACCGTGTGAGGACACAGTTCCCGCGACGCGAGAATATTGCGCGCCGGCACCGTAACGGCGGGTCATCCCTGGAGGTGCCCATGCTCGACGTGCTGCTCTCGACCTGCCTTGCGTGCCTGGCCCCCCAGGAGCCCGCCGCGACGCTGGCCTCGGCCGTTGCCGTGCAAGGCGAAGCGGAACTGACCCCCGCCGCGGCGTTCGCCTCGGCGCGGCGCAAGGCCGAGGAGCACGTGCGCGAACTCTGGCACGACAGGGCGTCTGCAGCGTGCGCCGCCCAGCGGCCCTTCTGGCTGCCCGAGATCCTGGCCAACGAGTCGCTGCGGCGATGGCTGTCGGACCTGCCCGTGAACCAACTCGTGCGCCTGGTCGACCGCGAGGATCGCGAGCGCACGCACGAGTTCGGCAACAGTTACCAGACCACGCTCTGGGTTGCCGAAGAGCCGTCCCGCGTGGTGCAAGGCGAGCGCCAGTTGCGTCGCGAGTTGCAGCAGCTCGAACGCACCACCGCCGTCAAGTACGGCGGGATCGCCGCGAGCTGGGTCGTGCTCGTCGTCCTGCTGGGCTGGATCGACCGCTTGTCGCGCGGCTACATGACAGGGCGGCTGCGCCTGGTCGGTCTCCTCGCTGCCACCGCGATCCCCGTGGTCGCCTTCCTCGTGTAACGTGAACATGCGCATGGAAGCACCCCGCATGGAGCCCGCAGAAGCCGCAGCGCGACCGCCCGTGCGAGTGGATTGGGAGGCCTTCTACACCCACTACCGAAAGCCCGGTTACCTGCCCGGTTTCGAGATCGTGAACAAGCTGGGCGGGGGCATGTTCGGCCTCGTGTTCAAGGCCAGGAAGGAGTCGATCGGCAAGGACTACGCGATCAAGTTCCTCAAGGTCGACGACGACTCCGTGCGCGACGCGGTCGCGCGCGAGCTCGAGACCGTGCAGTTCTTCGCGCAGATCGATCACCCGAACCTCGTCTCGATCGAGGACAAGGGCCAGATCGACGGCATTCCATATCTCGTGATGAGCTATGCCGGGCAGGAGACGCTGCAGAAGCGGCTGCAGCAGGGCGCGCTGGCGCGCGACGAGGCGCTGCGGATCTTCGTGCAGGCAGCCCGCGGCGTGCAGGCACTGCACGAGCACTCACTCGTGCACTTCGATCTCAAGCCCGCGAACATCTTCCTGAAGGGGGACGTGGCGCGCGTCGGCGACTACGGCCTCAGCAAGCTCGTCTCCGAGTCGCGCAACTCGCTGAGCTTCGGTCGCGGCACGCCGTACTACATGGCGCCCGAGATGCTGCAGCGTCGCGGTGACGCGCGCAGCGACATCTATTCGCTCGGCATCATCCTCTTCGAGTGCCTCTACGGCGATGTGCCGTTCCGAGGCGACTCCGAATGGGAAGTGTTGCGCAAGCACGAAGTCGCGACGCCCGAATTCCCGCAGCACAGCCTGCCCGGCGATCGCGAGATCGTGCTGCGTTGCCTGCGCAAGCAGCCCACCGACCGTTTTGCTTCCGTGGCCGAGCTGCTGCGGGCGCTGCAGGCACCCGTGGCGCTCGGCGAGAGCATGCTGCTGAACGGCCCGCGGCCAGCTCGCACGGTGCCCACAGCGCCAGCGGCAGCGCCATCGCCGTCGGTCCCGCCGCCGTTGCCGCGGGACAGCGCCGACAGTCCGTATGGCATGCCATGGCACCCCGGTCGCAGCAGCGGCCGTGGCGTGGTCGCGTTCGTCGTCCGCGCGATCTTCGCGGTGCTCGAAGCGTCGATCTTCGTGGTCTTCCTGCCAGTGCGCGCCGTGAGCACCGTGGCCGGCCGCGGCATCGTCTGGCTGCTGCGGCTCCCGCTCCAGATCCTCGGCCTCGCGGCCCGGCTGATCGGGCTCCTGCTCGTGGCGGCCATCGTGTTGCTCGTGATCGTCGCCGTGCTGCACCTCGTCTCCGTCGCTTGAGCTCCATCGCTCGGCCACGTGTTATGATCTCCGCCTTCTCCATGAGCGAACGAGTGCACGAGATCCCGCGGCTGCAGGCGATGGAAGAGGCCGCGTGGTCGTCGCTGCAGGACGACTACTACCGGCGCATCTACTTCTACGTGAAGCGCTACGTCACCGACCATCAGACGGCGGAGGACCTGACGCAGGACGTGTTCCTCGGTGCGCTGCGCGGCATCGCGACGTTCGATGCCACCTACACGCTCGACCAATTCCTGTTCGGCATCGCCAAGAATCGCGTCATCGACCACTACCGCAAGCACAAGGTGACGTTGGTGCCCAGCAAGGCGGACGAGCAGGGCGATCGCAGCCAGATCTGGCTCGAGAACATGGCCCACGCGGGCACGGCCCAGCCCAAGGAGAAGGCCGTGCACAGCGAGGATGGCCGGCGCCAGCGCCAGGTGCTGGTCCAGATCCTGCGCGACCTCGTCGGCGAGCTGTGGTCGGCAGGTGAGTTCCAGAAGCTCATGGTGCTCGAGTATCTGTTCGTGATGGGCGGCCGCAACAAGGACGCGGCTGCGCGCTTTGGCATCGCCGACGAGAAGGCCGTGGCCGGCATCAAGTTCCGCGCCATCGAACGGTTGCGGGGCCTGGCGCGTCAGCGCGACCCCAATCATTCGCTGTTCCTGGGTCTCTGGCAGCCGGGGGCCCGATGAGCGCCGAAGAGGATCCCGTCGACGCGAAGCTGGCCTTCACGGTGGCCACCGTCTGGCGCGAGGAACGCATTTCGTGTCCGCATCCGCACCTGTTGCAGAGCTGGATCCAGGGTGGACTGCCCGCCGGTGCAGGCGAGTTCGTCGAGTTCCACCTGCGCGAGAGCCAATGCCCGTATTGCAACGCGGTCGTCGACGACCTGCGCGAGCGCGACAACTCGGCGAAGGCGCCAGCGCTCGAGGACATGCGCGATCGGCTGCTGCGGTCGACGGCGGCAGCGCTGCGCCGTTCGCGCGCGTAGCTGCCCGTCCGCGCTCCAGGTTGGTCTTGCGCTGCGCGCGGCGGGCCGTTCGCTGCGCGTCCCGCTGTCTTCTCTGGCCGGAGCCGGCATGTCGGACGGCAATGTCGGCCAGAAATGTGGCGTGGCGCGAATAGTCGCGACACCGCTGCGCATGTCGGGGCACGGAGCCATTAGGCATCCGGTCAACCCGACAACGGAAACGACATGATCTGCAAGACTCTCAAGTGGATGCTCCTCAGCGGCGCGGTGCTCGGTGGGGCTGGATTCCTGTTCCTGGGCACCGACTTCCCGAGCTACCTCGGCACGATGGCATCGTCCGTGCGCGAGAGCGTTACCGGCGCGATCCCGATCGACATCGAACTGAGGCGCGCGGAGGGTCTGATCCGCCAGATCGATCCGCAGATCGACCGGTGCAAACTCGACCTCGCGCGCGCCCAGATCGAGCTCGAGAACCTGCAGAACTCGGTTACACACCTCGAGAAGGTGACCGGGGCGGAAGAGAAGAAACTCAAGGTGGGTGCCAAGCTGCTCTCGGGCGACGGCACTGGCGAAGTCATGCTGGCTTCGGACTCCGGGGTGCACAGGCGCATCAACGCCGACCTCGCCCGCACGAAGGACTCCTACGTGAACAACGTCGCGATCCTGAAGGTCAAGCGGGCCCTGATCGAACGCCAGACGCGCGCCGTCGAAGCCGCCTCGCAGCGTCTGGACGCCGTGCGCACCGAGCGCGGGGCGCTCGAGGACCAGGTCGCGACCCTCAAGACGCAGAAGATGCAGGTCGAAGCGCTGGCAGCGCAGAGCAAGCGGTTCAACCTCGACGACTCGGCGCTGAGCCAGGCGAAGGAAGTGATCGCCCACGTCAAGGAGCGCCTCGACGTCGCGCAGCGCATGCTCGAGAACGACATGGTCTTCCAGGGTGAAGACCCGGCCGAGGTCGCAGTCGAACAGCGCAACGTGCTCAAGGAGATCAATGAGCTGTTCGCGAGTGGCGGGACGGCTACCGCTACGGTGATCGCGCTGCCTGCCCAACGCTAGACGCCACGCTGCGTCCCGGCTCCCAAGGCGGGGGCCTGCCCCACACGCCGCGAGCAGTTCCCGCAAGGGTGCTGCTCGCGGTTCTGCGTACCCACCGCATCTCGTCAAGAATGGGGACACAGGATCGACGGGGCGCCACGCGATCGTTACCGTCCCGCCCCTCCGTCCCATGAACATCCACGAGTATCAGGCCAAGCAACTGCTGGCGAAGTTCGGCGTGCCCGTCGGCAAGGGCATCGCGTGCAAGACGGTCGACGAAGTCGGCAAGGCGTTCATCGCGTTGAACCAGCCTCTCGCGGTGGTCAAGGTGCAGATCCACGCCGGAGGCCGCGGCAAGGCCGGCGGCGTGAAGCTCGTGCGCAGCCCCGACGAGGCGAAGAAGGTCGCGCAGAGCCTGCTCGGCAAGCCGATCGTCACGCCCCAGACCGGTCCCCAGGGCCGGATCGTCAAGACCCTCTACGTCGAGGCCGGCAGCGACATCGACCGCGAGATGTATCTCGCGGTCGTCATGGATCGCGCCGCACAGGCGCCGGTCGTCATCGCGGCGGCCGAAGGTGGCGTCGACATCGAAGAGCTCGCCCAGCACCGGCCGGCGGCGATCGCGCGCCAGCGCGTGCATCCCGTGAAGGGCTTGATGAGTTTCCAGGCCAGGGCGCTGTGCAAACATCTCGGGCTGCTCGGCGACCAGGCAAAGGGCGGCGCCAAGCTCGTCACGGCGCTCGTGAAGGCCTTCATGGAGCTCGATTGTTCGCTCGTCGAGATCAACCCGATGATCGTCACGAAGCAAGGCGAAGTGAAAGCGCTCGACGCCAAGATGAGCTTCGACGACAACGCGTTGTTCCGGCACAAGGACGTCGCCGAGCTGCGCGACCTCGACGAAGAGGATCCGAAGGAGGTCGAGGCCAAGAAGTTCGACCTCAACTACATCGCGCTGCAGGGCAACATCGGCTGCATGGTGAACGGCGCGGGCCTCGCGATGGCGACGATGGACGTGATCCAGCTGAAGGGCGGCACGCCCGCGAACTTCCTCGACGTCGGCGGCGGCGCCAACAAGCAGCAGGTCACCAACGCGTTCAAGATCCTGCTGTCGGACGAGAACGTGAAGGGCATCCTCGTCAACATCTTCGGCGGCATCATGAAGTGCGACACGATCGCCGAGGGCGTCATCGCCGCGGCGAGGGAAGTCCACCTGTCGGTTCCACTCGTCGTGCGTCTCGAGGGCACCAACGTCGAGCTCGGCCGCAAGCTGTTGCAGGAGTCCGGGCTCGACCTCCAGACCGCCGCGTCGCTCGACGAGGCCGCGGAGAAGATCGTCAGGGCGATTGCCTAGGCCTCAGCCAACCAGGAGCACTCATGAGCGTTCTGATCGACGGCAACACGAAGATCCTGTGTCAGGGCTACACGGGCGAAGCGGGCATGTTCCACAGCAAGAACTCGCTCGCCTACGGCACCAAGGTCGTGGCCGGCGTGACGCCCGGCAAGGGAGGCCAGACCATCGAAGGCTTGCCCGTGTTCGACACCCTGCAGGAGGCGAAGAAGGCCACGGGTGCTTCCGTGTCGATGATCTACGTGCCGGCTGCGTTCACGGCCGACGCGATCTGCGAGGCGGTCGACGCCGAGCTCGACCTCGTCGTCACGATCACCGAGGGAATCCCCGTCGCCGACATGGCCTTCGTCAAGGACGTCATGCGCGGTTGCAGGACGCGGCTCATCGGGCCGAACTGCCCCGGCATCATCACGCCGGTCACCGACAAGACCGGCTGCAAGATCGGCATCATGCCGGCCTACATCCACCGGCCCGGCAAGGTCGGCATCGTCTCGCGAAGCGGCACGCTGACCTACGAGGCCGTCTGGCAGGTCACGAGCGCGGGAATGGGGCAGTCGACCTGCATCGGCATCGGCGGTGATCCGATCAAGGGCCTCGACTTCATCGATTGCCTGAGACTGTTCCAGGAGGACAAGCAGACCGAAGGCATCATCATGATCGGCGAGATCGGCGGCACGGCCGAGGAAGAGGCCTGCGAGTTCCTGAAGGGTCAGGTGACCAAACCCGTCGTGGGCTTCATCGCCGGCGCGACGGCGCCTCCCGGCAAGCGCATGGGACACGCGGGCGCGATCATCAGCGGCGGCAAGGGCACGGCGAAGGACAAGAAGGCGGCCATGACGCGCGCAGGAGTCCATGTCTGCGACACGCCGTCGATCCTCGGTGCCACGATGAAGAAGGTGCTCGGCGGGCCGAAGAGGTGAGCCGTTGAAGTTCCCCGGTGGTTTCGATGCGGTGTTCCGCCAGCTCACGCCGCTATTCCTGCTCGCGGTGTTCGTGGCGGTCGTGTTCGAGCCGTTGCTGCCCGGTGCAGCTTGGCTCAAGGACCAGCTCGGCGCCACGGTCGTGCTGCGTGCCTGCGTTGCGGCACTGGCCTTCTACGTGCTGCTGTTGTGGGGCGAGTGCTTGCGGCTGCACACGATCCTCACGAGCGTGCTGCACGCGTTCCGCGACTTCGACGGCACGAAAACGAAGGCAGAGCCCGGCCCCGGGCGCAATCCGAAGACGCGGCTCGAGGCCGCACGCCTGCTGATTGCCGCGATGCGCTCGGACGACGCGTCGATCCGCACGACGAGCCGGCACAACCTCCAGCGGCTCGCCGGCCAGGATCTCGGTGAGGATCCCGAAAAGTGGCAGGCCTGGCTGAAGACCCAGGAACAGGACCAAAGCCCCTCGTGAGGCACAACCGGGGTTGGACCCGGGCACCGTGGTGGCTGAAAGTTCCTCCCCTGGGGCGGCGTTCGTAGAAGTCTGGATCGGGCGCTGGCGTTGGTGGCAGGGTTGGCTGATGATCACCCAAACGCTGAGGATGTCTGCATGATTGCCTTCGTGAACCACTGGGAGCTGCTCGTCATCCTCGTGGTGGTCTTGCTCTTGTTCGGCCATCGCCTGCCTGGGATGGCCCGTTCGCTTGGTTCCGGCATCACCGAGTTCCGACGCGGTCTCAAGGAAGGCTCGTCGAAGGACAACGACGGCAATCCGCCCGCCAAGCCCCCATCACCTGGGTCCGACTCCGGCAGCGGCGGGTCGCCCCGGTGACCGACACGCTGCCCATCCACGACCTGGTTGGCCTGGTGCAGCCGCAGCTCGACCGGTTGAACCGCGAGCTCGTCCTGGATCTGGCCCCGGGGCATCGCGAGATGCTGCCGCTCGTCGAGCACGTCGGCGGCTTCCGCGGCAAGCAACTGCGTCCCGTGCTGACGTTCCTCGCGGGCATCGCCGTGCGTGGTGCGAGCCACGGCGGCGGGCTCGGTGACGACGTGGTCACGGTCGCCAAGGTGATCGAGCTGTTGCACACGGCGACGCTCGTGCACGACGACGTGCTCGATGGGGGAAGCCTGCGGCGGCGCATTCCGACCGTCAATCAGATGGCGGGCGTCGAGGTCGCGGTGCTGCTCGGCGACTACATCTACGCGAAGGCGTTCCACATGGCCGTGCAGCTGCCGGACCCGACGGCCGCGCGTTGGCTCGCCGAGACCGTGCGCGTGATCTGCCAGGGCGAGATCACGCAGGTGTTGCACCGCTTCGACCTCGCCTGGAGCGAAGCTCGCTACTTCACGGTGATCGCCGAGAAGACCGCGAGCCTCTACGCGGCTGCGTGCCGGCTCGGCGCCTACTACAGCGGCAGCACCGAAGCGCGGCTGCGAGCCCTCGAGGAATTCGGCCTCGAGCTCGGCATCGCGTTCCAGATCGTCGACGATTGCCTGGACCTCGACGGCGACGAACGCATCGTCGGCAAGTCGCTCGGCACGGATCTCAGCAAGGGCAAGATCACGTTGCCCATGCTCTACCTGATGCAGCGCGGTCCCGCCGAAGCCGAACGGCTGCGCAGCGTGCTCGGCAAGAGCGAGGCCGAGGCGCTGCGCCGGCTGCACAGCGAGTTCCCGCTCGAACACGCGATCGCCTACGCCATGGAGGAGGCCCATCGCCGCATCGCCAAGGCGCAGGCCTCGCTCTCGCTGCTGCCCAAGGGGCCGGGCCGGGATGCCCTGCACCAGTTGGCAGGATTCGTGCTGACGCGGCGGCTGTAAGATGGAGACCCTCTGCCGCCGCGCAATTCACGGCGCGTCGGCCGGTTTCCGTTGCGATCGAAGGCAAGGCTGCCCACAGTCCCCTGGTTTTCGGGCCTCCGGTTCCGGCAACCGTTTCCTGATCGATGTGCATTCGCCGCCCAAGCAGGGCCAAACGATGAGTTACCCAGGTCTGCTACTGCTCACGACTCTTGCGCTGTTGTCCGCTGGCTGCAGTGACCCGACGGAAGTCAGTTTCGCCGCGCCTCGCAAAGTCTCGCGCGACCAGCGCCCGACCACCTGGGATGCACCGACGCGGGACCGCCTCGGAATGCGCGAGATGGACAAGGCGTCGGCCCACGATGCCGGGCAACAAGAGCCGTCACAGGAGCGCTGGACCGGCACGACGCCGAGCGGTTGGGAAGAGCTGGCGCCGCAGCGTTTCCGGGAGCTCAACTGGCGGGTTGCCGGCAACGGCGAAGCGGAGTGCTATCTGTCGGTCGGCGTGGGCGGCGGAGTCGCCGCGAACCTGAAGCGCTGGTACACCGCTCAGAACGGCATCCAGGACGTGCCCGCGCTGGAGTCGCTGCCGGTGGTCGAGATCGCTGGCCGGAAGGGGCACCTCGTCGAGCTGACCCCGGCGCCAGGTGGCAAGACCACAATGATCGCGTTCTTCGCCGACGGCGCGCAGGTCACCTCGCTGAAGTTCACGGGGCCCGAGGTCGTCGCGAAGCAGCAGCGTGAGCCGTTCCTCGCACTCGCCAAGTCTCTGCGGATGGAGACAGAGCGACCGACGGAGACTGGCCCGCGGACGACCACGAACCCGACGCGCAATGCGCCCGCGAACGACCAAGCGCGTGGCGAGAAGGCCTGGACCGGTACGACGCCGAACGGCTGGGAGGAGCTCGCGCCGCAGCGTTTCCGCGAGCTGAACTGGCGGGTTGCCGGGAACCGCGAGACGGAGTGTTACCTGTCGGTTGCCGTGGGCGGCGGCGTCGCTGGCAACATGACCCGCTGGTACAGCCAGCAGTTCGGCATCGCCGACGTGCCCAAACCCGAAGCGCTGCCCGAGGTCGAGATCGCGGGGCGACAGGGACGGCTCGTCGAGCTCGCGGGCACCTACAACGAGAAACCCGGCATGGCCATGCTGCTCGCGTTCTTCGCGGACGGCGCGCAGCTGACGACGTTGAAGCTCACGGGGCCCGAAGCCATCGTGAAGCAGAACCGCGAGCCGTTCCTCGCGCTCGCGAAGTCGCTGCGTATGCAGGCCGCGGGTCCCGAACCGGCTGGTGCGCAGGGCACCCCCGAGAAGACGCCGGCCCCCTCCATTCACAGCACGCAGAAATCGGGCGGCACCGGGGCGTTCACGGCGACGGTGCCGGCGGGCTGGACCGTGAAGACGCCCTCGAATCGCATGCTGCACTACACGTTCGGCAGCGAGGGTGAGGTCTACATGTCCCAGCTCGGCGGCACGCTGCGGCCGACGCTCGACATCTGGCGCGGCGAGTTGGGGTTGCCGGCCCTGTCGGACAGCGAGTTCCAGGCGCTGCCCAAGGTGTCGATGCTCGGCGGCGACGCCACCCTGCTCGACGCCGCGGGCAACTTCCAGAGCATGAGCGGCAAGCAGATTCCTGGAGCGCGGGTGCTGATCGCCGCGCAGGTCGAGGGCACCGCGATCGTTTTCGTGAAACTGGTCGGCAAGGCCGCCGAAGTCGAGGCGCAGCGCGAGGCCCTGCTGCAGTTCCTCGCCACGTTGCGGAGGACGCCATGAACACGAACGCGCCGACTACGTCCGCGCCACCGTTGTCTCGCGTGCATTGGGCGCGACAGGCACTCGAGCTCTGCTCGTCGTTGAAGGTGACCGTCGTGCTGTTGCTCGCGTTCGGCCTGCTGACGTTCGCGGGCACGCTGGCCCAGGAGAAGCTCGGCCTGTTCGTCGTGCAACGCGACTTCTTCGAGTCGTTCGGAGTGGTCTGGGACACCGAAGTCTGGTTCGGCTCTGACCGGACCCTGAAGATTCCCCTGCCCGGCGGCTACTCGATCATGCTCGCGCTGTTCGTGAACCTCGTGATCGGCGGGATCGTGCGCCACCGCTGGCATTGGCGCAACATGGGCATCCTCGTCACTCACCTCGGCATCGCGCTGCTGCTGATCGCCGGCTTCGTCAAGTTGCACTTCTCGTATGCAGGGCACGTCGCGTTGTACGAGGGCAATCAGACGTCGACGATGATCAGCTTCCACGACTACGAGCTCGCGCTGTCGCGGCTCGACGGCGACAACATCGTCGAACGCACGATCGAGTCCGCTCGATTCGATGGTGGCGCGCGTGGCCTTGGCAGGGTCACCATGACCGCGGACGATCTCCCGTTCACGATCGTCGTCTCCCACTGGCTCGACAACTGCGAGCCGATGCAGAAAGGCCCGATGGTGCAGGCGCGCTTGCCCGTCGTCACCGATGCGGCCGGCGCCGGGTACTTCCTCGAGGAACAGAAGGTCGAGGCCGAACGCGAACGCAACACGGCCGGCTGCTACGTCAAGATCGTCGAGAAGGTGGGGCGCAAGGAACACGAGACCATCCTGTATGGCTGGGACCCCCGTCCGAAGGCCGAAGACCGGCGGCCATACACCTTCCGGATCGACGGCGTGACGTGGGGCTTGGACCTGCGCCGCGTCGTCTGGGACCTGCCGTTCCCGGTGCGCCTCGACAAGTTCCAGAAGACCGACCATCCCGGCACGATGACGCCGCGCGATTTCAGCAGCTGGGTCACCGTGTTCGACGGCGGTGTCGAACGCAAGGTGCACATCTACATGAACCATCCGCTGCGCAGCCACGACCACGTGTTCTTCCAGACGAACTGGGGACCGCAGGGGCCGCGCGGCGGCGCACCGCTCGGGCCACCTTGGTATTCCGTCTTCGAGGTCGCCAGGAACCCATCCGACGACTGGCCCAAGTACGCTTCCTACGTGGTCTTCGCCGGGCTGCTGGTGCACTTCGTCACCAAGCTGCTGCGTTACCTGCAATCGAGCACGAGAAAGGCCTCGCTTCCGGAGATGTCATGATGCGCAGTTGTTGTCCGTGGCTGCTCGGCTGCTTGCCCGTATGGCTCTGCGCCACACTCGTCGCGCAAGACCCGGCCGCCGACCAGATCGCTCGTCCGATCGGCTGGGCGCCTGCGACCGTCGAGGCAATGGCGACGCTGCCTGTCCAGGAATCCGGGCGCACCAAGCCGCTCTCGTCCTTTGCCGCGTCGACGCTCTACACGGTTCACGGCCGGCGTGACATGAAGCTGGACCTCGACGGCGACGGCAAGGCGGAAGTGACGCTGACGCCGGTCGAGTGGTTGCTCGACGTCTGGTGCTTCCCCGAGCAGGCGGCCAAATACCCTCTGTTCCGGATCGAGAACGTCGAGGTGCTCGACGCGATCGGCATCCCGGCCGAACGCGGCCAACGCTTCGACTTCGAGTACGTCTCGTTCGAACGGCTCGTGACGCCGGGCAAGACAGGTGTGCCGGCCCAGCGCCTCATGGAGCTCGCGAGCAAGTACGAACGGATCGACGCGAAAGAGCGCAACCCGGTCGAGTCGCACGTGGTGGTGTCTGCCGAGCGCCTGGACACCTATTTCAGGGTGCATCGCCAGCTGCAGCTGCTCGGCCAGCCGTTCGAGATCGACGGGGAGCTGCGCACGCGGCTCGGCGGCATCGAGAAGGCCTATCTCGCGACGCTGGTCGAGAAGGGGCCAGAGTTCATCGGGCTCGTGCGCGAGTACCAGAACAAGATGAACGATCCGGCGATCGTCGGCGCAATGAAAATCGCGGCCGTGCTCGAGGAGCTCGTAGGGGCGCGCGAGGCCCTGGCGCTGTTCCCACCGGCCGGCACGGTTGCCGAGAACGACCGCTGGCTCGGCCTCGGCGATCTCGTCGAACACGGTCTGTTCGGTCGCCTGCAGCCCGAGCAGACGGACATGCTGCAGCACCTGCAGCAGGGCATCTGTGCTTCCGACCAGGCGACGCGCGAACGCGAGCTGCTGGCTTTCCGCGACGCGGTGGTGTCGCGCGCGAAGGCACGCGGCGAGTACGACAAGGTGCCGCTCGAGAGCTACTACCTCGCCGCGAGCTGGCACTACAAGGCGCTGCACTATTTCCTGTTCGCGCTGCTCGTCGTCGCGCTCGGCTGGACGATGCCGCGTTCGAAGTGGATGTGGCTGGCCGGGATCGTGTCCACCGTCGTGCCGTGGCTGTTCCTGGTCACGGACATCGTGCTGCGCTGTGTGATCCGCGGGCGGCCGCCGATCCTGAACCTCTACGACACGTTCCTGTTCGTCGCGGCGATCGGCGTGGGCGCCGCGATCGTCGCCGAGATCGTCTCGCGGCGGCGCTTCGTGCTCTCGATCGCGCCGGTCTTCGGCGCGCTGCTGATCGCGCTCGCGCGGGCCTTCGAAGTCGAAGACGGCAAAGATCAGCTGGCGCCGCTGCAGGCCGTGCTGGACACGAACTACTACCTCGCGACGCACGTGACCTCGATCAACATCGGCTACGCGGCGAGCATGTTCGCGTCGTTCGTCGGCACCGCGTGGCTCTTGATGCAGGCCGCTGGATTCCGGCGCAACGACGTCGCGTTCCACAAGTCGATCGTGCGGGCCACGTATGGGCTCGTCGCGTTCGGGCTGATCTTCGCGGTGTTCGGCACGATCTACGGCGGCGTGTGGGCCAACGACTCGTGGGGGCGCTTCTGGGGCTGGGATCCCAAGGAGAACGGCGCGTTCCTGATCTGCATCGCGCTGGTCTCGCTGATGCATGCGCGAATGTGCGGATGGGTGCGCGATTTCGGGTTCTGCGTCGGCGCCGCTGCGACGGGCCTCGTGGTCGCCTTCTCGTGGTTCCACGTGAACCTGCTCGGCATCGGGCTGCACGCGTATGGCTTTGCGAGCAGCACGAAGACCGCGCTCTACATCTACTACCTCGTGCAGATCATCCTGATCGTGGTCGGGAGCGTCGGTGTGATCATCCGTCGCGCTCTCGCTGCTGCCGCGCAGCCCGCGATTGCCACCGCAGGCAAGTGAGCACCAGACCAAGAACCGGTCGCCTCTGCGAAGCGACCGGCTTCAGATCGAGGCGCCAGCCGCGCGCAGCGTATTGCGCAACAGCATCGCGACGGTGACCGGCCCGACGCCGCCCGGGACCGGCGTGAGGATCCCGGCGACCGGTGACACCGAAGCGAAGTCGACGTCGCCGACGAGTCCGTTGGGCCCCGGGTTCGTGCCGATGTCGATCACGAGCGCCCCAGGCTTCACCAGGTCGCCGTGCACGAGACCGGCCTTGCCGACCGCGACGATGAGGATGTCGGCGCGACGCGTGTGATCCGCGAGCCGCTTCGTGCCCGTGTGACAGACCGTGACCGTGGCCTGGTGGTGCAGCATCAGGATCGCGGCGGGCTTGCCGACGATCTCGCTGCGGCCGAGCACGACCGTCTCGGCGCCGCGCAGAGGCAGCCCCGTGGAGACGATCAGATGCACCGCAGCCGCCGCAGTGCACGGTGGCAGCATGGGCTCGCGCGACAGCAGCGCACCCATGTTGGCCGGGTGCATGCCCTCGACGTCCTTGTGCTGGGCGACGGCGGCCTGCACGACGCGCGTGTCGATACCCGGTGGCAACGGCCGCTGCACGATCACGCCGGCCACCTCGGGTCGGCGGTTCAACGCGTCGATCGCATCGAGCAGCTGGCGCTCGGTCGTCGCGGGCGGCAGGTTCGACACTTCCATGCCGATGCCGACGTCGGCCGCCGCCTTCTGCTGGCTGCGCACGTAGGACACGGCGGCCGGGTCCTGCCCGACCTCGAGCGAGACGAGCTTGATCGCGCGCGGCAACTGCTCGCGGATCGTGCGCAGCCGGGTGCGCAGGTTCTGGGCTTGCTGCTTGCCATCGAGAAGTTGGGCGGGCACGGACTACGTCTCCGGGTCGAGTTTCGCCGAAAGATACCGGAGGTGCGGCCGGCACCCAACCACGACATGAGCTACGAGAGCCCGCGCTTCCAACTGCCGACCCTGACACCGGCGATCAAGCTCCTGCTGATCGTCAATGGTCTGGTGTTCCTCGCGAACGCGGTGCTGGTCGGCCGCCTCAGCGACCTCAATGGCTCGCAAGGGTTCTGGTTCGCGTTCTCATGGCAGGGCCTCTTCGAAGGCTACGGGCTGGGTCTGCTGCGCGTGTTCACCTACCAGTTCACGCACAGCTTCCGCGACCCGAAGCACCTGCTGCTGAACATGCTCGTGCTCTACTTCTTCGGCACGATGACCGAAGCGCGGCTCGGCTACTTCGGCGTGTTGCGGCTCTACGTGTGGGGCGGCGTCTGCGGCGCGGTCGCGCACCTCGGGGTCGCGAGCCTGCTCGGCAACGCGGACGTGCCGCTCGTGGGGGCCAGCGGCGCCTGCTTCGCGTTCCTGCTCTACGCGACCTGCATGACGCCACGTTCGGTCGTGTTGCTGATCTTCGTACCCGTGCCGTTGTGGGGGCTCGCGGCGGTGCTCGTCGGCCTCGGCGTCTACGCGACGTTCGTCGAGCTCACGACCGGCTCTCAGGGCGGGATCTCGCATGGCGCACACCTCGGCGGGGCCGCGCTCGGCGCGCTGGCGTGGCGCGCGTCGTGGTTCGTCGACCGCGCGGGCGTCGGCCAGCCCGGGTTCTTCGCCGGGATCCTGCGCAGGGCTCGGGCGATGCAGCAGGGCCGGCGACAGCGCGGGGAGGCGAAGCGGGAACTGCAGCTCGACGAGATCCTCGCCAAGGTGAAGCAGCAGGGGCTCGGGTCGCTGCGTCCCGCAGAGCGGCGGTTCCTCGAACAGCAGAGTCAGCGCACGCGTCAGGACGGCCCAACCTGATTTGGTGGGTGACTACCGGATGACTGCTGCGTGTCGCGCGCGCGGCGCGGCGCTACGATGGGGCCGACCCCTGACCTACGCCGAATGCACCGCGCCATCCTGACTGTCTCCGTGGTTCTGTTCGTCCTGTGCTGCCCACCTGTCCTGCGAGCGCAGGCCCAGCCGATGGAGCAGTTCCAGGAGGAGTTCTTCAAGGGACTCGAGCTCGGCGAAGAGAAGGTCATGGACAAGGCCATGAAGCGCAATCCGGAGAACGCGCTCGAGGTGATGGAGAATCTGTTCTGGTCGACGCAGAAGGGAGACCCACAGGCCATCGCTCAGGCCAAGGCCAAGGTGGATGCGCTGATGGCGTCCTGGAAGCGCAGCTTCAACAACACCGAGACGATGGAGAAACTCTATCGCTGGTGTGACGGGACCACGGAGACCGTCTACCAGCAGCTGCGCAAGATCCGCGACTCGTCGCGGTCGCTGTGGCAGAACTACGACAAGGAAGTCTCGAAGGCGACGATCCGCACGGAGTACCAGAAGGTCATGCTCCAGTTCGAGGAGCTCGCGCGGGGTGCGGAGTCGCTGGGCCACTACCTCGAGGCGTCGAAGCTGTGGTCGCTCGCGAGCGTCGTCGCGAGCAAGGCTCCCGAGAAGTCGCTCGACGACCGCAAGGAGGTGCTCCACATCCTCGAGCAGTTCCTGAATGCACGAAAGTCGTGGGACTACACGTTCGACGAGCACTACCTGCGCAACGGCGAGTTCCTGAAGTTCGAGAAGGTGCGTGTCGAGGAGGACGCCAAGCTCGGCGACAAGCGCAAGGCCGACGGCTACGACCCGAACGCGAAGGGCGTCGACAACCTCGTGATGCCGAACGTGGCCGAAGAGAAGCACCCGATGAAGTACGAGCCGCTGGCCACCTGGGAGAACGAGCTCGACTACGGGCCCAAGGGTGGCCCGATCCCTGCCTTCTGGTGGTTGGCCTCGATGTCCAAGGAAAAGCCGATCCGCAAGCTCGATTGGTTCCGGCGGCGCGAGCTCCACATGGTGCAGCTCGGCAGCTCGAAGTTCGGCATCGCGCTCGAAGCCGACGCCAAGAAGGCCATGGAGGTCGACGTGGGGGGAAAGGGCAAGCCGACCACGTTCTATCTCGACGTCGACAAGAAGGTCCCCTACACGATGTTCTTCTGGACCGGTGGCGAGCGCGAGCTGGTCGGCGAGGTCGAGTGCAACCTGGCGCCGACGATCGACGTCGGCAACGTCTACTACCGCAGTGCCGCGAGCTGGCACGTCGCGATCGGCGCCGAGACCCTCGTGCTCTACGACGACAACGCGAATGGCAATCCGTGCGATGCCGATCCGAACGAGCCTCCCTACCTCGTGCACACGCTCGGCGACGCCGATGGCGAGGGCACGGGTGCGCCGCTGTTCGACTCGATGCGAATCGGCAAGGGGCCGCGTGTGCCGTACTCCGAGTTCCTGCACCTGAGCACGGGATGGTTCCACATGCGCAAGAGCGGCGCCGAGAACATCGGCCTGCGGCCGCTGAACCTCGAATACATGAAGCTCGGCAAGGTCAAGCTGGTCTGGAACGGGCCGAAGCCGACCGCCCCGGTCCAGCTCGTCGTGCAGGGGCAGGGTGACTTCAAGACCGCGTTCTTCGACCTCGCGGGGGGCAAGGAGCTCGACGTGCCGGCCGGCACCTACAACGTGATCTTCGGCCGCATCATGAACGGCAAGGGCGCGCGCGCGCAGATGGCGACGCTCTACCAGGGCAAAAACAAGCCGTTCACGGTCGAAGCGGGCAAGGTGTTCGAGCTCAAGATGGGCGCGCCGTTCGCGCTGGAGTTCGTGCGCCGCGGCGACCAGAACGCCTCGGTCGACGCGACGACGATCATGGTCGGCGAAGCGTCGGGGTGCGTGATCACGGAGCTGCAGGGCATGTCGCTCGCACCCGAAGTGCTCGCCGCGAAGACCGAGGACGGCAAGGGCGCCAAGGTCGTCGGCAAGTTCGTGCGGTTCACGGACCCCGAGCTGCTGAACAAGGCGGCCAGCAAGCTCAACAAGCTCGGCAACCTCGCCGCGTGTTTCCCGATGCCCGACGGGTATCGCGACAAGGAGCTCGTGCTCACGCTCAAGATGCCGGCCGATGGCTGGAAGATGAGCCTGTCGCAGAAGAAGCACGCGCTGTTCGGACCGATGTCCTCGCCCTGGCAGTGACAGCGCCGCGCGCGCAGGTAGACTCCGCGCCCCATGCTGGATCTCAAGACGCTGCGTGAGAACCCCGACGCGGCCCGCGCGGGGGCCATCAAGAAGCGCATGCCCGACCGTGCCGCGGCGGTCGACCGGGCGCTCGCGATCGATGCCGAGCTGCGCACGCTGTTGCCGAAGCTGGACGCGATGCGCGGCGCGCAGAAGAGCTCGGGCAAGGAGCTCGGCAAACTGAGCGCCGCGGAACGCGAGCCGTATCTGCAGAAACAGAAGGAACTGAAGGCCGAGATCGCGGGGCTCGAGGAGCAGGAGCGGCAGTTGCGCGCGCGGCTCGACGAGCAGATGGCGCTCGTGCCGAACATCCCGGATGCCGACGTGCCCGAGGGCAAGGACGACACCGAGAACGTCGAGCGGAAGCGCCAGGGTGCCGTGCGCGAATTCGACTTCGAGCCGCGCGCGCACTACGAGATCGGCGAGGCGCAGGGCTGGCTCGACTTCACGCGCGCCGCGGCCATGGCGGGGTCGCGCAACTACATGCTGTTCGGCGATCTCGCGCTGTTGCAGGACGCCGTGCTGCGTTGTGCGGTCGAGCTGCTCGTGCAGCGCGGATTCACGGCCGTCGACCCGCCGCTGCTGGTGCGCGACGAAGCCATGTTTGGCACGGGCTTCTTCCCGGGCGGCGAAGAGCAGACCTACCGCTGCGACAAGGACGGGCTCAACCTGATCGGCACGAGCGAGGTTCCCGTGACGTCGCTGCACGGCGGCGAGATGCTGGCCGAGGAGCAACTGCCGAAGAAGTACGTGGCGCGCTCGGCATGCTTCCGGCGCGAAGCGGGCACGCACGGCAAGGACACGCGCGGTCTCTACCGCGTGCACCAGTTCCACAAGGTCGAGCAGGTGATCGTCGACGTCGCCGACAAGTTGCGATCGGTCCAGCACCATCACGACATCGTCGAGAACGCGGAGGACCTGCTGAACGCGTTCGAGTTGCCGTATCGCATCGTTGCGGTCTGTGGCGGCGACCTCGGCGTGCCGCAGGCGATGAAGTACGACATCGAGACGTGGATGCCGTCGCGCAAGAACTACTGCGAGACCCACTCGGCGTCGCGCTTCTACGACTACCAGGCGCGGCGGCTCGACCTGCGTTACCGGCCGAAGGATGGCGGGAAGCCGCTGTATTGCCACACGCTGAACAACACCGTCATCGCGAGCCCGCGCGTATTGATTCCCCTGCTCGAGAACCACCAGCAGCGCGACGGCACGGTTCGCCTGCCGAAGATCCTGCAGGCCTCGTTTGGTGGGCGCACCGTGATCGGCAAGCCGGTCTGGTAGAGCCGCTGTTCGTGAAACGCCGCGTTGCGGCGATGACGAACGACTCGCTCAGTGGCCGCCGAACAGCCCGCCGCCGCCGCCACCACCTCCGCCACTGCCGCCGCGGCCGAGGCCGCCCAGGAACCTGCCGAGGTCGAAACCCGGAGGCATACCGCCCGGGGTCGGCGTCGCGCCCGGCCGTCGCGGGGCCGTGGTCGTCTGCGATGGGTTCCGGCCAGGCGGAGGCTTGCTTCCGGCCATGAAGGGTTGCTCGCCACTGCCGGTCGTCTGCCTGGTCTTTCCGCCACCGCCGCCGCCGCCGCCACCCGCGGGCCCGGCACCCTGGCCGCCCCCGCCCTCGGCCGTTGGCTCGGGCGGCAGCACGGGCACGCGCGCGGTGCCGGCTTGCAGGATGTTGTCGAGGCGATGGTCGAACACGAAGTGGCGCACGTAGCTCTTCTCGGCACCCTCGAAGTCCTCGACCTCGAGGTCGTTGACGACGTTGCGATTGCTGCGGTGTCTTTCGATCGTGAACTCGATCTTGATGCGCTTGGGCAGCTTGTCCTCGACGGTGCTGTCCCACTCGAGCTTCTCTTCGGCCTCGTAGCCGAGCGTCTCGTAATAGGTCACCTTGAAGCTCTTGACGCGGTCGTGCACGAGCTGGAACGAACCCTGCGTGATGAGATCCTGGTCGACCATCGGATCCTCGCGGCGCCACATCTCGAACACGTCGCGATAGCGCGGGTTCGGTCTGAACCAGTAGCCGACTTCGCAGATCGACGGCTTGCGCGGCACGTCCTGCAGATCGAGCACGAAGCCCGAGGCATCGGTCGTCGTCAGGAAGTCCAGGCGATCCGCGTCGCGACCGTTCACGTCCATGTCACGGCCGCGGAAGACGGCGTTGTTGTGGACGTTGTAGGTCCAGAGGCCGCGCAGATCGCGTTCGATCAGATTCAGGATGCGCGGGCCTGCTTCCGTCGACTCGGTCAGGTCGTCGACGACGTCGCGTGCGTTGAGCAGCACGTGGAAGGTCGAGCCGACGGTGACCATGACGGTCGCCGTGATGCCGATGGCGAGCAGCACTTCGATCAGCGTGAAGCCGGATTGTGGGCGTGTCGTTGCCATGGTCTCACCTCGCTTTGCCGCTCGATGCATTGCCCGCGTTGTTGCCGGAGGCACCACCGGAGTTGCCACCGCCCGATGCGGGCCCGCCGGACGCGCCGCTCTCGGGGGTAGCAGCCTGTCCTTTCGACTGCGCGACGGACTCGGCTTGTTTCGGCGTCAGCCCCGACAGGGCCAGCGTCGACAGCCGCGCCTTGATCAGCAGCGAGTCCTTCTGGTCCGGGTAGTCGGGAGGCATCTTCGGGAAGTAGACGACGACGGCGACTTCTTCGAACTTGTCGGCGCTCGGCGCTTCCTCGGCCATCTTTCGCTGGTAGTCGTCCTGGAGCAGCTTGTCGTTGTATTCGGTGTAGCTGAGCCCCTTGGCGCTGGCCTTGCGGTAGCTCTCGCGGTCGTGCTGCCACTCGAGGCGATCGTTGGCCTGCGCGTTCTCGCCGGCGGCGTTCGCCGCCACGTCGCCTTCGAGCCTCGCTACCTCGGACTCGCCGACTCCGATCTTGTAGGAGAAGCCCTTGTACCTCTCGATGTTGACCTCGGTGCCCGATTCGGGCGGGGTCTCGCGCGCACCGGCCTGCAGCTCCGACATCTTCTCTTCGGCGAGCTCGCGCGCGAGGCGGCAGTTGCGCGCCTGCGTCGCGTCGATCAACGCCGTGGTCCGGATGCCGATGTACTCGATCACCACCATCGCGACGATCATGAGCGCGACGAGCGCTTCGATCAGCGTGAAGCCGGCCTCGCTTCGCGGTTGCATCAGAAGGCCCCCTCGTTCAGGAGTTGCAGCTCGACGACCTCGCCTTTTTCCGACTGCTCGACCTCGACGCGGCCCGTCAGTCCGTGGATCGCGAGCGACCAGACCATGTCGGGCTGGGTCGCGAGCTTCAGCACGATGAGCTGGTCGGCCGTGAAGCCGTACTCGTCGAAGACGAGCCGGTAGACGCCGTGGTGGCCGCGGCCCCTCGCATCGCCGGCGCCTTCGAACACGACGTCCGTTTCGAGCGGGATCCAGTCTTCGGGCCGCTCCTCGAGCGTCCAGAGATCCTGATCGCGCGTGAGCTTCTGTTCGGGCGGGTAGACGATGCGCCAGCGCGCGCGTTCGAGGTCGAACTCCATCGTCATGCGCTTGCCCTGGATGCGCGCTTCCGAGCGCACCCAGTCGAGCTCCCGCAGGATGCGCTTGCCGCTGCCTTCGAGCCGGGCTTCCGGCACGAACGCGCTCAGGTTCGGCACCACGATCGCGAACGTGAGCGCAATCACCATCATGGTGACCAGCACCTCCATCAGCGTGAACCCCGCTGGCCGCGCCGGCAGTGACTCGCTCGTGCGCCGCTTCACTTGTCCTTCTTCGGCTTGCTCGAGATGTCGTCTTCGGTGCCTTGGTTACCGTCCATTCCCATGCTGATCACCTCGTACTCACCGGGGCGGTCGCCCTCGAGCAGGAGGTATTCGTGGTCCCAGGGATCCTTGGGCAGGTCATCGAGGTAGCTGCGACCGCGCTCGTCCTTCGTGACGAGCGCATCGAGCGAATCGGGCGGTTTGCCGTTCCTCGTGCGGTACATCTTTATGGCGTCGGCGATCGTGCGCACATCGGTTTGCGCCTTCGTTATGCGCGCATCGTCACTCGCGCCGATGACGTTGGTGGCAACCAGCGTCGCGAGCAGGCCGAGGATGACGATGACGACCATGATCTCGACGAGGGTGAAGCCGGCTTGGGCAGGGCGGATTCGGGTGCGGCAGGTGGGTGCGTTCATGGGACCAGTCACGGATTGTCTGCAGTGTAGCGTATCGACAATGCGACAGCGGCAAGAGACGGCGGGAACCGCCAAACCTTCCCGGCCATCCTGATCGCCGTGGCATCGGCCCGCGGTGCAGGCCCGCGTCCTGGGCATTGGGTAGCCATGCAACGGACGCCGCTCAGGGCGGCTGCACGCAGGCCGGGGTGAAAGGTCCCACCGGCACCTCGACCAGCATCCGTCTACTTGTCCTGCTTCGGCCTGCTCGAGATGTCGTCCTCGGTATTCTCGCTGCCGTCCATTCCCATGCTGAGGACCACGAACTGGCCGCCGTCGACGCGAAGGATGTAGTGGTGGTCCCATGGATCCTTGGACAGGTACTCGAGGTCGCTGCGCCCGCGCTCGTCCCTGGTGGCGAGAACCTCGAGCGAATCGGGGAACCTGCCGTTCTTGGCGCGATAGCTGCGCACCAGGTCTGCGAGCGCGCACACATCGCACTGGGCCTTCGTCTCGCGCGCTGTGTCGCCGGCGGGGATGACGTTCGTGACGACGAGGGTCGCGAGCAGGCCGAGGATCATGACGACGACCATGATCTCGATGAGCGTGAAGCCGCCTTCGGCAGCGTGGATCCGGGTAGGGCTGGTGGGAGTGTTCATGTGACCTCTCGGGGGTTTCACGGTGAAGCGGAGCGATGCAGCCGCTGCGGCGGGAGACGGCGCAAACGCGGCGAAAATTCCCAGCCGTGCAGACCGCTGAGCGGGTCGCGGTGGCATCGATCAGCCCGCCTGGTGATGATCCAGCACTCCCATGCGACTCCTCAGAAGCGTCGTCGCGGCAACAGCTGCGGTCCTCTCCTTGCCTTCGCAGCAGGTCCTCACGCCCGAGGGACTCGTGGCCCTGCAGCGCGTTTCCGAGCTCGCGCTGAGCCCCGATGGCAAGCACCTCCTGTTCACGGTGCGCACCGTCGACCTCGCCGAGAATCGCAGCGCCGCCAAGGTGTGGCTGCTGCCGCTCGCGACCGGCAAGCCTGCGCCGGTCGCCGACGGGTCACAACCGGTCTGGCTCGGCAACAGCCAGGAGTTCGCGTTCGCGACCAAGGAAGGCGTGGTGCGGCAACCGCTCGCAGGCGGTGCGACCGTGCAGATCCCGGTCAAGGGCGGCGTGCAGAACCTGCAGTGGGCGCCGCGTGACGAGACCTTCAGCTACACGCAGAGTGTCAAGGTCGACGCGCGGGTCACCGACGCCTATCCGGATCTGCCGAAGGCCAAGGCACGCGCCTACGACGACCTCATGGTGCGCCACTGGGACACGTGGGGCGACGGCACCTACAGCCACCTGTTCGTGCAGCCCGGCACCTCCGGTGGCAAAGCACGCGATCTGCTCGCCGGCGAACGCGTACACACCCCGCTGCCGCCGTTCGGCGGCGGCGAGCAGATCGCGTGGTCGCCCGACGGCAACGAGCTCTGCTACACGGCGTGCCGCGTGCCGAACCCCGAAGCCAGCACCGACAGCAGCCTCTGGACCGTGCCGAAGGGCGGCGGCGAACACAAATGCCTCACGCCCGACATGCCGGGCTACGACCAGGATCCGAGCTACTCGCCCGATGGCCGCTGGATCGCGTTCCTGAGCATGGCGCGCGCCGGCTTCGAGGCGGACCGCCTGCGCCTGATGCTGCACGATCGCAAGGCCGGCAAGAACACCGAGCTGCTGCCCGGCTTCGATGCGTCGGCGCACGATCTGCATTGGACCGCCGACAGCAAGCAGCTGTTCTTCACGGTCGAGACCGAGGGCACGACGCAGCTCTACACGACGACGATCGCCGAGCCGAAGGCGATGCCCGTGACGAAGGGCCGCCACGCGCTGACCGATCTGCAACCAGCACCCGACGGCCGCACCGTCTACGCGCTGCGCACGACGATGGAGCGTCCCGCCGAGGTGGTGGCCATCGACGTGCCGACCGGCGCGATCAAGGCCCAGACCGACGTGAACGGAGCGGCCTACGCTTCGCTGCAGCTGCCGAGCATCGACGCCGAGTGGTTCGACGCGACCGACGGCAAGAAGGTGCACGCCTGGATCGTCAAGCCGCCGGGCTTCGATGCGAAGAAGAAGTATCCGTTCCTGCTGTATTGCCAGGGCGGGCCGCAATCGATGATCGGCCAGGCCTTCTCGTTCCGCTGGAACTTCCACCTGATGGCCGCGAAGGGCTACGTGATCGCCGCGGTGAATCGGCGCGGTCTGCCGGGCTTCGGTCAGGCCTGGAACGACCAGATCTCGCGCGACTGGGGCGGGCAGGCGATGGCCGACCTGCTCTCGGTGTGCGACGCGATGCAGAGCCGCCCGTATGTCGACCGCGACCGCTCCGCGGCCGTCGGCGCGTCGTTCGGCGGCTACACGGTCTACTGGCTCATGGGCAACGCGGGCGATCGCTTCGCGTGCATGATCTCGCACTGCGGCGTGTTCAACCTCGAGAGCATGTATCTCGCGACCGAGGAGCTGTGGTTCGTCAACTGGGATCTCGGCGGCCCGTATTGGGAGTCCGAGGAGATCGCGGCCGGCTACCGCCGGTTCTCGCCACACCGCTACGTCAAGAACTGGAAGACGCCGTTGCTCGTGATCCACGGCGAGCAGGACTACCGCGTGCCGTACGATCAGGGTCTGCAGGCCTTCACGGCAGCGCAGCTCCAAGGGGTCAAGAGCCGCCTGCTCGTGTTCCCCGACGAAGGCCACTGGATCATGCAGCCCCAGAACGGCGTGTTGTGGCAGCGCGAGTTCTTCGGTTGGCTCGACCGGTTCTGCGGCGAGCAGGCCAAGAGGTGAACCGGCGCGGTTCGATCGCGGCTGCACTGCTGCTCGCGGCGTGTGCGAGCACGGACACCTGGCAGGTCGACCTGCCGCAGGAGCTCGCGGCATCGCACCGCAGCGGCCAGGATCTCGTCGTCTACTTCGCCTTGCCGGGGCGCGAAGCGAGCGATCACATGCAGGCCAGTCTGTCGGATCCCGCAGTCTCCGCAGCGTTGCGGGACGGCGGCTTCCGCGCCGCGGTCGCGGATGGCTCACTGAGCGCCGGCTTCTACTCGCGATGGGTCGGCGGCGGCAGCGAAGGCATGGGCATCGCGGTGCTCGATGCTGCGGGGCAGGCGTACGCGGCGCGGCCGGGTCCGCAGGATCCGCCGGAGCTCGCGGCGTTCCTGCGCCAATGCGCGGCTGCGCGGGCCGAGCTCGCGGCGCTGCGCGCTGCGGCGGCGAGCGAGCATGCGGGCCCGCTCGACCAGTACCGGCTCGGATGCCTGCTGCTGCAGCTCGGCTGCCGCACGGCATGTGAACCGCTCCTGCTCGACGCCGCGAACGCGGGCGTCGTCGATGCGCAGCACAACCTGGCCCGGCTCTACGCACTCGACGGCAACGTTGCGGAAGCACGGCACTGGCTCGCCGCGGCGCCGAGGACGCCCGCGGCCCAGGTCACCGAAGGCTACGTGCTGTTCAAGGAGAGGAGGCACGAGGAGGCGGTGGGGGTGTTCGAAGCGGCGCTGCGGACCGGCGAGCTCGCCGAGGACCGCCAGCGCGCGCTGCTGTATCTCGGCAAGGCGCTGCACGAGAACAAACTCGACGATCGAGCCGTGCCACTGCTGCAGACCCTCGCGGCCGAAGGCACGGGCAGCACGTTCGAAGCCGCGGCGGTCCACACGCTCGGTCACATCCTGCAGCCGGAGCACGGTCACAAGCACTGATTGCTGCCCGGGGCCGGGGAAGGCTGCGCCGCTCCGGTCAAGTTGGCTCCACGGCAAGGGCGATATGGACACGGAGTTCCAGGAGGATTCGCGATGCCGCCCGAAGCCGAACGTCGAAGCCAGCTCGTCATTCTCCCCGCCATGCAACGCCGGCTCGTGCTGCACGCAGTGCGCTGGCCGCTGCTCGTCCTCCTCGCCGCCGCGATGCTGGTCGGTATCGGATGCGAGATCGTGGCGGTCCAGGCCGCGGAGGCCGACGTGGCCTTGCCGGGACTGCTCTGGCTCGCGGTGGCCGCCGGGGGCTTCCTCGTCGTGGCCGTCGCGGTGATCCTGAGCCAGGCACTCGTGCTCTCGCATCGGATCGCCGGTCCGGTGTATCGACTGCTCGACGCGATGGAGCGCGTCTGCCAAGGCGAGAAGGGCTTCCGCGTCACGCTGCGCGAGAAGGACTTCCTGCCCGAAGCCGCCGACAAGTTCAACGAGATGCTTGCCGCACTCGAGCGCCGCTCGTCGATTGTTACAGCGACGGCCGGTGCGCGAGCGCAAGGCGCGCCGACGAGCGAGTCTCCTGCAGCCGAAACGGCGGCCACGTCATGAGGACGGTGGCAAGGGATCCCACTGTCGCCTCGCGGCACGCGACCACCTCCACGAAGTCCGCAGCACCGCCTCGCAATGCGGAGGCCGGGTTCTCAATCGTGGACGTACTCGTCGCCAGTCCGATCCCGACGGCCGCGGTGATGGTAGAATCGGTCCCCAGCGAGCGGCCGATGAGTTCTTCTACGGCTGGGCGGGGCATGGCCGTCGAACGTGCAAGTCACCTCATGAGGACGACGGGAAGGGATCTCACTGCCGCCGCGAGGGACGCGAGCACCTGCACGAAGTCCGCAGCGCCGCTTCGCAGAGCGGAGGCCGGGTTCTCGATGGTGGACGTTCTCATCGGCAGCCTGATCCTGATGGCTGCCGTGATGGTGCACTCGACCACCGTGCTGAGCGTCCGGCGGATGAACTCTGCAAGGGCTGAGCGGGGCATCGCCACGGAGACCCTGGCGCGATTCGTGGAACGGATGCGAGCGGACCTCGATTGGGCGGGCCTGTACGCGCGGCTGCGCCCTCTGTCCGCGGAGAGCGCCGGGGACACTTCGCTCTCGCGGCTCGGGGCGGATCTCAAGCTGACCACGCGCGCGGTGACGAGCTACTACGGCGACTTCACGGTCCCGACGTCGCTGGGGCAGGTGACGGTCCTCGTCCAGGTGCCGTCCATCGACGTGGGAGGTGTTGCGGCGCTGCGCGAGAACGTGAGCGCACCGCGCTACGGCCTGCCTTACGACCTGAACGGCGACGGGGCGATCACCGGCGATCCGCGGAACGGGGACTACCTTGCGCTGCCGATCGTCGTGCACCTGCGCTGGCAGCGGCCGTTGGCGAGGGCGCAGGAAGTGGTCCTCGCAACCTGGCTGCGGGGGCAACGCTGATGCGCCCGCTCGCTGCACAAAGAGGCTTCACGCTGTTCGAGATCACGATCGGGTTTGCCCTGTTCACGGGGCTGATCGCGCTGCTGGGTTCCGTGTATGCGTCCTCCGACGGCCTGGCCCGCCAGTGCATGTCGACGATGAGCGCCCACGAGGAGCACCGCCGCAATCTCGATGCCCTGGCGAATCTCTGCCGGGCCGCGGCGACCGACAAGTTCACGGGATTCGACGTCGCCAACACCTCGACGGCGCCTTCGTTCCAATGCGTGACCGGAGCCAACGCGGGCGTGCGAGTACTCGGCCCGGTGCAGACGATCTCCTGGCGCGCGAACAAGGACAAAGCCACGGGCGTCGTCACGGGCGAGCTCGTCGTCACGCAGAACTCGGTCGCGACGGTCATCGCACGCCACGTCCGCGGCGGCAGCTTTCGCGCCACGCTGATGGGAAACACCCTTCGACTCACCCTGACGACCTACGACGCAGTCGGCGACAACAAGCCGGCGTTGGTCAGCGGTGATGTCTCGGTCGCCTTGCGGAACACACCATGATTGTCAGCACCATGTCGTCGCGCCCGGACCGATCGCGGTACTTGCAGCGAGGGAGTGCCGCCGTCTGCGCGCTCCTGCTCGCGACCATGCTCGGCGGCCTCGCGTTCGCGCTGGTCCAGACCGGCTTCGCTTCCGGCCGCTGGCACGCGCGCGCCGACGACAGTCTGCAGGCCCTCGAAGCGGCCGAGACCGGCATCGCGCGCGCGGAGCAGGAGGTCCAGTCGCAAACCGATCCGGGTGGCGACGGCGTCGGCACGCTGTCCGGCACGTACGCCGGGTCCAGATTCACGGTCACCGCGACCGCGGATGCCAACCCCGAGTACTTCCGCCTCGTGGCGAGGGGCCAGCACGGAAGGAGCCAGCGCCAGGTGGAGGTCTGCGTCCGGCTGAAGCCGACCGCCGGCTGGGGGTACGGTGTCTTCGGCAGGAGCTCGACGAAGATCGGCGGCTCGGGCACGATGACAGACTCGTACGACAGCCGCCTCGGGACCTATGCCTCGCAGGCCGTCAACAGCGACGCGGGCGGCCCCTACGCGCGCAGCAGCGGTGGCATCGGCAGCAACGGCACGATTCAGTTGCAGGGCCTCGTGCACGGCAACGCGAACGCGGGCCCCGGCTTGACCCCGAACCTGACGGGCGGTGGTGTCGTGACCGGCAACATCACGCCGCTGTCGGTGCCGATGGATCTGCCGGCGACGCCGTATGCGGACTTCGCTGCCGCAAATCTGATCAACCAGAACGGCACGTGGGGCACGACCGGAAGCGCGATCTACAACCCTGTGACCAAGAACCTCGCGGTCAGCGGTGGCGGCTCGCTGACGCTGTCTGGAGGGACGTACTTCTTCTCGAGCCTCTCGCTCTCGGGCGGCTCCATCCTCAAGGTCACCGGGCCCGTGAAGATCTACATCACCCAGGTCGGCAGTCTTGGCGGCGGTGGCATCGTCAACGTGACCGGGCTGCCGGCGAACCTGCAGATCTTCCAACACCCCTACGCGCTCCCCGTGGGACTCGCGCCGGCCAAGAAGCTCATGAACACGCTGTCGGTCGCGGGCGGCTCGGGTGCGGCCCTCACCGTCTACGCACCCTACACGGACGTCGCGGTGACCGGCGGTGGCGGGATCTACGGCTCCATCATCGCGGACAACCTCCAGGCACAGGGTGGATCCCAGTTCCACTACGACGAGGCGCTGGGCGGCCTGGGCGGCAGCGGCCCGCCGAAGCTGACGCGGGTCTACTGGCGCGACGTCGCGCAGCCCAAACGATAGACCCATGGGCGCGTCGTCGTCCGTTCTCTTCGCACTCGCTGTCCTGATCGCCGCGCCGGCCGCTGCCCAGGCCGAAGCCGTCGATGTCGGGGCGGCGGAGTTCGAAGCGTCGCTCGCCAAGCTCGGCGAGCTGCCGCGGCTCGAGGTCGTCGAGAAGCTGGTGCGGCATCCATGCGTTGCGCGC
>Ga0111538_10000378_pt1 | contig 58013 bp, 59 predicted proteins | sample SoiMethybrSBSTD1_FD_79669 | JGI IMG/M metagenome (GOLD analysis project Ga0111538, IMG submission 79669) | Bulk soil microbial communities from a Populus tree surrounding site in Tennessee, USA - Soil MetaG P. TD hybrid SBSTD1 (version 2)... | ecosystem: Environmental > Terrestrial > Soil >... | reverse complement strand
TCGGCCAGAAAGAACAGCGCGAACCGCATACCGCTGTACTCGGTATGGAAGCCGCCGGTCAGTTCCTGCTCCGCTTCCGGCAGATCGAATGGCGCCCGGTTGGTTTCGGCGAGGCCGCCGATGAAGAAGATCCCGAAGGCGAGCGGCTGAACGAAGAGAAACCACACATGCGCGCTTTCCTGCGCGCGCACAATCTGCACCATGCTGAGCGAGCCCGCCACCAGGATGACGCTGACGAGCGTCAGGGTGACTGCGACCTCGTAGCTGATCAGCTGAGCCGAGGCGCGCAAGCTCGCAAGCAGGGGATACTTGCTGTTCGATGCGTAGCCGGCAAGGATGATCCCGTACACGCCAACCGACGCCACCGACACGACATAGAGAAGCCCGACGTTGATGTCGCTGATGTACAGCGTGACCTCGCGCCCGAACAGTCTCGTGGTATCTCCAAACGGGATGACCGCATAAACAATCAGCGCAGGCACCATCGCGATGATCGGCGCCGCAGTGAACACCCACTTGTCAGCTCGAACGGGTGTGATGTCTTCCTTGATCATCAGCTTGACCGCGTCCGCGACCGGTTGGAGGATGCCGTATGGACCAACCCGCATGGGTCCGAGGCGTGACTGCGCCCACGCAATCACCTTCCGCTCGAGCAGCACCATGTAGGTGACACCCACCAGCGTCGCGTTCAGCACGATGATGATCTTCAGCAGCGGGATGACCAGGTTATCGATCACCGGTCGACCTCGCCCAGCACGACGTCGAGCGAGCCGATGAGCGCCACCACGTCGGCCACCAAGTGACCCTTGACCATGCTGCGCAGTCCCTGCAGATTGCAGAAGGACGGCGGGCGGACGCGGAACCGATAGGGGTTGGTCGACTTGCCGTCGCTGACGATGAAGTATCCGAGCTCGCCCTTCGGCGACTCAATCGCATGATAGGTCTCGCCCGCGGGCGGCTTGATGAGGCGCGGCACTTTGCCGACGATGGGGCCTTCAGGGATACCTTCCGTGGCCTGCCTGATGATCCGGACCGACTGCCGGAACTCCTCGAGTCGAACGAGGTAGCGATCGTAGGTGTCGCCGGCCGTGCCGATCGCCACGTCGAACGTCATCTCGTCGTAGGCCGCGTATGGCTCGTCCTTGCGGATGTCGCGCGGGACGCCGGACCCGCGCAGCGGCGGGCCGCTCAGCCCGAGATCGACGGCCTGTGCCGCGCTCAGCACGCCGATCCCTTTCGTCCGTTCGAGCCAGATCCGATTGTGGGTCAGCAGCTCCTCGTACTCGTCGAGCTTGCTGTCCATGATCTTGCAGAACTCGAGGACCTTCTTATCCCAGCCCGGGGGTAAATCCAGCGGCAACCCGCCGATCCGCATCGAGTTGTAGGTGAGGCGCGCGCCGCAGAATTCCTCGAACAGGTCGAGAATCAGCTCCCGCTCCCTGAAGGCGTAGAGGAACACCGTCATCGCGCCGATGTCCATCGCGTGCGTACCGAGCCAGAGGCAGTGGCTCGCGATGCGCTGGAGTTCGCACAAGATCGTCCTGACGTACCTCGCGCGCCGCGGCACCTCGAGTGCCATCATTTTCTCGACCGTCTCGCAGTAGCCGACGTTGTTGGTCGCGGCGGCCACGTAGTCCATGCGGTCGGTCAACAGAATGATCTGCGTCCAGTTGCGGTTCTCGCTCAGCTTCTCGATGCCGCGGTGCAGGTAGCCAATCACCACGTCGGCATCGACAACCTTCTCGCCGTCGAGGCGCAGCACGACCCGCAGCACGCCATGCGTGCTGGGATGCTGCGGGCCCATGTTGAGCACGAGCTCGTTGGTGTCGAACATGGCCCCGTGGTGAATCGCTGGTGTCGTCATGACTTACTCAATGTCCGATTCGTCCCGCGCCTGTTTCAATTTCAACCAATCAAGCGGGTTTTCCATCAACAGCTCGCCAGGTCCCTCGAGCGGATAGTCCTTCCGCTGCGGATGGCCCTGCCAATCATCCGGCATCAGAATGCGCCGGCGATCGGGATGCCCGACGAAATTCACCCCGAACATGTCGAACACTTCCCGTTCGAGCCAATTGGCGGAGGGCCACACCGGCGTGACCGAGGCGATGGGCTGATGTTCGCTCACTCTTGCCTTCACGCGCACCCGGCGGCGATGCCGGGTCGAATACAGGCAGTAGACCAGGTCAAACCGCGCCGGCCGCGGCGGCCAGTCGGTGGCCGTCACGTCGGAGCAGAAATCGAACGCGGCGTCGGGCGACTGCCGCAGATGGCGCGCCACATCCAGCAGCTGCGCCGTTTCCACCACAATCGTCCAATCGCCGACCCAGTAGCTGACGTGTGTCACCGACCCCGGGATGGTCGCCTGGAGCGTGGCGATAAACGGCGGCACGACCTGATCGGCGGGCGGCGCCGGCTCTGTCGGCCCGCTTGGCGGCGCCGCCTTCGGCGCGTGCTCGGGCGCGGCGCCGGCTGGCTTCGCGGGCGCGGCGGGCTTTGCCGCTGCAGCCGGTTTCGCGGGCGGGGCTGAAGGGCTCCCGGCGGCGGCCGGAGGAGGAGTCGCCGGCGCACTGGCCCTAGCCGCCTCGGGTGCTGGCGCGGACGGAGCAGATTCTGCTCGCGACACTTCGGCCTTGAGCGGCTCCCCGGGAGCCTGACTCGCAGGCTTGTCGGCCGCTGCAAGGGGGGGAGTCGCGGGCTTGGACGCCTCAGGATTGGCCAGCGCTTCGGCGGCCCGATCCGCAGCCGCCTGCTCAATCGTCGGCGGAGGCGGAGCGCTGTCGGACGGTTTGCTCGAATCGTCGTCAGCCATTTACGCCCATTACGCCCATTCCAGGGCGCCCTTTTGCCAAGCGTAGTAGTAACCGACGACCAGAATGAGGATGAAGACCAGCATCTCGATCAGGCCGAACAGAAGCAGCTTGTCGAAGATGACCGCCCACGGAAACATGAACACCGTCTCCACGTCGAAGATGACAAACAACATGGCGACGAGATAGTACCGAATGCTGTAGCGATCGCGCGCGTCGGTGGTCGGCTCGATGCCGCATTCATACGGTTCGAGCTTTACTTTGTTGTACTTGCTCGGATGAATCAGGCTCGTGAACACAAGGGTGAACACGGCAAAGCCTGTCGCAACGGCGACAAACAGGGCAATCGGAATATACGCTGAAAGCATGGGGATGAGACTCGCCGCGTCAGGTCACGCGGCCGTCAGGAAAAGCGGTTGGTTTATAACACGCGACCTGAGGGGTGTCAAGAAACCGGCCTGGACCTGAAGATTTCCCGCAAGTTACAGATTTCAAACCAGTTTTCCGGTCGTGCCGCTTGACGCTTGTCAAAACCGGGACCTATACTCCACGAATGGCGATTTCCCCTCGCACGGCGGCCGCATTTCTCGCCTTTTTCGCCGCTGGGACCCTGGCCGCGCCCATCGCTCTCACCGCACAGGCTCCACAACGCGCCATGTACGTCAGCGTAACCGATTCCGAGGGCAATCCAGTTCCTGGGCTCGGTCCGTCCGACTTCCTCGTGCGCGAAGACAACGTGCAGCGAGAGGTTCTGACCGCCGGCTTGGCTGACGAACCGATGCAGCTCGCCGTGCTCATCGACAACAGTCAGGCGGCAGATAGCTTCATTCGTGACTATCGTGAAGCCTTGACCGCGTTTGTTACGGCCATCACGAACGAAACGACACCCAGAGGGAAACATCAGATCGCGCTCGTCGGGCTGGCGGGCCGCCCGACGATTCTGCGCGACTACTCGACCGATCAGGCGCAATTGCTCAAGAGTGCGCAGAGCATCTTCGCGATGCCCAACACGGGGACACTCCTCCTCGACGGTATCATCGAAACCAGCCAGGGGATCACCAAACGCGAGGCCATGCGGCCGGTGATCATCGCGATCACGACCGAAGGCCCCGAATTGAGCGATCGGCCGTACGACTTCGTGCTGCGAGCTCTCAAGGCGTCAGGCGCGGTCCTTCACGTCATTACCGTTGGCAGCCCGCGGACGTCGACGCACGATCGCTCGATGGTGATCGATCAGGGCACGCGCACGACTGGTGGCCGCGACGACGACATTTTCACCAGCACGGCCCTCCCCAACCTGCTGAAGAAGCTGGCGGCAGAACTGACGCACGAGTACCGCATCACGTACGCGCGCCCTCAAACGTTGATCCCGCCTGAAACGGTCACGGTCGCTGCCACCAAGCCAGGTCTCACCGCTCGTGGAATCCCGGTCAAAGCGGAGCGTCCGCAGGAACGTAAATGATGCCTTGCAACTTCGGCGCGTTTCGGACCGCCCCGTTTCTGGCGGCGGTAGTGGCATCGATCGGCGTTCTTGCGAGCTCGATGGCCGGCCAGACGCCGACCCAGCCGCCGCCAGGCGGCCAGGTCCCTTCATTCCGCGCCAGCATCGATGTGGTGTCGCTGAACGTCACCGTCGCGGAGGCCGGCACCGGCACCCCGCGATACGTGACGGATCTCGAGCAATCGGACTTCGAGGTCTTCGAAAGCGGCGTCAAGCAGGACATCACTGTCTTCAACAAGACCAACTCGCCGATCGCTCTGGCGCTGCTCATGGACAGCAGCGCGAGCATGGAATCGAAGCTGCAGACGGCGCAGGAAGCCGCGATCGGTTTCGCTCGGAAGCTCCGACAGCAGGATCTCGCCGAGGTGATCGACTTCGACAGCCGCGCGGTGATTTCACAGACCTTTACCAACGACATCCCCAAGCTGGAGCACGCGATCGGTCAAGCGTCGGCTGGCGGACCGACGGCGATGTACCAGGCGCTCTACATCGCCATGGACCAGTTCAACCGGCTGAAGAAGACCGATGCGGCCTCCGAGTCTCCTCGGCGCCAGGCCGTCATCCTGCTCTCCGACGGCCAGGACACCAGCAGCATGTTCTCGTTCGACGACATCCTCGACCGAGTGAAGCGGGCCGAGACCGCGGTCTACACCATCGGCATCCGCTCGTCGGATGAGCCGTCGAGCCGGGGATTCAATGAAGCGGAGTTCGAACTCCGTCAGCTCGCGCAGCAGACCGGCGGCCGGGCATTCTTTCCGAAGCAGATTAGCGACCTCGCAAACGTCTACGGCGAGATCTCCGATGAGTTGTCGAGCCAGTACACGCTCGGCTACACATCGAAGAATCAGCGGCGGGATGGCACGTGGCGCAGCATCGTCGTCCGTGTCAATCGCGCGAACATCGCCGCACCCCGCACGAAGCAGGGTTATTTCGCCGACCGCACGAACTGAATCCTATGAATGTGCTCCCGCTCGCTCTCTATGCGCTCGCGTGCGCGGCGTACGTCTGGCATTTCGCCCGTAGGGATCCGTTGCTGGGCCGCACGGCCACGACACTCCTCGTCGCCGCGACCATGGCGCACACGTTCGTCATCGGGATGGAAACGATGGAGTTTGGTCAAATTCCTATGTTTGGCATCAACTCCGCCATCTCGACCTTCGTGTGGCTCCTTGCGCTGGCGTACCTCTACACCGAAATGACCACCGACGAGCGAGCCATGGGCGCTTTCATCCTGCCCCTGCTCGTCGCATTTCAGGCGATTCCGGCGTTCCACCCGGCCGTCGAATCACCCGCCGCCGTCTTGCAAGGTCCGCTCTTTGGCGTGCACGTCTCGTCGCTGATGTTCGCGTACGCGAGCTTCGCGCTGGCGTGTGTGATCGGCATCACGTACGTCCTGCTCTTCAAGGAGATCAAGGCCAAGCACTTGGGCTTTTTCTATGCGCGCCTGCCGTCGCTCCAAACCCTCGACTCCATGAACCAGCGGGCGATCGCCGTCGGGTGGATTTTCCTCACGATCGGATTGATTGTCGGGGCGGTGTGGACGCCGCAGGCGCGCGTTGAGGACCCGCGAGTCCAGGCGATGTCACTGCTGGATCCGAAGATCTTCCTCGCGCTCGTCTGCTGGCTGGTGTATTCCTTCGAGGCGTTTGCCGCCAGACGCATCGGCTGGGGCGGGCGTCGCGCGGCGTACCTGTCGGCTATCGGTTTTGCCATCGTGATGTTGAACTTTGTTCCGATCAGTTACTTCGTGACCAACAGCCACGACTTCTGATTCATGCATTTGCTCTTGGTCGGAATCAGTCATCGCACGGCGCCGGTCGAACTGCGCGAGCGCCTCGATTTTCAGGCGCGAGGCGTCGGGGCGGCGCTTCGCGCGCTGACCGCTCGGGGCTCCACCCGCGAGGCAGTCGTGGTCTCGACCTGCAATCGCGCAGAGCTTTACGCGGCCTGTGACGACGCCGAACAGGCGCGGACCGACCTGGTGAACTTCCTGACGGAGTTCCATGGGTTGGACCGCGCAGCACTCCAGCCGCATCTCTATGACCTCGTCGATCTCGACGTCACTCGACATTTGTTCCGCGTGGCCGCCGGACTCGACTCGATGGTCGTCGGAGAGCCGCAGATCCTGGGTCAGGTGAAGGAAGCGCTGACGGTGGCCAGTGCCGAGCAGTCGGCCGGCCCCCTGCTCCACCGCCTGTTCCATTCGTCGTTTGGTGTCGGCAAACGCGTGCGCACCGAAACCGGGATCGGGGCGGGCGCCGTGTCGATCGGGTTCGCGGCGGTGGCGCTGGCGCGCAAGATCTTCGGCGATCTGAATGGCCGCAACGTGCTCGTCGTCGGCGCCGGCGAGATGGGGAAGCTCACGGCCATCCACATGAAGTCGCAAGGCGTGAACCGGGTCACGATCGTCAGCCGGACGATGGCGCATGCGGCGCGCACCGCGGAAGCCATCGGCGGCGCATCTGCGGCTCCCTGGGAGGACATCGACGCCGCCCTCGGCTCGAGCGACATCGTCATCACCGCGACCGGCGCGGCGTCACCGATCCTCACGAAGGCCCGCATCGAAACCATCATGCGCCCGCGGCGCAATCAGCCGCTGTTCATCATCGACATCGCCTTGCCGCGCGACGTCGAGCCCGCGGCCGGAGAGATCGAGCAGGTGTTCCTCTATAACATCGACGATCTGCAGATCACGGTGCGCGAGAACATGGCGCGGCGCGAGAGCGAAATGGCCCGTGCCCAGGCGATCGTCGGCGAGGAGGTCGACAAGTTCGACGGCTGGCTGCGCTCGCGCGGAGCGGTCTCCACGATCGTCGCGCTGCGGCGGCACTTCGAGCGGATCCGACGCGCCGAACTCGATCGGCTCGAACCCAAGCTGGCGACCCTGCCGCCCGAAGCCAAGGAACGGCTCGAAGACATCACGCATCTGTTGATCGAGAAACTGTTGCTCACGCCGACCGAACAACTCAAGGCGTCAGGTGGCGATCCAGAGACTGTCGGCGCGTACGGCGACGCGCTCACGCGCTTGTTCGGTCTGGACGAACCCGAGGGCGGGCGACCCGCGCGAGGGCGTGTCGAGCCGTTTCCTGGGCCGAAGAGCCGCTCGTCGAGCGGCTCCGGGCGCTGAATCCTTCACAACGTGTCACGCGGTTCTGAACTCAGGCTCGGTACGCGAGGCAGCCCGCTGGCCCTTTGGCAGGCAAATACCGTCGTCGTCCGGATCGCCCAGACCGGTGGGCCTTCCTGCCGGATCATCACGATCAAGACCTCCGGTGATCAGCTGCAGAATGCGCCGCTTTCCGAGGCGGGTGGCAAGCGATTGTTCGTGAAGGAGATCGAAGACGCTCTGATTCGGAACGACATCGACATCGCGGTGCACAGCAGCAAGGACATGCCGGTCGTGCTGCCTGACGGCCTGACGATCGGCGCCGTTCTGCCACGCGAAGATCCGCGCGACGCGATCATCTTGCCAGCCGTCAGCTCTCAGCTGTCGGCTCTCAGCCCTCAGCCCTCGGCCCTTAGCCCTGACGCGTCGGCCCTTGGCTCTCAGCCCTCAGCGCTTTCAAGCGTCGCCGCCCTGGCTGCTGCTCTCGGGACTGCGCCGGTGTTTGGGACGGGCAGCGTTCGACGAATCGCGCAGCTGTCCCGGCTTCTTCCCAATGCCCGCTTCGCTCCAATCAGGGGCAACCTCGACACGCGACTTCGCAAGCTCGACGCAGCCGACTATGATGCCCTGGTGCTGGCGGCCGCAGGTCTTCACCGACTCGGGTTCGCCTCTCGCATTTCGTTCGCGCTTCCGGTTGACGCGTGCGTCCCGGCGCCGGGCCAGGGGATCGTGGCTATCGAAGTGCGCACCAGCGACCTCGACTCTCGAGCGATCGTGGCCCGGGTGGACGACGAGTGGGCAAGCGCCGCTCTGATGGCCGAGCGAGCGGTTGTCGAAGCGTTGGGAGGTGGGTGCCAGACACCGATCGGCGCGCTGGCCTTGCCATCGGGCACCGACGTGATCGACCTGACAGCGGTCGTGATCGCGCTCGATGGCAGCCGAGTCATTCGCGCAGGCGGGCGGGGATCTCGGCGGGAAGCGAGCGCCATTGGCGCACGTGTTGCCGCCGAGCTCCTGTCGGACGGCGCCGCCGACATTCTGTCAGAGGCGAACAAGGCGCAGAGCGCAGGGAGACATCAGCCGTAAATGCCACACACCGTCTACATCATCGGCGCCGGCCCTGGTGATCCCGGGCTCATCACCGTGCGCGGACTCCAGTGCCTCCAGTCCGCGGACGTTGTGTTGCATGACCATTGGGTACATTCCCGTCTGCTGCGGCACGCGCGTCCTGGTGCGGAGATCATCGACGTTGGCATGGCTTCGCCGCAGCCGCTCGAACAGGAGGCTATCTGCTATCTGCTGGTCGAAAAAGCGCGCGAGGGGAAAACGGTCGCCCGCTTGAAGTGGGGCGATCCGTTCGTCTTCGATCGCGGCGGAGCCGAAGCGCTGTTCCTCCATGAGCAGGGCGTGCGATTCGAGGTCGTGCCCGGGATCCCCGCTGGCATCGGCGCTGCGAGTTATGCCGGCATTCCTCTCACCTATCCCGCAAGCGGCGACACGCTGACCTTCATACGCGGGCATGAAGGCGGCGGCACCACGGCGCCCTCGGTCGATTGGGCCAGCCTCGCCCGCCTGGACGGATCGATTGTCTGCTATGTGGGTCCGGACCAGCTGCCGAGCATTCTCGATGCACTGATTGCGCACGGCCGTCCCGCCGAAGAATCCGCCGCGCTCATCTACAACGGCACGTTGCCGACACAGGAAACGACACTGGGGGCGCTCGAGGAGCTCGCGCGCACGTCGCAGCAGTCTCGCGATCGACGCCCGGCGATTCTGATCATCGGGCAGGTCGTGGCGTTGCGCGAGCACCTTCGCTGGTTCGACACGCGTCCCCTCTTCGGCAAGCGCATTTTGGTCACGCGGCCCAAGGATCAGGCACCCGAGCTCGTGGATCTGTTGGAGGCCCTCGGCGCCGACACGATCGAGGCGCCGATGGTCCGCATTCTTCCACCCGACGACTACGGGCCGCTCGACGATGCCTGCACGTCCGCGGCTCGGTTCGACTGGATCGTGTTTACGAGCGCCAACGCCGTCGACGCCTTCATGGCGCGCCTCCAGGCGTCGCCGCTCGATGTGCGCGCGCTTCACGGGCCCAAGCTGTGCGCGGTCGGGCCCGCGACCGCCGAGCGCCTGGCGCGCCACGGCCTCAAGGTGGACCTCGTGCCCACCGAGTACCGCGGCGAGGGTGTGAGTCAGGCCATTGCTCAGCAGGGCCCGCTCCTGGGAGTGCGGGTGCTGCTCCCCCGCGCGGACATCGGCCGGGAAGTCGTGGCCAGCGAGCTGCGAAAACAGGGAGCTGATGTCACCGAGGTGGTCGCCTATCGCACGGTCGCGACCGAGCCCGATCGCGAAGGAGAACCCGACATCTATCGCCTGCTCCTCGATAACCGCATCGACGTCGTGACCTTTGCCAGCGCATCCGCCGTCCGCACGTTCGTGAACATCCTGGGCGCCGAGCCGGCCGCGGATCTGCTGCGCACCACCGTGGTGGCTACCGTCGGTCCAGTGACGGCTGCTGCAGCCGCCAAGTGTGGCATCGAGACGACGATCGTGCCGACGCACTACACGATTCCGGCGCTCGTGAGCGCGATTGTGGAATACTTTCAGAAGTTGGAGTCATAGTGATGAGCCCCACCAAATCGCGCACCGCCCTCGCCCTCACGCGCCGACTTCGGCGTCTGCGCAGGTCCGAATCGATGCGCGCGATGGTTCGCGAAACGCGTCTATCCCCCGACATGTTCATGTTGCCGCTCTTCGTCTGTGAAGGCGAAGGCGTGCGCCGGGAAGTGCCGTCGATGCCTGGCGTGTTCAACCTGTCGGTTGACGAAGCGCTCAAAGAGGTGTCCGCCGCTAAGGGAGACGGGATCAAGAGCGTGCTGCTCTTCGGCCTGCCGGACCTGAAGGACGACATCGGGTCGGCGGCATACGATGCCGAGGCCCCGGTGCAATCGGCCATCCGCGCCATCAAGCGCGAGATCAGCGACGTGCTCGTCGTGACTGATGTATGTCTGTGTGAGTACACCGACCACGGTCACTGCGGTGTGATCATCGACGATGAGATCGCCAACGATCCGACCGTCGATCAGCTCGTTCGCGCCGCGATCTCGCATGCGGCCGCTGGGGCCGACATCGTCGCTCCGTCGGACATGATGGACGGCCGGGTCGGCGCCATCCGCCAGGCGCTCGACGAACGAGGGCATGAGCACGTGGCGATCATGTCGTATGCGGCGAAGTATTGCTCCGCGTTCTACGGCCCGTTTCGCGATGCGGCCGGATCGGCCCCCAAGTTCGGGGATCGCCGCTCCCACCAGATGGATCCGGCCAACGCCGAGGAAGCGCTCCGTGAGGTCGAGCAGGATATCGAGGAGGGCGCCGACATCGTCATGGTCAAACCGGCGCTGCCCTATCTCGACATCATCACGAGGGTGAAGGAAGCGTTTGGCTATCCGACCGCGGCGTACCACGTCAGCGGCGAGTACGCGATGCTGAAGGCCGCAGCCAGGAACGGGTGGATCGACGAGCGACGCGCCATGCTCGAAACCTTGACGGGCATTCGACGCGCCGGAGCCGACATCATCATCACCTACTACGCACGCGATGCCGCCCGGGCGATTGCGTAGGCCAGACGTTCAGGTCGGGCGGCGGCTGACCCTCAGCGCCCGAGCTAGAGCTCGGGCCTACAAATCTTCCCAACCCTCATGAGAACCGCCAAGTCCGTCCGCCTCTTCTCGCGCGCGACCAAGCTCCTCCCCGGTGGTGTCGACAGCCCCGTTCGTGCCTTCAAGTCAGTCGGCTCCTCGCCGCTCTTCATTCGCCGCGCGTACGGCGCGCGCCTCGAGGACGTGGACGGCAATACGTTCATTGACTACGTCATGTCGTGGGGACCACTCATCCACGGGCATGCGCCCCCTGGCCTGATCAGAGCGCTCCACGCGGCCGCGCGAAATGGTACAAGCTTCGGCGCGCCAAGCCCTCTCGAACTCGACCTGGCGGAGCGCGTCCGACGCCTGATGCCATCCATCGAACGGATCCGCTTCGTCAGCTCGGGCACGGAGGCGACGATGAGCGCCGCGCGTCTCGCGCGAGCGGCGACCAATCGGGAAAAGATCATCAAGTTCGAAGGGTGCTATCACGGTCATGCTGATGCATTCCTCGTTCAGGCCGGTTCCGGGGCGTTGACGCTCGGCGTGCCGACGAGCCCTGGCGTAACCAAGGGCGCGGCCGGCGACACGATTCTCGCGAGCTATAACGACCTCGAGTCGGTCCGTCGAGCGTTCGACGCCAACCCGAATCGGATTGCGGCGCTCATCGTCGAACCGATCGCCGGGAACATGGGCGTGGTGCCGCCAGCGGACGGGTTCTTGAGAGGACTTCGTGAACTATGCGACGCGCAGGGCGCCCTCCTGATTTTCGACGAGGTCATCTCGGGATTCCGGGCGTCCCGCGGCGGCGCTCAGCAGTTGACTGGCGTGCGCCCGGATCTCACGTGTCTTGGCAAGATCATCGGCGGCGGGCTCCCCGTCGGCGCGTATGGAGGGCGGGCCGATTTGATGGAACTGGTGTCTCCTGCCGGACCCGTCTATCAAGCCGGGACACTTTCCGGGAACCCGATCGCGATGACAGCGGGAATCTGGTGCCTTGACGGCCTGCGCCCAGCTCTCTACAGGAAGCTGGCTGCCCTTGGAACGCGACTGGCTGCTGGACTCGCCGAAGCGGCTCGTGAGGCAGGCGTTGCCGTCCAGATCAACGGGATGGGATCGATCCTGACCCCGTTCTTCACGGATCAGCCGGTCCGCGACTTTCGATCGGCCACGAGCGCAAATACGGCTCACTACGCGCGATTCTTTCGCGGCATGCTCGCGCGCGGTGTCTATCCACCGCCGTCACAATTCGAAGCCTGGTTCCTGTCGACGGCACACACGGTCAACGATGTCGACAGAACGATTGCAGCGGCGCGCGGTGCAATGGCGGAGGTCGCCGCGTAGCGACCTCCACCAATCAGCGAAGGTTCAAGCCGGAGTCCAATCGAACTCGAAGCACGGTTCCCGATGGGAGATCGACGTCTTTGCCTTCGGTCGCCGCGATGGTGCCCCCGCCGCCGATGAGGATCCCGGCAATCGCGCCTTTGGCGCCGCCGAGAATGCCGCCAATGATCGCACCAACGCCGGCCCCCACACCAATCTTGGCCGCGTCGCCTTTGATTCCTTCGCTCTCGATCGCTTCTGTGACCGTGGCGCGAATCGGATAGTCGCGGCCCTTGACCGTGATCCGGTCGAATGCAACCGTCATCGACCCCTTGCGCTCGATGCGGCCCGCCTTGTTGACCGAACTCACGATGCCACGCAGGGTGGACCCAGCCGGCACCAGGATCCGTTCACCCTGTCGCAGATCCACCATCGTAGTCGCCTCGAACCGGTCCTCAACCTGCGCAGTACCGGAGTTCAGCGCTTGCTGGATCCGCACATCGATTTCGGTCCCAACCGGCACGTCATGCGTCCCCGATACACCGGCGCTCGGCGCAGCCGATCCGGACGGAGTGGTACGGCCACTGACTTCGAAGCGAACCTGGTCGCGGAGACGATCGACCTGGTCTACAAGCTCCAAGTACTCGTTGCGGGTGACAGGTTCCGCCTTGCGCAGCTTGACCTTGAGGTAGATGGCCTCGTCCGAGGCTTCTTCGACGTCCTTTCTGAGGCGCGCCGCCAACGACGGGTCGTTCGACTTCACCTGCGGGAGGTCCCTCGAGACGTCTGCAAGGTTGTCCTGAACGCGTTGGATGTCCGCCGCGGTCACAGTCTGAGCAAGAGCTTCATGGCTGAACCCAGACGCCAGAAGCAGCGTTAGGACCAGTCGGCCGATGTAATTCGATGTCACGAAAAACCTCCAGACGGTGAGACGCTGCAAGAGCGGATCCGTCTGAAGGAGCGCAGGCTAGCGCCAGGGCATGAGGCGTTCGATCCAGCTGATCCGGGTGAGATCGTTGTAGATCACCGTGACCATCAACATCATCAGGACCGCGAGACCGGCCAGCACCATTTTTTCTTTGACGGCTCGACTGAAGTCGCGTCGCGCCAGCCCTTCGAGGGCCATGATGGTGATGTGCCCGCCGTCCAACACTGGGATGGGCATGAGGTTGAGAAGACCGAGGTTGAGGCTAATGGATGCCATCAGGCTCAAAAGCGCCACCCATCCGAGCTGAGCCGATTCTCCAGAGAGTTGAGCGATGGCAACCGGGCCCATGAGCTGCTTGGGCGAGGTTTCTCTAGTGATCAGCCCCCAGATGGTCTGGAAGATGAGCCCGGCAGTCTTGACGTTTTCCTCGAAACTCATCTGAACGGCTCGAACTGGACCAGGCTTGATGCTCTTCGTTTCATCAGCCGGAAGCACGCCGAGGTATCCGGTCGCCGCGTCGCCGTCCTTCTTGCGGGGCGTCACCGTTAGCGTCTGCTGCGCCCCGTCCCGGGCGACCAGCACCGACATCGGTTTCTCAGGGTGGCTCGCGATCGCTTCTCGAAACTGCGACTGGAACGTCAACGGTCTGCCGTCGATGCTGAGCAGCACGTCGCCGGTCTTGAGGCCGGACCGATCGCCGGCCTCTCCAGCATCAACCTGTCTGAGCCGCGGGTGCACATTGGGGAGGACACCGATGTCCCCGATCTCGAACCGTTCCTCGCCGGGCGACTTCACGGGTGTGATCTTCTTGGTCGTCTCGACGCCGTTCCGATCGAACTTCACAGTGACTTCGCGATTGGGCTTCGTGCCAATCGCGATGAACAAGTCCTTCCACGTTTTGACGTCCCTGTCGTTGACCGAGACGATGCGATCGCCGGGACGGATGTCGGCTGTGGCAGCCGGGGAATCGGGGGCAACGACACCGATCACGGGAGGCTGATCGTCGTAAACGGGGACCTCTGCGCCCTGGTACAGGACGATCGCTGTCACCACGACCGCGAGGATCAGGTTCATCGCCGGGCCCATGATGAGCACTTGAAACCGCTGCCACTTGCTTTTCGATAGGAATTCATCCGAGCGGCCCGTGCGTTCCTCTTCCGGGCTTTCGCCAGCCATCTTTACGTATCCGCCGAGCGGCAGCGCGCCGAGCCCGTACTCGGTGTCTCCGCGGCGGAAGCTGAATACCGTGGGGTTGAAGCCAAGTTGGAACTTCAGCACTCTGATCCCAACGCGCTTCGCGGCAAGGAAATGGCCGAGCTCGTGCACGAACACGAGCACGCCGAGCACGAACAGGAACGATGCAATCGTCTGCAGGCTGGTTAGCAAGAAAACCTCAGATCCTCGATTCTACCTCGCGAGCCAGGTCCTGAGAATACTCGCGAGCCCAGCGGTCGACACTGCGCACTTCTGCCAACGTGTTGGCCTGAAACGGCCGATGTGCCTCCATCGTCCGCTCAATGAGCGAGGCGATGGCCGTGAACCCGAGACTTCCCGCGAGGAACCGTGCCACCGCGACTTCATTGGCGGCATTCAACACCACCGGCAGACTACGCTCGGCGTCCAGAGCGCGATAGGCGAGTCGCAGGCACGGAAACGCCGCCGTGTCCGGCAGCTCGAAGTCGAGCGTTCCTACTCGGGCAAGATCGAGCGGCGGCAGCGGGCTCGCCCAGCGATCGGGATAGGAAAAGGCGTACTGAATCGGAAGACGCATATCGGTGACGCCGAGCTGCGCGATGAGCGATCCGTCGATGAACTCGACCATCGAATGGACCACCGACTGACGATGAATGACCACGTCAATCTGATCGGCGCGAACGCCGAACAGCCAGTGGGCCTCAATCACCTCGAGCCCCTTGTTCATCAGCGTCGCCGAGTCGATCGTGATCTTGCGGCCCATCTGCCAGGTCGGATGCTTCAGTGCGTCGGCCGTCGAGACCCCGGCGAGCTCCGACGGCTGCCGGCCCCTGAACGGCCCCCCCGACGCGGTGAGCACGAGGCGTCTCACCTCACATGCCTCGCGCCCGTGCAGGCACTGGTGGATGGCGTTGTGTTCGCTGTCAACGGGCAGAATCAAGGTGCCGCGGCGGCGTGCGGCGTCCATCACGATGCCGCCGGCCATCACCAGAATCTCTTTGTTGGCCAGTGCGACCGTCTTGCCGTGATCAATCGCGGCGAGCACGGCTTCGAGCGCGTCGGTGCCGGCCGATGCGAAGAGCACAATGTCCACCTCCGGGTGCGAGGCGACCGCCAGGAGTCCATCCGAACCCGGATCGGCGACGGCGACGTCGGGAAATGATCCGATCTGCCGCAGGCGATCCACTGCGTCGCCCGACGAGAGGGCCACCAGACGCGGTCGATACCGCTCGATTTGCGCGGCCAGTCGCTCCACGTTCCCGCCGGCGGCAAGCGCCACGACCTGCAGCCGATCGGCGTGCGCATCGACCACCGCCAGCGCGCTCTGTCCGATCGAACCGGTCGATCCAAGGATGGCGATGCGTTTCATGGACACACGATTCACACGTAGTTGAGCACAATGTAATAAATCGGCGCCGCGAAGAGCAGCGCGTCGATGCGGTCGAGGATGCCGCCATGGCCGGGGATCAGTGTGGAGCTGTCCTTGAGGCCGGCGCTCCGCTTCAGCATCGACTCAAACAGATCGCCAGAGATGCCGGTCGCGACCACCGCGGTACCCAGTGCCACACGTAACGGGAGGGCCAGGGTCGGCAGCCACCAGTGTCCGGCGATCGCAAGAAACAACGGGCCACACACGAACCCCCCGACCGCCCCTTCGACCGTCTTCTTCGGACTGATGGCCGGTGCGAGTAGCCGGCGGCCGAGCGTCCGTCCGGCGTAGAACTGTGCCGTGTCGCTGACCACCACGGTGAGCATCAGCAGCGCGAGGGCTTCGCGGCCGTGGCTCTCGCGGATCGCCACCATGGCGCCTATGGGCAGCCCCAGATAGAGCGTTGGAAACACGGCGGCTGCTGCAATCGCGAGGGCGTCGGATCCTTCGCTCCACTGCGTCAACGTCGTCATGGCGAGCGCGATCAGGGCCGCCATCAGCACGACATCGAGCGACGCCCAGGGAATATTGCCAAAGACGACCCGGGCAAACGACGCGCAGGTCAGCGCCGCGGCGGCTCCCGCCAGCGAGTCCGACACAGCGATCCCGCTCGCCCGTGCCAGGCTCGCGTACTCGGTGAATGCAAGGAGGAGCAGGGCCTCGGCAACCAGAAAGAAGAGGATCGCGGGCGCGAACCAGACCATGCCAGCGGCCAATGCCAGCAGCACTGCACCGCTGAGTACGCGGGTCATCTCGCGTCCGTACAGGAAATATTCACTTCGCGCCGAGCGCCACGGGCGACGGCTTGATGCCGCCGTACCGACGGTCGCGTTTCTGGTAGGCGAGCACCGCTTCGAGAAGATCGCGGCGACGGAAATCCGGCCAGAGCGTTTCGGTGACCCAGATTTCAGCGTAGGCAATCTGCCAGAGCAGGAAGTTGCTGACTCGCATCTCACCGCTCGTGCGAATGAGCAAGTCGGGATCGGGTTGCCCGGCCGTGTAGAGAAAGTCGCTGAAGCGACGCTCATCGAGATCATCCGGCAAGATGCCGGCAGCCAACGCGCGACGCGCCGCATCGACGATCTCCGTTCGCCCGCTGTAGTTCAACGCGATGTTGAACAGCATGCCGGTATTGCCGGCCGTCTGGCTGATACCAGCGGCCAGCTCGTGCTGCACGTCTGGCGACAGTTCGTCGGATCGGCCAATCACGCGGAACCTGATGTTGTTCTTGTTGAGATTGCCCAGCTCGAGTCGGATGTACCGCTTGAGCAGCATCATCAGCGTGCTCACTTCAGCGCGCGGCCGTTTCCAGTTCTCAACCGAGAAGGCGTAAAGGGTGAGCACGCCGATTCCCAACCGGGCGGATGTCTCGACCACGTCGCGGACGGCCTCAATCCCGGCGCGGTGACCCTCGACGCGAGGCAAATGCCGCTGCGCCGCCCAGCGGCCATTGCCATCCATGATGATGGCGACATGCGCTGGAAGCTGCTCGAAATTGACCTGACGCGCCAGCGTCTCATCCGAGGAACCCGGAGGAATCGACGCCAGGAGCTGCTCAAGCGACATGAGAGGATCCTTCGCGGTAAACGAGGATTGTACCTCACCGCTCACGGGTAATCGACGCGGACGAGGAACAGCCCTTCTGCCGGCGCTGTGGGTCCGGCGCGCGAGCGATTCTTCGCGTCGAGCACATCGCGGACCCATGCGACGGGATGGCGTCCACGTCCGACTTCTGCGAGAGTGCCGACAATCGTGCGCACCATGTGTCGAAGAAAACCGTCTCCCGAGACTTCGTAGACAATGAACCCTGGCGGCCAGTCTTTCCACGGCTGCCAGGCGGTGGACCACGCTTCCGGTGATGGGTCGCCGGCCTCGATGATCCTGGACGAAAACACGGTCCGCTCGGTCGAGCCGACATCGCTTCCAACGCTCTGCATCGACGCGAAATCGTGCCGTCCCTCGAGAAGCGACGCCGCAGCGGCCATCGCCTCGACGTCGAGCTCCGGCGCGGGCAGGTGCCAGGCGTACCGCCGTTCGAACGGACTCAGCACGTCGCGATTCCAGATGCGATACCGATAGGTCTTCGATCGCGCGTGAAACCGCGGCTGGAACGTGCCCGCGACTTCGCTGGCATCAACCACGCGCACTGAGTCAGGCAGGCGCGCATTGATCGCCGACACCAACGATGCGGCCCGCATGCGCCGGACGATCGAGGCGCCCGCCACTTGTCCGAGCGCGTGCACGCCGGCATCGGTCCGACCGGCGCCAGTCACCGGCACCTCGCGGCCATCGAGCTCGCGACACGCATCCTCGAGCAGACCCTGGATGGACACACCCGCCGCCTGCCGCTGCCAACCCACAAAGTCGGTGCCGTCGTACGCGAGCGTCAATTTGAAGGTCGGCACGGCTTCGCTACTTGGTGCGTTGGTGGCTGCGGCTTTCGTGCATCCGCGTGTTCGCGTTTTCGGGTTTTTCGTGGCCTCACGCCACAACCGGCCTCGAACCAGGCTTTACCACCGGGAGACCCTTCGCACAGAGGGGACACTCATCGGGTTGATAAATCGGCAGGGAGACATCGAGCAGCGCTTCGTATGGCACGTCGAAGCGAGCGGCGCCGCCACTGCGATCGACAATCGACGCCGCGCCGACGACCCTCGCTCCCGCCGCGATCGCCGTTTGCATCGTTTCGCGCGTCGATCCGCCGGTCGTCAGCACGTCCTCGACCACGAGGACGCGGTCGGCCTCGCCAAGGACGAAACCGCGCCGCAGCGCAAACATGCCGTCCTGACGCTCGACGAAAACAGCCCGGACGCCGAGGGCGCGCGCCACCTCGTGTCCGATCACCACGCCGCCGAGCGCGGGCGAGAGGACAACGTTCGGCCGCAGGTGCCGCACGCGTGCGCCGAGGGCCCGGCCGAGCATCTCGGCGTCGGCCGGGTGCTGCAGCACGAGGGCGCACTGCAGGTAACCCGTGCTGTGCAGTCCAGAGGAGAGCCGGAAATGGCCTTCGAGGAGGGCTCCCGATCGGCGAAAGCTCTCGAGCAGCTCGTCGCGCGTCACAGTTTCCCTTTCAAATGCGTCTCGAACAGTCTCAACACCCGTTTGTATTCGTCCGCCCAGCTCGTCTCCTCTTCGAACGCGTGATTCTCGACGGGAAACGGCGCCACCTCGAAGTTCTCTTTTCGCAACTCGATCAGACGCTGAATCAGCCGCACTGTATCCTGAAACAACACGTTGGTGTCCTGCATGCCATGGCCGATGAGCAGGGGCTTCTTGAGACCCGCGGCGAAGTAGATCGGCGAGCTTTTCCGGTATGCCTCTGGATCGTTTTGCGGTTCGTTCAGGATATTCGCCGTGTACGGATGGTTGTAGTGCGCCCAGTCGGTTACCGGCCGCAGTGCCGCACCCGCCGCAAACGTATCGGGCGACGTGAAGAGGGCCATGAGCGTGAGAAACCCGCCGTAGCTTCCGCCATAGAGTCCAATCCGTCGCGGATCAATCTTCTGCGTCTCGGCGAGAAACTTCGCTCCATCGACGACATCGTCGAGATCTTTGCCGCCCATGTGCCGATAGATGGCCGTGCGCCAATCGCGACCGTACCCCGCGCTCGCCCGAAAGTCCGGATCCAGCACGACGTACCCCTTCGAGACGAGCAGGTGATGAAACATGTACTCGCGGAAATAGGTCGACCAGTACTTGTGGGCGTCCTGGAGGTAACCCGACCCGTGCGCGAAGATCACGGCAGGCGCCAACGGATCGCGGCGAGCGCCGATCATGTCCGGTGTGTAGAGCCGTGCGTACACGCTCGCGCCATCACGAGCCCGGTAGGTGACGATTTGCGGGTCAATCCACTTGACCGATCGCCATTCGGCGGTGGACGACGTGGTGATCGGCTTCGCCACTCCCCCGGGCCGGATCGGCATCACAAAGAGCTCGGGTGGCTGATTCGAATTGGAGTGCACGAGACCCAACGTGGTGCCATCAGGGGAGATCACGCCGTCGTTGCCGCCTGTTTCCGTCGTGAGCCGCTGACGAATGCCCTCATCCACAGCCAGCGTGTAAATGTGGCGTTCTCCCGGATGGACCTCATTGGTCGTCAGCAGGAAGCGCTTCTTGTCTGGAGACAACGACGCTGACGACACCTCCCAGCTGCCTCGGGTGAGCTGCCGCGCCTCGCTGTCCGGCTTTGACGCATCAATGAGGTACAGGTGCATCCGGCCATCGCGCTCCGATAGGAACCACAGATGCTGCTGGTCGGGCATCCACCCGTATGAAGATGGCACGCCGCTTACCGACCCGCCCACTTCCCGCACCCATGCGTCGTCGTGCAGCCGATCCACGACGCGCGTCGCGCCCGACTCAGCATCCACCGCGATCAGCCATCGATCTTTGTTGTTCGCGGCCCGCACGCTCGTGACGGCTAGTGAGCCGTCGCGCGTCACGATCGGCATGGCCCAGAAGATCTCCCGGCCGTCGCCTGCAAACGATGCATCGGCCAGATGACTCACTCCGGTCTTGAGATTGAGCGCTGCGAGTACCTGTTTGTCGTGCACCTCGCCGACATTGATGCGAGCAGGAGCGGTCTCGGTGTAGCCGGACTGCGTCACGTAGCTCGGCACCTCTGGCCGCTTTGCGTCGCCGCGTTCAACAACGAGAAGAAAGACATGCGTGCCGTCTGGTGTGAGCTGAAGATCAGACACTGACTGGCGTTCGCGAAGCTCGAACTTAGGGAGGGCCCGAGCCTTCTGCTCAGCCTCGTCCTTGTTCTTCTTGGCAACTTCTTCGCGGGTGTGGTCGAACAGCTGCTCTTCTTGCGCCTTGAGGAACTTCTGGTTCTCACTCTCGCGCGACTCCGGGCTTCGCGGCCGTACGTCCGTGAGCTGGATCAGCCCATCGTCGGCGCCCAGGCCCGACACCAGGGGCAGGACGTACAGATTGTTCTCGCGGGTAAACGTCACCGCACTCTCATTGCGCGCCCAACGAGGATTCGCCTCGCGAGCGATCGTGCGGGTGATCTCCCTCCGTGTGCCCGCCACGGAATCGACCAAGGCAATGTCGCCGTCGTCGACGACTAGCGCTCTTCGGTGCGACGCGTCCCAGATCGACGCAGCGGTCGGAACCGAACGCCGTTCGGATTCGGACAACTTGCGCAGATCACCGCCGTCCTTGTTGACGACCCAGGTGCCAACCTTGGCCTCATCCGAGCGGCGCCATTCGAAATAGAGGCGCGATGAATCACCGGACCACCGCAAATCATCCGGCGGATACCCGACCAGCTTCGGCCCTCGCATGATGCTGTCGACCGTCAGCTCGAATCGCCCGACAGTGGAGGTGGGAGGCTGCATGGCGGCCCGGGGACCTCTGACGAGAGGCCCGGCCGCAAACACCAGCAGGAGCGCCGCGACGCCGGACAGGATGCGCATGGAGTCCTCTGAGGAGTGTGCCGTAGTATACAATTCGCGTCGCCGAACCGAACGTCCTCGCCCCGCGTCTACTCATAGATGCGTCGATCCCTTTCGATGGAGTTTCGAACCATGTCTTGCATCTTCCGCCTCACCCGCCTGCCTGCCATCGTCCCGCTCGCGTTCACACTGCTCTCTTCGGGAACGGCGTCCGGGCAGACCCCGCAGCCTCTCAGGCAGCCTGCACCTCAGACCACGTTGGCGCAGCGCCTCTCCGTGGACGATGTGGTCCGCCTGGCGCTTGAACAGAACCTCGGTCTGCAGGTCGCGCGCCTCGATCCGCAGGTTCAGGACATCGCCATCGCACAGGTCCGGAGCACCTGGCGGCCGGTGTTCACCTCGGGATTGAATCGCAACTCGCGGAACAACGCGTCGACGTCCGCGCTCGACGGCGGACAGGGGAAAGTCACCGATTCGGTCTTCTCGACTCAGTTCGGCTTGCAGCAGGCATTGCGGACCGGCGGCAGTTACTCGGCCTCATGGAACAACAACCGTTCGACCTCAACCAGTTCATTCACGAACTTTGATCCGCTGTTGAACGCGAGCCTGCGATTCGACGTTTCGCAGCCGCTGCTTCGCGACTTCAAAATCGACGGCGCACGTCAGCAACTCGAGTTGGGTCTCAAGGAGCGCGACGCGTCGGACCTCCAGCTTCGATCGCAGATCGTCTTGACGACGCGCAACGTAAAGAACGCGTACTGGGATTTGAGCTATCAGATCGACAACCTCAAGGCGGTGAAGCAGTCGCTCGAGTTGGCGCAGCGCGTGCTCTCCGACAACGAAAAGCGCGTGCAGGTGGGAACGCTGGCGCCGATTGAGCTGATCGAGGCGCAGTCGGAAATCGCCAGAAACGAAGAGTCGGTGATTGTCGCGGAGGCTGCCATCCAACAGGCGGAGGATCGGCTGCGGTCGTTGATTTTCGATCCTACGACTCCGGATTTCTGGAGCATCGATATCGAGCCGACCGACACTGCCCCGTTCCAGGCCCAGGCGCTTGACGTCGATGCCGCGGTGCGCCGCGCGCTGGACCAGCGGACGGACGTTCAGCTCGCGCGAAACAGCCTCGCCAGCAGCGACATCAGCGTTCGATACTATGGCAATCAAGTGCTCCCAGACGTCAGCGCGCAGTTCAGTTACAGTTCCGCGGCGGCTGGCGGCACGCAGCTCTCGCCCCTGAACGGGATTCCGATCGGCGAGACCCCGGTTCGTAGCATTCTCGCCAGACGGAGCTATGGCTCCGTGCTGGGGGATGTCCTTCAGGGCACATTTCCCACCTGGGCATTCGGCGTGAGCGTTTCCTATCCGCTTGGCTTGAGCGCTCAAGAGGCGAATCTCGCGCGCGCCAAGGTGCTTTACACCCGATCGCTGACCGAAATCAAAAACCTCAACATGCAGGTGGCACTGGATGTGCGCAATGTCGCCAGGCAGGTGCAGACGAACCAGAAGCGCGTCGACAGCACGCGGGTCGCTCGCGAGTTCGCGGAGCGACGGCTCGAAGCGGCCGAAAAGAAGTTCAACGCCGGCATTGAGACGAACTTTTTCGTCTTCCAGGCTCAGCGCGATCTGACACAAGCGCGCACCGGTGAGGTCCGTGCCATCTCCGACTACAATCGTTCGCTGGTCGATTTCGAAGCCGTGCAGCAAGCGCCGCTCGGCGGCGGTGGCAGTATCACGACCGTACGATGAGCTTCACCTACCGGATCGAACCGGGACTCCTCCACGTTTTCGTCGAAGGCGCCGTCACTCAGGCCGAGCGCATCGAGGCGATGCGCTCGTGGATGGCCGATCCCGATTTCCACCCCGGCCTCGATACGCTGTGTGACTTGTCGAAGGCGCAATCGACTCCTACACTGACGGAACTACACGCGCTTGTGGATTTTCTCAACCAGCACGCAGATCGCCTCGGGCGGAAAAAACTTGCCCTCGTGACCGCCAAGCCCGTGACGTTTGGCGTGGCGCGACAGTTCGCGGTACTCGCGGAATCATCGCCCCTTGAGGTTCAGGCCTTCTCCAGTCGTGAGGCTGCGTTGTCCTGGCTGCATTCTCAATCTCCCATATCAACTCCGAGCGGCTAGCTTCCGTATCCTTTGCAGCCTCGACCTCCGAGAAGGCTGCTCCAGCCTGCCGCCTGGGCAATCCTCGTCGGTCTGCTACACTCGCCGGGTGCCGAAGCTTTCGGTCACGGTCATCACCAGAAACGAAGCCACCAAGCTCAGTGGCGCGCTCGAGTCGGTCGCCTGGGCCGACGAGATCGTCGTCGTCGACTCGGAAAGCACGGACGAGACCGTGGCCGTGGCGCGCCGGTTTACCGATCGCGTGGTGGTGCGGGAGTGGCCCGGGTATCTCGGGCAGAAGAATTTCGCGGCGTCCGCGGCGAGCCACGACTGGGTCCTTTCACTCGACGCCGACGAACGGGTCACGCCCGCTCTTGCTGCAGAAATCAGGGCCGCCCTTTCCAGTTCGCCACCCCACGTCGCGTATCTGATTCCTCGCGTCTCATGGCACCTGGGCCGCTGGATCCGATCAACCGACTGGTATCCCGACCACCAGTCGCGGTTGTACGATCGCCGGGCCGCGCACTGGACCGGCAAGTACGTTCACGAGCGACTGACGGTCGAGGGAACGACCGGCACCCTGAAAGGCGAGTTCGAGCATTTCCCGTATCGTGACATCGCCGATCACCTCGAGACCATCAATCGATACACGACCGACGGGGCCCGTCAGATGCTCGAAGGGGGCCTCCGCGCCCACTGGCTCCAACGTCTCGGCTATCCACCCCTTGCATTCCTTCGCAACTACGTCCTCCGCGGCGGATTCCGTGACGGCGCCCCCGGGTTCATCATCTCCACCATGAACGCGTACTACGTCTTCCTGAAGTACGCCAAGTTATGGGAGCTGGATAGAGCCCAGGGCCAGGGTTTCGAAAAACCCGAACCTGGAACCTAGAACTCCGAACCGAGAACCCGAACCGAGAACCCGAACCGGGAACCCTAGAACCTAGAACCCTAGAACCTCCTCCCGTCATGTTTTCCCTCCACATCGACACGGCTCGCACCTGGCGCGGCGGTCAGAATCAGGTACTGCTGACCGTCAACGGGCTGCGGGAAATCGGGCACCGGGCTGCTCTGGTGGCGCATCCGGATGGCGAGTTGCGACGGCGTGCCGCCGAAGGCCTCGATCTGATACCGATCGGGCCCAAGTCGGAAGTGGATCTCTCTGCGGCCTGGAAGCTGGCCCGCGTCGTCAAGCGCCTCGAACCCGACGTCATCCACGCGCACGACCCCCACGGAATCGCCATGGCGTCCCTCGCGTTGTCGCTGGGTTCGTCCTCGTTGAAAGTCGAGCCGGCGTTCATCGCATCGCGACGGGTCGACTTTCACCTGAACAAGAACTCATTCTCGCGATGGAAACATCGTCAGGTCGACTGCTTCGTGGCCGCGTCCGAGGCGATCCGGCAGATGCTGATAGCCGATGGTGTGCCACCCGACCGGACCGTCACCGTTCATGAAGGGATCGATCTCGATCACGTGTTGGCGGCACCCGTGGTCAACGTGCACGAGGCCTTCTGGCTTCCCCATGGCTCGCCGGTCGTGGGCAATGTGGCGGCGCTCGTGCCGCACAAAGGTCAGCGCCACCTGATCGAAGCGGCACACCTCGTGGTTCAGCAGGTGCCCGACGCGCGCTTCGTGATTCTTGGCGAAGGGGAATTACGGGACCATCTGGAACGTCAGATCCGCGAGTACCACCTCGAGAAACACGTGCTCCTGCCTGGATTCCGCACGGACGTGCTCGGGTGCATCAAGGGGTTCGACATCTTCGTTATGAGCTCCGTCACCGAAGGGCTGGGCACCTCCCTGCTCGACGCCATGGCCTGCGCGCGACCGCTCGTGGCCACATCGGCGGGCGGCATACCGGAAGTCGTCGAAGATGGCGTCAATGGACTGCTCGTGGCGCCCCGCGATCATCACGCGATGGCTCAGGCGATCGTGCGACTGCTCAGTGATTCTGGGCTTCGCCAGCACATGGGGGCAGCCGGGTTCGCGCGGCTGCGCGATCGGTTTACCGTCGAGAAGATGGTCGCCGAGACCGCCGCGCTGTACGAGCGCGTGGCTGGCAAATCCCACGCAGCGGACACTGGGCGTCCTTCTGCGGGCGATTGAAGCCACAGGCGTTCATCATGCCCAGGTGACAGAGCGAGAAGTCGTACTTGACCGGGTCTTCCGGATCGAGCCGACGGAGAGACGCGGTGATGTCGCGGGCCATGGCCCAGCCCGGGCTCGTGTATCGGGTCAACTGGAGGCAGCGCCCAACCCGGATCACATGGGTATCCAGGGGTACAACCAGCTTGGCGGGTGGAATGCGAGACCACACACCGAGGTCGAGCTCATCGCGTCGCACCATCCATCGAAGAAACAGATTCAAGCGTTTGCATGCGCTGCCCGCCGAGGGCCTGGGGAAGAAGTAGCAGACGCCCGGCCGAGCGGGCAGTCGGCCGTACGCCGTCCGCAGATCGAGCGCCAGCGCGCGCGTCGAGAAACTGTCGAGCGCGGGCCCGATGTCGTCCGACGCCTCGTCGAAGCCGTCCGCAAAGAAGGCTTCGATCGAGCCCGACCGATCGAGCATTTGCTTCATCAGCCAGACGAGCGCGACGATGTCCGCTTCGCGAATCCAGCGATGAACCACCCCGGCGAAGGCGGGAGCATTGCGGCGAGGCTGAAACGCGCGAGCGTAGGCCGCTGGGCTGCTGCCCATGATGGTCAGCACTCTCTCGATCGACTGCAGCACGCTCGCCACGCGTCCAAAAGCGAGCGACGCCGCCACGAATCCAACGACTTCGCGGTCATCCGGCCGCGAGAAGCGGCGGACTATCTGAATGGGATCCGTCGCCGAGTCGGGGTAATTGAAGTCGGCGTAGTGGCGGTCGAGGGTCGTCTTCGCGTGTGCAATCCGCACTCTTCAATGATTATGATGCTTTCATGCGCCTGATAGCCGTCAAAGGCGTCATCGGACTCATCGCGGTCGTGACACTGGCGGTCGCGGGCGGCTACGTCTTCCTGCTGCGCTCCCTACCGACCCTCGCCGGGACGATTGAGGTGCCAGGGCTCTCCGGAGCCATCGACATCATCCGCGATGCCGACGCCGTGCCGCATATCTTTGCGTCGACGAAGCTCGATGCGATGTACGGGCTCGGCTTCGTGCATGCGCAGGATCGATTGTGGCAGATGGAGTTTCAGCGTCGGGTGGGCCACGGGCGCCTGTCTGAGGTATTCGGCGACGCGACGCTGCGCGAGGATCGGTTCCTGCGAACGGTCGGCTTCGGTCGTGCCGCGCGCGCGGCCTGGGATCACCTTCCACCCGACGCCAGACAGCAAATCGACGCCTACGTCGCCGGCGTGAACGCCTTCATCGCCGCTAACCGCGGCAGCCGGCTGCCGCCGGAGTTCACCCTGTTGCGATTCGAGCCAGAGCCGTGGAGCGGCCCCGACGTCATGGCGTGGGTGAAGATGATGGCGTGGGACTTGAGCGCCAATTACGCCCACGAGTTGCTCCGTCGCGACATCGCGGCTCGTGTGGGGATGGAAGGTGTGAACGAGCTGCTGCCGCCGTATCCGGCGGACGGGCTCAACATCCTGTCGGGTTTCGGCCCGCTCCCGGGCCAACTCTTGCGCCCGGTCGCAGGCCCAAGGTTGAGCTCGGGCGCCTTGCTGTCGCCCGACACACCCGATGCGCCCGACCTAAAGGTCGGGTCTACGAACGAGCCGACGTACGAGCCCACGTCCGAGCCCGCGTACCGAACCGCAGCGTCGTACACAGACGCGCTCGCTCGCAGCCTCTCGAGCACCCATCCCGCACTTCGTCGCCTTCTGCTCGGAGGAGGTGGCGCAATCGAAGGCCTCGGCTCCAACAACTGGGTCGTCGACGGGACGCTGACCGCCAGAGGCAAACCGCTCCTCGCCAACGATCCGCACCTCGGAACCCAGATTCCATCCCTCTGGTATCTCGCGCACATGACCGCCGGCGACTTCGACGTCATCGGGGCAACCCTGCCAGGCACCCCTGCAGTGGCGATTGGGCGGAACCGGTTCATCGCCTGGGGCGAGACCAACATGTTTGCGGATGTCGAGGACCTCTACCGCGAACGGCTCGATCCGTCCGGGCAGCGCGCCGAGTTCAAGGCGGCGATGGAACCGCTGCGCTTGATCACAGAAACCATCAAGGTCAAAGGCGGGCCCGACATTCGCGTCGACGTGCGCGTGTCCCGGCACGGCCCGCTCGTATCCGACGCGATCAATGCCAACAACGCGGCGGCAGATGGTACGGCGTCGGTCGTCGAACCGCTCGCCTTTCGCTGGACGGCCCTCGACGATGAGGATCGCACGATCGTCTCGTTTCTGCGACTGAACGTCGCGCGGAACTGGACGGAGTTCACTGATGCGCTCCGGGACTTCGTCGTGCCGGCTCAGAACTTCGTCTACGCCGACGTCGATGGGCACATCGGCTACTACGCGCCGGGCCGTGTGCCCATCCGCGGCGGCGGCACTGGCCTGATGCCGGCCGAAGGCTGGACCGGCGAAATGGAGTGGAACGGCTGGATTCCCTTCGACGAGCTGCCCCACGCCTACGACCCGCCGTCCCACTTCATCGTCACCGCCAACAACCGGCCAGTCCCGCCCGACTACAAGTACGCGCTTGGATTCGAGTATCACGAGCCCTACCGCGCGCAAAGGATTACCGACCTTCTGCGGGCAAGGACTGGGATGACGCCCGACACCTTCGCGGCCATGCAGTCCGATACGTTCTCGCTTCATGCGCAGACACTCCTTCCCCTGCTGTTGAAGCACGTGCGGGCCGAGACGACGCAGGACATGGAGGCGGTCGAGCTGTTACGGCGGTGGAACTACGACTCCCGCGCCGACAGCGCCGCGGCAGCCATCTTCGAAGCCTGGTTCCTCCGACTGGCCCCGACGTTGCTGGAAGACAAGCTGGGCCTGACGGTCACGCGAAGCTATGAACGGCGTTTCACGTTCGTCACCCGCTTCGTCGTGAACATGTTGAACAACGGGACGAGCCGTTTCTGCGACGGCTGCGACGCCATCGTCACGGCCGCACTACACGACGGCGTCGCCACGCTTGCGGGACAGATGGGCAGCACCGTGGCGGGATGGCGCTGGGACACCGTGCATCGCGCAGTCTTCCCGCATCAAGGCCTCGATACGGTACCCGGACTTCACTGGCTCCTGAGTCGGTCGATTCCGAATCGGGGCGACTGGAGCAGCGTGAATGTCGGCGCCGTCGATGTGACGCGTCCATTCGAGCAGACCGAGATTCCCGGTTACCGGCAAATCATCGATCTCTCAACGGCGAACGACAACCGCTTCCTCGCGTCCGTCGGGCAAGGGGGACACTTTCTCTCGCCGCACTACGACGACCTGCTCCAGAAGTGGCACGACGTCAAGCATTTGCCGATGCGAATGGACCGGGCTGCGATCGAATCGCACGCGACTGGCCGCCTTCGTCTCGTTCCGCCTACGCCCTCCCGGTAACCCTCCTCGCAATCACTGCGAGGAGCCCTCCGACGGCGCAGAACAACCCCGCCGACAGCAACGTGAAGAACGCCACCCGCAACGGCCCGATCGCTCCTCCATAGAATCCCAAGTCCCTCCCCGCCATTTGGAGGGCGGCGTTGACGACTGCCGCGAACAGCGCAGCGGGCACCGCGAGAAACACGCTGGGCGCCAGACGACTTCGAGGCGCCATCCAGGACGACACGAACCCCGCGACCGCCGGAACAAAGAGGAACAGGCGGTCGAACAGAGGCGTCACGGAGCCGCCATAAATCGCGATCCCCCACGCCGAGTACGCAACAAACAGAATGGCTACGCCAGCGAGTGAGCCGATCACGTCACAAACTATAGCTTTTCGAGCAGACGTTCGGTGATCGTGCGCCGCTTCGGTGAGAACTGTTCGAGGGCCGCGCGGAGGTACGGCCGAAACTGTCGCCCTGCGTAGGTCGCGTAGCCGACCTGCTGGATGTCGCTCAGGGTTTGACGATAGTGATCGAGAATCACGCCTGCGAAAACTTGGCCGGTTCTGACCGCGCCGACCTTCGCCGATACCGAAAGCCAGCGCACCTGGTCTGGAACGTCCCGCACAGCGGAAAGCGCCAACATCGATGATGTCTCGAAGATCGTCCGCTCCTGCCGCGTCGATTCCTCCCGCAGCTGCGACCAGATCCCGCTGAGTGTCTCTCGGGACGGGAGATGGTCTGGCTGAAGTCGACGCGCGTCCTCACGAATTGCGCGCCATTCATCGCGAAGGGCCGGCACATCGAGTGGCGGGGTGTTGATCGTTCCAGCCATTCGTGTCGCCATGCGCTCGAGTCCATCGAGCATGTCATCGACACTCCTGAACTCCGTATCCTTCTCGAGCAGATCCTGCGCTTTGAGCGATTCGGCGATTTCCGGAATCAGGAGGCGGCCGATGCCACAGACATCGGCCAGCGCCGCGAGCACCCAGACGGGCGAGGCGCGAAACGCGACGATACCCAGAGCCTCGACGACGTTGCCAGCCGTCCGCCGTGCGAGGAAGTGTTCGGGGAGTGTTTCCCCCGCGCGATACACCCCTTCCGCGCCTCCGACGTCTTCGATCAGAAAGCGAAGCGTTGTCTCGACGACATTCTGATAGAGCTGGCCCTTGCGTATGCCCGTTGGAATGGCGAGCTCTCCAGCCTCACGCACCACTCCGGCGCCAAGTCCCAGCGCAGACCTGGCGAACCGCTCAGGCAGGGAAAGGAGATACGCCTTGACGCTCACGGCGCCTTACTGCCCGTCGGCTTGCACCTCGACCGCGGTGCCGTAGGCGAGTACTTCGGTCACACCTGGCGAGATCTCGTTCGCGTCGTATCGCACACCAATCAGGGCATTGGCGCCAACCTCCGCGCCATGCTCGAGCATCACTCGAAACGCGTCCTTCCTGGCGTTCTCGCAAAGCTCGGTATAAAGCGTGATGTTGCCGCCGACCAGCGTCTGGAGCGAGGCCCCAATCGTGCCGACGATGCTGCGCGAGCGTACGACGATCCCGCGCACGACGCCAAAGTTCTGGACGATCCGATGACCTGGGAGATCAAACGCGGTTGTGACGAATCTGGGATCAATCGAGCTCATGCGCCCGATCTTAGACAGATCTCACTTCCAAAATCGGAAAATTAGAGATCGACCAGAACCTCGAAGCCGCCGTAGGCCATCCGCTTCATGTCAAAAGGCATGGAATTCGGATCCATCATCTCTGCCAGCCGGGGATCCTTCATGACCTTGGCGTTGACGCGATCGCGATGCGCCCGCGACTTGAAGACAATCCATGAAAACACCACCGTCTCGCCGGTTTTTGCCTTCGCCACCTTCGGGAACGGCATGCCCCACTTGACCTTGAGGTCGTCCCCGGCACACTCCCGATATTCCAGGGCGCCGTGCTCCCGCCAGACTTTGCCGGCCTTCGCGGCCATGCGGCGATAGGTCTCCAGCTTCTTTCTAGGAATCGGCAGGACGTATCCATCGACATAACGCATCTGAACACTCCTTGAGTCATTGACCCGCGTGGTTCACTCGTTGCATCCGGCGTGCCTTCCGGCATTCGGAAGGGCTTCGTTTCACGACTGCTGCAACAGCGAGTTGATGGCAGTGGCCGTGACGAGAGAAGAATCGTTCGCGGTGACCCCGACTCCCTCCTCGACAGTCCAGATGGCCGCCAGCACGGCCTGCGCAAAACTCCACCGCAGGGCACGCCTGCCGTCGAGCGCAAGTACTCGTTCGAATCGCCTGAGCCGCCTCTCGACAACCTCAGGCGTTCCGATCAACTCCAGCCTTTCGTACGGATTCCGAAGCGCTGCGGCAATCTCGTACTCCAGCTCACCGACGAGGCCTTTTGGATCGATGGCCAGCCAACCGCTCCCTTCGTCATACAACACGTTGTAGTGATGGAGATCGCCATGGAGAAGGCGGGGATCTGACTGCGATTCGCAGAGGTCCACGAATGTCTGTTGAGCGCGTTCGACGAGACCCGTAGCAATTTGCCTATCTCCGGACGCGAGATAGGCTTGAAACCCGCGCGCGAGCTCCCGTACTGGCACGGCAGCCGTCGGCACCACTCGTGGGGCCAGCTTCTGAATGACTGACGCCAGAATCTCCGTCGCCTCTTCGTCACGATCCTCCAGCGCAAGTTCGCAAAGCGAATGTCCGGGGCAGAGCCTGTCGAGAAGGAGCGCGCCCTCAGTGAATTCACGCACACGAACCATCCCGATGCCGTCGAACGCCGTCAGAATCGCTCCACTGTGCCACTCGTCCCCGGGGCGTTTGATCACCTTCAGTACCACGGGAAGACGATCCCGGCGGCCAAAGACGAGATACGAATAGTCGGTTTCCCGGGTCTCTCCAGGAATGACTCTCCATTCTCGAATCCGCTCGGCTACGCGGTCATGAAGCGACTGAGCCGTCACGCTCGATCACGCAGGGTTGGCGAGGGCGTTCAGCTTGAGCACGGTGTTCCAGTTGCGAGCGGTGCCGCGGGTATCGAGCTTCTTCTCGATCAGCGAATTGGTCAGGCGCGACCGACCAACCCCATCCGGATAGACGATGTAGAGGTGTGTGCCTGAGGCGCGAACGACCTCCCTTCCCTGAATGGCGGCCTGCAGCGCTTTGACGGCTTTGGCGTCTGGCGCTCGGCGCAACAGCATCGCCAGCAGGTGCCCGGGATCGCGCTTGGCTTCTTCGCGGAAGGGATTGTGTGCGACGAGGTCCTTCCATTCGTCGCCGGTCCGAACGAAAAAGTCGGACTGCACACCCAGCTGCTGTTCGACCTCAGTCTCGAGCAGACGTTCGAGGCGCGAACCGGTTCGCGAGCCGCCGGTGAAGACCACATTGCCGCTCTGCAGGAGCGACCGGACATCGGCAAAGCCCAATTGGGTGATCAGGGTGCGAAGGTCAGCCATCGCCACCATTTTGTGGCCGCCGACATTGATGCCCCTCAAGAGCGCAATCTGGGTGGTCATGACTTCAGCACCCGCTCGACCCGGCGGTCTGGGATTAGCCAGCTCACCGCCACGCCGACATAGATCGCTCCAGCGATCCACGGTGAGACGAACGAGGAGGGAATCGCAACGATATAGCACAATCGCGACAAGAGTCCCTTCCGATCCGCTCCCACCGCCCGCGCAAGCGGCGACTCCGGACCGTCCACCCGCACAATCGCCCCCTGAAGCCAGATATAGGCGAACGCGGCCATGAGCAGCACGACGCCATAGATCGCGGTCGGCAGCTTTGCGAACTCGTTCTCTCCCATCCAACCGGTCGTGAACGGGATCAGGGAGAGCCAGAACAACAGGTGAAGGTTGGCCCACAGCACCTCGGCGCTGACGTGACGGGCCGCGTGCAGCATATGGTGATGGTTGTTCCAATAGATGCCGACGTTGACGAAGCTCAGCACGTAACTGAGAAATACCGGTAGCAGGAGCCGCAGGTCACCGAAGGTCGTGCCGTGCGGCACCCTGAGCTCGAGCACCATGATGGTGATGATGATCGCGATGACGCCGTCGCTGAACGCTTCGAGCCGTCCCTTATTCATCTGGTTTGCCGTCCGTGGTCACTTCCCGGGCAGCCAGTAGTCTCGCATCAGCTCGCGCGACCACTGGGGTTGTCGCACGGGCTCTCGCGGTAGGAATTCTTCCATCACGGGCTTGATGTCGATGACCGGTGTGCCGTCGATCGCATCCAGCTCCAGTACGTAGAGCGTCCGGCCTTCCCGCTTCACCACACGAACGATCGTGCTTCCGATTCGATTGGGACGGTTTCGTCCACGCTGTGCGAGCACCCCCACCTTCGGCCAGTCAGGATTGTCGCGGGGATGGCGTGCCCCCCGAACCATGGCGTCCGGCTCGACCCCATCCAGCACGAACAGGACCTCCGCGTGAGAGAAGTCTTCAATCCCGTCGAGGGCGGCTGGTTCGACGGCATCGGTCAACGTGATGGAGGACTCCATGCTGCCCCAATAGTCATCCTTCACATTCACCCGGCTCGCATGAACGTAGCCGATCGGTTCGACTGAGATCGACGCTCCTTTGTCTCGTTGCACTCGCACCTCCGTTCAACCGGCTCCGCCTTCCATCAATCGCGCGATCACAGCCTTCGCTGCAGTCAGCGAGTCGACGACGGCAAACGCGATTCGGCGGCTTTCTGCACTCGGCTCCCGGCCATCGGGAATCAGGATCGGCGTCATACCAGCGGCCGCTGCGGCTTGAATGCCCGGTCCGGAGTCTTCCAGAACGACGCAGTCATTCGGCTGCTGGTTGAGCCGCTCTGCCGCTTCGAGAAAGATGTCCGGTTCGGGCTTGCCCCGGCTCACCTGCTCTCCTCCCACCACGACGTCGAAATGATGCAGCACGCCCGCCTGCCGCAGCTTGTGTGAGGCCAGCTCCGAAGCGGTCGACGTCGCGACGGCCCGGGGCATCTTCCGCTCGTCGAGAAACTGAATGAAATCCAGCAGGCCCGGCTTGACCGGTACGCCTTCGAGATCGAGCACCTCCCGGTAGCGGGCCTGCGCGATCCTCACAAGCTCGTCGATCGGACAGTCGGCCCCCAGGCGGTGAAGCAACATCTCGCGATTGGCTGTCTGGCTGATGCCAATCATTCGCTCACAGGTCTCATCGTCCAGTACATATCCGAGATGACGAGCGGCGTCTCTCCAGACTCGCAACGAGATCGGCTCCGTATCGAGCATCAATCCGTCCATGTCGAGGATGACAGCCAGCGTCCTCGTCATGACAACCCGGAGGTCCGCTGACTCTCGCGATGGCCATCCGCCCACCAGCTCCAGAGAATCAGCAGGGCGACGCCGCACAAAGCCGTCGCAGACAACGCGGTCACGGAAGGCGGCGGTGGACCAGCGAGGCCGACGAAGTAAATGCCCACGAGAGACGCCGCAAGGCTCAGAAACGCCCAACGTCCGATTCCATCCCGCGCGCGCGTCGCGCGAGCGTAGACCCACAGCCCGGCGGCATACAGCGGCAGCTCCACGGCGACCGTTCCCGGCACAGAGTTCCACAAACCGAGCCCAAATTTCGGTCCGCCCGGGTACAGCGGCATGTCCGCACGGTGAGTCAGGACGTCGAGCACCCAGTGACTGACAACCAGAGCCGACAGCACCAGGAGTGCCCGCCTCCCGCCGCCCGCAAACTGGCGATAGAGGAATCCGAATACGACGCCCCAGATCAGCAGGAAAAACAGCGAGTGCGAGTACGGATAGCTCATGAAGTCAAACGGGGTGAACGCTGTGTTACCAGGATCGATTCGCACCTGCTCGATGCCGGACAAAACGAGCACTGGCCAGAGCAGGTCGGCGAATTGAGCCGCACCGAACAGTACGGCGAGCGAAACTCGTGGTGTGGCGCGTTTGGCGGCGAAGCCCAGCGCGAAGTGTCCGATGAACACGGCTAGCCTCCGGTTCCGGCTCGCAGACTTCGAACAATCTTGGCCGTGGTCACCAGTTGCCCGGTATGCCGCTGCGCATGTTCGGCGGCGTGGAAGAGAACGCCAAGCACCGTGGAAGGCAATCGGGCGCGACCGACGAATCGCGGCTCCGCGAGGGATGACTCCGGAGTCGCCGCGAGCTGGGTCAACGCGCGCTGGATGACAGACTGCCAACCTGCCAGCAACGCTTCAAGGGAGGGATGAGGCTCGGCGAGTGCCTGTTCGGCAGCCAGCGTCGTCCGTTGTGCATCAGAAAGGCCCTCGCCGCGTGCGTAGGTGAGCAGCCGATCGGTGCTTCCAGCGAGGTGGATGAGATGGAAGCCCGCCGACGCGGCCTCGCCTGGGCGAAGCCATAGCTGATCCGATGAGAGGCCAGCGGCGGCAGCCGATGCATCCTCGAGCGCCATCACGAAGGCATGGGCAACCGGCTGAAGCGATCGAGAAATGCCCTCGACCGGTCCGCGCAACCAAGGCTCAGGCGCGGGCGTCATCGTTGCTCCCCTCGCCGATGAACGAATACACCACCGCATCGTGAGACACGCCGTACAAGAGCAAGCGGCGGCGAAGGACACCCTCCTCGGTCGCTCCGGCTTTTTCGGCAACGCGGCGACTAGCAGTGTTGCCGGCGGCGACAACGATTTCGAGCCGGTTCAAGTCGGCATTCCGGAAACCCCAGTCGCGGACCAGTTTCGCCGCCGCTGTCGCGGCGCCTTTCCCCGCGGCTGAAGTTCGGACCCAGTAGCCAAGATTTGCACGCTTGTTGATCCGGTCGATCTGATTGAGCCCGCAGCCCCCGAGGTATCGACCGTCTCCGGAGGTAATGGCGAACTCGTACGCGGTGCTCTGCTCAAAGGCAAGCACCTGGATCTCCAGCCACGCGCGGGACTCTTCGAGCGAGTAATCCGGATGACACCAGGGCATCCAGGGCCGAACCTCCGACATCGATTCTCGCACCGCCTCGAACACGTCCGGCGCATCGTCCAGGCGATACGGGCGAATATGAATCACCTAGCGCCCCTTTTGGACCAGTCCTCCACCGTTAGTGCCCAGCGCTCGTGGTCGCGCCACCGTCCGCCGATCTTCAGGTAACGGAGGGACAACCCTTCCTTCCTGAATCCGAGTCGTCGAACAAGCTGACGGGAAGCCACGTTCTCGGGCTGGATGTTCGCTTCGAGCCGGTGCAGACGCAGCTCGTGAAATGCCTTCCTGACGACCGCCTGAAGGCCAAGCGTCATGTATCCTCGGTGATGGTGAGGCATGAACGCATAGTAGCCAAGATAGCCGGACAAAAAGGAGCCGCGAACGATCTCGCTGACCGTGATCGCGCCCGCCAGCTCACCATCCTCGGTGCGCACCCAATAGCCGGCATGGGTACTGTTTCGAATGCGCTTCAGGTACTGAGCGAACGCTTGCTCAGTATTTGGAGGCGCAGCCCAGGGACGATGCAGCGATCGGCTCCTGGCAACCGCCGCGAGGAAGTCTCCGCACCGGCGTGAAGAGGGCTCTTCGAGGATGTTAGGCATGCCGGGCCCCAAACAACTCCGTTCGACGTGTTTGCAGGTGCTGGAGAAGTGCGCTCGGCGAATTCACGATGATCTCCGGCTCAGTCGCTTCGAGCTCGGCCCGCGAGCCGTAACCCCAGCTCACCGCGATCGCACGCACACCGTTGCTCTTGGCGCCGACGACGTCTTCACCACGGTCGCCGATCATGCCGACCGACGAAGCCGCGAGCCCGGTTGCCGCCAGGGCATCGCGAATGAGCGACGTCTTGCTGTAGCCGCGGCTCGACAGGTCGGGCCCGTGAACTCCATCGAAGTAGAAGGCCAGCTCGAAGTGATCGAGAATCCTTCTCGCGTACACCGTCGGCTTTGCGGTCACGACCCCCAGACGATAGCCCGAGTGCGACAGCGTTTCGAGCGTATCTGAAATCCCCGGGCACACGACGTTCTCGAAAATACCGATGGTCTCGAAACGCGACCGGTACGCGGCCATCGCTCGGTCGAGATGCGCTTCGTCAACCGTCCCCAGCAGGCCGGCGAAACTCTCACGCAGCGGCGGACCGACGAACCGGAGCAACTCGGACGCTTCTGGCGTCTCGCTGCCGCACACACTGAGCGCGTATTGAATGCATCGCACGATGCCGTCGTGGGAGTGGGTGAGCGTGCCGTCCAGATCGAAGAAGAGGTTGGTCACGCGTCACTCTGCCGACGGCCCGCGTGGTGATCGCTAGCGGGCAGCTTTCACGGCCTCCGACAGCCGCAGAATCCCTTGGTCAATCTCGGCCGGCGTGAGGGCACAGAATGGCAGCCGAACGAACCGCTCGCCGCCTCCATCGGGGAAGAACGCCGCGCCGTCCGTCAGGTTGAGACCGAGTGGTGTGGCCTTCGCGCGCACCGCAGCGGTATTGACGCCCTCGGGCAGCGTGATCGACACAAAAAATCCGCCATCAGGTCTCGTCGCGCTCGCGTCCGGCATGTACTTGTCGAGGCCCGCGAGGCATGCGTCAAGCCGCGGCGCGTACAGCTCTTTCAGACGCTCGATTTGCGGCTTGAGAAGTCCGCGCCGGCACCATTCCCACGTGATGCCCTGCGCGACGTAGCCCGGTGAGATGTAGGTCTCTTCCGCCACTTTCGCGAGCTTGCCGATGATCGACGGCTCGCCGATCATGAAGCCAGTCCGGACTCCGGGAGCAATGAGCTTCGTGAACGAACTCATATGCAGCGTCCGGTCCGGAGCCATCGCGTACAGCGTGGGTTCTTCCTTCCCTCGATAACGCAGCAGCCGGTACGGCGCGTCCTCGATGAGCAGGAAGCCGTGCTTGTTCGCGAGCTCCACGAGCCGGCGGCGCTTGGCGCCTGAGCACGTCGTGCCTGCCGGGTTCTGAAAGTCCGGAATGACATAGAAGAACTTCGGAACACCCTGCGCAAGCGCGCGCTCGAGCGCCTCGATGTTCGGGCCATCCGACTCCAGCGGGATGCCGACAACCCTGGCGCCTCGACGTCGCAGGAGCCCGATTGTGCGGTCGTAGGACGGGGTCTCGGTGAACACCAGATCGCCTGGCTTCAGCATTTCGAGGCAGAGAAACTCAATAATCTGAAGCGAGCCGTTGCCGGTGAGCACGTTGTTCGCACTGACGCCTTGCCACTCGGCGAGCCATTCGCGCAGCGGCTGGAATCCCAACGCCGGGCCGTACTGCAGCATGGCCGCCCCTTTGTCGTTCAGAGCGGCCCGGGCGGCGTCTATGACTTCATCGATCGGAAAAGACTCGTTGGCGGGAACCCCGCGCGTGAAGTTGATCGTGTTCATACCTGATTGAATTCTATCCTTCGCGCGCATTCGAAACGAGCCCGTCGAACTCCTCGCGATGCATCGCTCGCGCCCGGGCCTCCTCGAGGCTCAGCACACCGCGCCGAACGAGCTGCGCCAGAGACTCTTCAAACGTGAACGATCCATCGCGACGGGTAATCGTGATCTCCTGATGGAGGTGCTGCAGCGCGTTCTTCCGTATGTGCTGGCGCGCGCCGTAGCCCACCATGAGCAACTCCACCGCCGGGATTCGTCCCCCGCCGGTCTTGGGTAACAGCACCTGTGTCATGACCGCGGACAGCGCCATGGACATTTCCTGCCTGATGGTCGGCTGACGCTCCGCGGGAAACGCATCCGACACGCGGGAGACGGTGGACGTCACGTCGCTGGTATGCAGCGTCGAGAACACCAGGTGTCCCGTCTCTCCGGCCGCCAGGGCGATCCTCATCGTCTCCGGATCTCGCATTTCGCCAACCACAATCACATCCGGTGACTGTCGCACCGCCGATCGGAGCGCCGTGGGAAAGTCCACGGCATCGACACCGATCTCGACCTGCTCGACTACGCTCCGCTGGTGCGGGTGATCGTACTCAATCGGGTCCTCGATGGTGACGATGTGCTTGGCGTCGCGGCGGTTGATGAGGTCCACCAGCGCCGCGACCGTCGTCGTTTTGCCCGATCCGGTGGGGCCGCCCACGAGCACAAGGCCGGACGCCAGACGGGTCAGCGCTTCGACGCCTGGCGGAAGCGCCAGCTCGTGGAGCTGTGGCGGGCGCACGGGGAGCGCACGAATGCTCGCCGCCGCTCGGCCGCGCTCACGATGGAGATTGATGCGAAACCGGCCGACCGAGCCGCGACGTAGTGAGGCGTCCGCATACCCCTTCGTTCGGTAGCTCTCGGCGGCGTGAACAGGTAGGGCACGCAGGACGTTCTCCTCGATGTCGTCGCTATCGAGCACCGGTTCCGAGAGCTGACGAATGATGCCGTTGACCCGAATCGACGGTGGCAGTCCGGCAACGAGATAGAGATCGCTTCCGCCGTGTCCTCTAAGCGTGACGAGCCATTCTTCGAGCCGGGGCGCGTGGCGATCGCGGCTCAGCCCCGAGGAGTTGAGCTCAATGACCAGCCGATCGAGCGGAGGTGGTTCATCCATTAACGACTCAACCGTTCGGCCGTGAACGCTCCCGCAGGAAGTCCGCCCATCTCAATACACGTGCCGACGATTGGTTTGGGCGGGCGAAATGGGGCGGTGCACTTGATGACGCCGAGGCCCAGCCAGGCGCGAAGGTTTGCCTTCTCGACGACCGCCGCGATTTCCATGGTGACCGGTTTGCCATGCTCATCTCGTGTGTCGCGCTCGCCGAGGCCGAGATACTCGCCCGGCAAGCCCGAACGCGGCACCAGTCGCACCGTCCACGTCATACGACCCATCGCCAACCTCCACGTCCCGGTGAGCGAGTTTGGACCACCGGGGTCGGCCGTTTCAGGGACCGGCGGGCGACCGGGCTGGCTCGCCGGCGTCGCCGCAGGTTCCACCGGCGACGAAGGCGGTGCCGACGACGCTGCCGGGGCCGACATTCGCGAGTCCGGCGCGCAAGCGGCCGATGCGGCGACCACGCTCAGAGCAACAGCAAATCTACGGATCATCGGGTTCTGCAACCGCCACCGAGCCAGTTCGGCTCTTCGGACGCGGTTTCACCGGCGCTGGCTTCCATGCGTACGGATCGCGCGCCGAACCCTCCGGTCCGCGCCCCAACCATCGGCCCAGCCAACCGATCAGTCGTCGCATCATGCCCATCACATGCCCCTATCGTTCGGCTCAGCGACGCCGGGGAGCCGATCGAATGACCCGTTTGGGTTTTGACGGTCCCGAGCTCTTGGCGGCCGCGTTCTGCCACGCACGCGTCATCGCGTCCCCCAGCGTTTCCGCATCGATCGAGTCAAACCGCACGCGCGTACATCCCTGGCGCCCCCAGGCGCCACTCTCGGGCGCAAACGCCGCACCGTGCTCCCGCACGAATATCTCCTGCTGATCTGGAGTGAGCTTCACCATTCCCGACAGGTGATCGTCATGGATCGTGGCGAATATTCTGCCGTGCGCACGGAAGTCAGGATGCCCCATGTGGGCGCCTTCGCTGGCACCGTTCATTCCGAGTGCGATGCGGCGGAAGTCGTCGGCTTTCATCAAATCCTCAAATCCTCAAATTCTTAGATTCTTAGATTCTTAGATTCTTAGACTCTCAGACTTTCAGCTCCGAACACGCGGGATTCAGAAACACCGTCCGGCCGCCCACGATCGTCGCCGCCACGCCGCCGCGCAGCTTCCATCCGTCAAACGGCGTGTTCTTCGACATCGACCGCATGCGGCTGGCCACAACCGTGACCGGAAGGTCAGGCGCCAGAATCGTAATGTCGGCGGGCGCCCCTTCCGTCAATGAGCCGCCGGGCACGCGAAGAATCTGAGCCGGGTTGATCGACAGCAGTTCGATCAGTCTTGGCAGTGTCACGACTCCCGTGTGAATCAGCCGATCGAAGCAGAGCGAGACGGCGGTTTCAAGCCCGGTAATTCCGAATGGCGCCTGATCGAATTCCACCTGCTTCTCGTCGTAGTGGTGCGGCGCGTGGTCGGTCGCAATGGCATCCACGCTCCCGTCCGCGAGACCCGCGAGCATGGCGTCGCGATCGGCGACTTCGCGCAGTGGCGGATTCATCTTGACGTTGGTATCGTACGCCAGCGGCGCGCCGAGCATCTCGTCGGTCAGCACGAAGTGGTGGGGCGTCACTTCGCACGTGACCCTCGCACCCCGCGCCTTCCCGTAGCGCACCGCATCGAGCGTCTGGCGGGCGCTCATGTGCGCGATGTGGACCACTCCGCCGGTCAGCTCCGCCAGCGCAATGTCGCGCAGCGCCATGATGGACTCGGCTTCGCCAGGAATGCCGCGCAGGCCCAGGGCCGAGGCCTGAAACCCTTCGTGGGCCACGCCGTCGCCTTTGAGCGTCTGCTCCTCGCAGTGTTCGATCACCGGCATGTCGAACATGCCGGCGTACTCCAGCGCCCGACGCATGAGCAACGCGGTCGCCACCGGCTTCCCATCGTCGGTAATCGCCACGCAGCCGGCCGCGCGAAGCTCGGCGATGTCGGCGAGCTGCTCGCCTTTCTGGCCGCGCGAGACCGCACCAATCGGATAGACGCGCGAGAGCTTCGCCTCGGCCGCCTTTCCGAGAATGTATCCGGTGACGCCGGCGTTGTCGTTGATCGGGGACGTGTTGGGCATGCACGCGACCGCCGTGAACCCGCCTGCCACCGCCGCCGCCGTGCCGGTGGCGACCGTTTCTTTGTGCTCCTGCCCTGGCTCGCGCAGGTGCACGTGCATGTCGATGAGCCCCGGACAGATGACGAGCCCCGGCGGCACGTCGACGATCGCGGTATCGTTCTCGACCTTGAGAGCGACCCCCACCCGGGCAATCCGACCGTCTTCGATGAGCAGATCGAACACGCCATCCCGCCCGTTGACGGGATCGACGACCCGTCCTCCCCTAAGCAGCCGCTTCATCTTCAACTCCGCCAGCCAGAAGGTAGAGCACCGCCATCCGGACGGCCACACCGTTGGCAACCTGCTCGAGAATCACCGAATACGGGCCGTCGGCCACGTCGGACGCGATCTCCACGCCGCGATTCATCGGTCCGGGGTGCATGATGATCACGTCAGGCTTCGCGCGCCGCACGCGGGCCGCGGTCATGCCGAAGACATTGAAGTACTCCCGCAGGGACGGGAAGAACGCCCCCTGCATCCGCTCCTGCTGGATGCGGAGCATCATGATGACGTCGGCGTCGCGCACGGCGGCGTCCACGTCCGTCTTCACGCTCACGCCAAGCCGTTCGATGCCCTTGGGAATCAGGGTTGGCGGGCCGCTCACACACACGTCGGCGCCGAGCATGGTGAGCAGGAGCACGTTCGACCGCAGCACCCGGCTGTGCAGCAGGTCGCCGACGATTACGACCTTGAGTCCTTCGATCCGCTTCTTGTGCTGGCGAATGGTGAAGGCGTCGAGCAGGGCCTGCGTCGGATGCTCGTGCATGCCGTCGCCCGCGTTGATGATGCGCGACTTGCAGATGCGTGAGAGAAGATGGCACGCGCCAGACGAGGCATGGCGGATGACGATGATATCGGGGGCCATCGCTTCGATATTCATGGCCGTGTCGGAGAGCGTTTCGCCCTTGAGCACGCTCGACGCGGCGACGGCAATGTTCAGCGTGTCGGCGCTCAGCCGCTTCTCGGCGATTTCGAAGGACGTCCGCGTTCGCGTGCTCGGCTCATAGAACAGGTTGACGACGGTCTTGCCGCGCAGCGTGGGCACTTTCTTGATTTCGCGCTCGCCGATTTCTCGCATGGCGTCGGCGGTATCGAGAACGCGGTAGATCTCTTCCGGCGTCAGGTCGGCGATTCCGAGGAGATCCTTCCTCATCCTTCGATCTCCACTTCGTCCCGGCCATCCACCTCCATCAGGTGCACCTTGACGCTTTGCGACAGCGAGGTCGGCAGGTTCTTGCCGACGTAATCGGCCTTGATCGGCAGCTCGCGGTGGCCGCGGTCGACCATGACCACCAGTTGAATCGCCTTGGGCCGTCCGAATTCAATTAGCGCGTCGAGGGCGGCTCGAATCGTCCGTCCGGTGAACAGCACATCGTCCACCAGGAGAATCCGCTTGTCGTCGATGGAAAACGGTATGTCCGTGCTGCGGACGACCGGCTTCTTGCCGACGGCGTGGCGGCCCAGGTCGTCGCGATACAGCGTGATGTCCAGGGCTCCGGTTAGCACCTCCTGATGGGTGATCTCGGCAAGGCTTCGCGCGATGCGTACGGCGAGCGGTACCCCGGCGGTGCGGATACCCACAAGCGCCAGTTCCTCGACGCCTCGATTGCGCTCGACGATCTCGTGAGCGATGCGAGTCAGCGTCCGTCCCATCCGATCGGCATCCATGACTACAGGCATGGGGAGACCTCGGAGTTGGGGTGACGAGAGAACGAGGCGTTGGAGTGACGGATACGCGCGGGGGGACAGTCGTGGAGCGGCATGCACACCTCTTCGCACTCTCGCTGGAGCGCGTTAAAGAAGACGGACTTCATGATACCACGTTGAATCCTGCAATCCTGCAATCCTGCAATTCTGCAATTTCGTACTTCCCTACCGGTCGTACGTGGGGATGAATGCGATCGGTCGTTCTTCGGTGAACTGCGGTTGAAACAGGTCGGTTCGCGCATAGCCATCCATATCGCGGCCAATCGGCAGGCCCAGGAAATAGAGCAGCGTGGGGACGACGTCAACGACCGAGGCGCGGGGGAAACGTCCCTTGGCCACCGACGCACCATAGGCCATCAGGAATCCATCGGGGGCGGTTTCGTGCGTCCCGCTGATGCCCGGATCGCCGATCACCCGCTCGAGCATGCGCTTGCCAAAGCCGAGGGGCTCCATGCCGTAGCCCGAGATCACCAGCAGGAGATCGTCCGGGCCAAGTGTCGCGATCGCGCGGCCGATGGCTTCATCGATCGGCGTGTAGTGGCTTTCGAGCACGGGACCCAGCCTCGTCCGCTCGCTTTCGGTCACGTCGCCAAACGCCGAGGGCGTGGCATAGCGAAGGTAGTAGTGGCCGATCGCATCAAGGCTCTGATAGCGGATGACGGTGACCTGCGTCGGCCGGCTCACCGCCAGCGCCTGGCCGAGCCGATCGTAGAACACATCGGTGAGTGCGGCCGCCTGGTGGCGCTCGTCGAGGAGGTTGTCCGCGCGAACCGGCACCACCGCTCCAGGATCGGCAGCCAGCGCCTGCACGATCGGCAGGACTTCTCTCCGCAGTTCCGGGGGATAGAGCAGTGCCTGATCATCAAACCCCGACGTCGTGAGCGCCAGCCGCGCGTAGACCTCGCTGATGACATACCCGCGCACCATCGGCGCCGGGTAGGTCAGCGGCCAGTTGGCGAGTCCGATCGTCACGCCTTGCAGACTGAGGATGCTCCAGAACGGACGCGTCCGGATCGCGGAGGCGTTGTACGGCTCCTCCTCGAGGAATCCAAATCGCACGAGTCGGTTGGCAAAACAGAAGTCGGGCAGCAGGCGGATCGTTTCGTCGCTGTTGGAGAGGTGGTAGACGCCCGAGGAGCGTACGCCGTTTTTTTGCGGCAGCTTCCCAGTGGCCACTGCAGACCACACCGCCTCGACCGACGTCGGATGCAGCGTCGCGAGATGCATGACTGCGCCAGCATCGAGCATGCGGCCGAAGTTCGGTAGCCGGCCCTCGCTGCTGGCCCTCGTGATCAGTTCGAGCGAGCCGGCGTCGACGGCGATGATGGTCACGCGCGACGGGCGATCCTCAGTCCCAATGTCCCCCATGGTGTCGAGTGGGCGTGCCTCGAGCAGCGGGATTCTGGCCGGTCCTCGAAGCCGCAGCGGAACCACCACTGAAGCCGCCGCGATGACCAGCACGCAGGCCGCCAGCGTCCACCGCACCGACGTTCGCGCCATCCGGCGGACCATACCGACTGCCGCAAAGAGGAGCGCTGACACCGCCAGCGCCAGCGTCCCTTTCGTCATCGCATCGGTGGTCTCCGGTGGCAACACAATGCCGAACGTTCGCATGTTGGTCCACATCAGAATCGATCCCGCGGCCGACGCGATCGCACCCAGCCAGGTGAGCACGCTCACGCTGATCCAGGCCGGTGAGAACGACGAGCTCGCGAGCAGCTGACGCACGACGAGCGCGACATAGAACACAACGGTGAGATGGACCGTGTAGAAGAGGCCCACGGTCGTGACCAGAGGCACGAGCTGTTGCGGCTGCAGCGGCAATCGCGGGTTCAGCTGCAGAAACAAGACGAGGATGTAGCACGTGCCCAACGCTGCGGCCAGGATCGAATTACTCAGAGTTCTCAGATAACGCACGCGGCGAGTCCTTGATCAATGGTGAGAGCCTGGAGCGCGAGCTGCGGCGAAAGATCAAAGTGTATACTGGCCAGAATGCCCTTCGACGTTGCCGCGCAGGTCATCGCGAACACGCGGCTGTCGGCGGATTACAACATCCTCGCGCTCTCCGCGCCAGCGATCGCCGCCGTCGCCGCCCCTGGCCAGTTCGTCATGGTCAAGGCGGCACCCAGCTGCGACCCGCTGCTCCGTCGCCCGTTCTCGGTCTTCGAAGTGCTTCGCGACGCGGCCGGAGTCCCGTCCGGCCTGTCGCTGCTCAACAAGCGGATCGGGGCGTCGACCAATCTGCTCTATCGTGCGGATCGCGGTGACACGGTCGACTGCTTCGGTCCACTCGGCAAACCGTTCACGCTCGTCGATCGCTCCGCGCAAGCGTGGATGGTCGCCGGTGGCGTGGGGCTGGCGCCGTTCGCCACTCTGGCTCAGGCGTTGCGCGCCCGCTCGGTTCCGACCACGTTGTTCTACGGCGCACGGAGCGCCGCGGAACTTTTCCACCTCGACTTCTTTCGCGAGCTGAACGTCGAGCTCGTGCTGACAACCGAAGACGGCAGTCTCGGGGAACGCGGCCGAGTCATCACGCCGCTGGACCGCCGGCTCGCTGCGCATGTTCCGCACGCGCCGCTGATGGTGTACGCCTGCGGGCCAGAAGGCATGCTCGCCGCCTGCGCCAAAACGGCTGCGCGATACGGACAGCCCTGCGAAGTGTCGGTCGAACGAATCATGGGATGCGGCATGGGCGGCTGCTACAGCTGTGTGGTCCCGATGCGCAACGAACACGGCGGGTTCCACAACATCCGCTCGTGCATGGCCGGGCCGGTATTGCCGGCCGATCAGATAATGTGGGATTAGTGGACCTTTCTGTTCGCATTGGCTCGCTGACGCTGAGCAACCCGCTGATGGCGGCAAGCGGCTGTTTCGGCTACGGCGTCGAGTACGCCGATCTCGTGGACCTGTCCTCGCTCGGCGCGATCGTTACGAAAGGACTCTTCCTCGAGGCGCGCGAGGGTCATCCGGCCCCGCGGATCGTTGAGACGCCAGCCGGCATGCTCAACGCCATCGGCTTGCAAGGCATCGGCGTCCGGCGGTTCGTCGAGGAAAAGCTGCCAGAGCTTCGCACCCGTCGAGCCACCGTCATTGTCAATGTCTGCGGAACGACGATCGATGAATACGTTGAGGTGTCCCGAATTCTATCGGATGCCGAAGGCGTGGCCGGGATCGAGCTGAACATCTCGTGTCCGAACATCAAAGAAGGCGGCATTCAATTCGGCTGCAGTCTGGACGGCACCTTCGCCGTCGTCAGCGCTGTCCGCAAAGTCACCCGCCTTCCGATCATGCCGAAGCTGACGCCAAACGTCACCGATGTGGCGTCCTTCGCCCGAGCCTCTGAGGAGGCCGGGGCCGATGCCGTGTCACTCGTCAACACGTTCCTGGCGATGGTGATCGACGTGGAAACGCGCCGGCCAAAAATCTCGAATGGCCTTGGCGGGTTGAGTGGACCGGCGATCAGGCCGATCGCCGTGCGAATGGTTCACGAGTGCCATGAGACCGTGAAGATCCCGGTCGTCGGCATGGGCGGTATCATGAACGCGCGAGACGCTCTGGAGTTCATGATTGCCGGCGCCTCAGCGGTTCAGATCGGCACCGCCAACTTTGTGGACCCACTGATCTGGCCAAAACTGACCGACGGGATCCGCGAGTACATGCATCGCCACGGGGTGGCGCGCGTCAGTGAGCTGGTGGGTTCGGTCCAGACTGGGCCGGTGGAGAGCCCGGCCGGAGCCTAGCTGGCAAGAATATGGATCAACTGCTCGTCGCACTTGACGTCGACACCACGGCCAAGGCCCGGGCGCTGGCGGATGAACTTCGCGGGGCGGTGGGCGGGTTCAAGATCGGCAAGCAGCTGTTCACCAGCGCGGGACCAGCCATTGTCGAGGAGCTGGCCGCGCGTGGCGACCGCGTGTTCCTCGACTTGAAGTTTCACGATATTCCGAACACGGTGGCCGCTGCGGTCAGGTCGGCCACTCGCATCGGGGCGTGGATGTTGACGGTTCACGCGTCGGGCGGACGCTCGATGATGCGCGCGGCCCGTGACGCAGCCGCGGAAGAAGCGGCGCGACAGTCGAGGGCCTCGGCCAAGATTGTCGGTGTCACGGTCTTGACCAGTCTCAATGATGCCTCGCTCGCAGAAGTCGGAGTGGCAGCGACCGCGGCGGATCAGGTCCGCCGACTGGCGGCGCTCGCGCAGGAAGCCGGGCTGGATGGTGTGGTGGCCTCGCCCAGAGAGATCGCGCTGATTCGGGCCATCTGCGGCGGGTCGTTTCTCATCGTCACGCCCGGGATCCGCGGCCCATCCGACGAAAAGGGCGATCAGCAGCGCACCGCAACGCCTGCCGAGGCCCTTAGCGCAGGAGCCAGCTATCTGGTCGTCGGACGACCGATAACGGCCGCAGTCAGACCACGTGAGGCCGCCGAGCGAATCGCCGCCGACGGTCTGGGCACACGGATCGGATGATCGCCCTGACGCTCTACTCCCGCCCGGGTTGCCACCTGTGTGACGAGATGAAGGCCGTTGTACGGAGCGTCTCGCACTCGATCGCGCTCACACTGCACGAAGTCGACATCTCGACCGATCCCCAGCTCGAAGCCGAATACGGTCTTGAAATTCCCGTGCTGGTCGTGGGAGGCAAGAGAGCCGCGAAGTACCGGATCACCGAAGAGGCCCTGCGACGGTTGCTGGACGGGAAAGCGGGCGGAGCGGGCTAACGGCCCGAAGGGTAGCCGCTCAAGCCACGAGAACGACCGCGTAGTAGTCGCAGATCCCGCTCTTCAGGACCTCCTCGCGTTCGATTCGCATCGTTGCGCTGTACAGCTTGCGGTAGGCGGCGGCCGGACGAATGTACTCGCCGTTCTCCACGTTGTGGATCAAGTGGCCGATCAGATTCAGTTTCGAGACGGCGGGGATGTCCTCGATCACGAGGGCTCGCCCTCCCGGCCCCAGCAACCGCTTGCACTCCAGGAGCACCTCGCGCGCGTCCTCGTCCCGCAGATGGTGAAGGAGGCCGAAGATCAGTACTTGGTCAAAGCTCCCGTCAGGCAGGTCGATCTTTCGCGCGTCGCCGACAATGAACCGACCGCGCCGTGTCTTCTGCGCGTACTCAATGTAACGGCGGTTCAGGTCGATGCCCACGTAATCGTCACCGTCGAACAGGTCGGCGAAGGCGCCCGGTCCACACGCGATCTCAAGGGTGCGCGGTCTCTGGCCAAGGTGTAGTTCGCGACGGCAGAGCGCGCGGATCGCCCGAAAGTCGTTCTCGAGCAGGCTCCGAAAGAAGATGAACAGCCTCGGGTGATCGGAGACGCGTTCGACCACCTTCGCGAGAAGTCCCATTCGGCTCAGCTCCGGATCCGACGTTCAGAGCCTGGATGGGAGCCATCCGGGCAGCCTTCGCGACGGGATACATGGAGTCCCAGGGGTCTCCCGTGAAGCCAGCGGCCGAAGTGATCGACGCCGTCGAGGTCAGCGCGCCACCGCCCCGACAGCGTGGAGAACGCGGGCAGGTAATCCCTTCCTCTATTTCGCCGACACGATGAAGTGCCCTCTGCGATTCTGCTGCCAGCAGGCCTCAGTCTCTTCGGCGCAGAACGGCTGCTCCTTGCCCTTGCTGATGACGGTGAGGCGGTTGGCGGAAACTCCCAGGCTGACGATGTACTGCTTGACGGCCTCGGCGCGGCGCGATGCGAGCGCCAGGTTGTACTCGGCGCTTCCTCGTGAATCGGCGTGGCCCTCCACAATTACCTGCGTGCTCGTCCACTTCTTCATCCAGTCGGCGTCGGCCTGCAGCGGAGCCTTCGCGTCTTCTCGCACCGTAGCCTCATCCAGGTCGAAGAACACGTCGGTCAGTGGCTTCTCCTGATTGAGCTGGTCGAGCGTCTTCCGGGCAAAGATCTGTTCTTCAGTGAGTGGCGCGGGCGCAGCCGGTGGTGGCGGTGCCGGTGCCGGCGGCGCAGGGGGTGGTGGCGGCGGTGGAGCCGTAGCCGCCGGCGGTGGTGGTGGCGGCGGCGGCGGCGCCACGGCGACCTGCGGCGGCGCTTTGTGACAGGCAGCCGCGGACACGGCGAGCGCTGCGCCCAGCGCGACGAGAGAAACATACTCGCGAATACGCATCATGAATCACTCTCCTCAGAGTTGGCGGCTGCATATAAGTACCATTCGGTACGACGTCAATCAACCCATCTGATTGAACTGTTGCGGTTTTGCGTCTGGACGTCGAGCCGAGTCCGCCTCGCGGGAGCCCGAGAATCGGCACGGGTCTGACGGTAGAATCTGCCGCGTGGATCATCTCTTGCGCGCCACGGCCGACGCTGAGGCGCGCCATTTCTGGTTTCGAGGCTTCCGCTTCTTCGTCTCGCCCCTTCTTCGAGAGGTCACCAAGGGTCGGTCCCACCTGCGGCTTCTCGACTGTGGCTGCGGCACGGGTGCCAATGCCGAATGGTTGAATCACTTCGGCCGGGCCTACGGGTTCGACCTGTCCGCGGTGGGTCTTCAAATTGGCCATCGATTGGGCCGCCGGCGACTGGCGCGCGCCACGGTCGCGGCGGTTCCGTTCCCGAGCAACGCCTTCGATGTCGTGACCTCTTTTGACGTGATCTATTCGCTCGAAGCCCGGGATGAACGGGCTGCGGTCGCCGAGATGTATCGCGTTGTCAAGCCCGGGGGCTACGCGATTATCAACGTCGCCGCCATGGAGTCTCTCCGCGGGGACCACTCGGTACTGAGCCGGGAAATCCGCCGTTACAGCCGCGAAAGCCTCCGGAGGCTCCTCGTTGACGCCGGCTTCTCAATCGTCCGCCTCACCTACACGAACGCCGTACTGTTCCCGCCGATGTTCGCCGCCCGGACGCTGCAGCGCTGGCGGGGTCTCTCGGTCGAGGACGAGGCCGCGACCGGAGAGATTACGGTTCCGGCCGCTCCGATCAACGTTCTGCTCACCGCGGCGCTCCGCCTCGAAAGCCTCTGGCTGCGCATGTTTAACAGCCCCTTCGGGAGCTCACTGCTCTGTCTTGCCAGAAAGCCCCTGTAGGGCCTGTAACGTCTCGTGGCCCGACCTTCAGCTCGGGCGTCGAGGGCCCAACCGACACTGGAGCACCTTCAACCCAAGGTGGCGTCGATCCTCGGTGCGAGAGCTCAGCTCCGCCGGGATGTACACCTGGTCGGTCTCGATCGTGATGACCTGATCGGGATGTTCGCGGTCGCCGACAACGTCTGGTGGAAGATCGACGCGGAGCGAAAATGTCTTGCCCACGTCCTGCTGCGCCACAATCCGGTCGCCGATGCGAATGGTGATACGCGACGGCTTGGAGAAATTCTCGGTCACCCCGTCAAGACTCAACACGAGCGCTTGCCCGGTGCCACGCAGGCGCAGGCTGCCGCGCTCGCTCATCCAGCGCCAGACAGTCGCCCCGTCGTATTCCATCTCGTACCAGCCCTCTCCGTACCCGAACACGACGCGATCCGCCGACTGCGCGTCGAACTGCTCGATCGCCACCTCGCCCCGCGTGGCGACCGTCAAGGCGCCGTAGTCTCCTGGCCCCGACAGCGCCTCGGCCGGGACAGTCATCATCTCGAGAAAAAACCCGGGCTGAACGTCAGGCTGGCCGATGCTTCGACCGTCAATCGCGATATTCAACGACGCCGCGGTCCCGTCACCCGCGAAATTGCGTCCGCCGATCATCAGCGTCAGCGGCTCCGACCGGCGACGAATCCATCCTTCGCTGGGCGCGCGCCCCCGGCCATACTTGCCGGTGTCGGCGATGCCGGCGGTTTCCGGCGTCAGCGCCCACCCCTCACCAAGGTACCACCCTGGTGAATCAAGACTGTACCAGTCGATCCCGTTGGGCCGTATTCCGCCAAGGAGCAGAGGAAACCGAACCGGCCATCGATACGCACGCGGCTCCGGATGATCGACAAGCGCGAGATCGCTCCGTAGAGGATCGGCGACAAACCAGACGGGCGCGCGGCCGCCGTCGTTCCAGTACTTCACGAATTCGAGCCATTCACGCTTCGGTGTCGCCGGCAGCCGCTGCGAGAACGAGGGCAGTTCCTCAGCCATCCACGCCATCGGCCGCCTCATGTCGAGCTCTTGACGGCGATGCGTGGCAAATACGGGCGGCGCGCCGAGGGTGGGGCTCGAAGCGCGCATGTCCCTGAGCATTCGAAAGGCGGGCGCCTCCTCGCTCGCGTACGCTTGAAGGCTGGGCACTGCCACCGACATGTTGGCCGCAATCAGCAACACAACTACGGCGAGAGCGGCACGTCGCGGAAGGACGGCGATCCCCTGAAGGGCCAGATACGTCAGTGGCGCGACAAGAGGCAGCGCGTACTTCGTAGTGGCGGTGTCCTGAAACAGCAGATCGAAAACCAGGTACGGCGCGAACGCCACCGTCAGGATCCCCAGCGCCGGCCGCCCTCCCCAAAGCAGCCGCACAACGCCGATCGCGACCAGTAACAGCGCCACAACAGCCAGGATGGGCGTGGCCCAGGGCGCGACGAATGAGCCGTTGAACGTCTGCAGCAGAAGTTGCGGCGTGTGGGTGGTCCACAACATGGCGCCACCGACGAAGTCTTTCGACCCCTGGTCCGACACCGTGTGCCAGTAGGCCATCGGCCCGCCAGTGACCCAGACCATGGGGACGAACCACACAATCACTCCCGCTACCAGTGCGCCAAGGGCGACCAGCGCGTCTTCGAGCCGATAGGCGCGTGGCCTTCGAACCGCCATGAGAGCGATGAGCGGCACGGTCAGCCACACGACCTGCGAACGAAAGCCGCCACCCAGTCCCGCCATGAACGCCGCCAGCGCCAGCGCACCGCCGCTCCTGACCGACAGGGTGAAGGCCTGAATGGCCACGGCTACCGCCAGACCAGGCATGTCGCTGAGCGGACGCGCAGCGGTGAACCAGTACAGGGGGGCAGTGGCCGTGAGCACGGTTGCGAAAATCGACCACTGCTCTCGCTGCGGGTCGCGATCAAGCCTCCTGAAGAGCGCCGACAGCGCCAGGATCGACAGCGCGCCCGACACGATGCTCAGCAGGCTGAGGGTGTGCACCTCGGAAGCGCCGATTGCGTGGACACCCTTGGCGACCAAAATGTACAGGGGATATCCGGGCGGGTGCGGCTGGTGCTGGGCGACGTCGAAATGCCGCACGCCAAGGGCGAAATTGATGGAGTCGTGATCTTCGAGCGACGCGGGGAGAAACGGCAGGTGCAGCAGCAGAAAAGCCGCAGCGACGACGCCGGCGGTGTTCGAAGAGCGCCCCACCCGCCTAGGAACTTTCGCGCTTTCGCGCGGCAGTTTGCGCTGCGCCCTCGAGTTCCACACGCTGCGGCGGGGCCGGAGCGGTCAGGCGCTCGAGTGGTCGCGATTCCTCGGCGAGGCGGAGCAGGATGCCCTCGTTCAGACTGCCCCTGCGGTATCCCTGCAGATCGATCGTGACGTAGCGATATCCGGCGGCCTTCAATTCGCGCGTGATCGTGTCGGCCATCTCCGGCGCGAGCGCCCGCGCCAGCTCATCGCGCGCGATTTCGATCCGCGCGAGCTCATCGTGGTGACGGACCCGGCAGACCCGGAATCCCAGCGCCCGCAACGCCTGCTCACCACGCTCGATCATGCGCAGCTTATCGCCGGTCACCTCGCTGTGATACGGAATCCGCGACGACAGACACGCCGATGCCGGTTCGTCCCAGGTTGGCAAGCCTGCGCGCCGTGACAGCTCACGGATCTCATCCTTGCTGAGGTCCACTTCATCGAGCGGACTTCGGACGCCGAACTCACGCGCGGCCTGCCGACCCGGTCGAAAGTCGCCGCGATCGTCTGCGTTGTTGCCGTCGACCACGATCGCCTGACGCGGGACTGCCAGACGGGTCAAGTGCGAGTAGAGCTCGTGCTTGCAGTAATAGCAGCGATTGGTGGGGTTCGCGCGATACTCCGGCTGATCGAGCTCGCCGGTCTGGATGATCTGGTGGCGCAGGCCAAAACGTTCAGCGATTTGCATCGCCATCTGGCGGTGGTGCTCCGGATAGCTTGGGCTATCAGCGGTGACGGCGAGCGCCCGCTCGCCCAACGTGTCGTGCGCAATGCAGGCCAGGTAGGCGCTGTCGACGCCGCCGCTATAGGCAACGATGACGGTGCCTAATGACGAGAGGGTCTCGCGAAGCGCGAGCTCCTTCTCGATCATTCGTCGACGTCCTCATCCTCGTCTTCGAGTTCGTCCAGGTCATCCTCTTCGACCTCGTCGTCGTCTTTCTCGTCCTCGTCCTCGTCCTCGTCATCATCATCGTCGTCATCGGCGAGGTCGAGCTCGATCGGAGCGAGGCCGGTCACCTCGAGATTCGACCCACAATCGGGGCAGGTCAGCTGATCGCCTTTATCGACATCGAATTCGTCGACTTCGATCTCGGCGTCACATTCGGGGCAGGTGGCCATAGTCTCGACAATCTCCCGGGCATTTGCGCTCGTCTGGTTTGGCAATTGAGTGGTTCACGTGCCAGAATCCGAGGCAGGCGCAAGTTCGATAAGACGTTGAATTATAGCGAGAAGGTGCGCAAATCTGCAACGCAGCGTGAGTACTTGTTCCGCGCGATCCGATAGATCCTCAGATGGCCAGCACCCTGGTGTCCGTGAAGACCGTCGTTGTTGCCGATGACACCGCGTTCGTGCGCGAACGCTTTCGCACGGCTCTGGAGACCGCCGGCCACAAGGCACTGGCGGTCAAGAGCGTGGCCGAGCTGCTGGCTCGCGTGCGCGCGGATCTCGACAAAATCGATCTCATCGTGCTCGATCTGCGCCTTCCGCATGCGCCAGGCGTCGACCTGGTACGCGCCATTCGCAAGCTCGACGACGGACGGCTGCCGATTCTCGTGTTCAGCGGCACCATCGCGAGCGCCGCTGAAGTCCGCGAGCTGGCGGCGCTCGGCGTCGCCGGGTATGTCAACGAGTACAGCGCCGTGCAGCACATCTTGCCGTCGCTCGCGCCACATCTGTTCCCCGACAACTTCAACCGCCGCGGCAGCCCGCGTGTCGTGCTTGGCATTCCGATTCAGTATCGGTTCGGTAACACCATCGCCGCCGCGCTGACGCTGAATCTCAGCCACGGCGGGATCGCCATCCGCACGACCAGCCCGCTCGATGCCGGGTCGAAAATCAAAGTCCGCTTCCGGATGCCAGGCTCGAAGCGCGATATCGACGCGGAGGGCCGCATCGCGTGGAGCGATCGCCGCGTCGGCATGGGGGTTCAGTTCGAAACGGTCGATCCCGCCAATCAGACGATCATCGACAACTTCGTCGACGCGCACTTCTTTTCGAACCGCAAAGCGTAGCCACGAAAACACGAAAGCACGAAACAGCCGCGCCAGAGCGTAGCCACGAAGACGCGAAAGCACGAAACGGCTTCGCCAGCGTCGCTACGACAACACGACGTCACGAAACGGCTCGCCAGCGAGCCACGAAAGCACGAAACAGGCGCCTTTTGCGCGTTTCGGACTGCTGTGACGTGCGCCGGCTGCAGAGTCGCGCGCTTCGTGTTTTCGTGGCGGTCTTTGCTACAGTCACCTGCTGGGGGTATCCGATGGAGCTGTCGGTGGCCGGCGTTCTGTGGCGTCTGGCCGGCGTTCTTGCCCTGGTCTTCGCCAATGGGTTCTTCGTCGCGGCCGAATTCTCGATTGTGACGGTGCGCAAGACGCGCATCGATCAGTTGATTGCGGAGGGCCATCGCGGGGCGCGCGCCGTCCGGCGGGCCGTGACCGACCCCGAGAGCTACATCGCCGCAACCCAACTGGGGATCACCATGGCGAGCATCGGGCTCGGGTGGATCGGGGAGCCCGCGCTCGCGTCAATGGTCCAGCCGCTGTTGACGTTTCTGCCGATGACCATCCGCGAGCCGACAGCTCACACTGCCGCGGTCGCTATTGCCTTCGCGCTGATCACGGCACTCCACATCGTGTTGGGCGAACTGGCGCCAAAGACAATCGCGCTCGAGCGTGCCGAAATGACCGCGCTCATCGTCGTGAAACCAACCGAGCTGTTCATGAAGGCCTTGTGGCCGTTCATACGCCTGTTAAACGGGATGGGACGGACCGTCGTGAATCTGCTGGGCATGCGATCCTCCGGCCATGCGCTCGTGCATTCGCAGGAGGAACTCAAGATGCTCGTCACGGCGAGCCAGGAGGCCGGAGTGCTCGAGGAGCAGGAGGAACAGATGCTCCATCGGGTGTTTGGGTTCGCCGACCTCACGGCGAGCCAGGTGATGGTGCCACGCACGGAGCTCGTCGCTGTTGACGCCGACGCACCGCGCGAGAAGGTTCTCGAGCTCATCGGCACGTCGGGCTACGCGCGGCTGCCGGTCTATCGCGAGGACCTCGACAACGTCATCGGCATTCTCTACGTTACGGATCTCGTCAGGGCGCTCGCCACGGGTCAGACTGATTTTCACCCCGCGTCCCTGGCTCGGGAAGCCCTGACCGTGCCGGAAACGCTCGGCGCCGACGCTCTTTTGGCAGCGATTCGCCGGCGTGGTGTTCGTGAGGCGCTGGTCATCGACGAGTACGGGGGGACCGCTGGTTTTGTCACCTTCGATTCGCTGATGGAACGCATCGTCGGCGACCTCGGGGGATCGGCAGGCGGCGGTGGGAAGATCTCGCTGCAGGCGGACGGATCGGCAGACATCGACGGGCTCGCACTTGTGCCGGACGTGAACGAACAATTCGGTCTCGCGATCGACGAAGACACCTACACGACGATCGGCGGCTACGTGCTCGGCCGGGTCGGCCGGCGCGCGCGGGTCGGGGACACGCTGGACGTTGATGGCCGCAAGCTCCGGGTGACAGCGGTGGACGGACTGCGGGTCGCAAAGGTCTGGCTATCGAAGCCGCAGCGAGGTCAAAGCCAGCCGCAGAAGAGCGTCACGGAGTAGGCGCAGGGATACGTCGCTGCCCGCGGCCCGAGGTCAATCCGCCCGCAGGAGCCTCAGGGCATTCGCGATGACGATGATCGACGCGCCGGTGTCGGCGAGCACGGCCATCCAGAGCGTTGCCACGCCGGCGATAGCCGCAACCACGAACGCGGCTTTCATGACGACCGAAATTGCCAGGTTCGTCCGGACATTCCACAGCGTTGCCCGACTGAGGCGCAGCGCATAAGGGATCCTCAACAGATCGTCAGCCATCAGCGCGATGTCGGCGGTTTCGAGGGCGACGTCGCTTCCTGCAGCCCCCATCACGATGCCCAAGTCAGCAGACGCAAGCGCCGGCGCATCGTTGACACCGTCACCAACCATCGCCACCGAGCCGAATCTTCGCTGCAGATCTTTGATGGCGTTCACTTTGTCGTCGGGCATGAGCTCCGATCGGAAGTCGTCGATTCCCAGCTCCCCGGCGATCGCTTTTGCCGTCGCGTCACTGTCTCCGGTGAGCATCACAACGGACTCGACGCCCTGCTGATGCAGGAGATCGATGGCGTCGCGAGCGGAGCCTCGCAGCCGGTCAGCCACGGCAATGATCCCCACTGCCCTCCCGGCACGGGCGACAAGCACCGGCGTGCACCCTTGCGCGCTGATGGCATCGAGCTGGCGATGCACCGCGTCCGAACATAACTGACGTTCTTCGAACAGTCGGTGATTGCCGAGAATCACCTGCACATCGCCCACCGATCCTTCGGCGCCGAGCCCCGCCAGCGCCAGCACGCCGGCAGCCGCAGGTACCTGAATCCCGACGCGCGCGGCATGCTCCACAATCGCCTGCGCGATCGGGTGTTCCGATCGCTGCTCCACCGAAGCCGCCAAGGCAATCACGTCGTCTATGGTGTTGATGTTGGTGTTGGTGTTGCCCCTCGCGCCCGGCTCATGCAGCGCAACCACACTCACGACTTCCGGCGTGCCATTGGTCAGCGTTCCCGTTTTGTCGAATGCGATGCAGCGGACCTGGCTGGCCCGCTCGAGGTGGGCACCACCCTTGATGAGTACGCCTTTGCGCGCCGCGCCGGCCAGCGCGGCGACAACGGACACCGGCGTCGAGATGACCAGCGCGCACGGGCACGATACGACCAGCAGCACGAGCGATCGATAGAGCCACGTCTGCCAGTCGCCGCCGGCGGCCAGGGGCACGCCAATCGCCAACAGTGCCGCAAGGACGATGACTGCCGGCGTGTAAATCCGGCCAAAGCGCTCGATCAAGGTCTGCACAGGCGCCCGCTGAGCCTGCGCGCGCTCGACAAGGTGAATGATGCGCGCGAGCGTCGTATCACGCTGCAGACGCGTGACGCGAACGTCGAGCGCTCCTCGGCCGTTGATGGTGCCGGCAAACACCTCGTCGCCGGGGCCCTTGTCGACCGGAATCGATTCGCCCGTGACCGTTGCCTGGTTGACGGCGCTGACGCCCGCCACGACCTCACCATCGAGCGGCAGCTTCTCGCCCGGCTTGACGACAATGATGGCGCCAGGCTTGACCAGGTCAACGGCAAGTGTCCGCTCGCCAGCCTGGTCGCGGACGAGCACCTCGGCCGGCGTGAGTGCCATGAGCGCCCGGACTGCCGTTCGGGCGCGCTCCATCGTGCGCGCTTCGAGCGTCTGCGCAAAGGCGAACAGGAACACGACCGCGGCGGCTTCGGACCATTGGCCGAGCGCGACCGCGCCCACAACGGCGACGAGCATCAGAACGTTGATGTCGAGCGACCGCATACGGAGCGATCGCCACGCCTTGGGAAGAGTAAGCGGGAGTCCGGCCATCAACCCAGCAGCAAAGAGGGTCGTTGTGAGGAAGGATGAGCCACC
>Ga0111538_10000377_pt1 | contig 58021 bp, 94 predicted proteins | sample SoiMethybrSBSTD1_FD_79669 | JGI IMG/M metagenome (GOLD analysis project Ga0111538, IMG submission 79669) | Bulk soil microbial communities from a Populus tree surrounding site in Tennessee, USA - Soil MetaG P. TD hybrid SBSTD1 (version 2)... | ecosystem: Environmental > Terrestrial > Soil >... | reverse complement strand
TCCTCACGCAGTTGGCGGATGGCACACCGCTGAACGATGTGTGGGCGCAGTTCATGGAACTGCTCAACGCGGTCAACTCGTCGCGTCAGGCCATCGTGAACTTCCTCACTTACGACGTCACGAACCCCACAGACGTCGTGGCTCAGGTGGGCGATGGTGTCGACTTCGAGGACGCTACGGAGTTCGGTCAGCCGGTTGGTTCCCGCGTGCAGCCGAACTACTTCCAGCTCGGCTACTCGTTCAAGTGGTACGACTTGGCCGGGCGGTACACGTGGCAGTACCTTTCCGAAGCCGACCAGGCGATGGTGGACTCCGTGGCCAACGCGGCGGTCGAAGCGTACTGGCGCAAGTTGATGTTCGAGCTGCTCAAGTCACTGTTCTCGAACGTCAACACGACCGCCACCATCAAGGGGAACAACTACAACGTGTATCGGTTCTACAACGCCGATGGCACGGTTCCCCCGGCGTACAAGACGAACACGTTCACGGGTTCCCATACGCACTACGTACGTTCCGGTGCGGCAACGATCGACTCCGGTGACCTGGACGAAATCGCGAACGACTTCGACGCGCACGGGTACACGCAACTGCTCGGATACACTCGAGCCGTTTTGGTGAACAAGGTCGAAGGCGATGTTATCCGGACGTTCAAGGCGGTGCAGAACGGCGGTACCGCAAAGTGGGACTTCCTGCCGGCATCGAACCAGCCGGGGACGTTCGTCAACCAGACCCAGGTGGTCATGGGTCAGGGTGTTCCGGCCAACGCGCTTCGTGGCCTCACTGTGATCGGGTCTTACGGTACTCTGCTCATCGTGCAGGACGACTGGTTCCCGGCTGGGTACGTTGTCGGCGTGGCGACCGGAGGCGAGAACAACCTCACCAACCCGATGGGTTTCCGGCAGCACGCCAACGCGAACCTGCGGGGGCTGAAGCTGGTCAAGGGCAAGACGCCGGACTACCCGCTCATCGATTCGTTCTGGATGACCGGGTTCGGCTTCGGTACCCGGCAGCGAGGCGGCGCGTACGTGATGCAGATCGCTACCGCCGGTTCGTATGCGCCACCGGCAGCGTACAGCTGATGTAATCATTCCTGGTGGCTGTCATCACGGGTTCTGGTCATCGGCCAACTGCTCGTTGATGCAATCGCTCGGGATATGTCGCGATGGGTTGCCGGACAGATGTTGTTCCGGCACCTGTCGCTCAATCGTGATTGTGGGAGGTTGTGCGTTGTCACGACAAGTGGATCTGACCAAGCCGGACGAATGGACCGACGAGGACGTCGAGTACCTGCGGCAGCGTCCGGAATCCGTGCCGGTTCAGTACCGCGATCGACTGGTGTCCCCGGTCATCGCTCCGGCGCCGGAGGCGGAGAGCCCCGAGATGGCTCGACTGCGGGCATTTCTCGAGCGGTACTACCCGGACGACATGTCAGTCGAGGGAGACACGCCGGTCGGTGTGGCAATCCGACTGCTGTCCGATGGCATCGATGAAGAACCAGCCGACACTTACGACTCGTGGTCGGCAGCCGACATCAAGGCCGAAGTCGACAAGCGCCGTGAAGCCGGCCGTACGATCGAACCGGCCAGCAACCGCAAGACCGACTACATCGCCGCGCTTCGCAAGGACGACGAGTCGGCGTAACATCCCGAACGCGGCCGGTGTGGATGAGGGCCTGTCTCAACCGCCCACACCGGCCGCCTGAGGGCGCCGTACAGCCGTTGATGACCCCGATGGGGTCCACCACTACCCCCGGGGGTTGAAATGGCGTCTGCAGACGAACTGGCGGCCTTGCGTAGGGCTGCGGATGTGGCAACCGACGATGACGTGTACACCGACGCGTTGCTCGATTCCATGTTCGAGATGTACGGGTCAGTTGCCGGGGCAGCAGCAGCCATCTGGCGGGAGAAGGCAGCCGCGTATGTCGAGATGGTGGACACCACGGAATCTGGATCCTCGCGAAAGCTGTCTGATCTCCACAAGAACGCCATGGCCGTTGCGGCTGGCTTCACCAGCGTTGATCCGGTCGTTGTTCCATCGCGCGCGGCGTACACGATCCCAGTGGAGCGGCAATGAGCGTTGAAGCTACGCGGGCAGTGCTCCGCAAAGGTACGACGGCGTACATCGCGATGGACCCAACCACGATCTCACTGATTCCCACGGTCAAGTACAAGACCGATGCCGGCAGCGAAGTCACGGAGGACGGCACACCACGTGATCCCCAGACGTTCAAGCTGATCTCGATCGAGTTCACACCCCAAGGCACCAATCCGCGTTTGATGGTGGATGGTGTGGAACGGATCATCGGGTTCTATCTGCTGGGCGATTGGGACTGCATCATGGAGCCGGGAGATCATTGGATCGGCGATGACGGACGACGGTATGAAGTCATCGCGTTGATGGACGGGCATGGGTACGAAACCAAAGGCGCGGTCGAAGCTCATGGCTAGCAAGCGCGGTACGGTTTTCGACTTCGATACCTTGACACCGAACATGAAGCGGTTGCTGCCGTACATCGACGCTGGTGTGTCGCTCGCCTTCGACGTCATGGAGCCGCGCGCTGAGTCGCACATGCGCCAGAACGCACCATGGACGGACAGAACCGGCAATGCCCGTAACGGGCTGATGGCCAAGCACGAGTTCACGCCGATGGTCAAGCACGAACTGGTTCTGTACCACACGATGCCGTATGGGTTCTGGCTGGAAGTTCGATGGTCTGGTAGGTACGCCATCATCGGACCGACGATGCTCGAGATTGGTCCAGAACTCACGAGGAACATCACGGTTGCCGTGAACGCAGCGATAAGGCGGTTGCCCGGATGAGGAAGACAATAGCTCGAGCAGTGTACAACGATGCGGAGCTAAATTCGCTTGGCATCACCCGCGACAGCATCAACTCCGGGGACGTCGACACGCCATCGCAACGGCCGTACATCGTCTTCCGATGGGGCGAGACGAACCCCGGGGTTGATGTGGTCCGGCAACGGTCTTTGGTGGTGTGGGTGCACGATCGTCCGAACGACTACGATCGGATTGACCAGATCATCAAGCGCATTCGGGATGTCCTGACCTCGATCGCCGCACAACGCACAGACACGGGTTGGATATCCTCCATCGATTGGACATTGGACTCCGGGGACCTGTCCGATGACATCAGTCGAACCATCATCCGGACATCCACCTTCAACATCGTCGGGTCTGGACAGTGAGGGAGTCATGACCAAATACGTCAAGTACATCGGGACGTCGCACGTCCGCCAGATCACGGAGAAGGAGTGGGCATCCCTCGACCCTCCGGTGGAAAACAAGACCCTTCGATGGCACGTCGCCAACGGATGGATGATTCCGAGCGACATGATCTCGGAGCACGCCTGGCCGTACATCGAAGCCGATTCCGAACTCGTCATCATCGACAGGGACTATCGGGGGATGGCTGACGAGAATCGGGCGGTGGAGGCTGACCCCGTTGCGTTCCCGCCACTGATCACCGCACAAACCGCCGAGACCACACCGGAACTTCAGCCACCCCAGGACGAGGAACTGTCCGATGAGGACAGTGTCAACGAGGATGGTGTCGCTGACCAACACAGCGGTTCTCGGTCGATCGACGAGGAGTAATACCCGGTGGAGTTGCGCTGCGATGCCAAGAAACACGCCGAACTGTTGAAGCCTTCGGACGACGAGGGAGTCATCGAAGTTCGTTGTTCGTCTCGATGGTGCGGCGCTGGTCCGGGAATCATCGTCTTGCATCAATTCTCCACTCGTGATGGGAAGTTGATGCAAACGCAGAAATTCCAACAGCCCCCGATGAACGAAGGGAGCGTGGGGCATGCCCCTTAACACCATTCCGTTGCCGTATGGCCTTCGGGATGTCAAGATCACTCCGTACACCGACGCGACGCGTACGGTTCTGGCGGGTTCGTCAATCGACCTTCCGAACGCACAAACGTTCACGTTCACGGAGACGGAGGATTACGAGGACCTCCGAGGTGACGACCAGTTGCAGACGTCACACGGTAAGGGACCGGTCGCCAACTGGGATCTCGAAAACGGCGGTTTGTCTCTCGAGGCATACGCCGCTGTCGCAGGTGGAACCGTCACCACGACAGGCGTGACTCCCAACCAGATCAAGACGTATCGCAAGGGTGCGCTGGACATCCGCCCGTTCTTCAAGGTTGAAGGACAGGCGATCAGCGACTCGGGTGGTGACGTTCACGGCGTCCTGTACGCCTGCCGGGCAACCGGTGACATCAAGGCCGAGATGAAAGACGGAACGTTCATGATTCCGGCCATCTCCGGCAAGGGGTTCGGGTCGAAGATCGCTGCGGGTGGTCCTCCACTCAACACGCTCTACGACTGGGTGCAGAACGAAACGGCGGTATCGATCCCATGACCGATATGACCTCCGCTGTTCAGAAGCCCGGATACCTCGGGGTCGCACCAACGTACACCGCGTGTACTGCTGCGGATTTCTTCACAGCCATTCCCAACGCACGATACATGCTGCACTACAAGAACGGTGGTACCGCACAGGCGACGGGTGGCTCTCCGAACAAGGTGACCAACCCCACGGCGGTTGCTCCGCCTGGATCGTCTCCGGCTGCCGGATGGCAAGACGTCATCACCCAAGCATCACCCGGCATGGGTGCAACAACGGAGTTGGTGGTGTTTCTCGACAACAGTACCGCACTCCGAGATGCCAACGGCCGGATCAACATGGTTCATCCGGGCACGCTCACCACCATGACCGTTGCAATCTTCGGTCCATTCTGATCCATCGACCAACGGGTTTTAGGAGCACTGGGATGCCACCCACCAAACTTCACAACACCTGGGGAAAGAACACCCCGGAAGGGTCAGTACGCAAGCTGACCACACCGACCGGCAGCGAATGTGAAGCTGAGCGCAAGGGATTGCGCGGACTGGTCGAAGCGGGAGTGCTCGGTGAATCCGACACCCTGACATCACTCGTGGACTCCAAGCACATTCGTCGTGTGCGCGGCGGCAAGGGTCCGGATGGGGATCAGATCGACGTCGAATCCCTCATGTCCGATCCCGATTCGCTCGGTAAGATCTTGATGGTCGTTGACCGAGCGATCCCCGTGATTGTCCTCAATCCCGAAGTACGTTCCCATTTCACAGACCAGCCAGACGGAACGACACTCCGCATTCCGGAGGAAGACCGGGACGAGAGTATCGTGTACACGGATCAGATTGCGCTCGAGGACAAGATGTACCTGTTCAACTGGGCGGTCGGAGGTTCGCCCGACCTCGAGCGATTTCATGTCGAATCCGGTGGTTCTGTGGCAAGTGTGGAAAATGGCCGAGGCGTATCACGTCCGACCAAGCGTGCTCCTCGACGTCGTTGACAACTCGTATCTGGCGTTCTGTATCGACCGCGCGGTGTGGATGTTCGGCACCACGGTTGAGACAGATATGGAAGATGCACAGGACGATCCCAACCTCGGTAAGACGCCGACCAAAGAACAGATGTTCCAAGCACGTCTCCGTGTGTTCCATGAATACATGGGTGTGACTGATGGCAAGCCAGACATTCCGAAGGGCCGGTTCGCTGACCCGATGGTCGACATAAAGGCGGGACAAACACGGAGGTAGTCAATGGCTGTGGGCAATGCTAGTCTCGGCACGATCCGAGGCAGCATCAAGATTGACTACGATGGTGCGGGTATCGCGCGAGCGAACAAAGATCTGGATGGACTCGGTAAGACCGGCAAGACAAGCGCCGCATCATTCAACCAGGCAGGAACCGTCATGTTGGCCGCTGGTGCGGCTATCGCGGGCGGTTTCGCTCTGGCAGTCAATTCCGCAGCCAACTTCGAAAAGGGATTGTCCAACATCCGGGCAGTGTCGGGTGCAACCGCAGCCCAGATGGAACTCGTTCGTAAGAAAGCGTTGCAACTCGGTGCGGACACCAAGTTCTCTGCTGGTGAAGCCGCAGCCGCGATCGAGGAGCTAGTCAAAGCCGGTCTGTCGGTCGAGGATGCCTTGAACGGTGCGGCTGACGCTACGGTGAACCTTGCGGCCGCTGGTGACATCGCATTGCCGGAGGCAGCAACGATTGCGGCTAACGCGATGAACCAGTTTGCCTTGTCAGCAAAGCAACTGCCGCAAGTTGCTGACTTGATTGCCGGTGCTGCTAACGCATCAGCTATCGACATCCGGCAGTTCGGTTTCTCGCTTGCGCAAGTTGGCGCCGTTGCGCACCTCGCAGGCGTCACGTTCGCGGACACGGCTGCTGCGATCGCGTTGCTCGGTAACGCCGGTATCGTCGGGTCTGACGCCGGTACGTCGTTGAAGTCGTTCCTGTCCAACCTGATTCCGACAACCAAGCAACAGATTGAGTTGTCGAAGCAATTGGGGTTGCTCACCAAGAGTGGGACCAACGCGTTCTTCGATCAGCAAGGCAAAGTCAAGTCACTGGCCGATGTCAGCCAGATATTGCAGAACGCCACCAAGAACCTCACCAAAGAACAAAAGCTGAACGCGCTTCAGGTTCTGTTCGGTTCCGACGCCATTCGTGCTGCTGCGGTGTTGGCGGATCAAGGTGCAGCCGGATTCACCAACATGGCCGATGCCATGGCCAAGGTCAAGGCCGCCGATGTTGCCAAGACCAAGATGGACAACTTCAAGGGATCGCTGGATCAACTCAAAGGATCGCTCGAGACCGCTGCGATCGTGCTGGGTACGATCCTGATTCCGCCGTTGCGCCGGATCGTGGACAGCATCACGAAGGTGGCAAACGCGTTCACCCAACTGTCACCCAAGACGCAACGCACCATCCTGACGATTCTCGGGATCGCTGCGGCTATCCTGATATTCGTCGGCGTGGTGTTCAAGATCATCCAAGTCATCAAGGTATTCCAAACCGTCTGGATCGCGCTGAACGTGTCGTTCATCGCAACGCCGATCGGTGCCATCATCACAGCGATTGTGTTGCTCATCGGTGTGATTATCCTAGTGGCCACCAAGACGCGGTTCTTCCAAACGGTATGGGACAAGATTTGGTCGTTCCTCAAAACCGTTGGCGCCTGGTTCGCCGGACCATTCGCGAACTTCTTCGTGGAGTTGTGGCGCAAGATAACTACGATCTTCAACGCCGTAGCCAATTTCTTCCAGGCCATCTGGCGTCAGATCGTGGGATTCTTCACGTTTTACTTCAACATCATCAAGTCCGTCATCGAGTTCTTCGCACCGTTGTTCCGCGCGGTGTTCGGCCTGATCGTGTCGATCGTCCGGTTGGCGTTCTCGATCATTGGCGCGATCATCGCGATAGGCGTAGCCATCTGGCGGGCAACTATCGAGCCAGTAATCCGGGCGATCGCGGCGGTCATCGAGTTCGTGATCGGTAAGATAGTCGAGAACTGGCGCCGTTCATGGAACCTGATTTCTGGCGTCATCAGCGCGGTGTGGAACTTCGTGAATGGCGTCGTGACCGCCGCTGTTACGAAGCTGAACTCGATCGTGGTTCCGATCATCACGGCGATCGTGAACTTCATACAGAACAACTGGTTCCGCGTGCGCGACGCGACCAGCACAATCTGGAATGGCATCACGTCGTTCTTCTCGGGTGTATGGAACTTCATCGTCGGGATCTTCCAATCGGCGGTCAACCGCGTTACTGCGGTCATCAATGGAATCAAGGCGTTCGTGGATCGGGTGCGGTCGTTCTTCGATGGCCTCAAGAACGCGGCATCGGGTGGTGTGGGATCACTCATATCGTTCGTCGCTGGTATTCCTGGACGGGTGATCGGCGCGATTGGCAACCTCGGTGGAGCGCTTCTCCAAAAGGGTCGCGATTTGATCCAAGGCTTCATCAACGGTATCGCGGGTATGGCGGGACGTATCAGGAGTGCGATCATCTCGATTCTCCCCGGTCCGTTGCGTCAGTTCGCGAACTTCCTTGGTCTGGCGTCACCATCCAAGTTGTTCCGTCAGTGGGGTGTGTTCACGATCCAGGGATTCATCAACGGACTCATCGCGATGCGGAACCGTTTGAGGAGCACCATGGCCACCGTAGCCGCTGCGGCATCCATCCCCACGGCGTATGTCGGGGTGTTGGGTGTTAGCCCGTCTACGGGGCTCTCAGGCGGTCCAAACACGCCTCCGAAACCACCGACACCCCCGGCAATCAGCGTCACACCACAAGTCGTGGTCGTCGCGGACTTCGGGGATGGCGTTCGTAGGGCCGTGCGTTCCACGGTCTCGGATGATCCACGGCTTATCGCCGATGCCAACGCGCGCGGTGAGCAAGACCGTCGATTCTTGGCTCCGGCGAGGGGGTAACAGTGGATCCAGCAATTTACTTCGGTCGGGCTGGTCAGGTAGCGAAACTGTACGATCCGGCTGGAGGACTGGCGAACACACGCGAGATCTCAACCAACGTGTTTCTCACTGGGTCCGGTGGCGCACGTGTGGAGCGTGCTCTCAACGGTGTTCGTCAGTTTGTGTTGTCGTACGGTGCCCTTGGTCGGGTGAACTTCGATTTCCTTGACCGATTCCGCCAAGGGCACATGGGCACGGGACCATTCGTGTTCCTCGACCCAGGACGCCGAAACCTATTGACTGTCAACCAGTCGAGCACCACATCGGCAACGAATGACACCCGTGACTTCACGGTCTCGGGGCCAGGCGGAACCATCACATCTGACAGCACGTTGACGACTCCGCTTCCGCGTACGTTGAAGTGGTCGTTCGCCACATCCACACCCGCGTCTGCATCGTTGTTGCTTGACAAGCCGTCGTCAGTGTGGCCTGGTATCCCGATCGTCAACCGACCGTACACGTTCTGGTGCATGGTCATCGGTGGTCCGATCAATCTTCAACTGTCGTTGCGATGGATGGACCTTGCCGGGGCAACGATCAGCACAACGTTGTCTTCGGTGTTCACGACATCAGCGACCAACTGGCTGATGGTTTCGTTGAAGGCTACCACCGTGCCGGCAACAGCACAATGGGTTCAGGCCGGCATCGCTCCGGACGTGGCTACGATCACATCGGGCGAATCGTTGTTCTTCTCGTCGATGATGCTCAATGAAGGCTCCAACCCGGATGACCAGTGGTCACCAGGCACCGGAGTGTACCCGGTCCAACTCATCGCGTTGCCTGAGCGTCAAGGGTTCGCGGAACCGTCCATGTTGGTCAGCCCCACGTTGGTACTTCAGGAGGTGCGGTAATGCCGATACCCCCGGTGACCTACGACGACATGAACGGCGTACCTGAAGATCTTTTCTTCACGTACGACGATCCGCTATTCAACTCACGAACCAACGCGGCGTACGACCTTCAGACCGTTACCCGCGATGGTGCACGGTTGTACATGGCCTGGGCGAAAGGCGATACCCCGGAGATCGATACCGCGTTTGCTCGAGACCTGTTCGTCCGAACGGCGGTTGCTGGTGACTGGGGAACGACGACGTTTGGTCAGGTGTGGTCGGACAACAGCGCCCAGTTCAGCACTGACGGAACGCAAGGCGTGATCGCAGCCAACGCGACCAACACGCTGTATGAGGCCGTCATCACTGGCGTGACGTCACGCGACTTCGATACCGCTATCAAGGTCAAGGTACCGGTGTTGTTCACAGGTGCCAAAGGTGCGTTCTACATCATTGCTCGGTATGTGGACGCGAACAACTACCTGCGTATCCGGATGGACTTCAACACGGATCAGATCATCGGATACGGTGTTGAGCAAAAAGTCGGAGGCGTGTTCACGTCGATTGCGTCCGGTCTGATTCTTGGTTCCCTCCACACCACAACGGACTGGTTCTGGTTGCGCGCACAAGGCGTTGCCGATCGAATTAGCCTGAAGGTGTGGACAGACGGCACGCCGGAACCGGATGTATGGCCAGCAACTACAAGCGATCTCGTGTACCAGTCAACGTCTGGCCTGAACGGGATGGGCTTCACGTTGTTCAGTGGTAACTCCAACTCGTTGCCGTACAACGCTTATGTTTACACGTTCTTTGCGGGAGTGGCAGACGAGTACGACGTCGGCGCTATCCGTACCTCGGCATCCCTGGATGACGGTTTACCTACTGAGGTGACGAACACCGGGAACATCGGCATCAACGAACTTGTCGCAGAGTTGCGCGGTCCGATCGGGACGCCATCGAGTACGCACTTTTCGACGTTCCGCACAGACCAGCCGTACAACGACATTGCTCGTGATATCGCGAGTGTGTCATTGAACAGTGGTGTCGTGACATCGGACGGCGTACGGACTGGACGTGTGTTCACGGGGTTGATGGCGGACATCCCCACACCGCCAGATGGTGCGACGTTGAAGGCCGTCAGTCGTACCCGGTTGCGATTGTCGACGCTGATCCATCCTCCGGCGGTGCACGGGTTCTACGAAGGTGGAGAGGCAACCTGGGCGATTGGGTATGCGTTGTGGAAGTCTGGCGTCAACATCGCACCTCCGTTGATTCCCGGATGCCGGTTGTACTTCCCGTTCAACGGCGCGCTGCATTCGTATCTGCCAGACGACAACCTGCTGCCGTACCAGATGGGTGTCATCGAGATGACGTCTGCTCCGGCGATCGGATCGTATGTTCGTCCAAAGTGGATAGATGGACCGTTCACAGGAACCGCCGCGCCAGATGTCGAGATCAACGCGACCAGAACAGCTCGAGTGACGGACACGCCGACCAACATCCGGTTTGGTCCTGGCGATGATTTCCTTAGCTTGGCGGGCAACAAAGGCCGGATTTCGTTCTGGGTGAAAGGTGATCCTACGGACGTCGCGGGTTCTCTGGACACCGGGCTTGACGACATCGTGAAGTTCTCCATGTCAAACGGTGGCAGTCGGTTCGTGCGCATCGGCATTGGCGCGGGTGACCGGCAACCGTTCCTGTGGTTGTCCGATGGTGTGGGATCGCAGTTCGTTCGTACGGCGACTACCCTTCCGGCTGATGGACAGTGGCATTTCATCGGCGGATCCTGGGACATCGCGGCAAACACAGTGACCGTGGTGATTGACTCTCAGGTTACAGTCGTGTCTGCCGGATCGATGTCCACGGCCAATCTTCCTGAGGCAGATGACGTTCAGTTCCCGAACATCCGATTCTATGTACCGGTTGCCCAGATGAGGTTCACGACGGGCAAGTTCGCACCGGCCGCACAGGCGGTGTGGGAGAAGGATATTCCATGGGCTGCTGGCGCCATCACACGGCGATCAATGCTCGAGCTTGACGCGGTTGCTGAACCGGCTCCTGTGCAGGCGTACGAGTTCATCACCAGGTTCTCTCGGGGTGAGCTGGCCGTCACTGGATTCGACAACTTGGATAGGTTTCTGTATCTACCCGCACCGTATTGGGTGGAGCTTGAACAACTGCAAGCTGTCGAGACGTTGTCCACGGCAACCAACCTGGGAAAGGATTTCGATCCGGTCCGTGATCTCAGCAAGATCTACAATCAGATCAGCTTGACATACACTGACACCAAGGTTCAGGAATTGTGGACCGCCGCGCTGCAATCGTCGGAACTGGTTTTGATCCCGAACGGTACATCGGTTGTGCAATACACTTTTGACAACCCGATAGTCGAGGTTCGCGGATTGACGTTCTCTGTGTTGAGCGGAACGCAACTGGAAGCCACACCGCCGAGTGCATCGAACGCCATCAACTACATAACCGCCAACACAGTGATCGATGGATCGGGCGCGTACGCGACCTCGTTTGATCTCGTGGTAACGATCGACTCGTGGACACCAGGCGGTGCTGTCGTCCGGTTCGTCAACGATCGTGGTCCGCTGTATATCGTGAACAACGTCAACCTACCGGCTATCGGGATCGCGGCTAAGAGAGTTGATCTGAAAAGTACTGCGGTGTCTGCTCAGAATACGCAGTCGATTGCCTTGCGCGAAGCCCGCATGTTGGCTACGACAGTGCCGGGAATCCAGAACCGCGATGACGCGCAATCGATCGCTAACGAACTTGTGGCCAGGTTGTCACAACCTCGTGTGGCCTTCACGTCATCCGCGTTCGGAGACACACGGCGCGCACCCGGTAAGTTGGTGAACGTGACCGATCCTGATGGGACGAACATCACAGGTCAATTCCGGTTGACCGGGATATCGACATCCCAAGATGGACCGAAGATAGACCAGTCATTGTCTGGGTTGAATGCGCTCCCCGTTTTGGTATGGGGCCAAGGGACCTGGGGCGAATCGCTTTGGGGAGGGGGATGACGTGGCAACCACCACTACAACCGTGCTGGGGTTGGTCAAGCCAACGCCGGGCACAAACGAACCTTGGAGCTTGGCAACCAACAACTCCAATCTCGACAAGGTCGACAGTGCTGTCGGAGCCAAAACCGTCAAGTTCACGACAACTACTGTGTCAAACACGACGTCTGAAACGTCTGTCGGCAGCATGACGATTCCCGCAGGATCGTCACAACAGACCACATTCATGCTCGAGTTGTGGGGAACCTTCGACCACACCACGGGAACGCCGACGCTCACGTTGCGGGGGAAGATCGGCGGTACGACGTTCGCGACGTTCATAGCCACGATGCCGGCATCCACGCTGACCAACAAGCCGTGGCGCGCACAAATCAAGATCGTGTGTATCACCACTGGTGTTTCGGGAACCTGGCGACCCGAGATGCACGGATCGGTTGAGCTCACCACAACAACCACACCGTTCTGCGGTATCCCAAGCGCAGCAACCACGAAAGACACGACGGCAAACCAAACGCTCGAAGTCACTGCGCAATGGAGCGCGGCGAGCGCCTCGAACACACTGAGATGCGACGCGGGAATCGGATACCGACTCACGAACGCATAGATTGGGAATGGATTGTGAGTGAGCGAGAAAGGAATGTCCCAAAGGGTCCGAGATTACGCTCTGCTGTGCCTCGGCACCGGGATGTTAGCCATCATGACTTGGCGGGACAGCGCCAACCCACTACTCGTCGGGGCCGCACTAATGGTCCTCGGCATTCCCACGGGAATCAGCGCGTTCAAGCTTTATCGTGGCAAGACCGAAACCCCTGGTATTCATGGGGAATCCTCATCGCCGGTTCAGCACTCATCGCAACCACCGTGATTGTCTACCTGCAGAATCTGGGGGTGATATGACCGAGCCACAACGACGACTTCCCGATAGTCAGCGCAAAGCCATTGCCATCACGATTATGCTCGGGTTGGTGGCGACGTTGCTTGCTGTTGGTGTGAACTTCTGGTACACGAATCGCGTGTCTCAGAAATCGGATCGGGATTGGTGCGGGCTACTGGTGCTGATGACCGAGAACCGACCGGCTCAACCGTCATCGGAACTGCAACGAAAGTATTGGGAAGAACTGGATAAACTTCGGGACAAAAAGGACTGTTGAGTCATGGTGTTCGTGTGGACTGACTACGTTAACGGGTTCGTGGCTGATCCTGATCCGATCAACCAGATGGGTCACAAAGTCGAAGAACTCGATGCAGCATTGGCTGGTCAGTTCCCGTGGGCGCTGAAGCTGGCCGATGAGACAATCAACAACGTTGGCGCGTTGCAGAATGACGACGAATTGCTTACTCCAGTTGTAGCCAACGCAACGTACACAGTCGACTTGTTTTTGTTGCAGAACACGAACGCGGCTGCAGGCTTCAAGATGGATTTCGCGTTGCCAGGAGGGACCACTTGGCGATCGGGTCATTTCGACTGCAACAACACGCAGATAGGCATCATGACTACTGCAGCGATTACCGGCATCACCGGTACCGGTGCTGATGCTTATGTGCGAGTAGAAAGCGTGATCGTGATCGGCGGATCTTCCGGCACGGTGCAGCTCCGTTGGTCACAGAATGCCGCCCATGCAAGCAACGCGATCGTGCGTGCCGGAGCGCGGTTGAAGCTCACCAGAGTGGCGTAATTGGAGGTGGGGACGCATGGCCAACCAGTGGTACAACCCATGGGTGCGGGCAGGCAAACCTTATCGGTTGTGTCGTCCGGCCGATGCGTTACGGCGCAACGTAGCCGCGCACGGCATCACCGTGTTTCACTACCCGAACGACGATCACCTGATGGCAACTGCCCCGCAAGACCACACCCCATACTCGATAAGCAAGTGGCCGGTCGGGGGAACCGGAATCGATGGTGTGGGGCGGGCTGATGACATCATGCCTCGTAGTTCGTCGTTCGCACACCGCAAGGAAAACGCCGACATCGCACGCCGGTTGATTCGAGATCGTGACGCCAAAGATCCGCGCGTCATGTCGATCAAATACCTCAACTGGACTGATGAGAACGGCGTGTGCCTGAATGAGAACTGGAAGTCCGGCGTTCGCGTGACGTCACCCAGTTCGGATCGTGGGCACATTCATGTCAGCTTCCGCAGCGACATGGACAACAGCACAGCGATGGACAACTACGACCCGTTGGGCCCTCAAACTGATGGAGTTGACATGGACGACGTTCAGTCAATGAAGCTCGACTGTGTGTTCTACATGACCCGAATGATGTTCTGGAAGTGGTTCCCGAGCCGGCAGGCGTTCATCGACGCGGGAGGGCCGGCAGCGGTGTGGGATGCGTTCGGCGGCATGGGTGACCACTACGGTTCAACTGCGATGTTCGCGCGAGACGACGCCGGAAACCTGTACGTGGTCGAGAATGGCGTATCGTCGCCTGTCCAAGCTGACACGCTGGATGACGTCGCGTATGTGTACGGCCAGCGTGGCGTCAAGATGATGAAGCCGCGTGACGGCAAAGAAAGCGCCGAATGGGTCAAGGTGACCAGCGGAGCCGGGCAGTTCTGGGTCCGTACGGGATGGACGGCTGACGTGTTCGGTCCATCACTCATCCTGGCAATGGGAGATCTCTCCAACCAGATCGAGGAGATCGTCGTACCCGAAACAAGCCAGGCAACGGTCGTCGCCGCTCTCGACTCCCCGGAAGGGCAGGCGGCGCTCATCAAGGCACACAACGCCGGGGAGGATAGTTAGGGAGGCAACATGCATTTCCGACTCGCACGCGATCCGGTGTTCTACACCAACTTGGTCGCTGCTGCCGTCACGTTCATCTCAACGTTCTTCGTTGATTTGACCGTGAACCAGCAAGGCGCAGTGAACGCTCTTGCCGTTCTCATCGCCGGAGCTGTCTCGGCATGGAAGGTCAGTGACGGACAACTGGCGCTGGCCATGGGCATCTTCAAGGGATTGATTGCGGTCGCTGTTTCGTTCGGTCTCGGATGGACACCCGAGCAGCAGCTGATCATCTTGACACTCGTGCAGGCCATCGGCGCGGCGTTCGTTCGAACACAGGTAGGTGCGCCGGTACCGCCTCCGGCCTCCACAGCCAACCCCGTTACGCCGGTTGGTGGTTCCCCCCTCCCACGGTAACCGGCAAGCTCTACCCCCGGACTCGGCTTACGGGTTCGGGGGTAGAGTAGTATCCGGACCAGATTCAGTACGGCGTCCGGAACAACTCGGGTGCTTCCTTGTACAAATTCTGTCCGAACATGTCAAACAACGTCCGGCCGATGCTGGCACGCCAACCCCGTCTGCGACGTCCACACGCGTGCACCACGGCGCCACGGGCGTTGCGTGTCCAGCCAGACCCCGCACGACATGACAGTGGTCGTTCGCATACCGGTGTGGTAGCTCGCGGCAACTCGAAAATGGCAACCACGCGACCGACGTTCTCCCGTGAGTATCGATCGCGGATGACGCGTGCTTGGGCGGGTGTGTCGGCGTAAACCATGACTACGAAGGGCATTGAGACGCTCCACAAGACGTTTGTATGGGTGGTGTGGGTGGTTGGATGGGTGCACCCATGATAACCCGCTTACGGCGTGCTCACGTCGATTTGACACCGGGTAGCGGGAGTGGATACCGTGCTCCCACTGACCAAAATCAACGACCAGAGGGGATACCACCATGGCACGTCGGCGTGCTGCTGAACCCATCGAGGAAATCGAAGAGGAAATCGACGAACTCGAGGAACTGGAAGAACCGGTCGAGGACGAGGACGAACTCGAGGAGCTTGAGGAAGAAGAGGAACCGGCTCCGGCACCGACCAAGCGGACCACGGCCAAGAAGACCACAGCTGCCAAGAAAGCGGCCCCCACCAAGCGTGCGGCAGCGCCGGCCGAATCGTCGGAGTACGACTCGAACTGGCTGGCCGAATACGTGTCCGAGGAAACCGGCATCACGTACGACAGCCGCAGTATCCGCATGCTGCTCCGCAAGCTGGCCAAGGACGGCGCCTTCGCTCGCGAGATCGGCACGGACCGGTCGCGGTACACGTTCCCCAAGGGAGCGAACGACCCGATCGTGCGCGCGGTCGTCAAGATGGTCAAGTCCGGCGAGGCGCGTACCGTGCAACAGGCCGGACTCGAAACGGCGCGGGCATCGAAGGCCGCCAAGTCGGTACCGGCCAAGGCAGCGCCGGCAAAGAAAGCCGCACCGGCCAAGAAAGCGGCCGCGCCAGCCAAGAAGACCACCGCCCGGCGTCGGACCACGGCTGAATGATGAACGAGCGGGGAGCGAGCGCGTCATAGCCCCCCTCATCCACGGAATGACGCCGACTACGCGACGATCCGCTCGTTGGGAAAGGGAGCACGACCGACCGGGGTTGTGCTCCCTTTTCCCAGAGGTTATCATGGACGTACATATCCGAGGGAGGGATCATGGATCATCCTTGGCGCGCGATGACGCGTCTGGCAACGTTCGTGATAGTTGTCATCATCATCGCGTGGTCGCTGACCGCGTGCACCGGAGTACCCAATACGTGTGCCGGCATGGGGACGTGTCCGCAGGTGGCGGCAACCAAACCAGCCACACCCAAACCGGCAGGCGAACCACAGCCACGACCGGCCGATCCACGACCACACGAACCGACTGGCAACGTCAAAACGCCGGTCACGTTCATGTGTATCTGGGAGCGTCCCCGGTGGATCGAGTTCACTCCGGAGATTCCGATCGGTAACCCGCGTGCCACCAAGGAACGCCAGGGCTTGTACACGGAGAACCAATACGACGAAACGATCGGCGTAGTACCGGGTACCGTGGTAGCGTTGGTGTGCAACCCGATGGAGGACAAAGACGGATTGATGATCTGCCAAATCTCGGCGTGGTCGTTGGTCCTGCCGGGGAACGCATACCGGCGTGTGCAAAAGGGCAAAGCACGTTGTCACGGAACCGTGGAGGGGTGATCATGAGAATCAAGTACGGAGCTGTCGTGGTCATGATGGTGCTGAACGGGTTGACGGCGTGCCCGAGCGGGGGAGGATCTGCGGGGAACATCCTACCGGCCGGTGTGGTGACCCAGTCCGAGAAGCGCGGTGTGTTCTCGTGGTACATCTGCGTCAAAGCGGACAACGACCCCAAGGATACGTTTCAGGACGGGTACGTGTACTGCAACGCCAAGGAAACGGCGGAGCGCGGTGAACGGTGCCCGGTAGGCCGTCGCTGGCCGGAGTGTGGTCAAAAGCAAAATTGACCTGTTGACATCGGTGGAGGTGTCCGCGTACCGTGTGCGTGGGCACCTACCGAGGGAGATGACAACGATGATCGATCTGGATGACCTGGACGCGAAGGCCGACACGTTCACGCCGGATGACAACCCACGTCGAGGGACGCCGGTTCTGGACCGCCTCGCGCGACAGCACGATCATCAGCCGGTTGATTTCACCAAGTACAACCGCGCAACCCCCAAGATGATCGGGTTCGTGATGGTGCTGCTCCGCAAGCTGGATGACCACAACCCCGGCGTTGCCGCCACGGCGCGCGAGTGGTGGATGCAGTACGCGATCATCGACGAGGACAACGGGCGGGTGACCGGATCGACACTGCCGTTCGAAAAGGTGTCCGACGTGATCACCCGGTTGAAGGGCCACCTGGACGCACCAGCCGCCCCGGCAACGCCGACCGTGGACAACACCCCCAACGTGTCGCGTTCGTCCGCCTACGCGAAACTGGAGGTCATTCCCGAGGGTCGCTACGCGATCCCCGTGTTGGATGACGCCGGTAACCCGGTGGGTGACCAGCACCGGTACTTCAAGATCAAGCTGAGCAAGCGCGGCAAGCCGTACGTGGTCGAAGGCCACGGTGGCGGCAACGGCGACCTCTCGTGGGGCGAGATGATCCGCTTCGACCAGGGCCTCGCGACGATCGTGCAGCGGATCGGGCAGGACTGGGTCGCGGCCATGTTGCTGTTCGCCGAAAAGACTGATCGGTGTGGGGACTGCGGCCGGTCGCTGACCAACGAGGAATCGCGGCGCGTGAAGATCGGCCCGTACTGCCGGGGCAAGGCCATCTGGGCGGGCATGCCGTGGTACAACGGCAAGGACAACGACACCACGGCGGTTGACGACGACAAGCCGGTCAAGACGACGACCGGTGGCCGGACCAGTCACGCCGATTGCGACCACCCGCGTACGCCGGCTGCACGGGCCGCTTGCCGTGCCTCACGTTCCTGACCATCCGCATTCCGGGTGTCGCTCCGCTGTCGGGGTTGACACCCGGTGTAACATCGTGCAAACACCCCCGTGGGCACGGGGTACGAACCGAGGGAGGGACCACTCCATGGACAGTCGAGCAGTGGCCGATGCATTGGGTACCGACCCAAAGACATTGCGCCGTTTCCTGCGTTCATCATCGTCGTCAGTCGAACCGGTAGGATCTGGTGGCCGATACGTGTTCAACACCGACGATCTGCCAACGATCAAAGCTGAATTCAAATCGTGGATGCAGACCACCAGCCCGACACGGACAACCCCCGTCGCCAAAGCCACACGGCGGACCACACGGACGCGTCGCGAGATTGACGCACAGGTGTGGGCGGAGGAGGGTGACGTGTTCCTCCCGGACATCCGCAATCCCCGCGTGCGCGCTCAGGTTCGGGCAGCCGCTCGGATGTACGAGGACCGTTTGAACGCGTTGCTGTTGGACAAAGGGCTGCACATCACTCAGATGCGCGATCGGGTGCCGGCTGCGTGACCGTGGCACCTCGCGGCAGGACAACCCCTGGGCAACGGCGGAAGGCTCGGGGGTTGTTCTGTGCCAAGATCTGTCGGGGCTGCAATGCTAGGATACCGGGCAGGCGGTGCCACCCGTAGACTCGCCGCTGGACCTCAACCTTTCGTCTCCGTAGACTTGACCGAAAAGATGAGGTGCACATCTCGCAACCCGTGTAGTGTTTGTGGTGTGAGGGGAACGGAACACCGGAACCCACAAACCGAGGGAGATACCATGAACACGTACGCACTCGTCACGCCGGACAACTACGCGACGATCGACAAGGACGCGACGATCGAGGTCCGGAACACCAAGGGTGACGTTGTCACCGGTTCGTTTGTCTCGGTCAACAGCAAGGGCATCAACGTCAAGCTCGACACCGGGCGGGTTGTTTCCCGGTCGCTGGCCACGGTCTCGCAGGTGGCACTGGTGGTCCTGACCCCCGACGTGCCGGCCGATCTGTTCATGGACGGCAACGACTACACCACGGCGGATCTCGCGGCGGCGCTGACCATCTCCGCGTACGATCTCCGGGTTCAGCTCCGCGACATGGGCCTGTGGGTTGGCAAGGGTCACAAGTACACCTTCGACGGTTCGCAGGCACGCGACATCGTGACCAAGCTGTCCGCCACGACCAGTTGATCCACCCCGGGGGGCTTCGGCCCCCACACGGGGCCAGATGGAAGGTCAACACATCCCTTTCCCCGGGGCACTGGGGCGATATGGGAGGTGCTCGGGTTCGATCCCCGACTGGCCCCCTCAGAACCACCCGAAAGGATGAGGCGCGGGCCTTGTGGTCCCCTCAGGTCTCGGGTACCGTAGACATTACGCGCATGACGAGGGAGGACCAATGAACATCAACCCGCTGGCCGTCACCAAAAACACCGCCACGGTAGTCGTAGGCGGGATCGCCGCTTACCAATCGTTCTGGCACATGCACGACCTGGTGATCCGGGCACGCGAAGGCCACGGTGCCGAATGGATCATCCCGTTCTCCGTGGATGGCATGATGTTGGTGGCCACGACCACGATGATCCAGGACAAGCGCAACGGTCGCAAGGTTCGCCCCTCCGCATGGGTCGCGTTGGGTGTGGGCATGGTGGCATCGCTCGCGGCCAACGTCGCGTCTGCCGACCCTAACGCGCTGTCGCGCATCATCTCCGCTTGGCCGGCTGTGGCGCTCACGCTGGTGATCGAGCTCGTGTCCCGCAAGGGTCGCAAGGTGGCCGGACCGGTCGACACGTCGGTGCTGTCGGACGCGGAGATCTCGGACGCACAGCTGACTGAGGTGGCCAAACCACGCAAGGGCCGTCCGGTGGCCGAGACGATGGCCATGGCCAACCACATCTGGGCAACCAACCCCACGCTCACCCGTGCGGACGTGGCCTCGCGACTGGGCATCTCGGATGGTCGGCTGGCCGAGGTGATGCGGATGACCGCCAAGGTGTGACCGAAAGGATGAGGTCCCCGGCTCCGTCCGGGGGCTTCGTCTTTGGTAGGATAGACACATGACGGCAAAGGGATGGACCCCCATCACGATCAGGACCGAAACGGCGGAACGAATCAACGCGTTCCAGATCTTGGCGATTGCTCGGACGGGTCGGATGTTGACCAAGTCGGAGGCGATCAACCTCGCGCTCGAACTCGCGGCCAAGAAGTTGACCGAAGGTTGACCGAACGGATGAGGCCGAATCTTCGAGGTCCGGTCTCATCCCCTGGTACGATCGTGGTACAACGAAATCGAGGGGATGACGAAAATGGCTCGGAAGATCTGCGACGGATACCTGCCCGATGGCACCAAGTGCACCCGGTCGGTCGGCACCGGTCCTCACGGCGGATGGGAAGACCCCGATTGGGCAATCGAGAACGGATGGTGCTTCCCGTGTGCAGATGAGGGCCAAATGAGCATCGCTCACCTCAACGGGCACGAATCGATCTCCGAGGATGACTGCTGGTACTGCCATCCGGAGTTGGACGCACGACTGACCCCGATCAAGGTACGTACCGGCCACACCAACACGGTTGCCAAGTCGCGCACGTCGCACGCTGGGTGCAAGCACGCACGCACTCCCCGCGATCGGGCCGAATGCCGCAAGACCCGCACGTGGAACGGCGAGCGGTGGGTGTGAAGGTTCATCCGAACGGGTGAGGTTGGGAACTTGCGATTCGGCCTCACCGTGAGATACGGTGGAACCACAACAGCACACCAACCACCCAAAGGGGGCCCTCAATGGGTACCAACACCACCACCCCCCACACCTTCACCATCAACGTGTACGGTGCCCACAAGGGCCAAGACCACACGTACACCACCCCCAGCCGCAAGGTGGCGTACGACACCCGCGATTTCTGGATCTCGGAGGGCTACACGGCCATCGTGTCGTCCCCGTTGGTCCACCGGTAACTCGGGCACGGGGGGACTCCGGTCCCCCACCCGAGGTTCACCCGAAAGTATGAGGTGCACAGCTTCACCCCGAGGTTAGGATAGACACATGACAACGCACGCGGGACACGCATTCGAACAGCGGTGGCACCAGCCGATCGACGTTGACGACGTTCTCGAAATCATCAAGGTCGCCGGCTGCATGTACCACAAGGACGACGGAGCTTGCCCGGTGTTCCCGTCGCCGAAATACTGGATGGTGTCGGGTGGGGACATCTGGTGCGACAACGGGCTGCAGCAGTTCCGGGCGGAGGGCAATTCGGTTCGCGCTCGACGTGTCCAGAACATGTGACGTCCGGTACAATCAAACCGAGGGAGGAAGATCATGGCATTCGATTACGCAGCCAAGATTCAGGCGTTGCTCGCCAAGGCCGAGGCCACGCAGGACCAGTACCCGGCAGAGGCCGCCGCGTTCCGTGCCACGGCTGAGCGGCTCATGGACAAGTACCGGATCGACGAGGAAACCGCGCTGGCGACCGACGCTGACCGCGCAACCGTCCCGATCAAGCACAAGATCCGACTGACCACCGGTTACCGTGGCGTTCTCGACCAGTGGTACTACATGGTGTTCGGGACGATCGCGCGTCACACGGGCGTTCGGTTCGTCAGCGACTGGGAGGACAACGGCGAGGTTGCAACCGTGATCGGGTATGAGGGTGACGTCCGGTACGCCGAGTTCCTGTGGACCGCTGCGCTGATGATGTTCTCCACGCGAATCGATCCGGTGTGGGATGCGTCACTGTCCGAGGCCGAGAACATCTGGCGCCTGCGGAACGCCGGTATCGAGCGCCGGATCATCGCGGATCGCGCATGGGGCCTGGGTTCCGGACAGCTCGCTGCCAACCGGTCGAAGGTGCAACGGATCTACGTTCGCGAATGCACCAACCGGAACGAGCCGGTTCGCGCGGCTGGCCTCGGGTACCAGACGGATGTGTACCGCGAGGCATATGCCCGGTCGTTTTACGAGACCCTCCGCCAGCGCCTTCAGATGGCTCGTGACGCGGCTGACTCGGTGCACGGTGGGTTGGTGCTGCACGGGCGGTCCGAGCGTGTGGATGAGGCGTTCTACGCCGTTTACCCGTCCCTCCGGCCGAACCCCAACCCCGTGTCGTACGTGGCTCCGGAACCATGCAAGCGGTGCAAGCCAGACAACCCGTGCCGTGCGCACCGTTGGACCGCCGCTGACGAGGCACGTTGGCAGCGCGCCCACAACTCGCCATCGGCCCGTGCTGGTCACGCGTCCGGCCGTGACGCTGCCGAAGGCGTGCTGATCCAACGTGGTCACGAGCGGCCGGAGCGGGTGGAACGTGGATCTGACCGATCGGCCATCGAAGGTTAGTCCGTTCGGGTGAGGCGTCCGGCTTGGTGTGGGCGCCTCACCTCTGTTACGATTGGCTTATGACAAACGACGTGGAACGCGAAACGTACGACAACATGATCCGCAACCTGGTTGCGCTCGGCGATACGGTCGGGCGTTCCGCGATTGACTTGATCTTTGACTTTGACGCGCTGCGGTTGGACGGCCCGCTCATGGTGCAGGTTCGCGAAACGATCAGCGCCGGCAACGGTGGACGTCCGGTGACGGACTCCACGATCGAAGATCTGATCGAGGCCATGTCCGATGACGATGACGATTGGAACGAGTGATCATGATGATTGCCACGGTTCTTTCACACAACTGCACCGGACCTAACCGCGCGTGCCAGAAGGCACACCGCGACGGGCGATCGGTGCACATGATCCCTGATGCTGGACGCAACCCCGGTGCATCCCCGGCGCTCATTATGCCGATGTACCACTACGCCACGGAGGACGACGGACGACAGGCGATCAACCGCGCGATCGAAACTGCGCCCACCGTGACCTGCGATGAGGATCTCTACACGTATCGTCGTCAAGGTGTGGCTCATTTCCTCCCGGTAGGTTGGATCGATCCCACCCGCCGCTAAACGCACATCCGCCTTGGGCTTCGGTCCGGGGCTTTGTGCAGCCCGTAGGTACAAGATCTGCAGGGGGTCGTATCCTAGCATTGCGGGCTCCGTTACGTGACGTTGAGAACTCATCCGAAAGTATGAGGTTGACCTTCGCGAGACCTGGTACGATCGATGCATGACACGGATCGACCACACCGGGCACAACCACCCGAACACGACGGCTGCTCGCACCAAGTGCCGCACCGAGATTCGTGAGGCGCATGCTCGGATCGACGCGTACTACGCCGCGTTCCCGGTTGACCTCGGTCCGGACCCCCGGCAGCCGGTCATCGTCACGCGGTCGTTCAGTTCCGGGATCAGCGCCCGGACCGGTAAGCGGATCAAGGTTTGGAAGGTCTGATCAACATGGCTATGTCACACCGCGACTGCGATCACGAATCCACACCTAAGGCTCGCGCGAAATGCCGCTCCATGCAGGCTGCGCTCGAGCGTGGTGTCGCCAACATGAAGCGGGACGCTCAGGCGGTCACACAGTCACGCAAACGCACCGGGCGCACCGTGACCAACCCCGGACCGGTTCAGACGCGTACGCGGGCAATCAAGGCACCGCATGACCTGGTGGACGTCCCCCACGCGTTCCGGCACGTGATCGACTGGGCATGGGAAAACGATCTCGCTGTGCGCACCGGTCCGACGTTCAACGACAACGAGCGAACGATCGTAATCGAGTCTGACCACGGTTGGCTGACGCTGATCTGGCGCACGTCCACACCTCACGGCATCCACGGTTCCTCGTGGCGCTCGCGCGGTACCTCGGTGGCGCAAAAGCTCATGACAGTGAACGTCGGGCTGGACCGGTTGAAGGGGAACGTGGAATGAGCACCGGTATGACCCGACGTCACGACTTGTGGCGGATCTACCGGGCGTATGCCAGCGATCCGGCATTCGATCGGGTGAAAGCTGACCATGGTCCCAAGTTGATGGTGCCCGGACGCGGATCACTCTGGCCGCGACTCGTGTTCGTTGGTGAGGCACCGGGAGAGCGGGAGGCGGCTACACGACGTCCGTTCACGGGTCCGGCTGGTCGGGTGCTGAACACCTTGCTCCGACACATCGGCCTCACGCGTTCGGAAATCTTCATTACTAACTTGGTCAAGTACCGACCGACCATCGGCGTGCTGACGATACGGAACCGCACACCAACGCCGGACGAACAGCGCGCATCGAAGCCGTATCTGTTGGATGAAATCTCGGTGTTCGATCAAGGTACGCCGGTCATCACGCTCGGATCTGTGGCGATGGGTGCGCTCCATCCGCTTGACCACAAGATCTCAGATGTTCACGGTCAAGGTTGGTACGACGCCGATCGTGCTTACGTCACGTTGTACCATCCGGCTGTCGCGGTGTACGATGAGGCTATGATGCCCGTGTTGCTCGCGGACATGGCACGCGTGAAGGAGCTGTTGTGATGAACGTCGATCCAGATCAGTTGCCCAACGCAACGGATGAGAAAGACCTGTACGAGCAACTGGACTCGTTGTCGGTCGATGATGCACTTGTCGGTACCGACACGTTGGCGGAGGTGTTGCTGGCGTTGACCGGCATGTCAGTGCACAACGGCCAGGCGGTGCTTGACCCGTCCGTGCGTGATGACGCCACTCGGGTCGCCAAGCGGTGGCTCCGTGATCGCGGGTACCTCCCACGCACACGGCGTGAGACACGCATCCGGAGGTGATCGATGCCGCTCCGCAAGGGAAAGAGCGATAAGGTGGTCAGTGCCAACATTCGCCTGTTACGGAAGGAAGGCCGACCACACAAGCAAGCTGTCGCCATCGCGCTCCGCATGGCTGGCCGATCACGAAGGAGGAAGCGCAAATAATGGACCGCGATCAATTGTTACTCGACGCGATCATGGATCGCTCGAACGGTGACATCCTCAACATCGTTCAGGCCGCTCGCGAGTTGCCCGGTGACATGTACGACCGTATGTCAAAGGCGTACCACGAGATCACCGGAAATAACGCCGATCCGGACGCAATGATCAAACTCCGCTAACGTTGACCCCCGGTTGTCCGTGTGGATGCCGGGGGTCATTGGCGTGAAGGCACATTTGAAGCCGCTGAGATGGCCGTAGAGACGTCAATCGGTGTTGTCGGGTGGTGTCGTGACCCCCATGCCCCGTAACGCGGCTACGGCGTCCTGAACGGACCGAACGACGAACACCCGTCCGTACGCCTGTCCGATCTTGAAGTGCACCCGGTGCTGGATCGGGGTTGGCTCCTTGCCAGATGGCGTCTTGGTTTCGAAGCCGACGAACAACCCGCGATGCTTGCGGTTGGTGTGTCGACACGTGGCTCGTTGGCATGGACATTCTGAAGTTGGCACACAGGCGATGATGTCGGGTAGTCCAGCCATCATGGTCGGTCCACCGTGAACCTTGAAACAGAACACGCCACGGGCGCGTAGCGCGGTCATGATGTCACGGGACAGCTTGGATTCCGGTTGGCTCATTCGCAGTCCACCTGCCCGGACGCATGCACGATGAAGCACCGGTCGCAGCGGTCAGCGGCGGACTTACCGCGAGGCATGACTTGAATCTTGTTGTCATGCACTGGGATGTCGCGGGTTGACGGGTCGCAATCGTGGGCTGCCCACAGTTCGTCAGCAGCGCGGTAGAACACCGGATCACCAACCTCGAACCGTTGCCCACACCCCGCGCATTCACCGGGGAACTTGGCATCGAAGATGGGTCCGTCACCAGACAAAGATGGGTGTGCGTTCAGCGCGGTAGGCCCCCAGTAATCGGGGATGATTCGTGGTGTGGCTGCCATGGGTTTCCTCCCTCTGCAATGATGCCCGGCGTCAGGGAACCGAGGGAGGTAAGACCTGACACCGGGCATCGGACCCCTGGGCTTGGGGGTTGGGTCACGCGCACGCACCATCACCATACGCGCACGTGTCAATCATCGTCAAATCTCGTCGAGCTCGAGATCCTCGTCGTCGCCAACCTCGTCAGCGTCATCGATCTCGTCGTCAACTTCCTTCGAGCCTCCACGACCGGACGACGCCGGAGCGTCGGATGACAGTTCGTCCGTGGGGAACACCGCTTGCACGGCGGACTTGATTTTGCCTTCGTACTCGTCGTCGTCCATGAGCACGCCGAGTTCTTTCCCGACCAGCTTGTTGGGGTCGACCATGATCCGCTTCTTGGGAACCGCGATGCCCACTGCGATGCACAGGTTGCGGATCTTCCACGCCTGCTTCTCATCGAACCCGCAGTAGTACGGGTATGTGTTCCGCCCGTGTGCGTTCAGCACGACCGTGAACACCCAGTTGTCCGGCTTGCCGGTCTTGTTGTTCTGCGACGTGTGGTCTTCCACCTTGGTGATCTTCGCGCGGTACTCGCCAGCGGGGACGCGACGCGGGACGAAGTTCAGTTCTTTGACATTGGTGAAATCGACTGCTTGTTTGGTGGCGGTCATGCCACCCTCCCCTCTCGTATAACTTTGATCAGCTTGGGTGCCGTTGGGTCGGCAATGTAATCCGGGAGTTCGAACTCCGATCGATACCCGGTGTCGTATGACTCATGATTGCCGATCCACAGTCGGCGCTGGGTGTGGTATTCGATCTCCCTGACTTTGCCGGTTTCCCGCTCCCGAACTTTCTTCTTGAAATCGCCACGGATCACGTAGATCCGGCCGATGACGTCAACCACGGAGTTGACCGATGACCGCACACCTTGGGGCAGATCCGGCACGAACACCATTGCTGGGTTGGTGGCTTCGTCATCTTCCTCGCTTGTTGGTGCCTCGCGGACACGTTCCTGTGCGGTGACAATGAACCCCATGCTGGTCAAGCTGTGGAAGTTGTACAACATGCCCTTGACCATCTCGCCGGATCGGCCGTAATCTTGCTTACCCACTTGCCCCGGCTTGCGATCGAGGTTGCGTTCTTCTTCCTGGTTCATCACCCAGCGGAGTGCCATGTTCGCGATTCGGGTCAGCCCGTCCAGTGCCACCCATTCGTAAGCGTTACCTGTGATGGGGGACTTGGCTTTACCTGAGCGCAACCACATGTACGCGTCGTGAACGTCCTCCCATCGCCGGATCTTGTACACGTTCGGGTCGATCTTCGTTTCGTGGTCGGTACCTTCCTCAGGATCGAGAATGAGCACGTTGGGTGCCGATGCACAGAACCGTGTCTTGCCCTTCTTGTTCCGGCCATACACGAGGATGCGCGGCTCCCGACGCTCGGTCTCACTGGCCAGCTTGCGGCTCGGGGTGTGGATGCGTTGCCGAGCTAATGCGTCGTAGTCCTTAGTTGCCATCGCGTCCTGGTCGCCATCCGTTGTTGATGAGGTCCGTCAACCATTCGAGTTGATCGGGCGTAATGCCCCCGGTGTAGATGATGCCATCCCGATATCCGGCCGATGCGAGGATGTGCTGTGGCTGTGGGATTGGCTCCATACCCGCCTGTTGAACCGCGTTGTTGAACGCTGCCCACTGTTGTTCGCTCGGTACCGGCAATGCACTCGTCATCACTTCTCCGTTCGGTGTTGGCAATCACACCAGGTGTCGCCCCGACATTCTCCATGTAATTCACGCCGGAGGTTGGCGAGAACTTCGGAGGTATTCGCTTGTTGCTGGGTGATGCTCGCCGCTTCCGCACATGGTTTGCATATGAAATGCATCGTTGCCGCCATTCATGACTTGGTCAACTCTTCATCGTCTTTGTCGTCGCGGTAGTACTCGAGCGGATCTCCGATCCGGAACAATTGCTTTCGCATCGGTTGTGAGTTGCCGCCGAATAGCTCAGTTGAACACAGCTGGTTGTACGTGCACCAATCGCACGACCGGTCTACGGAACGCTCGACCGTTTCCCGGATGTAGTTGTCACCGCGCGACGTCCGCTCGCCCCATTCGTAGTTCCTCATCGCATCGCGAGTACGCATCGCGGAGCCAACCACGCGGTTGACGAACGCCTCATCCTTCTCGAGTGTTTCACGGCGGAAGAACGGTGATGTTTGCACCATGCCGGGTGACCATCGGTGCGACTTCAATTGCTTAAGTTTGGCTCGTCCTACCGGATCATCCAGCCGATCGATAGCTTTCAACGCCAGGTAGTACGTCGGGTAATCGGTGTCGATTGCCTTGGTGGACAACCGTTCCTTCGCGGTACCGGCATAGGCCAGTGTGGGGATGCTCGGTGCTTTGGTCCGCACGTAGTTCCAGATGAATCCCTGGACGTTGATCCCATTCATCCAAGCACACCAGATGTACAACGCCGATTGGTAGTCGAGCAATCGGAACGTCAACCCTGGTAGTTTCTGGTGTGTCTTGTGATCGACCAACCACAACCCGAACTCATCCTCGACCAGCATGTCCACACGACACCGGTACACGCCGTTGTCATCTGGCCACGGACATTCGAGCGTGATCTCTGTTCCTTTGACGTCCCAGCCATGGAACGGGTCGGACTTGTCAGCGCCGTAATGCCACAGATACGACCGCATCAACCGCGCGCATTCACGCGGGAGGTCTCCGAGAGAATCACGTTCCTCATCGAACAGCTGACCGAATTGAGCGGTGAGGATGGCGTGTGTCTTCTTCCAGTCACGTCCGTCGTAATGGGCCTGCATCAGTTCGTGAAACCAGATACCGCGACGGAGTGCCTTTTCTTTCTCGTTGGCGAACCGGCGTTTGAGCCGTTCCACGTATTTGTACTGAGCTTGCTTGGGACACCGGGCAAAGCATTTCAGCATGCTGTGTGTCGTGATCTCGACACCGTTGTCATCGACGTAAAGATGAGTCACGGATGACCGCCCGGTGTGGGCATGACGGATGGTTGCGGCTGTGGTTCGCCACCGGAGTTGAGAGGTTCAACCATCCCACACCCTATGACCATCAACAGCGCAATGGCCGCGATCAATCGCTTCATGCCGCCTGCCAATCATAGACCTCGTCGATTGACAACTCGCGTGCCAATCCCCAATGTGTGCCCACTTTGATGTCCGCGACAATTGGAACATCGAGGACGACTCCGAACAACCGCTCGAGTGGCAAGGTTTCCATGGTGTCCTTGATGATAGGCAATGCGATGCGCAACTCATCGTTCGGGATTTCGAAATTCACGGCGTCATGCACCGTGCCGATCGGGTGCGCTGTGAGGCCGAGCTTTCGGAACTTGCGCGCCACGAACACCATCGACAGCGCGGCCATGTCGGATGCGAAACCTTGGACTGGCGAGTTAATGGCTTGCCGTTCAGCTTCAGCGCGCACGTCCGGGATCGGCGATTCGATGTCCGGGAGGTGACGCACGCGACCCATGGGTGTCATCACCCGTCCGAACTTGTGTGCAAGACGTCGCTGTTTGGCGTGCCATGCCGGCAGCATCGGGAACTGATCGAAGAACGATGTGCGGAATGCCCGCGATTCTTCCTCGGTCACGCGAAGCTGATAGTTGGACCACGCCGTCATGACGAACTTGTGCCAGCCCATGCCATAGAGGAATCCGAAGTTCACGGCCTTGGCACGTTTGCGTTCTTCCTTGGTGACGCGACTCGCCGGTTTGCCCGTCATCCGCATAGCCATAGCCATGTGAATGTCCTGACCGGACGCGTACAGATGCAGCATGGTTTGTTCTCGAGCAAGGAATGCTGCGATTCGCAACTCAATCTGGGAATAGTCAGCTTCCACAAAGGACGATCCAGGCGGCGCTCCGAACACACCACGGAGTAACGGATCGCGGGGAACCTGTTGCAGGTTCACGCCTTTGACATGTCCGCGTGCGGTGAGCTTTTCCTCGTCCTCTTTGCCGGACGACAACCGACCAGTGACCGTACCCCATGGCTTGAATGTGGTGTGGATGCGGGAGTTCTCGTCAAGCAACGCCTCGTACGATTCGAAGAACGCTGAACATCGTTTGAACCACAGCGCGTGTTCACCCATCAACTTGCCAACCTCGTGCAATTCGGCAAGCTCGAGCATGATAGCTTCGGCCATGGATGGCGCACCGGGCGAACCGTCGTCTTTGGTTTTACCGCGTGCCATCACGGGTAGTCCGAGATGTTCGAACAACCACCAGCGAGCGAAGTTGGACGCGTTGAAGTTGACGTCCTTGATGTTCGGTGGCCATTCCTCGCGAGGCGGTACCCACTCCATCAATTGCTCGCGGACATCGGCCAAGGTTTGCCGGGCGATGTTGTGGTTTGTGGCGAGCACTTCCCGATCGACGTACACGCCTCGCTGCTCGACATTCACAAGCTCTTGCACCAGTGGCATCATGAGGTAGATGAACAACCGGCCGATACGGGGTTGTGCTTTGAGCTGCTCGCGGAACATGAAGTACAAGCGGAGCGTGTGCCATGTGTCGAGACCGTTGTAGTCCAGCACTTCATCGATTGGTGTGATGAGCAAGTTCTTGGTGTCGATCCCCCATGGGTCTGCACCAAGCAATTGCTGAGCAAGAGGTTTCAACCCCTTGACACGGTTCTCATCCAGTAGCGCGGCGGCAATGATCGTATCGAACGTCGGGGTGAGCTCCGGCATGCCGAACGTGCGCAGCCATCGCGTGTCGAACTTGGCGTTGTGCGCGATTCTTCGCTTGACCTTGTAAAGGTACCTCGCGATGATGGCGAGGATCCGTTGCCACTGCCGACGCCACGGCGATTGCGGGTGGAACAGTGGGATCTTCCACACATGGGCAGTGGCCATCGACGTTGCAGCCGTGGTCAATGACAGCGACACGATCGCAGCCCCGGATTCATACTCTCCGGCGCCTGTGGTTTCCACGTCGTACGAAACCACCCCCGATGCGTCCAAGGCCGCCAGCAGCGATCTCAGGACCGCCTTCGTGGCCACCGTGGTTTGCCGTTCCCCCGGCGTGTGGTATGGATCCTGGTCAGTGACGATGCCGGATGCCAAGTTCCGGAAGTACCGAAGGTCGGCAATGAATCCGTCTCTGAACCGTGGGTTGCGCGCCACCATCCCGGGAGCAATGGTCGCCATTACGGTTGCACCTGATGCGTGGGTAAACAGCTTGCCTCGATACTTCATGATGCCGGCTCTGCCGGTGGCTGCGAACAACGCCTCTCCGCCGATGCACAGCACATACTCCGGTTTGACGAAGTTCAGTTCCTCATCGAGGTATGGTCGGCATGCTTTCATGTCTGTCTTGTTTGGGTCCATCCCCCATGACCGGCATTTGATAGCCGAGCACCACATCACGTTGTCGACGTCCGGCCAGTCAGCATCGGCGAGAAACCCTGATAGTTCTTTCCGGGATCGCGGTCCGATGGGGAACTTGGTGACGATGACCACCCGTGCGCCGTTTGGTCCTTGGCCAGTCACGCATACGTCGTCGCCTTCAGCTTGGTTGGACATGCGGCAGTTGGTACACACCGCATTGCGCACTGCAAGTTGAAGTCGTTTGTTCACAGCTTGATAACCTCGATCCCCGCAGCCACCAACAAGTCATATCCGGATCGGTCTCGGTAGTCCTTGCCGAACACCACACGCATGATACCGGCGTTCACGATGAGGTGGGCGCACACCAGACAAGGCATGTGCGTTGTGTACATCTCTGTGCCGTCCGTCGATACACCGTACCGTGCAGCCCATACGATTGCGTTTGCCTCTGCATGCACAGCGCGGGTACACCCGTTGCCTGGTTGTTCGTCCAGAGTGTGGTTGCAGTGGGGCATGCCGGCAGGCGCGCCGTTGTATCCTTGCGAGAATGCCCGCCCATCTCGAGCAATGATGGCTCCGACGCACATCCGAGAGCATGTCCCGCGTGTGGCTGCCACACCGGCCATCGCCATCATCATCTCATCCCTGGTCGGTCGCGTCATTTCATCTCACCCAACTTCCACTTGTCGCCAACGAACGCGTGCAGCGACGAGATGGTCATGTGCAATGTTCCCGGTGTCCATCCACCGGGGTCGTTGACGCCGAAATCCTCGTTGGTTCGCTGAGTCACATGCGCAGCCACCCATTGCATCAGCCGACCGGCAAGATACAGATCGTCGCGGAGGTGACGGATCAGGTCACATGACCGCATGGGGTACCAGCATTGCACCCGACCATCTCGGATCATGAAGTGATACCCGAGTGTGCATGGCACGCGTTGACCGTGGTGCGCGCCGGTATCCTCGGGGAACCACACCGGGAGGTACGCCTGACGCGTCAGGGGTGACCGAACCAGCAAGTCAATGACGTCGTTCAGGTCACCGTACCGGAACCGGATACCGTGGTTCGGGCGGTTGCGATCAGTGTTGTAAGTGTCTGGGTAATCATGCCCGGCGTGCCGGGGCCAGAACCGTTCGGGATAGGTGTGGCTGAATTTGTCGGTTGCGTCTTGGTGGTCGGCGTTGTGTCGTGCCCATGGCCAGAGCTTGTGAGATGGTGGCGGATTGAACGGAGTACCGGACACCCGTTCGAGGAAATGCACATTCGCCCAAGGAAGATTGGGCTGCGTGATCTGCTCCAAATCCTCGGGCGAAATTGGCACATTCAGTTTCAGCGAGACATTGGTCATCTCGTATGTTGCGTGCATCGGCGAATTGCTTGTATCTTGGGACTGCCATTCGCCTGTATGGATGACCGGAGCGCTGAGCATCATCGCGGCCAGCATGTTGAACGATCGAGCGTCGTTCATGTCGAGGTGTATCACGGCTTGTCCAATTGCTGTGCGGCTTCCTTCATCCGTTCCGTGATTCGCGCATGGCTGGTCGACAGCATCTCCATGCACGCACATGCTGCGGTCATGTCGTCATTGACCAATGCAATCTTGATCTGGTCCATTACTTGCCGGACCGATGTCTCGTAATCCACGAACGATGCCAGCAATGCTCGAGGTCCGTCATCGCGGACAACGAGATGCATTCCGTGCTCGGTGCACCACCAATTGGAGCTGACTGCCATCGGCACCGGTCGCGGTGCTTGGAACCCGGCGTCACATGGCGTCCCGTCTTCCTTGTGTTTCCAATCGCTGATCCACTCACTCGTCGTCATCGTCCTCGTCCTCGCTATCAACCGGCGCTGCGTATCGGAGCACTCCGAAATCGAGTTCATCGGTGTGCACGGATGGCAACGGCGGGAACGGTCCTTTGCCGCCACGGTTCAACGTACCGCCCGAGAATTGCTCGGCATATTCCACACCCATGATTTCGGCATGGAACCGGCGCCGGACGCGCGCGAATGACGAGAATGCTTCGTCCCCGTACAGCTTGCCTGCCCGATCGGATTTCAGTAAACGCTCGTATCCGTCGAGCGCTTTCCGGTATCCTGGCTGAACTTTGTTGCTGAACGAGAATCGGTTGTCGACGTCTCGATCCATTCGAGCCTTGATCTCGGGATTTCCCAGCGGCCATGCCAGAGATCGGAATCCATGGAACTGAGCGAGTTCAAGATTCCAGACGAACCCCATCTCCGATGGGTGGATGCCGACGATGTGACTGGCTTCCCAGGCCAAGGCGTTAGCCACTGTGATATCCATGGCTGCAAGATATCCGAAGTAAGTGGTTCGGCTGTGAAGGGTGACGGTCGGAACGGGGTTCGTTCTGTATGACATCGCGAGCATACAAGACCCCCAGCGGCGACGAACACCACGACCGGATCCTCGGCCCTGGACGGTTCGCGTACGTAGTACTGCGATCCCACGACCCTTGCCAACCAATCGGTCAGCGACCTTTTCTCTCCAGTCATCCAATGCCTCCGGATCGATGTACTGGCGGACCATCATGGTCCATCGCGTGCGCGGCATCCACAATCGCTTCAGGTCAAATGCCCAGTCGAACGTCCGGCATTCGATCGCGACGTTGTGCAGTCCTACCTCTGTGCCGTATGTCCAATCCCAGTGCTTGCCCGGCTGGTTGCCGAACATCAACCGCTTGCACATGTGCTCGTGCATGGTTTGGGCATCGGCGAATCTCAGCGCAGTGATCACGTCTGTTCCGACGATACGCCATCGTAACCATCATCTTGACGCTTGTTGTTGACCGCGTGTTTGAGCACGTACATCGTGAACACGTCTTCTGCCGTGAGTCCAGCATGCAGGAACAGGTTCATCATGAAATGCCACGCGTCGATGAGTTCCTCACATACCCGGTCTTTGTGGAAGTGACGAGAAGTAGCCCACGATTTCCACCCAGTCTCGCGCATAGCCTCGTGCAACTCATCCGTACAGGCGAGTACGGCCTCTTTGAAGTTGTCGATGCGCTGTTCAACGGTTTGGGTGTCGACGTCATACCCATTCACTCGTGTTTGAAATGCGTGTTGCATCTGCATCATACGTGTGAGCATATCGACCCGATGCACCACAACTTCAACATGGTGTGGCGTGTTAGCCATTCAGCACTCCTCGGATGTCGAATACCAGTTCTTCGATGGGTGTGCACGTGTAGTCCCAGTAGAACGCTTTGCCTGGCCACACCCACCCACCACGGCGGTAGGCGTCGTATAGCGTACGGATGTGCGCGGCCACACCGGGCATGTGTGCGACGTCGCCTGAGAGGACGTTGTGGCGCACGACGTTCCACGGTGGTAGACACCACACCATCACCGCGTGTTCGGCCATCTGTGCCAGGTTGTAGGCCACCCAATCAGGTTCCGCGTACAACCCTTGGGGTTCCACACCGCGTGCGATGGGTGCATAGATGGGTTCCGATATCAGCGGGTGACGGTTGTAGATCCATGGTCCATCGCGGTCGATGGTGTCCATGTCATCCTCTAGCCACGTTTCGAGATCGGCTACCGGACCACCGATCGAAGTGGATGCACGTTCGTGTACCCGGTGTGTCGGGAAGTGTGAAGCGAACCGTTTGATGAGTCCATCTTTACCTGACCCGTCCGGTCCCTCTACGATGATATGGCGGATATCCATGCGCATACCATATGCGGCAGTACGACTAACGGCCAATAAGCCTTAACGCAACAGCTTACGGGGTTTCGTCAGGATCATCTTTGACACGTCGGCGTCTTGTTGCAATCCCTCATACAGCAATTCGTCAACCGGGCCTGCGAGAAGGAATGTGAACAACGTCGATACCGGTGATAGCGCGATCCGGTCGCATGCTTGGGTGAAGTCAGTCCACGACGGCGTGAGTGAATACCAGATCATGTGCGCGGCGGTGCTCAGGTCAATGCCCAAGGATGCAGCGGCCGGTTGAACCACCATCACCCCGGCGTCATCGTGCTGACGGAACTCACGGATCGCGGCGGTTGTTTCTGTGCGCTTCATGCCGCCCCGAATAGACCATGACCGGAGGTCAAGTGATTGACACAAGTTCTCGATCGCGTTGAGGTCTGACACGAACCGCGCGGCGATCACGGCCTTCTCATCGCGTTCGATCGTTTCCTCGGCAAGGATTTCCTCCAACCGATCCAACTTCTCGAACCCAAGCCGATGCGCGATCGTTACCAGCTTGGGTTTACCGTTGATGGTCCGTTGTTCCTGGATGCCGACAAACCCAGATGTGATCTGTTGCAACCGAAGCGTAACCACGAGTGGGATTGAAGCCTCAGCGATGTGACCTGATTCAAGTTCGGTCACCATGTGCTGAGCCATCTCGTCGTAATGCTTGCCCGATGGTCCTAACGGAATATGTAGGACACGATCCGGCAGGCGCGGGGGTAGATCCAAGCATTCATCTCGGCGAACAACGATCCCATCTCGGTGTATACCTTGTCGAAGATCGTCCATGCCTTCAACGCGAGGGCCCACCCATTGAGGATAACCGTTCTTCGATATCCACCGACCGGTGTGGTTCTTGAAATCTTCAACGGTGTCTCCCCATTCGCGAAACCTTTTCGGGTTCACCCATTGCCATTGCATGTAGATGTCATGCGCGCGCTTGGCTTTGGTGACCGGTGTTCCCGTCAGCAGAAACCGATACCGGAACATCGATCGCATACTGACAATCATCGTAGATGCTTTACCTTGTGGGGCTTTGATCTTATGACCTTCGTCAATCACGCACGCGGCTTCATCTGCGCCGATCCAATCCATCAATTGCTTGCGGTGTTTGAACCGTCCCGTCGCTCGAGAACGCCGACCGCTCTTGGTCTTCCGCCCCGGTGTGGAGAACGCCTCGTAATTCACGAGGATGACTTGCATGTCGTACGCCGTGGATCGCGGTAACGGTGCCGTGCGCCGTGCGTCGGAATCCCACACATGGAGAAACGTGGTCACGGTGGAATGCTTATGGAACTCATCCACCCAGGTATCGAGCACCCGGTTTGGAGCAATGACCACTACCTTCCGTAATCCCTTCATCTGATGCAGGATGCAGAGGGTATCAATCGTGGTCTTAGTCTTTCCAGTACGCGGTTCGAATAGCAACGCCACACCGAACCCGGCTTTGAACTGCGACATGGCTTTGCGGATACCGCGCACCTGATGACGGAATGGCTTGGTCTTGAACTTGTATTTCACTTCAATTCCAAGTGTTGTACGTGATGGATGTCGATGGTCACTCGCTCATTGGACTCGCGACTGTCCACTGTGATGCGCATGGTGCCTTCGGTCCACGTGATTGTGACTTTGGCCTTGCCGACTTTCACGTGCTGGAAGTTCGCCATCAGTAATGAATCGGATTCGCGTTGAGGTAATCACGACCGACTGAGGTCGACTGCAACCCCGCAAGCGCGGTCCGGCACGTTTCGCCTTCGGACGACTCGCTCAAGATTGTGTGCAGTGCAGCCGCAAGCGCGATGGCCTCGGCTTTGTATCGAGCCGCTTCAGTGTTCTCTGTCTGTGTCATCACGCCGACCATCCATCCCTCCCCATGGCAATTGTCGACCGGAATGGTATCCCATCACCCGTGATAAGCGGGCATGGCTACCGCGCGCATACCGCAGTAGTAACACCGTTCTCGGGGTTCAGACCTATCCGTGATCATCACTGGTGCCGATCGTAGTGCGTGATGCCGTGGCCGGATGGCGAACATAGACGGACGACGGCATCTCGAGCACCACTGGAATGGGTAGTCCCATATCGCATCGTCCGGGGGAGCGAACAGCTGACGCCGGGACACGATCGCAACGTCCTCGTAATCGGCGTTGCGTATCGCCTTGACGACTACACGCCACGCGTCGGGGTACGTCGTGAACAGTCCGCCTTTCCACCGGCCGTCCAACAACCGTCCCCACACCGCCCACGGTTGCCCGTGTGTCAACGATGGCGACAGCCGGGGTATCGTCTTGAACTGTTTCTTGTATACCGGATCTTCGAGTAATGCCCGCATGGTTGGTGGTTTCATCGTCCCCTCCGTTGGAGCGGCCCCCGAACGACCTTAGCCGCCCGAGAGCCGATACCAACGATGATGGTTGACTCACCCCTCCCAGTCAAACACCGCCCGGTTGACTCGTGCAGGCGATGCAATCTCCAGCGCGACATCAACTTTCAGCTCGGCTGAGTCCGGCGCACCACTTAACCGTGCCTTGGCGATCAATTCTTCCATTTCGCTGATCGTTATCGACTTGTTACCACGCTCGCGCGTTGCTTGCGGAAGTGTCCAACTTACGGCCATCGCTTTACCGGGTTCTGTGACTGGCCTGGTGCGGCCGGAAACAGATCAGTGATCGTCTGGAACCGCGCGGCGTGGTTGGCTGGAATACCCGTCCCGATCTCGTACTCCGGTCCGGCTGTGTCTGCCCAGCGCCATTGCCGGCCGTTCCCTTTCCTCGATCCGGCGCGCTTGCGCGATGACGCGGTACGTTCCCGTGCATGTGTTCGCTTCATGTGCGTCATGATATCGGAGGTTTGGCTCGTGTGGTGTCATGGCGGTATGACCGTACGCATAAACGAACTAACACCTGGCGACGTCGTGACGATGCCCGGATTGGACACCGGTACACTCATCGCGATTGTCTACCCCCATCCAATCAACCAATACGGCAATGCCGGACTTGCCCTCGTCATATGGTGGCTGCATACCGAGAAGCGATGGTCGTTCGATGCGTTGCTTCCTTACCAAGAATTGACCGGCGCCGTTGTCGAGCCAACAGATTTCTTCCGGCAACAGTCTGCGCTCCGTTCGGCCATCATCGATGCACAGCAGGGGCGGATATGAGGGGTATTCTCACAACTCAACAACAATTGTCAGTGCTCAGCAAGATCTGGGGCAATGACCGGGAGGGGTATGTTTTTCTCCCGTGGATTCCCGGTTGGACAAAGGACAAAGCTCAACGACGCAAGAACTACCACGAAGGCCCGGCATTCGAGTGGCCGGCTGACAAAGACAGAATCATAGCGCATCTGTCCGAACACACCGCAGATGATGTGTACTTCGCGCCGTGCCTGTTCGTAGACCAGAAACGTGTCGAGCAAGCGGCCGACATCGAACGCGCGTTGTGGGCGGATCTTGACGAAGTTCATCCCGAAGGTATCGACCACACCCTACGCCCGACGATCGCATGGGAATCCTCGCCTGGCCGGTTCCAAGGCGTGTGGTTGCTCGATCGCCCGTGGGAGGGTGCATCGTGGCCAGGACGGGTCAACCATCAACTCACCGCACATCTGGGGGCTGACCCGTCCGGATGGGACACCACACAGCTGCTCCGCGTTCCCGGACGTCCAAACTTCAAGTGGGAATACAAAGCCGCCAACGACGGCAATCCAGTGCAGGGTCAATTGCTCTGGGACACCGGACCACGGTACACCCGTGACCAGTTCGATGAACTCCCCATCGTCGAGGTTGTTGACGTCGGTGGCGATGGTGACCTCATGGACGCTCAGGTCATTGACGCGATCGACCGACACGACGTGTGGGCACGCGTTCGCCTCAAGCTGTCTGGCAGAGTTCGCGAGTTCATGGCGTTCCGCAATGCCAGTCAAGTAACCGAGGACATGGACCGGTCCGAGATTCAGTGGCAGATCATGCGCGAACTTGCCGACGCCGGTTGCACGGTGGCTGAGATTGTCGCGGTCATCCGCCCAACTGTATGGAACTCATACGCCGGACGTCGCGACGAACTCAAACGCCTCAAAATCGGTGCGCTCAAAGCTGTGCAGAAAGGCACGGCTGGTGCGGACGATGACGATGGCGGAGCGCTCGAGGAAATCGGCGACGACAAGCCCCCACTCCGGTGGTTGACCGATGTCATGGAGGTTCGGCTCCGGCGTCCCAGATGGCTCGTGCGCAACGTATGGTCTCAGGGTGGATGTGGGTTCATCGCGGGTGATCCCAAGTCATACAAGTCATGGATGGGTATAGACCTCGCAGTTAGCGTGGCTACCGGCATCCCGTTCCTGAACGATCCCTCGTTCGCTGTGATGGACGCGCGTCCCGCGCTGTATCTTCAAGAGGAAGATTCAGAAATCGTTGTGCGCGATCGCCTTGACAACATCGTTGAAGGCAAATGCCCACACCTCCATTGGAACGGACGCATATCCAGGGATGCCGATGGGGCTGTTTGGTGGTCACCTGCTGACGGCAACATACCGCTTGGATTCCATGTTCGGACTGGGTTCATTGCCAGCGACCCCGGGTGGCAGATGTGGCTGGCCGATGCCGTCATGGAAGGCAAGTTCTCGCTCGTCGTCATTGACACTCTCGGCACCACGGCGGGTGAAGTGGACACCGATCGTGCGCCGGAGCTCATGGGCAAAATCCTCAGGCCGCTCCGCGAGATATCCCACCAGACAGGTACGTCTATCTCTGTCATCCACCACAACAGGAAATCGTCCAATGGCGACATGCGCGGCGGTCAACGCATGCTCGGCTCTGTGTCTCTCCACGCGTGGGTGGATGATGCAATCTATGTTCATTCCCGCGAGAACATGCCGGGCGGTCGGACCAAGGTGCGGGTCGAGCGTGAGAGTAAAGCTTCGACCGAGCACCGGTGGATCGTAGAGGTTCCGCGCATGGGGGTGTGGCCGGATGGTACCCGGACCGTATGGGAGCCGGCTACGGGCCTCTGGGATGCCTCAGAAGGTGGTGTCACGGGTGACCATGACATCCCGTCCACACCCCCCAAGGGCGTGCATAAACGTGGGGCTCCGGCTGGGTCACGGATCGCGGTACGGATCGCTGCGGCTGGGGGCAAACTCAGGCCCATACCCATCGAGCGCATCATGGAGATGACCGGGTTGAATAGAACCACCGTCGTCAAGCAAATTACGTCCGCCAAAGAAAACGGCCTCGTGACCGGGGATGAATCTACCGGATACACGGTGACTGACGATCGCGCGCGCGTATAGATTATGTGCAGTGACGACGCCGTCCGGTTGCCGCCCTCAGGCGGGCACATCGTGCCGTGCGATCGTACACATGCGTACCAAATGAGTCAAATAAAGAGCCATGACCACGGGAAATACCGTCAACGCGCTGTTCACGACCGTGCACATGCCAGCGCCTACGGGCGCGGCTGTGACGGACGGGCGCTCGCCGGTATCCCAGATGGGATAATGCTGGAATGAAAGCGGATAACCTTAGCGTAATGGCACGGGCGATGATGTTTGCTCTTTGGGAAAGGCATAGGGGTATTCAAGGATATGAATTGATACAGATGTGCATCGACAACCAGGCAGAGTACCCGTTGGCGAAGCGGACGTTGCAGCAACTACGCGCTGATGGGGTGATTGTGGTCTCCAAAATGGGACCGCCTGGGAAGCAGAAATGGATTGCATATCAGCACGTTGAATTGAGCAAATCGGGGTATGCGTGGATGGATGCTGAGGCTGCGGCTGGTGATGCCGATATCACAGCAGCGCGACAGCTTGGCGAGAGAATGAAAGGCAAGCGTGCTGTGGTCGGCGTGGGATGGCTTGACAGACGGGACAAACGCGCGGCGCTGATCGCGGCTATCAACATGGGGTTGGTTCGTCTGGAAGTAGTCGGACAATGAATGATGATAGGCGTGAGTTGAAGAAGATTGCCTTTGAAGCTGGTATGGGCTTGGATGACGTCGGACGAGAGATTCTCGGGTCTATGCCGGAGGGTTTCGTGTTCGCTTACGAGCTGATGTGGTTGGCTGCGTATGGTTCTGCGGTCGGTGGTCGGCCAGGTGGTGTGGAGTACAATCCTGTTGCTTCGGCTCGACGAGTGGTGCGGGTGTCGACCAACCAGACAGAGACGCGTGGTGGTGCGAATCCTGGTGGTGTGGCTGGGATGGAGCGACGCGACGTCATATCGAATGAGGCAGCACTCGAGCAGTTGCGTCGGGTGAACCGCAAACTGCGATCGTTGGCGCGTGAGATGAAACTGTGGATGAACGCGGGACAACTGCGTGCTGGCAACAGGCGATGCTCGGTGTGCAAGCGGTATGGAGACGATGAGTGGGTGTATTGTCCGAGCGACGGCAAACCGATGGAGGAAGTGTGAACATGCGAAGAATACTTGCCGCGCTGCTGTCACTGGCATTGATGCCGGCGCTGGCTGCGGCCAAGTGTGCGGAGCCTGAACCGGGCAGTAGCGGGAAGGCGAAGCCGGGCGTGGGCGTGGCACCGACGTATGGCCGACCATCACCTAACCCGGACCACGGCGCGCCTGACCGGCGGAAGCAGCCGCAGCCAGTACAAGACCCTTCGGCGCTGGCGAAGGTTGGTAACGACAAGAAGTCCGGCGTCCTGCACGTAGACTGGACCGGCGCGACAGCGTACCGGATCACATATAGCGATGGGCACGGCCGGCAGACACTTCCGCCGATCGAGCCGCTGCCTGACCGATACGGGAGCAACATCCCTGGCAATCGGGTGGACATCCCGTTTGTTGTGACCGATCCGGTGAATGTGTTCATCTGGGGCGAGCCGGTTGTGGAGCGGAACGCTCGGGTATCCAGTTGCTTCATAAAATGGGATGGGCGAGAAGTCGACGTCGACTTTAAGGACTTTGAAGCACGGGACCACTCTGTACGTTGTGATGCGCCGGTGTGGCCGTGATTGAGGACCGACGCAAACGTGTGTACAAAGATGGGTTCATAGCGCTGCGTACGTTGGCGAGTCACGTTGAAGGGTGCGCGGATTGCTTGGGCATGTGCTCGGGTGGTCCGCCGTGCGAAACCTGGATCAGGTGCGTCATCCACATCAAGGCAGCGAATGCGCTGTGGTTAGAGGAGAGTAAAGAATGACGATGATGTTAAAGACGCTGCCGTGTCCGGTGTGCCACCAACCCGGAGAGGTCGAGGTCCCATTCGAGGAAGGCGCGGCGTATATGATCGGCGTGTTGAAGATTCAAGACGCGATGCCGACTACACCGGCTAACATCCGCGAGCAGCTCATTACGGGGCTGCATCCCGCGTGCACGCATCCGAGCGGTTGCTTGTGTCCGCCCGTGTGTGGTGCGTGCGGTTTGCCGACTGGTGACGGCGTGAAGGCCAACAACGCGTGCGAGGCATGCGCAGATCACGTGTACGAATGCATGGGGGTGGGTGGTGAACCAGCATAGCCATCTGTATCGATATCCGTGCAAGAACGTAGAACGCTGCGGTAACAAGCGCCGGCATGGAGATGTGTTCTGCAAACGGTGCTACATGCGGTTGCCTGCGGAATACCGTCGCTCATTGTGGGTTTCGGATCTGGCTGTACTTACCGGTAACATCGTCCTTTGCATGGTGTGGTTCGATGAGCATTGGAGCGAGTGATGTTGTGGTTGATGGTTGGTGGTCCAGAACACGGCACATGGAAAGACATCGATGAGTCGTTGTTCCACTATGGAACAGTGTTGTTGCCTGATTACACTTGGCGTCGTATGGATCAGGTGATGGGTTGGGATCACACGCCGAGAATGGTTCCATACAGGAAACAGAGATTCGACGTCTACGCGCCACACCAACCGGGCGATGTGGCATACATGACTGTTCTATTGTGCGGATCGGAATCCATTCTCGAACTCGAGAAATACATTCTGGACGCACTACAAAAAGCGATTGGGTGGTAACCAATGGCCAAGCCGATACCTTCATTGCACAAGCCGACGCCCGGGGTACGTTGTCCCAAATGCAACGTGCACGTGTCTCGTCATCGTGATCGGCAATACATCTGCGATTGGAAACCGGAGAAGAGAAAGTGATAAGCATCACAGACATCGAAGGCGAAACGTTCATGTTCCGAGTGGCCGATGTCTCATTGGCTGAGGTTACTCCGGTCGAAGGCCAGTTCAGTTTGTACATTCAGTTCACAGCGGCGCACCCGATGGATACCCTCAAATGTCGGGTTGACGACAAGGCTCACTCACGGTTTGTTGAGGAGATGATGAAGGGATGACCATCAGCCAGTCGTACCACATCGGCGCACAGCAACCTGGTGATGTCGTCGTACCTGTGCGAGTCGTGGTTGACGCTGAGGCACGAGTCGTGATCCGATGTGTCGGGCTGCGTGAAGGCGGCTATGGGTGCACAACCGAGTGGCGATCGGAGCGCGACATCTACCAACCGTGGATGTTCGATTTCACTCACGTGCTCACCCACATGGAGGCGTGCCACACCGAAAGGACGACTGCTGATGGAGACCAGGCATTGCGACAATGAGAACACTCACAACGAACACATGTGGCAACGTCCGACGAAAGACACGATCGTGGATATCAACGATCCTTCGTGGTTGGACGTGAACAAAACTTTCGAGGTCGACACGTTCCGGTGTCCTGGCACGAGCCGGGTGATGTACGAGTGGTAAGCAAGTACCCGTTCGATGATTGGCTTGATGGCCGCGTCTGGTTTCTGCGACCGACGATCGACTTCACGTGTTTGGCTACATCGATGCAGAGCATGCTGCACGGTGCGGCCAAGCAACAGGACAAGGCGGTATCGTCACGATTGGTGTTGGTCGATTGGGCCATGGATGCCTACGGCGTGTTGGTGCAGGCGTACCCGATCGCGGACACGTGGAAGCCTCGGTTGCAGATGATCGATCACCACAAGGTCAAGAAGGCGATGGCGAACCCACGATGAGTAAGATCGTCACAGATTGGACCGGGTTCAAGGCATGCACCAAGTGTGGAGCACAACCTGACCGGCCGTGTTGGTCCATGCGCACATCATCGCCTACGCCATCAACGCAAGCGCATCCCGGACGTCCAAAGGATGACGCGTTGCGACGGAAGATCGGTCAAGCTAACTCGACGCGTACGCGAGCGTTCAACCGGACTCTCGGGTTGCCTTAGCGTGCGATCGGCGGTATAACGTGCGCGTGCAGACGGGCTGCACACGGGATGGGGGTTTGGCCATGGATGGTTACATTTCGATGACAGGGCTGATCGATCGAATCAACGACGATGACACAGTGAGGTCACACAAAAGCAGCGATTGGTTCCCGAAGCTGCTCGTACTGATCGGTGCGTGTCTGATGTGGACTGCGGGCTGCGTGGGAGCCGCTTTGCTCATCGCGGGGGTGATGCTACCGTGGTTGGTCGGATACTAGACTGGCTCAGCATCAAGCCCAACCGGCACTGGTGGGTGTTGTACGCATGGCTTGCGTTGTGCGGTGTGTGGATGCAGTCGACATGATTGACTTCATTCGTGAGATGCCGTGGTGGTTTCGTTGGATACTGCTGCCCTTGGCCGTGATCTTCATGTGTATGGCTGAGTTGACGCGTTGCGTTGGCAGGTCATAAGTCATGTACACTCGATGGATGCAGCGAATAGGTTTGATTTCATGGGTCGTACTCGCGATGATCCTCACATCGTGCGATGATCCCCAGCAGACAGCACCACCTTCCGGCATCACACAGAGTGCTCGAGTGGATGGCACATCGAAGCTGTGTGACAAGGTTGTCGAGCTCAAGCCTACATTGGACAAGCCCGATACGATGAAGTCCATAGTGGACGCTGCCAACATACCCGGCATCGACCAGCGAGTGCACAGCGCAATCATCGACGGGCTGTATGTGAATGAGACGTTGCCAACCGAAGGATTCATTCCCAAGTACGAGGGGGTACTATCCGCATGTCGCAGGACGGGCTGGACACCCAAATGACGATGCCGGAGTTCACGATCAAAGCGAAAGACATGTTCGCGATCCAAACACTCCGGTTCCATCGACAGCTGTGCATCGAAGCCAATTTGCAACATCAGGCGGATGAGGAACAGCGGGCGATTGACGAGATGTTGTTGTGGCGTGACCACAACCGGCGCCTCATCAAGTACCCCGACCACAAGCACGTACCGGCCGCGATTGCACATACCCCGGAGACTGTCCGAAGTGGACAGGTTGGCATGAGCCCATGTGACAATCCGAAAGATCACCTCCCGCATGACTGGAACGAAGGTGTTAACGTCTTAATGGCCAACAGTGGACGTTCATCAGTCGCGTCCATCCCTGTGTGGTGCCCGGGGAGGAATCGCCGTGGATGAGTTCCGAGGATTGGCACACGTGGTTGAGGTGTTCCGCAATGCGCGAGATCACTGGGATCGAATCTGTGAAGCGGACGTGGATCTATTCGACGTTCTCCGTAAAGCGGATCGGTACATGTCCGAGATCGAGCGGGAGCCGGCCGTGAACGAGTCGGCGTTGCCTCCGGGCATGGGTGAGAAGCGATGCGGTTCTACACATGCGCATGTCGCTCATCGGTGGTCATCAGGCCCGATCGACACTTTCTGGTGCGTCGGTCGTAGAATGTCCGCATTGCAATAGTCGTGTCTCCAATGGTTGGATGGGTTGACCCCATTCACGTAGGGAGACATCCGATGTACTGGTTGCTCATCGCGTATCTGATTCTCGGCGGTATCGGGGCAATGGCTTTCATCCCCGGACCGCCGAGAGACGTAAAGCCGGCATACGTCCCTCCTGAACCCGTTCAGAGCCCCGTAAACGACTATGAAGGATCGGTGGCCAGCGCGGTACACCGTGGCGTCCGTTCGCGCGCCAGCGGGGCTCTGAAGTACGTTGCGCGGCATGCGTCGCGGGTGTGGGTGCGTCCGTCAGCGTACGTCCGGCGTCACGCGCGCCGTGGTGCACGGTACTACGACACCCTTCACGCAGGTGTGGGTGTGTTCTTTGACCAGCCGGCCATGACCGGTCGACATGCATTGGAGAAAGCGCAGTGAAGGTTACGTTGATCGCAGAAACGGTGTTTCATCCGGACACGATCGAGGGCATCGAATGGAAGCCGGAGGACAACACCGGGCAGGACCTCATCGAGTTCGCCGGACGCGCGTGTTACCAGTCGTGGTCACGGCCGAACCCAAGGACCGCGACGAACGCCGGGTATCTCGAGCACATCATCGATGTGAATCACGGGTCAGTGCTCGAGCACGGTACCGTGTCGTTCTACATCGAGGGTGTGTCGCGGTCACTAACGCATGAACTGGTGCGCCATCGGCACCTCTCGTTCTCGCAGTTGTCACAGCGGTATGTTACTCCACACCCCGATGTACCGTTTGTGATTCCGCCGTTGCTACAAGCCGACCCCGACGCGTACCGCGTGATGTGGGAGGTGTGGCAGCAAGCAGTGAATGCGTACGGCCAGTTGATTGAGATTGGCAACCGGATCGTAGGCGATAACCCGAACGTGTTCCATTCCTCCGCAGCCAAGGTAGTCCGCGAGGCCGCTCGAGCTGTACTGCCGAACATGACGCCGACTTCGATCGTGGTTTCGGGCAATCACCGGTCCTGGCGCGAGTTCATCGAGAAGCGTGCGACGTTGCAAGCCGACGCGGAGATCTGCGAGCTGGCTGTCGAGGTCGCGAAGATCCTCATGCGCACGGTGCCGAACGTGTACCAGGATTTCCAGATCTTCAACACCGGGGATCGGCTGTGGATCGACCACACGTCTGAGTACAAGCATGAGCGGTGACGAAACGCCTGAGCAAAGACAAGTTCAACGTGAACTCGACGATCTCGTTGCCAAGTTCATGAAGATTCATGGCTGGGACGATACAGGTGTGCTGACTGCGTATGCGTTAGTCGCGCACATCGGAGGAGCCACGAACGCGGAAGGCGAGGATCTATCGGGATATCCGATCGTGTATCTTGGCGGGAGTTGCCCAGATCACGTTGCCGAAGGATTGTTCCGCATGGGTGTCTGGCGGGTTCAACAAGACCGGAGCGAAAGGAATACTGATGACCAAAGATAGCCGGACCAAAGCCCAGATCATTGACGAAGCCAAGCGATTGGACGAGCGCCGGCAAGGACAGATCAGTCGGCAGATCGACAGCATCACCCGACTGCTCGCATTGCAAGACGAAGACGAAACCGAACGAGTCATCAAAGAAATCACATGGCTCAATACGGAACTTGGCGAACGAGATCACCGGATCGAAGAACTCGAGCGGATGGGACGTCGACTGCGTCAGTCCATAGTGGACAGGCGTAATGCTGGTTCGCTATTGTCCGAGGAACGAGGTTACTTGGGTCGCTTGCTGACCATATTGGATGAAGCCGGCATCACGTCGTACGATGACAAGCATGGCAGCACATCCGAAGGCGATCGAACGGCTGAAGACGAAGATCCAACTGTCAGTACGGAACAACTGGCCGATTGACGGTTTGCTGGATCAACTGTTCGACGTCACACAGCGAGCGACAGAATGGGACGCCGGATTCTGGGGGTTCGATTCCGATCGGTGGATGGCGTACGAGCGTAACGAGATGAACGCGCGTGCCCGCAACCTCGGGTTCTACCCATGTGAGGTGAGCAAGTATGAACTGGCGGACGTTGTTTGCGAGGTTGGTGAACCGGAGCGCGCCGGTTGAAGGAACGACCGTGCACATCGCCGAGTTCGACCGGTCATATGTGCACGATGATCCTGACAACCTGACAATCACGACAATCCGCGCAACCGAGGGCGATTCGTGGCAGCCACCACCCGCCGCGAGGCTTGATCCACGACGCCCATCGTCTCACCATTGGTGACCGTAGACCTCAGCGGACCACGCGAGTTGACGTCAGCAGTTGACAGAGCCACAAAGTGCAGTCATGATGGTCATGATTGGCCAGCGGTGTAGCCCGTACCTGCATTCGCTGGCCAATCATCGTAGGTGCACGGGCTGGGGTCGCGGGACGCGTGCAGCAAGCGGTTGTGGCAGGTCTTGCTGGGGATATGCCGCAATCTGCGGGGCACCCGAGGGGTTCGATTCCCCACCAGCCCACGAATTGACAAGGGTCCGTGGCCCGAGGAGATGGAATGGCAACTCGTACTGGTCCACTGTCGGACAATCCAGAACACGTGCGCAAGCGCATCCGTCGAGCGAACAAGACGACTCGCGAGAACATGTTGATGCTGGCCAATGCCCGGAAACCACTCGAGGAATGGGATCTCGAGGAACTGGCGCGTGGTCGGCCACGATCGTCTAACGGATCTTTCGCTGGTCCGGTACCCAAGTGGATTACGCCGGTCATAGTCGAGGAATCCAAGCGTCGTCTACACGTGCAGGCGTTGGCTACGATGGGGTCGATGGTGGGGGACGCCATCACGATCGTGCATCGCATCATGATGTCGGAGGAAGTCGATCCCGAAACCGGTCGTCCGATCGTGGATGCCAAGACTCGGCTATCGGCTGCCATGTTCATCATCGAGCACGTCATGGGCAAACCGCGTCAGCGTGTCGACGTCGAAGCGGGCAGCGGATGGAAGTCCATGCTAGCCACTGCGCTCAAGGTGCAGACGGACGATGGCGAGTATGTCGACGCACACCCCGTTGTCGACCTCAACAGCGATGAATGGGTGGACGAAGACGATGCCTGACACCGAGAACCGATGCGCTACGTGCAACCGCGAGCATGGTGTGGACGGGTACAACCCGATGCATCCGTTCCGCAGCAAGACTCAACCGGCGTTCATGGTCGAGGATCCGGAGCAGCTCAAACCCAAGGCGGTAGTCGGTCCGTTCGATCCCGTGCTCCGACAAGCACTGATCGACAAAGGCGTCATCACGATCGATGACCTGCGGGACGCCGAGGCGAAGATCCTTGTCGTGACTGGCCAGTTTCACGAGTCAGTGCGTGAAATCATCCGGGAGGTGAACGACGATGACGGAACCGCTCGCCCCACCAGTGGCGTCTGAGTTCGGCCTGGAGCCGCTCCGCGACGAATTGCACACGCCGATCGTCGTTCCGTACACGTCGCATGATCTCGTGTCCACAGAGGACTATCGAACCGGTTCTGAGTTCGGCGGTGTGGGTGGGTTGATCCAGCCGCCTCCGCACCGACCGACTGCTGGTGAACGGCGGTCAATGGTCATGGCCATCGATCCGGCAGACCCCGGGTTCGGCGAGGGGTCGATCGTGCCTCCGGAGCTCGAGGGCGACTTCGCATGACCGGCGTCGTCCTGTCCAAGGGCGACTACTTCGAACAGACCGGATACCACCCGCACGCCGGTCAGCGATTGATGCACTTCACTCCGGCCAGGTTCAAAATCATCCCGTGTGGTCGGCGTTGGGGCAAGACGTTGTTCGGAGCCAAAGAAGCCGAGCCGAACACGTTCGTGATGTGCCCAATCACGGGCGAGCCGCAAGTCGGGTGGATTGTCGGACCGCAGTACTACCACGCCGAGAAAGAGTTCCGGATCGTCTACGACTCGTTGCGCAAGCTCGGCGTTGACCGTGACTCCATCAAGTTCGTGAACAATGTCGAGTCCGGCAACATGCACATCAAGACGTCGTGGGGTTTCGACCTGCAATGCAAGTCGGCTGCGCATCCGGAGATGTTGGTTTCCGAGGGATTGAACTTCGTCCTAATGGTTGAGGCGGGTCTGCACAAACGGGTGACTTGGAAGTACATCCGGCCGGCATTGTCTGACCGTAGAGGTTGGGCTATCTTCACGGGTGTTCCGGAAGGTAAATCCGAGAACTCGTTGTTGTACGCGCTTTACCAGCGAGGGCAGTCGTCGCGTCCGATCGATCACTCGTATCGGTCATGGCGCATGCCGTCATGGACGAACACAATCACGTTTCCTGGTGGTCGACAGGACCAGGAAATCCTGGATGCCGAACAGGACCTGACACAAGACGAGTTTGATCGGCAATACGGCGCTGACTTCACTGAGAAGGTCGGCGTTGTGATGAAAGAGTACGACGACGACATTCACCTTGGTGACTTCAACTACGAACCGTCATGGCCGTTGTACATGGCTGTTGACTACGGGTTCACGAACCCATTCGTCGTGCTGTGGATTCAGGAATCGCCGTACACTGGTGACATTCGCGTCATCAAAGAACGGCGATGGACACAAGTTGACACCGAGGAAGTGGCGATCGATCTGCTGAATGACGAGCCGGGGCTGGTACACGTGTGCAAGCGCATCTACCCGGATCCTGCTGAACCTGACGATACGCGTACGCTCGAGCGTAAGTTGCGCATACCCGCGACGCGTAACACAGGTGGCGAGATACGCACGCGACTTGCGTTGATCCGGCGTTCGCTCAAGGTGCGAAACACGCATCTCGACGAGGGTCATCCACACCGGACACCACAGCTCATGATCGATCGCACGCATTGCAAAGAACTTGCTTGGGAAATGCGGGAGGGTTATCGGTGGCCGGAACACAGGTCTGAGATCCGATCCAATCCCGAGAACCCGATCGACAAGAACAACCACGGAGTGGAAGCACTCGGACGTTTCTTCAAGGGCCGGTTCCGTTCCGTGGAAGGCGGCCGGACAACCGTGACTGAGGCCAGAATGGGGTGAGGCATGGCGACAGTGTTCACTCCGTACACCACGGCAGAATCGTTGTTCGGAGCCAAGCCGGGTTGGTTGACCAACACCTTGGACATCCAACGTATTCTGTCATACCAACTGTACGAAGAGATCTATTGGTCGGCACCGGACGTGTTCAAGGTGTCGTTCCGAGGCGCCAACGACAAGCCCATCTACATTCCATCCGCGCGTACCGTGGTCGACACCACAGACCGGTATACGGGCGCTCAGTTCGCCGTACGGTTCACGGACAAGACGTCCGGTGCGGCTGATACCGAAGACGCGATCGCGGCGCGTCTGGCGTTCCGTGACCTGTTCGCCAGGGAACGGTTCCTCAGCAAGTACGACGGCAACAAACTGTACGGCATCATGCGCGGCGACTGGGTGTGGCACGTCACGGCGAACTCAAACAAGCCGCAAGGAACACGCATCTCTATGACGTCGATCGACCCCGGGATGTACTTTCCGATCACGGACGAGAACAACGTCGATGACGTGATCGGGTGCCATCTGGCCGTTCTCATCACGACAGGGGATGGACAGCGAATCCATCGGCTGACATACCGCAAGGAACGTGATTCTCTCGGCGTTGCAACTGGGGCGATCACAGTCGAGGAGGGGTTGTTCAAGCTCGACAAGTGGGAGATGCCGAACGAACGCCCGGAGATAATCATCCGGCCACCCACACCGTTGCCTCCGCAGATCACCGCGTTGCCGGTGTACCACATCAAGAACTTCGAGGAACCAGGAAACCCGTTCGGGTCATCGGACATTCGAGGTTTCGAAGCGCTGATGGGGCGGATCAACCAGACGGTATCTGACGAGGATCTGGCGCTTGCACTCGAGGGTATCGGCATGTTCGCTACCGACGCACCAGACCCCACGGATCCTGAGACCGGACAACCGATCCCGTGGCGACTCGGTCCTGGTCGGGTGGTGAAGATCCCCGAAGGAACGTCATTCAACCGTGTGTCTGGTGTGGGATCGGTGCAACCGTACGGAGACCACTTCAATCGTCTCGTGACTTCACTCCGGCAAGCGGCAGCCACACCGGATGTCGCGATCGGCACGGTTGATGTGCAGGTTGCCCAGTCGGGTATCGCCCTCGCGCTGCAACTGTCACCACTGGTTGCCAAGGTCGGCAAGAAAAACAACCTCATTGTCGACGTTCATACCCAGATGATGTTTGACATCACCAACGGTTGGATGCCGGCATACGAACAGACGACATTCGATAACCTGTTCGTTGAATGTCTTGTCGGGTCGGCTGTTCCGATCGACCGGGCGGAACGAGTCTCCGAACTGAACGACATGATCGATCGAGGCGTCATTGACGACCAGTACTACCGCGACGAGATGACGAAACTCGGGTACGTGTTCCCGTCCGACATCGGTGCTCGAGTGAAAGCCGCCGCAGCAGATAAGGCAGCGAACCAAGCGGCCGCATTCGGCACCGACCGGTTGGTAGAGAACGCCGGGGAGGAAACCGATGGCGACGCGTAAGGACTTCGTGTTCGATCAGGGTTCCCGAATCGTCGTCGTGTTCAAAGTCACAGTCGGGTGGCTGACGGACTTGACCGGGTACAGCGCACGCGGTGTGGTGCGAGCATCACAGACCATCGATGGACCGGTGTTGTTCGACTTCGCACCGTATCTCACCGTGCAACCAACCGAGAATCAAGTTGTGATGGACCTTCCGGCGAACATAACAGCCGCGTTCGATTGGACGGATGGCCATTACGACATGGAGATATTCGACAGCAACCCCGCACATGATGTGCGGTTCGTTCAAGGACACATCCGAGTCGATCCGGAGGCAACCTCGTAATGGCTGAGATTTGGTACAACGTCGGCAAGACGCGGGTGTTGGCCGGAGACACCGCGCTCGATTCAGCTGATCTCCGGATGCTGATCGTCATCACGTCCAAGACCGGCGCAGACGATCCGGACCTGGGCACCCTGGCCGCGATCGACGCAGTCGGAACGGTCGCGTTCCACTCCGAACGAATCGCGTTGGCGTCGCTGACTGTGACGCAAGACAACACCAACAACCGAGCCAACGCAGACGCGGGCAACGTCACGTTCGCGGCTGCTCCCGGTGTGACCGCGCTGGCTGCCATCATCTACGACCACGCAGCCGGAGGATCCGACTCAACCAGGTTCCCTCTGACGTTCCACGACACCGGTTTTCCTCAGCCGATGGACGGGGGACTCGTGGTGAACATCACTGACTGGGCACGGGGGACGTAAACCATGGCACGCCGGTTCAACGGAACGTCAGACTATATCGACTTCACCGTTTCTCCGGCGCTGCAATCGCTTGACGCCGGTCCTATGACGATGGTGTGCGTCGTCAAGATGAACGACACCACAGACGGGGCTTTCATCCACGCACGCACCAGCGGCGGAACGAACTGCTGGTGGATGGAGTGTTTCTCTGCTCAGTGGAACTACGGCCAGGCTAGTGTTGCCCGCGACGTCGGAGACTTGAACACGACTGACGGCTGGTACGTCCTCATTGGGCGAAAGGCCGATGGTGGTACCGCGCAACCCCGGGGTAGGAAGATCATCCTCGGAGGTTCAACGACAGACGTCACCGCGTCATCGGCGATGGCTGATGGTTCCACACCCGGATCAGGCGGCATCCTCCGGGTTGGCCGCTGGGGAACGTCCACCGACTACCTGAGCGCGGACATCGCTGCGTGTGCGGTGTTCGGGTCAGACCTGAGCGATGGCACAACTGCGACGTTCACGACGTACCAGGCGATCCTTGACGCATCACCTGCGTGGGCGGTCAAGTTCACCCAGGCCAGCCCAACCGATGCGATACCCGATGATAGCTCGGACGGTACCGGCGATAGCTCGAGCATCAACGGAACGACGATCGTCTCGGATCCTGACGGGTTTTTCGGTGGTTCCACTGTCGCTTTGACCCCCGCGACGTTGGCGCTGTCGGCAGTGGCGCTGAACCCAGTACCGCAGCCCGTCACAATCGCGCTGAGCCCCGCGACACTGGTGTTTGGTGCCGTGGCCACCAACCCCGTTCCCCAACCCGTCACGGTTGCTCTGACGCCGGCTAGCATGGCCTTCTCGGCGGTTGCTGTGGTTCCGGTGCCCGGTGTGGTGACAACCGCGCTCACGCCAGCCGTGCTTGCGTTGTCCGCGATTGCGCTAGGTGTGGGATCGGTCGGCAGTGTCGATCTGACTCCGGCCGTGTTGTCGTTCACTGCGCCTCCGCTGAACCCGGTTGCACAGCCGGTGCAGATCAACTTGATCCCGGCTGTGTTGGTGTTCAGTGCTCGTGTGTTGTCGCCAGTTCCACAGCCAGTTGTGGTTATCTTGACGCCGGCTGTGATCGTGTTCGTAGCATTGCCGATCATGCAAGCGATGAACGAGAAACTCCCGCCTCCGATCCTCGTGTATGCCAACACGCAATACGTCAATGCGCCGGTACCGATCACTAACGTGACGGTTGTTGCGTAAGCCAACCCCGTTGTGCATGATGGGAGCTGAAATCACCAACCCCCGATCGGGAGGAAACATGACCAGCACGTACGACCCCGACCAGCCGACTACCGCCGTGGAGACGGAGCACACCGAGACCGCCGAAGGCGCGTACTCCGGTGCCGTGGGTGACACGGAGGACGAGGCGGACGAGGACGACGAGTAACACCCGCTGAACGACCGGGGCTCTGCATTGGACGATGCGGGGCCTCGGTTCATAGTTGGGGGAGGTGTCAGTGGCATCTCCAAGCCCAGCACGGAATTACGCTCAATTGCAGTTGCAGTTTGATTCGCGGTTGAACAAAATCCTCGAGCGCGCAGCGCGCGACATCCAGGCCCGGGTTGCTCGGTTGCCGGTGGGTGTGGGGGGTGACGTTCGCCGCGCTCAACTGTCTCTGGTGTTGAGCGAAATCCGAAACGTCCAACAGGTGATGTGGACCCAGGACATCATGGACACGATCATCGCTGGCAAAGGCCGTGCTGCATTGGCCGCTCAAGATGCCATCGAGACGTTGTCCAACGTGGTGTACGCATCATTGCCCGAGCCAGTGGCTGATGTCGTCAGAGGCGGTCTGAGAGCCACTGCACTATCGGGAATTGAGCGCGATGTCGCGCGGGTACCCCGGGCATTGTCCGCAAGGGTATACAAGGATTTCGCTTTGACCAGCGGTCAGGTGGAAGCCACCATCAGATCTGGAATTGTTCAAGGTCTGTCCGCGCGCGAGCTCGCTCAATCCGTGTATCAGTACATCAGCCCGACTGTATCGGGTGGCGCTTCGTACGCTGCGATGCGTCTTGCCCGGACCGAGATCAACAATAGCTTTCACGAAATGCAAATCAGAGGCGGTCAGCGGCCGGGTATCTCTGGTGTGGTGTGGAACCTATCGGGATCTCACAAGAAACCTGACCAATGCAATGTGTACGCCAGTCAAAATGCTGATGGACTCGGGCGAGGAACGTACAAGCCCAACAATGTGCCAGGGAAACCACATCCCCAGTGTTTGTGTTTTCTGACATACAAAACGATGGACCCCAAGCAGTTCGAGAAAGCACTGGACTCCGGTCAGTTCGATGACGAACTAGATCGGCGTATCAATGCCAACTTGAATCGCCTGGGTCGCGGGGAGAAGCCAACGCCGATCCCCGGGGCTCCGAACACCAAGCGGATTGACCACAGCACGCACAACCATCCGGCCACACCGAAAGCTCGAGCGGAATGCCGCAAGCGGTTGGAGTCGGTGTTCAACAATCCGCTGCCAGCGGTGCCTAAAGTTCCGAAGGTTTCGTTGCCGCCCGATCCGCATCCCGGAGTGTCGAAGCTTCCGCGAACGGATGCGTTCAAGTTCAAGGGTGTCGAGGACACGTACCAAGTCACCCAGAAAGCCAATGGCGGACCAAGGAAATTCGCACTTGGTGGGCGAGCTTACCAAGCCAACTGCCAACAGGTTGTGCAAGCAGTCGAGATGCGCAAGCGCGGGTACGACGTCATGGCTAAGGCAAGGCGCAAGGATTACAGCAACTTTGTTGTAGCCGATGGATGGACGTACCCGGACGGAACCAAACCACGAATCGCATACAACACTACGCTTTCCCAGATTCAGAACAAGCTGAGTACTTACAAAGACGGAGAACGTGCGTGGGTGATGTGTAAGTGGCAAAGCGGCGGTGCACACATCTTCAACGTGCAGATCGAAGCCGGTAAGGTGGTTTGGCACGATGCCCAACCGGCACGGATCGTGAGCACGGAGTTGCAAGGCAGGCGCGGCATCGGGATGGATCAGTTCGACCAGCAAGTGCTCAACGATCCTTTCGGGTGGGGAATCATCGAACACACTGAGACGTTGATCGTTGATGACCGTGTTCTGATAAACGTCGAACCGTTCAAGTGATGTACAATCGTGCTCATGGTGACATTTGATGAGGCGAAGAGTGCGGTTCTGACGGAAGCCAGGAAGGTTTGGCATCCCGGCATGGGTCATCTGGTGATCGCGCCGGATGGTTTCGAATCCTCCACACAGTGGCGGGTTCGTGCAGTGGCTCGAGAAGAATTGCAAGGCGACGAGTCGTTCATCCAGATGGACGAGCCAATCTACCTCGTCAACAAGAAAACAGGGGAAGTAACCGTAACGGCTTACCTCGTGGATCAGAAAAGGATTGATTCCATGGTGCCCGTGCACGGTCAATGACAACGGAGGCATCATATGAGTCAGCGGCTCATTAAGCCCGGTATGGTGATCGGGTACGGCAAGCGCGGTCCCATCTTCCTGCAAGCCGGTGGAGCAGAGGACAACACAGATCCGGACAACCCGCCCGGTGGGAACCCGGACGCAGACGACACCGATGACGCCGAAGGTGGCGACGACGACGCAGGCGATGATGCCGACGCGGACAAGGACAAGAAAGACGACAAGGCAAAGAAGGACGACGACGAGGACGAGGAAACCGTCCCCAAGTGGAAGTACGACAAGGCGCACAACCGGATGGTCGCTGCCGATCGTACGTCCGCCGATCTGAAGCGTCAGCTTGACGAACTCAAGAACAGCAAGGACATCAGCGCGGATGTCAAGAAGGAACTCGAGGAGCTGAAAACCAAGGTCGGAACGGTCGAAGCCGAACGTGATAAGATGGCCGAGGCCAACCGGTCACTGTCCATCAAGCTGGCTGCGCTCACGATGACTGGCGATGGCATGCCGGTGTGGGAAGACCCCGACGTCGCGCTCCGCCTGGCGGATCTGTCTGATGTGGACATGTCCGACGATGGCAAGGTGGACAAGAAAGCTCTCCGATCCGCGCTGAAGCAACTGGCCAAGGAGAAGCCGTACTTGGTCAAGAAAGTCACCAAGCAAACCGGCGATGCCGGAGCGAACGAGTCGGGTTCGCAGATGAACGGCAACCGCAAAGGTCAAGGCCACCAGCCGTCTCGGCAAGAACTGGCCAAGCGGTTCCCGGCGCTGAATCGCGTCGGTTAACACAGCTCTACCTCCCGTGTGGTCAGTGGCCAACCGGGATCGCGATATCCAACAACCAGGGCCACACTTCGGAGGGAGTGAGGAATGGCAAGGTTTGACAAGTACGACCCGATCAGCGGCGGTTTCCGTGCAAAGCTGAAGGTCGCGTTGTCGGTGTCGACCGCGCTCGAAAAGGAACGCATCTTCGGCGTTTCCATCGAGGCGGCAACCGGCTTGCTGCTGCTCGGCGGGGCTGCCACGGCGATTCGCGGAATCATCAACGTTCGCGAGTCCAAGGCGGCGGGGGATGTGGTGGACGTGATGACGTCCGGGGAGATCGTGGATGCGTTCTTCCTGAACGATGGATCGACCGCTACGGTTCTCGGAACCGCGTACTACGTGGACAACGTGTCTGGCGCTATCACGGCTACCACGACGTCCAACAAGCAAATCGGTGTTCGTGTCGCGGACACCCCGGACAAGGGTCGGATCGTTGTGAGGGTGGTGCAGTGATGTCCAACCTCATTCTGCCGCGTAAGCGGCCGATCGTCCCCGGTGGATACGATCTGGTTTTCCCGGCTGGTGCGTACTCGGCAACGCCGAAGCGCGGTCTGGAACTGGTCGATCTGCACCAACTGGGCATCATCCCGGGTGCC
>Ga0111538_10000374_pt1 | contig 58209 bp, 43 predicted proteins | sample SoiMethybrSBSTD1_FD_79669 | JGI IMG/M metagenome (GOLD analysis project Ga0111538, IMG submission 79669) | Bulk soil microbial communities from a Populus tree surrounding site in Tennessee, USA - Soil MetaG P. TD hybrid SBSTD1 (version 2)... | ecosystem: Environmental > Terrestrial > Soil >... | reverse complement strand
CACGCCTAGCCCCCAGATGCCGTGCAGCCGCGGCAACCGCGGCCCCGGCGTCTTCGCGGCGTCGAGCAGCACGTCCCTGGCACCGAGGTCGACGAGCGCGAACTGCGCCGCCTGCCGGACCCGGCGGTCGGCGTGCGACAGCAGCGCCCGCAATTCAGCCGCGGAGCGTTCGGCGAGGTTGCTCGCGAGCAGGTTGGCGCCGTTGCGCAGCGCCATGTCGTTCGCCATCTGCGGCGTGCGCACGCGGTAGATGCGGCCCTTGCCGGTCTTGTTCCAGCCCGAGACCCAGTCGAGCACGTAGAGCGCACCGTCGGGGCCGAACTCGCAGTCGGTGCAGAGCACGGAGAAGATCGGCTTGCTGGTGGCCGCGAGCTCGAAACCCGCCCCGGCGCGCGAGAGCCGCAGCGCGTGCACGCCGCTGTAGCTGTTGCCGCCGCGGAAGTCGCAGAGGAAGAAGCAGTCGCGATACTGCTCGGGCAGGCCTGTGCCCGGGTCGTAGCAGAGCCCCGACGGACCGTCGGCGAAGTTCACGATCGGCGGCATGATCCACGCGGCTTGCCCAGGGTGGCGCGGGTGCCACATCTTCTCGCGGTTCCAGGCGCCGCGGTCCGACAGCCACTGGTAGCCGATGCGCCAGCCGCTGTCGGCGCCCATGACGATCGGCACGAAGCGCGCGCGGTCGCCGCCATCGCTGTTGTTGTCGCCCGTGAAGAGGTCGCCCCACTGGTCGAACGCGAGCTCCTGCGGGTTGCGCAGCCCGCGGTGCACGACCTCGAGGTCGCTGCCGTCGAGCTCGCAGCGCAGCACCGCGCCTTCGTGCGGGTAGGCGAACGTGCGGTCGCCCTGCCGCACGTGGAAACCGCGGTCGCCGATCGAGAACCAGAGGCGGCGGTCGGGGCCGACGATGAGGCCGTGCAGGTCGTGGCCGATCAGCGAGGTGTGCACGCCGTAGCCGTCGTGCACGACGTGCCGTTCGTCGGCGACGCCGTCGCCGTCGTTGTCGCGCAGGCGCCAGAGCTTCGGGATGTTCGCGAAGAACACGTCGTTGCCGACGGGCAGCACGCCCGCGGCGATGCCGTCGGCGAGGTCCGAGAAGCCGTCGGCGAACACCGTGCAACGATCGAGCGAGCCGTTCTTGTCGGTGTCGGCGAGCATGCGGATGCGCTCGGAGAACGCCGCGTACTTCGGGATGTCCTTGCTGATGTGCTTCTCGTACTTCGCGATGCGGTCTTCGACCGTGAGGCACGCGAGGTCGTCGTCCTTCCACTGCATGTAGTCGCGCGTGTCGAACACGCCGTCCTTGATGCGGAACGTCTCGGCCACGTAGAAGCGGCCCTTGCCGTCGATCGCGAACGCGACCGCGTTGCAGAGGTCGGGTTCGGCGGCGACGAGGTCGCAGACGAGGCCCGGAGCGAGCTGGAAGCTCTTGATCTGGTCCTGCCCTTCCTGGCTCGCGGGTGCTGTGAACATGGGCTTCGCAGCAGCCGCGTCTTGCGATGGCAGGTGGAGGGCGATCGTCAGGAAGACAATGCTGCTGCGCGCGAGATGCATGGGGGAGGGGGCATGGTCGCGGGTAGCCGCGGGCTTTGCGAGGGGGATCGGCGAGTCCGAGGCCAGGCGCGACAACTCGGCGCGGTCCATCGCGGCCACGCGGCCCGAGCGATACGGTGATTGCATGGCAGCGCCCGACCTCGGAGGACAAGTTGCGCTCGTGACGGGTGCCAGCCGCGGCGTCGGTCGCGGCACAGCACTCGGCCTTGCGCACGCAGGTGCAACCGTCTTCGCGACCGGTCGCAGCATCGAGCAGACGCGGCTCGGCTCCGGCATCACGTCGATTGCGTGCGACCACACCGACGACGTTGCCACGGCGCGCGTGTTCCGGCACGTCGAGGATGCCGCCGGTCGGCTCGACATCCTCGTGAACGTCGCATGGGGTGGCTACGAACGCATGGTCGAGGGTGGCAAGTTCACGTGGACCGCGCCGTTCTGGGAGCAGCCCGCGTGGCGCTGGGATGCGATGATGACGACGGGTGTGCGCACAGCGCTCGTCGCGAGCCAGCACGCGGCGCGCAGGATGGTCGCCGCACGCCGCGGCCTCATCGTGCACGTCTCGTCGTGGGCGGCGCGCAAGTATGCGGGCAACGTCGTCTACGGCGTCGCGAAGGCCGCGACCGACAAGCTGGCCGCGGACATGGCGCGCGAGCTGGCGAAGCACGGGGTCACGGTTGTGTCGCTCTATCCGGGTCTCGTGCGCACGGAGGCCGTGCTCGCGGCCGGCGTGTTCGACCTGAGCAACTCCGAGAGCCCCGAGTTCATCGGCCGCGCCGTGGCGGCGTTGGCCGCGGACCCGAACGTCTCGCGCTGGAACGGGACCGTCGTCGTCGCGGCGGCGCTCGCAGCCGAGTACGGCTTCACGGACGTCGATGGCAGACAACCGCGCCCGCTGACGTTGGAAGATCTCTAGACGGCGCCCGGTGCGCGAGGCCCGCGAGGTTACCGTTCCGGCATGTTGCGCCCGGTCCTCGCGTTCGTCCTCGCCAGTCTGGCCACGGCCGGTCTCGCCGCCCAAGGTTCCTCGCCACAACCCGCAACGCTGACCGTCAAAGGCCTGCCCGCGGCTGCACCGCTGCAGGTCGCGGCGATCCTGCAAGGGCTCGAGCTGCAGGTGCAGGTGACGATCGATGCCGGCTGGCATCTCTACGCGCGCGACACCGGTGGCGGGCAGCCCGTGCAGATCGAGATCGGTGCGGGCTCGGCGTTCGCGGCCGCTGGCGCGCTGAAGACGCCGATGGACGACAAGGGGCAGATCACGGGCAGCGCGACCCTGGCGCTGCCGCTGCAGAAGGCCCCGGCCGGTGCGGGCCTGCGCGCGACCATGAAGTTCATGGTGTGCGACGAGCTGCAGTGCCTGCCTCCGATGCAGCTCGAGCTGGCGCTGCCTGCGGCGCGCGACGCCGCGCCGTCGGTGCTGCTCGTGGCGATCGACGAGAGCGAACGCACCGCGCGCATCGCCGCGTTCCTGACCGAGCGCGGCTTTCGAACCGACGTGACCACGTATGCGAAGGTCCAGCAGGCCGAATGTGACGCCCACGACGTCGTGCTCGCGGACTCGCCTACGTATGGTCACTTCGGCGGCAAGGGCACGTTGGAGGACGCGAAGAGGTTCCCGGCCACGGCGAGCCCGATCGTGGCGGTCGGGTTCCTCGGCACCCAATTGCTCGAGAGCCAGAAGGTCGCGATGGCCTGCGGTTACATTTGAATGTGCATGGACAACCAGGGCCACGGGCTGGCTCTCGACCATGCGATCTTCAAGACGCCGAACGCCGTGAAGTTCCCCGTCACGGTCACGCCGCGCGAGAAGCAATACGCCGAAGGCAAGAGCGTGCTCTATCCGAACGGCATGGGCGAGACGTTCGGGCTCGTGCAGTTCGAAAGCGACATGCCCAAAGACGAATGGAATCCCACGCTGGTCAACCACGAGGGCTTCTTCACCGACGTGCCGGGTTTCGAGAACCTGGCCGAGGGCCATTCGGGCAAGTGCATCGGCAGCCTGTCGCTGGCGCGGCAGGGGCGTTGGTTCTACTGGGGCTACACGACCGATCCGCAGCGGCTCACCGATCCCGCGAAGGACACGCTCGTCAACGTGCTGCACTACATGCGCGGCAAGCGCGACAGCGTGACGGTCTCGTTCGTGTGCGTGACGCGGCAGATCTTCCAGGTGTATCTCGACCTCTACAAGGAAAGCGGCTACCCGCGCGGGATCCAGGAGCACATGCCGAACCAGCTCACGCCGGAGTGGCAGAAGACCTACACGGATCGCACGCCGGAGGGTTACCAGCAGTGGCTCGACAAGCACCTGCCCTACGTGTTCAGCGGCAAGGGCGAGCAGCACAAGAGCCAGCGCTACAAGCAGGTCTACGAGGTCGATGTCGACGCGATGGCGCTCGGCACGCCCAACCGGGAGCGGCAGAGCCTCGAACGATGGATGCAGCTCGCGAAGGACGGGAACGGCGAGGATCAGCAGCGCGCGCAACGCTGCCTGCAGCGCTACGTGCATCCGTCGATCGCGCCGAAGGACGGTGACTGGCGCGCGTGGTACGATGAACAACGCGAGCGCATCGTGTTCATCGAGTCGACCGGCTTCTGGTGGCAGGAGGATCCCCGAGTGCTCGAGCGCGAACAGGCCGTGCTCAACAAGTGAGTCCCGGGGACTGATGGTTTGCGTGGTCGGGAACGGAAGGCCAACCGGAATCCAGCCGACGAAATTCGATGGCCGTACGCGGGTTGGCTGGAAACCCAGCCCGGACGCACGGAAAATGGCCTTCCAACAGGCGGCGCGCTTCACCAGGCACCCGCCCGGTTGCCGATGAACTGATCATGCAGGACGAAGAGCCATGTCGCGGCGAGTGAAGGTGGAGACATCCGCGGGCAAAGCCTGGTCGCGGGCGAGGCCACGGCTGCGCGACGTGGCCGTGCTCGGCACGGGGTCGCGCGTGCCAGCCAGGACTCTGACCAACGCCGAGCTCGAGGGCATGGTCGACACATCCGACGAGTGGATCGTCACGCGCACCGGCATCCGCGAACGCCGCATCGTCGACGGTCAGGCGACATCGGACCTCGCGATCGCCGCGGGACGCAAGGCGCTGCGCGACGCCGAGGTCACGGCGGCACAGGTGGAACTGATCCTCGTCGCGACCGTCACGCCCGACGAATGTTGTCCTCCGGTGTCCTGCCGCGTGCAGACAGGCATCGGCGCTTCGCGCGCTGCCGGATTCGACATCGCGGCTGCGTGCTCGGGGTTCATGAACGCGCTGATGACGGGTCACCGGCTCGTGGCCAGCGGCGCCTTCGCGAACTGCCTCGTCATCGGTGCGGACGTCATGTCGTCGATCACCGACTACGAACAGCGCGAGATGTGCGTGCTGTTCGGCGACGCGGCCGGTGCCGTGTTCCTCGGCGAGCCGCGCGATGGCGGCGCGATCCTCGATCACGTCGTCGGTATCGACGGCTCGGGCGCCGACACGATCATCGTGCCCGCGGGCGGCTCGCGGCGGCCGGCCTCGGCCGAGACCGTCGCGGGACGCGAACACTTCCTGCAGATGAATGGCAAGGAGGTGTTCAAGTTCGCGGTGCAGAAGATGCCCGAGATCGTCGAGGAGCTGCTCGCGCGGAACGGTCTCGGCATCGACGACCTGACGCTGCTCGTGCCGCACCAGGCGAACCGGCGCATTCTCGAGGCCGGCAGCAAGCGGCTCGGCCTGCCGCTCGATCGCGTGATGATCAACGTCGACCGCTACGGCAACACGGCCTCGGGCTCGATCCCGCTCGCCCTCGACGAAGCGGCGCGGCGCGGGCGGATCCGGCGCGGTGATCTCGTCTGTCTCGCGTCGTTCGGCGGCGGCTTGAGCTGGGCCGGCACGTTGATCCGGTGGTAGCTGCGACCGCGCCCGGCTGCCTGGGACGTTGTTGACGTTCGTGGGTCGCCCCGCGGCGATGGAAACTACTTGCCGCCGAGCACCGTGCTCTTCTGCGGCACCGTCGTGTAGCCGTCCTTGCCCTCGACGATGCGGATCAGGCGATCGGCCGGCAGGTCGGCCAGCGTCTGCACCTTGCCCGCGCGCGGCCACAATACCTCGAGACTCTTCACGGCCGTGGCCTTGCCGAGACCGAGGTGCTGGCGCAGCGGGTTGGCGCCGAAGCAGCCGCCGCTGTTGACGTGCCGGTAGACGCAGCGCTCCACGCCGTCCTCGACGATCACGGCCCGCAGCCGCGCGCCGATCGCGCTGCGGTTGCTCTCGGTGCCGACGAGGTGCACCGCGAGCCAGTGGTTGCCGAACCCCGGGTTCTCGAACAGCACGTCGTGGGCCGCGTCGCCCGGATAGGCGCCGCCCTGTCGCGAGAACACGTCGAGGTCGCCGTCGGCATCGAGGTCCGCGAACGCGATGCCGTGGCCCTTCTGCAGGTGACCGAAACCGCCGGCCACCGTCACGTCTTCGAACTTCGCACCGCCCATGTTCTTGAACATCAGGTTCGGCATGAGGCTGTAGTAGTAGGGATCGCCGGTGCCGAGGTAGAAGTCGAGGAAGCCGTCGTTGTCGAGGTCGCCGAAGTTGGCGCCCATCGGCAGCGCCGGGTAGGTGAGTCCCACGGCCGCCGTGACGTCGGTGAAGTGGCCCTGGCCGTCGCCGCGGTAGAGCCGCATCGTCTCGGGGTGCGGGCGCGGCAGCCCGAGATACCACGCGGCGAGGTCGCCGATGCTCGTGCAGTAGGCGGCGACGAACAGGTCGAGGTGACCGTCGTTGTCGTAGTCCCAGAACCACGTACCGAAGCTCTCGGGCGGCTTCGCAAGGCCGAGCCGCGGCGCCACGTCCTCGAACCTGCAGTTGCCGAGATTGTGGTAGAGCTTGTTCGCGCCGTTCTTGAGGTTGCTCACGAACAGATCGACCTTGCCGTCCTCGTCGTAGTCGCCGAACGCGAGGCCCTTCGTGTAGCCGAGGTTCTGCACGCCGGCGCGCTCGGCGATGTCGTAGAACGTGCCGTCGCCGTCGTTGCGGAACAGCTGGTTCGGCGCGCGGATCTCGGGCGACGTCTCGTTGCCGACGTAGAGGTCGAGGTCGCCGTCGTTGTCGATGTCGGCCCACTGGCACGTCGACGACGGGTAGTGCACCTCGCCGAGCCCGGCCGCGAATGTGACGTCGACGAACGTGCCGTCGCCGCGGTTTCTGAGCAGCGAGTTGGGATCGCGGCCGTGGTCGTAGAGCCAGGCGCCGCGCAGCACGTAGACGTCGACGTCGCCGTCGTTGTCGTAGTCGGCCTGGAACATGTTGATGCCGCCCGTGATGCCCTCGAGCCCGGCCTCCTTGCTGCGTTCGGTGAAGGTGCCGTTGCCCTCGTTGCGCCAGAACAGCAGCGGCGACGCCGTGCCCCAGTTCGAGCTCAGGATGTCGAGGTCGCCGTCGTCGTCGAAGTCGTCGACGATCAGGCCGCCGAGCATGCCGAACGTGTCGAGCCCGACCCGCTGCGCGATGTTGGGGAACTTCGGGAAGTCGATCTTCGACGCGAACGCCGAAGGCGGGATCAGGTGCTTCTTGTCGACGCCGTCGGGGTAGGTGCCGAGCGTCATGTGCGCGAGGTTCAGCAGCCATCGCGCGCGCAGCTGCCAGTCGTCGTTCTCGGGCGTGTTCGCGATCACGTCGAGCAGATACGGGATCGCGTTCGTCGAGCCTTCCTTCTCGGTGTGCAGCGCCCTGCCGCGCAGCGGCAGGATGCAGCTGTCGGGAGTCGGACGCGCGCAGCAGTTCTCGGACTCGGCGACGCGCAGCCAGCCCATGGCGAGGTAGAAGCGCACCGAGTTCGCGGCGTCGAGGCCGCCCTCGATGCTCTTCTCGCGCAGCGCCTTGTCGGCCTGCTCGAGCACGCGGATGCCCTCGCGCGTGTTGCCGAGGCGCATGTGGGCGAGCGCTGAGTCGAAGCGCAGCCTCCACGGCGCCTTGTCGCCAGCGGCCTCGAGCTGCGCCCAGAGCTTCTCGGCCTCGCCGGTGCCGTGATAGTGGTGGTCGATCTTGTGTCGCTCGGCGATCTCGCGCAGCGTCTTGATCATGCGTGCGTGGCTCTTCGCTTCGTTCGCGGGGTCGGTGGCGCTCTGGGCCGCGAGCGGCGTCGCGGCGGCGAACAGGAGGGCGGCGAGGGGGAGGCACTTCATGGCAAGAGGGGGAGGACGATCACACTTCTCCCCTGCACAGCGCCTCGCGTCAACCCGAGCCCGCGTCGCGCTCCCAGATCGGCGCGCATTCGGCTCGGGTTGCGCGGGAACAGCGGCCTCGGCCCGCCGCGCAGCGTCATCGCACGGGCGGCAGACAGGTCGCCGCGCCGGCGATGCGGCGGACCTCGGCCTCGCGGCGCGCAGCGAGGTAGAGCGCGTTCCATTCCGACAGCCGCGAGCGAACCTGCGCATCGTCGGGCTGTCGTCGCGCTTCGAGCGTCGCGGCGACGACGTGGTCGACGCACTCGGCGATCGTCACCTGATCGAACCCGACGAACTGCAGCTCCTGCCGTGTGAGCCCTGCTACGAGGTGTGCGCGCATCTGCTCCGCGGTCGCGAAGGCAGGGAGGCTCGTGTCTGTGCGCCGTACCTTGCCGCGGTCGTCGATGATCCACATCTGCTGCGAATCCGCGGGGTGGTCGACAGGGTGCAGCATCTGGTCGCGGGGGTCCGGTGGCGCGACAGGGCGCGGCAGCGCTGGGGGCTCGATCGGCTGCTGCGTCTTGCCGGCCGGCTCCTGGCGCTGCGGCTCCTGGTCTCGCGGCTTCGGCTGCTCGACGCCCGCAAGCAGCGGCGAGTCCGTCGCGCGGCGCGGAGGAATCGTCGGCTCCGCGGGTGATGCCGATCCGGCGCACGCCGCGAACAAGCAGAGCCCGATCAGCGCGACGTCGCGCAGCATCACACGGTGCCCGTGATCGCGATCGTGAACCCCAATTGGCCGTTCCCGAGCGCGATTCCCTGCAAGGCCAGCGACGTGCCGGGCGGGAGGTTGGGCGGAATCGCGAACTGCAGCGTCAGCAACCCGGGCGGGCACGACAGGCACGGCGTCACTTCGGTCAGCAGACCGGCCGTGATCGGCACGACCGGGAAGTCGAGGATCACGAAGCCGCTGAAACCCGGGATCGGGATGCATTGGCTGCCGCTCGCGGATGCGAACAGGCCGAACGGCGACATCATGTCGCCCCAGACCTTGATCGTGATCGTCTCGGGCGAGAGCACGGTCACGGGTTGGTTCTGGCAGCTTGGAAGGAAGCTGCCGGCGTATTGACTTTGGCTGCCCTGCCACGTCAGCCCCGGCCCGGCGAGCTGGGCGGGAGCAACGAGTGCGAACAGGCAGGCGGAAGCAGCGCTGGCAAGGAACGTGTTCATGCAGTGTCCTGGAACCGGCGGGACGTTCGTACCGCGCGGGAAAGCGGCGGTCGGCGTGGTGTCGATGACGCCGCGGAACGGTGGGGGCGGAGGGACAGCACACTTCTCCCCTGCCTCGGGCTTCGCGTCAATCCGTGCCTCCTGGCCTGCACCCGATATCAGCCCGCGTCCCCGGCCCAGGTGTCGCCGAGTGCGATGGTGGTCGCATCGAATTCGAGTCCGAACCAGGAGCGCAAGCCTGGCAGGAACCGATGGTCTCGTACGCCTGCGCGACCCCAGGCCAGTGACGCCGGTTCAGACGACGGTCTTGTACTGGCGGATGTCGGGCGGTGCGGCGACGAGCGACGGCACTTCGGCGAGCAGCGCTGTGACGTGCGGCGTCTTCATGTGCGCTGCGACATCGGCTTCGCTGCGCCATTCCTCGATCGTCACGAACTCGTTCGCGTCACTCGTGCTCTGCGCAACGTCGTAGTGTACGCAACCCGGTTCCTTGCGCGACGCAGCCTGGTTCTTCGCGAGCGCCTGCGCGAGGCGCTGTCTGGTCTCGGGACGCGCGACGGCGCGCGCGATCACGCGGATGCTCATGGCGGCAGTGTTCTCTCAGCGCTGCTCTGGCGCAAGGCCGTGCTCACAGGTGCGTGAACGCCAGCACGTAGCCATCCGGATCGTCGGCACCGGCCTGGCCGCACACTTCCCTGCCGTTCCCGGCGATCGCGACGAACTCGCCAACGAGCTGCGCATTCTCGACTGACCCTGCTGCAACGCGGAGCGACCGCGGTGACCGCGTCAGTCGAGCGTAACCGCGAGTTCGCGCGCGAGCTCCACCAGCATCGCCGGTACCACCGTGGCGGCTTTGCCCTGACGGTAGCGATCACGGCGCTCGAGGTTGTCCGGTGGATCGAGCGACTGCACCCAGGTGATTGCGCCAAAGGCGCGGGCCTGCTGCAGCATGCCGGCGGCGGGCCAGACCTTGCCGCTCGTGCCGATCGCGAGGAAATGCGTGCAGCTCCGCAGCGCGGCTTCGATCTCGTCGAGGTGGAACGGCACCTCGCCGAACCACACGATGTGCGGCCGCAGGCGGGCTGCGCCACACCGCGTGCACGGCGCGAAGCGAACGGGATCGACGTGATCGCGGTCCACGATCACGACGCCGCAGTGCTCGCAGCGCAGCCGCAGCAACTCGCCGTGCATGTGCAGCACCTCGCTGCCGCTGCGATCGTGGAGGTCGTCGACGTTCTGCGTCACGAGCGTGAACGCATGACCGTTCGCCGCGAGGCTTCGCGCGAAGCTCGCGAGCGCTCGGTGTGCGGCGTTCGGCTCGACGGTGCGCAGCTGCGCGCGCCGTTCCTGGTAGAAGCGCCACACCTTGGCTGGGTCGCGCTCCCAGCCTTCGGGCGTGGCGACGTCCTCGACACGATGGCCTTCCCACAGTCCGCCCGCGTCGCGGAACGTGCGTACTCCCGAGTCGGCGCTGATGCCCGCGCCCGTGAGCACGAGAACATGATGTCGATCGCTCATCTCGATTCTTCGGAGGTGACGGCGGCGGCTTCGCCGACGAGGGCGGTGACCGTGAGCCCGCCGTGTTTCGTCGTGAACGCCGCATGCAGCGGCAGCCCCGTGCGTCGCGCCACGCGCACGTCGTGGGCGAGGATCGCAACGCGCCAGCCGGGCCCGAGGCGCGCGGTGCGGTGGCCGATCGTCTGGTAGAGCGACAGCAGGTTGTCGGCGCGCTGCACTCGCACGCCGAACGGCGGGTTCGTCACGAGCACACCCTGTGGCGGCGCCGTTTCGGGCTCGGCGAGCCACGGATGCGCCGCAAACGCATGGTTGCCGAACATGATGTGCTGCGCTGTGCCGGCGCGTTCGGCGTTGCGGCGCGCGGCCTCGATGGCGCCCGCATCGCGGTCGCTCGCGGCGATCGGCGCGGTCTGCGACGCCGCGGTGTTTCGCGTCGCGGCCGCCGCGACCTCGGCCCACGTCGCGGCGTCGAACAGCGCGAGGTGTTCGAGCGCGGGTGGCCGCAGCCGGCCCGGCGGCAGGCCGAGCGCGAGTCCGGCCGCCTCGATCGCGATCGTGCCCGAACCCGCGAACGGGTCGAGCAGCGCGTGCGCCGCCGTCCAGCCGCTGGCCAGCACGAGCGCGTGCGCGAGGTCCTCGCGCAGCGGCGCCTTGGCGCTCTCGAGCCGGTAGCCGCGTCGATGCAGCGGCGTGCACGTCGCGTCGAGCGACAGCGTGCAGACGTCGCCGTGGAAGCGCGCGTGGACGCGGGCCACGAGCTCGGTCTCGCCGGTCGGTCGCAGCAGCGGCGCGCCGAAGGCGGCGGCGATCGCGTTCTCGACGCGTTCGACGATGGCGCCCGTGTGGTAGACGCGAGAGCCACGCGTCGAGGCGCGGACCTCGACGGGCACGTTCGGCCGCAGCCACTCACCCCAGGGCAGCAGCGCTGCCTTGCGCTGCAGTTCGCCGAGCGCGCGGCACGGGAACTCGCGCAGCCGCAGCATCACGTGGCTCGCCGTGCCGAGCCAGAGGCAGGCCCGCATCAGAAGACGCACATCGCCGCGGAACGCGGCGCCGCCGCGCAGCGCTCGCGGCTCGGCGCCGAGCGCTTGCAGCTCGCGCACGAGCAACGGCTCGAGGCCGGGCTGGCAGGCCGCGAACAGATCGTGCGGGGCGGACATCGCCGCGACGATAGACGCCCGCTGTGCTGGATCCACCTGTGCGCTGGATCCAGATGTGTCGTCAGTGACAGCGCGCGGACGCGCGCAGCTCGTGGACCACGCGCATCATCTCGTCGACGCTCGCGATCTTCTGGCGCAGCTTGCCCTGCTGCCGGCCCTTCTCCTGTTCCCACGCGTCGAGCCGCTGCCAGTCGGCCCACGAGACGCTGTCGATCGATCGCGTATGCAGCAGCGTCCGGATGTCGGTCTGCGTCGGCGCAAGCATCAAGCCGTCCGCGTGGTCGGCCTTCATCTTGTCGACGGTGGCCTTGGCGTCGAGGCTGTTCGTGCCGATGAGGCCCGTCGGGCCGCGTTTGCACCAACCCGCCACGTATTGCCCCCTGACCACCGGACCGCCGGCCTTCTCGGTCACGCGCCCTTCGACGTTGGGAACGATGCCCTTCTTCTCGTCGAACGGCACGCCGGGGCACGGCACGCCGCGGTAGCCGATCGCCTTGAACAGCAGGTCGACCTGCAGCTCTTCGAACGAATCGCGCGGCTTCGGCCGCGGCGTGCCGTCGGCATCGGCGACGAGGCTCATGTGTTGCACGCGGATCGAACGCAGCTTGCCGCCGCTGCCGTGCAGCTCGGTCGGACCGACCAGGAAGCGACAGCGCAGCTTCTTGCCGCGCGTGCCCTCGCCGTGGGCCGCGCGTTCCTGCAGGAACTTGACGTTGCGCTGCTGGCTGCGGGCCCCTTCCTTCGCGAGCCAGGCCTCGCTCATCGGGTCGAGCGCCGAGTCGGCCGCCGTGACGACGACGTCGACATCCGGCAGTTCGGCGATCTCCTCGATCTCCTTCGGCGAGAACGCGGCCTGCGCCGGGCCGCGGCGGCCGAGCAGGACGACCTCCTTGACCTGGCTCTTCTGCAGCACGGCGAACGCGTGGTCGGCGATGTCGGTGCTGGCCAGCAGATCGGGCGGCGCGAGCAGGATGCGCGCGACGTCCATGGCGACGTTGCCGTTTCCGACCAATGCAACGCGGTGCGCGTGCGCGAGGTCGAAGGTCCGGTGGCGGTGGTCGGGGTGGGCGTTGTACCAGCCGACGAACTCGGTCGCCGAATGCACCCCGGCGAGTTCTTCACCGGGTACGCCGAGCTTCGTGTCGCTCTCGCAGCCGAACGCGTAGACGATCTGGTGGTAGTGCGCCGCGAGGTCGGCCACCTGCAGGTCGCGGCCGATCTTCACGTTGCCGAAGAAGCGGAACCCGGCGTGGGCTGCGATCTTGTCGTAGACCTTGATGACGCCCTTGATGTTCTGGTGATCCGGGGCGACGCCGCCCCGCACGAGCCCGAACGGCACGGGCAGGCGATCGAAGATATCCACGTGCACGTTCGGAACACCTGACTTGAACAGCGCTTCCGCTGTGTAGAAGGCCGAGGGGCCGGACCCTACGACAGCGACTCGCCAAGCAACGGAGCTGGTCTCGGACATGCGGGGATGATAGTGAGCGATCTGCGGCCGCCAAGGGTCTGGGTGTCGTAGTCGCGCCCATCCTCATGCGGCGAGCAGGGTTCGGCTTTCGGCTCGGGGGTTCACCTGGCCTGACGTTCGAGCACGGTCGCGAGTGGGAGGCCGCCCCGTGGATCCACCGTGCGCCGCTGGCAAGGCCGCGGTGTCAACGCCCCGTCGCTGGCGCGCTCATTGTTGCGATGCCGTGGTGCCGATGCCTGACAGAGTCGGATTCCGCAACAAGCACCGCTTCATCGGAGAGACGGCATTCCCATGGTCCATCATGCCCGTGTCACGAGTTTGCTCACCGTCGCCCTGCTGGCCACTTCGTGTGGCGGCGGCAGCAGCGTCAGCAATGCTGCGCCTCGCATCAGCCCAGTGCCCCAGCAATACACGCCGGGGGGCAGCGTGTTCGCGTTGGATCTCGGCGGCTACGTCACCGATCGCGAAGGCAGCACGCTGACCTACGCCGTCACTTCGCCCGAAGGCTCGTTCACGGGCTCCACGTTCTCGGCCACGTTCCCGACGATGGGGAACTTCACGGTCGCATTCACGGTGACCGACGGCGAGAAGACGTCCACGGGATCCTTCGTAGTGCGGGTCACGAGTGCGAACCTCGCCGTGGTCCGCGAGGACAACAGCGGCCTCCTGCTGCTCGATTCCGCGACCAACTCGTTCGTGCGCGTCACGGGGGCTTCGGTGCCGCCGACTCTGGCCGCGGGACTCGCTGACGGTCGTCTCGTCTACCAGCTCGCGGGCCCGACGGGACTGCAGCTCTGGGTCTTCGATCCGTTGACGCGCATCAACACGCGCGTGGCCGGCACCGCCACGGGCGACGTGACCTACCGCGCCAGGACGAGCGACGATCACCTCGTCTACACGACGGGGCCAGCCGGGAACATGACGCTGTCCTACTACAGCCCGGTGTCCGGCGTCTCCCGCGAGATCGCGCAGGGAGCGCTCGGCACGCTGACGGTGGCCGTCAGCGTCGACGACCTCGTCTTCTACGAGATCGGGTCCGGCGGCCAGGCCGACGTCTATTACTACGATCCGAGCGAGGACGCTTCGTTCGCAGTCGGCGCGGCGGCGACGGACGAGCAGATCCAGTCGGTGCTGCCGAACGGAGCAGTCGTGTTCACGCGCATCGGCGCCGGTGGCGAGACCGATCTCTACTACTTCAAGGTCAGCACGGGCCTCGTCGAGATCGGCAACGATCAGCCGCTGCTCGACACGCGCAGCAAGACCTTCGAAGCGTTCGGCTCGGCGAGTCAGGTCGTGTTCTCGGCCACGGACGGCGTCAACGTCGAGATCTACTTCTGGAACCCGGCCAACGGTCAGACGACGCCAATCGCGTCCGGCACCGTCGACGTGTTCGCCGCGATCGGCGCCGGCAACGAGGTCGTCTACCAGCGGGTCGTGAGCGGCACCGAAGAGGACGCCTACTTCTACGATCTCGACGACGCGACGACGGCCACGGTCCGCAACGCCGCGGACATCAGCTCCGTGCTCGGCGTGACGAGCGACGGCACCACATCGTGGGCGATCGTGCGTGGCACCGGCGCGACGTCGAGCATGGTCGCCGTGTCGCTCGTCGCCGCGCCCGTGACGCAGACCTGGACCGCAGGCGGAACGGTTGCGACGTCGTTCGGCCAACTCCTCAACGGTGATGTCGTCGCGCAGCGCGACGACGGCACGGAGCTCGACGTCTTCGACGTGTCGGCGGGCACCTGGGGCACCGCTATCGCGGGGACCGGATTGGCGTTCGGAGGCGACGGCCTCGACGCCGGCGACTTCGTCTACGCAGTGAGCGTCGGCAGCCAGACCGACCTTTTGATGTGGGACGCATCGGCGGCCGCGTCCGTGGTCGTCAGCAGCGCGGCCGGCAACGACGACTACGCGATCCGCACGGAGAACGGCACGATCCTGTTCACGCGCGTCGTCACCGGCAACACGAACACGGATCTGTTCGTCTGGGACGGTGCCCTGGCCACGCGGCTCACCGACCAGGAAGCGGGGCTGTGGCACGACCACGCCGTGCTCGGCAAGTACAGCGGCGCGAGGTGACGCGCGGAGCTCGGCCGGCGCCTACGGAACTACGCGGGGCGCCGGTTCGCTGTACGGGATCACTTCGCGGCTTTGTCACTCGGTGCGCTCGGTCGCTCGAGCTCGAGCGGGCGCACCCAGATGTTGCGGAACCGGATCGGATCGCCGTGGTCCTGCAGGCGAATGCGGCCCTGCGGTCCGTGCGCGGTGTATTTCGGGAGCTTCCTGTGCGCGGTCTCGCCGAACAGCTCCGTGTCGAGTTGCACGAGCACGCCGTTGTGGAGCACCGTGACTCGTGCGGGCGTTGCGAGCTTGCCGTCGGCGTCGAACCGCGGCGCCTTGAATACGATGTCGTAGGTCTGCCACTCGCCTGGCTTGCGAGACGCGTTGACGAGCGGCGGCGTCTGCCCGTAGAGCGCTGCTGCCTGACCGTCGGCGTAGGTCGGGTTCTCGAACGAGTCGAGCACCTGGACTTCGTAGCGGCCGAAGAAGTAGACGCCGCTGTTGCCGCGTCCCTGGTCGCTTCCCTTGGCCGGCGTGGGTGTAGCCCATTCGACGTGGAGCTGACAGTCGCCGAACTCGGCCTTGGTCTCGATGCCGCCGGTGCCGTTCACTTGCATGACGCCGTCGGCGACGAGCCACTTCGCCTCACCGCCGCGCTCGCCGCGAAACGCATCGAGGTTGCTGCCATCGAACAAGCGAATCGCATCGGATGGAACGGGGAGCGGCGCCGAGGGTGTCGGCCCCGGGTCGACCACGGGCGGTCGCGGGCGGTCGGCATCGTGCACGCGCCAGCCGTTCGGCAGACGCGGCGTATCGGTGTAACCGGGCTTCGGGTCCTGTGCGGGCCGGGCCTTGTCCGGCTCCTGGCCGGCCGGAATGGTCGTCGAGATCGTGAGGCCGAGGGTGAGGCTGGCGAGACAGAGAACGGGAGCGATGGTGGTCATCGGAGGCGTGCCGGTCGGGGACAAAGGCAGAAGATCCCGCGGCGCCCCTGCAGTTGCCAGCGCGAACGCGAGAGTCAGGAATCGAAGCCGAGCTGCGCCGGGTCGTCCGCGAACGGATCTGCGCCCGGTTGGCGGCGCACGGCCTCGCGCGCCTTGCGCGAGATCGCGAACAGCGAGCGGCGGAAATCGCGCGGCTGCATGCCGCAGCTGCGCGCGGCCGCGCGCGTGCTGTTGCAGTGGAACGCGGCATCGAGGGCGTCCTGTTGGCGCTGCGAGAGCATGCCCTGCAGACACTCGCGCACGAGAGCGCTGCCATTCGCGCGCGGTTTGTAGGCAGGCTGGCGCGCGGGAATCTCGTTGGCGTCGATGCAGCGCGTGCGCGCCCATTCGGAGCGCAACAGCGCACATGCGGAGCGCCGCGCAACCACGCGCAGCCATGCTTCGGGGTGATGAGGTGGACAGCCCTGCAGCATCGCCAGCGTCAGCAGATGCAGGGCCCTCTCACCTGCTTCCTCCGCCAGTACGCGGTTGCGAATCACGCGAGTCGCCGCGCGGTAGGCGATGGGGAGCAGGGTGTGTGGATCTTGGATCATGACCGGGATTCCCTCTGGTGTAGTGGAATGACATCATGTACTGTTTGATGCCGATCTGGCAAGATTCCGTCTAGTCACCATGGCTGGAGAAACAGCGTGGAGTTTGCGGGTCAAGACCTGAGCACGTCTTCGAGGCGCGTGGACTACCTTACACACGCCACTTGTGACGATCTTGACGTAGAGGGCAACAACGACCTTTCTCCCAATCCGCGTGACGGAACTACCCCAAGAAGAACAGGCTGTAGACCGACCGCTGGCCAACCACCTGGCGGCGCGCCTGCGGGAGCTTCGGGCGCGACGGGGGTTCACCCAAGACCACGTCGCAAAGCGTCTTGGCTGCCATGAGTCGGCTGTTTCGCGCTGGGAGAGTGGCAGCCGCTTCCCCACCGGTGAGGATCTCGTGGCGCTGGCGGACCTGTTCGAGGTGAGCACGGACGACCTGCTGGGGCGGGAGCGGCAATTTGCCGCCCCCGGCTCGGCCCTCGTCGACATGCGCCTGCTGGCCCAACTCGCTGCAGCGGAATCGACCGACGAATTCGACCAACTCATCGTCAAGAGCGAAGACCAGGCGGTGTGGCTGCCCGTCCCCGAGGGGGCGGTGCTGATTCCCGTTGCCGAGGCGATGCGGCTGACGAGAAAGGTCGCCGACAAGCACAAGACGAGTCGGTTCGTCGACCGGCTGTTCCGGCCGCGCGGATTCAGCTAGAGAGGTGCGGCTCGTTTCCGCCGGGCGCCGTTCCCTTGCGGCGAGGCGCGCGCCACGATCGCGCCGTCCATGAGGATCGCGTCGCGAAGAACCATGCTCGCTGCCGCGACCGAAGGGCCGGCCTGGCCGCTGCTGGTGTTCCTCGGCATCGCGCTGTTGCTGCGATTGCCGGCGGTGCTCTTCGCGCACGGCTTCTTCTTCGTCGACCAGCAGTTCCAGTACGTCGATCCAGCCTGGCACCTTGCGACGGGCCAGGCCTGGCACGTGCCGTGGGAGTTCATCGACGGCTTGCGCAGCTGGGTCTACCCGGGCCTGCTCGCGGGCATCTTCCGGCTGCTGTTGGCGCTCGGCTGTGAAGAGCCGATGCCCATGATGCAGGCGGTGCGCGCGGTCCACGCCGTGATCTCGCTGTTGCCGGTGTGGTTGTTCTGGCTGCTCGTGGTGCGGTGGCATCCGATCGCAGCGCCGCGGTTGCCGCTGCTGCTGTTCGCCACCTCGGGTCTGCTGGTCATCGGCGTGCAACCTTCCGGGCCATCCGTGGGCGCCACGCTCGCGGTGGCGGCCGTGCTCGCTGCGCAGGGGCCGCGGTGGTTCCCGGCGCTGGGTGGGTTGTGCCTCGGGTTGGCCTTCTGTCTTCGCGTCCAGGAGGCCCTGTTCGGTCCCGCGGTGTTGGCGGTGCTGCTGTGGCAGGGGCGACGCGGCGCGGCGGCGTGGTTCGGCGCCGGTTGTCTGCCGGGCATCTTGCTGCAGGGCCTCGTCGATCTCGGCACGAACGGCCGCTTCCTCGGCAGCGCGTGGGACTACGTGTTCAGCAACATCGGGCTCGGCAGCGCCGAGAAGTGGGGGCAGCATGGGTGGTGGTTCTACTTCGCGGCCGGCGTCGTGCCCGTCGTGGTCCTCGTCCCGCCGTTCCTGCGATGCGCGTGGCAGCGGCTGCGCACGGGTGCCTTCGTGTTGCCGGGTGCGGTCGCGGCCGCGGTATTGCATCTCGCGGTGCACAGCTGCATCGGGCGCAAGGCGCTGCGCTTCGAAGTCGGAGCACTGATCCTGCTGTTCGCGGTGATGGCCGTGGGGCTCGGCGCCGCGTCCGCGACGCCGGAGCCCCGAGTGGCGGCCTGGCATCGGCGGCTGTTGATCGCCGTGCACACGCTGCTGTTCCTCGGGGCGTCGTTCTGGTTCCCGAACGCGGGCGCCGTGCGTCTCGCGCTTGCGTTACGCGCCGAAAAGGGCTTTGCCGGCGACGTTCTCGTGGTCGGCCGCGACGCGGCGTCGGTCGGCGACGCGACGTCGCTCGGCGGCTTCTACTATCTTCGCCAGCCTGCCGATCGTGTTACCGGCGTCTCGCGCGATCAGCTCGCCGCGCATCTGCAGCAGGTGCCGCCGGTCGCGGGGGGCTTCGTCGTCGCCGTGCGCGACCCGTTGCCCGACGGCCGTGTCGCCGGCTTCGGCCGCTTGGAGCTCGTCGCGTGCTTTCAGGGCTACTGGGATCTCAGTGCCGGCGAGCGGCGCTTTCTCTACCGCTGGCGCTGAGCGGCGCCTGCGGCGGCGCCGCGCTGCGCGCGATCACTTGCCCGCTTCCTTCGGGGCTTCTTTCGGAGCGTCCTTCTTCTCGTCCTTCTTGTCGGGCTTCGGCACGGCCGCATCGGCCGTCGTGCGCTTCGTCTTCAGGGTCGTCTTGATGTTCATGGACATCTCGCCACCCATCGGGCCGGGCATCTCGATGTCCATCGAAGTGACGTTGCTGGCTTCGATGACGAAGCCGTCCTGGCGCGACACCCGCTGCGTGCCGCTGACCTTGCCGTTCTTCACCTTCATGTTCTTCATCATCTCGCGCATCGCATTCTCGGCTTCTGCCTCTTCTCCGGTTCCTGCGGCCTTCTCCTCGCCCTTCTGGGCAGGGGCCGCCTCGACGGTGCCCGTTGCGGTGATCTCGAAGCTGTCGGCGTCGACCTTGGCGAGAGTCAGCTGCATCTTGGTCTGCATCGGCCCGCCGCGCGTGGATTTCTCGGCGTCGACCCTTTCCCAGGTCGCGCCCTGGGCGATCGGCTTCTGCGGCAGAATGCCGAACGCGTTCTCGACGTATTGCTTGAGTTGACCCTCCGAAGCGGCCATGCCGCCGCCCATGCCGCGCGGGCCCTGGGTCGCGTTCTTGAGCAGATCGGCCACGCCTTCGAGCGCAGCCACTTTGCCGAAGGCATCGACCTTGGCGACATACGACTTGCCCGCCAATGCGGTGATCGACTTGGCCAGGGCGGCCGGGCTGAAGCCCATCCCGCCTGCGTCTTCGTCTTCGCCCTCGGTCTTCTTGGCCGAGTCGAATTCGATGTCGCCCATTCCCATCGGCATCATCATCGATCCGGCGATGCGGGCGATCTTCACCTCGACGGTGAGGATGCCCTTGTCGTCGACGTCCTTGACCTCGAGCTGAAGCGTACGGTTGGTCGTGTTCTCGACGTCCATCTGCTGGCCGCCCATGTCGATGGTCTGCTCCTGCTTCTCCTCGAGCAGCAGCCAGACCGTGGTGCCCTTCTTGGCGGCGACCTTGAGGTCGTGTTCCTTGTCCTGACAGACGAGGGGCGTGGTGAGGCAGAGGAGTGTGAGCAACTGGAGTTTCGTGAATGGACTCATGGCGGTGGCAGCGAGGGCGGCAGGGTGGCCAAAGACCGGCACATTACGTCACCGGTTCCTCGGAAAGAATCGCGGGGGGAGAGAACGGGGTCACGGCTCGAACCGGAACCCGACACCGCGGACGGTGTGCAGGTGCCGCGGGGAGGCCGGATCCTCTTCGAACAGTTTGCGCAGCCGCAGCACGATGTTGTCGAGCGTGCGCACGGTCCGAGGCGCGGTGCTGCCGAACAGGTGCTCGACGACGACCTTGCGCGTGACCACGGTGCGCGCGTGGCCGGCCAGCAGCTTCAGCAGTTTCGTCTCGGTCGCGGTCAAGGGCACGACTTCGCCGTTCCGGCAATTGGCCTGCATGGCGCGGAAGTCCACCCGGTTGCCGCCGAACGCCAGCACGTCGGTGCCGGCGGCCGGTGCCTTCTGGCGGCGCAACAGCGCATCGACGCGCAGCAGCAGCTCTCGCAGGTTGAACGGCTTCGTCAGGTAGTCGTCGGCCTGCAGTTCGAGGCCTTTGATGCGGTCCTGGTCGGCGCTGCGGGCGCTCAGCACGAGCACTGGAGTCGTGTCGCCTCGTGCGCGCAGTTGCCGCAGCACTTCGAAGCCGTCGCATCCCGGCAGCATGACGTCGAGGATCAGCAGATCGATGCCGCCGCGCGCCATGCGATCGAGCGCTCGCGGTCCGGTCAGCACGTGTTCGGCGTGGTAGGACTCGAGCGACAGGTTGTCGCAGAGCATCTCGCCGAGCGCGCGTTCGTCTTCCGCGACGAGGATCCAGCGGCTCATGACTGGGCCTTCAGCGGCAGCCGCACGAGGAACTCACTGCCGGCTCCGGGGCCGCCGCTCGTCGCGGTGACGGAGCCGCCATGGGCGAGCACGAGCTCGCGAACGAGATGCAGGCCGAGGCCCGTGCCTCCGGTGGCATGGTCGCTGCCGCGCCAGAACGGAAGGAACGCGTTGCCGAGCTCGTCCGCACTCATGCCGCGACCGTGGTCGCGCACGACGATGCGCGCCTCCTGTCCGTGTTCGGTCAGCGTGACCTGTACGTTGCTGCCGGCCGGCGAGTACTTGACCGCATTGTCGAGCAGGTTGCGCAGCACGAGCTGCAACGCCGCGCCGTCGCGAACGGTCGGCAGCTGTGGTGGGATCTCCGCGTCGAGCGTGATGTTCGCGGCCTGGGCGCGCGGGCGCATCGCCTCGATGGCTGCGCGCACATCCGCGGCCAGATCGCCGTGCGTCGGACGCGCGTTCCGCGCGGTCTGCAATCCCGCGGCGATCAGCACGTTGTCGAGGCCGCGTTCGAGCCGTTCGGCCTCGAGCAAACCCGTGGCAAGGTAGCGTTCGCGCTTCTCGCCCGGCAGCCGGTCGCCCTTCAAGGATTCGAGCAGCAGCACGATCGTCGCGAGCGGCGTCTTCAACTCGTGCGTGGCGGCGGCCAGGAAGCGATCCTGGCTCGCTCGCAGCGAGGATTCGCGGCGCACCGAGGCGATGTAGAGCAGGCCCAGCCCGAGCAGCACGACGGCGAAGAAGATTCCTTCGCTCGCGAACATCGTGTGACGGCGACGCGCCAGCGCGGGCAGGTCCGCCGCACCGGCCGCTCCGAGCGCCCTCGAGGCGCCTTCGATGTCACCAGCGCAGAGACGCGCGCTCGCGGCTTCCAGTTCTTTGCTCGCCGACACCTGGAACGAAGTCCACCAGACGACGAGCGAGAACGTGAGCAGCAGGATGACGGCGAACAGGATCGAGCTGGGCGAACGCGGCACGAAGGTAGGGTTGTGCCCTACAGCGTACGCACGCGCATCGCGTAACCGAAGGCCCTCATGGTGTTCCCGAGCGGTGCCGTGGCGTCGGTGTCGTGGGCGACCGAGTAGGTGCCGCGGCCCGGATTCGCGAACGTGCCGAGGTTCACGGTCACGGCGTTGCCGAGCACGATGCCCCACGGGTTGGCCGCAGGTACCAGGGACCCGAGCTGCTCGTAGACGACGTAGCCCGAGATCGCGGGGTCGGCAGGCAGCGCGAGCGCGGCGGCCGGGTTGCCAAGGACGGATCCGGTGCCATCCGCGAGCAGCAGCGACGTCACGTCGAGGCTCGTGAGCAGCGTGCAGCTCGTGCCGGGCAGCGTGAACGCGCCGCTGGTGAGGCCGTAGACGGCGACCACGATCGCGTTGGCGCCGAGGTTCTGGCCGTTCAGGAAGTGCGCGCCGCCCGGCGCGAAAATGCCGCTGGCCGTGACCGTCGCCGCGGGCAGGCCCGTGCCGGCGCTGCAGCCTTGGCCGTAGGTCGCGGCGTTGCCGTTCGTGATGCCGCCGCTCGTCGTGGCGCCGTCGAGGATCGCGTGCGAGAAGCCGAACTGGGCGATGTTGTTGCCTTCCATCGTCACGTCGACGACGAACCAGCTCCCCGCCGGTACGACGATCGGAGTGGGCGTCGTGAACGGGAAGGTCAGCGTGCCTCCGGGGCCGCCCCACGGGTGCGGCGAGGCGGAGCCCGGGTCGGGCAGGTAGGACCACGAGCCGTTCACGACCGTGGTCAGCGGTTGCGTGAGGTTCGCGCTGAAGTTGGCGCCCGGCATCGGCACGTTCGTGGTGCCGACGCGGATCTGCAAGTGCGTGATCGTGAACGGGCCCGGTGCGCCGACCTGCGGGATCGGACCGTCGTAGCGCAGCTCGATCTGGTCGGCCACGAACGCAGTCGAGCCGACCTCGGTGGCGTCGTAGAACATCTGCACGCGCGCGTTGGGCTGCATCAGGGGCACGATGCTGTAGTTCGGCAGCTCGAGCGACGGCGCCGCGGTAGCCGGCAGTTCGAGATAGTTCTGGGCGGACAGGGAAGCCGCTGCGAGGCAGAGGCACGCGATGGAGTGGAGTCTCATGTGGCTGGTAGGCCGCGGACGCGGCAGGTGGACGAGAACACTAGGTGCGGCCTCGTGGTGTTTGTCATGCCCGAGTCATCACCGGCTAGGATCCGAGGCGCTGTCCGCCATGCAACCTCTCCTCGCGTCGTTCGTGTTGCCGCTCGCGTCGCTCTGCGCACAAGAGCCCGCGCCGCGCGAGACCGACGCGTTCGTGACCGAACACTGCATCACCTGTCACGGCGGCGACACCACGAAGGGCAAGCTCGACCTGACCAAAACCGCGCCCGATGCGGTGCAGGAGCTGTGGCGCTGGAGCCGCATGCGCGAGCGCGTGCGCACGCGCGAGATGCCGCCGCCGGATGCCGGCCGACCGACAGACTCGGACGGACCGAGCGACGCCGATCGCGCCGCGTTCGTCGCTGCAGTCGGTGCGCGACTGGCCCGCGAGGTGCCGGCTCTGCGACCAGATCCCGGGCGCGTGACCGTGCGACGGCTCAGTCGTGCGCAGTGGGAGAACACGGTGCGCGATCTGTTCGGGGTCAGCGTGTCGACCGCGGCGTTCCCGAGCGACGACCTCGGCTACGGCTTCGACACGATCGGCGACGCGCTGACGTTCTCGACGTTGCACCTCGAGAAGTATCTGGCCGCTGCGCGCGAGGTCGCGTTGGCCGTCTTCGACGGCGAGGACCCTGAGCAACCGACCGTGCGGCGTTTCGAGGCCGAGTCGATGGCGCTCGCCAGCGGATCTGGTGCCCGCATGGCTGGAGACGCTGCCAATCTCTACACGAACGCGGTGCTCGAGCAGGTCGTGCGTTTGCCTCGCGACGGCGTCTACCGCGTGCGCATCATGGCCGGTGCGGACCAGGCCGGCGACGAGCCCGCGATGATGGTCGTGCGTCTCGACGGCCGCGACCTCACCAGCTTCGAAGTCGAGCAGCGCCGGCTCGGTGTCTTCCACCTGACGGCTCCGCTGCTCGGCACCGAGCTGCGCTTCGGCCTCGCGTTCGTCAACGACTTCTACGATCCGCAGAACGCCGATCGCGCGCGGCGCGATCGCAACCTGTACATCGACTGGCTCGAGATCGTCGGCCCCTGCGATGCGCGGCCCGAGAACCCCGCCCAGCGATGGCTGCGCGCTCCGCTGGCTACGAGCGGCAACGACGGCCCGAAGCTGCGCGCGTTCGTGCGCACCCTGCTTGCGGCAACGTGGCGCCGGCCCCCGACCGCGGACGAGGTTGCGTGCTTGCATCGGCTCGGCGACGGCGTGCTGCGTGAGGGGTTGCCGATGCACGCGGCTCTGCGACTCGTGCTGCAGGCGGCGCTCTGCTCGCCGAACTTCCTGTTCCGGCTCGAACCGGGCGGCGTCGAAGGCCGGGCTGGCGAAGTGGTGTCTTTGTCCGGAGTCGCGCTCGCCTCGCGGCTTTCGTATTTCCTCTGGGCCAGCACGCCGGACCAACGGTTGCGCGAGCTCGGCGTTAACGGGGAGCTCGCGGACCGTGCCGTGCTGCAGGCCGAGGTGCAGCGCCTGCTCGCCGACCCGCGCGCCGAATCGCTCGCGACCGACTTCGCGGCGCAATGGCTCGAGCTCAAGAGTCTGCCCGACCGCACGCCGGACCCGGCGCGCTTCCCGGGTTTCGACGACGCGATGCGCCAGTCGCTGCGGCGCGAGACGGAGCTGTTGTTCCTCGCGATCCTGCGCGAAGACCGCGACGTGCGCGACCTGCTCGACTGCGACTTCACGCACGTCGACGCTCGGCTCGCGGCGCATTATGGCGTCGCGCTGCCGCAGTCCGCGCAGGGGTTCGTGCGCGTGTCCTTGCCCGAAGCGTTGCGCGAGCGCGGTGGCGTGCTCGGCCAGGGCAGCGTGCTCGCGGTCACGTCGAACCCGACGCGCACCTCGCCCGTGAAGCGGGGCAAGTGGATCCTCGAGAACCTGCTCGGTCAGCCGCCGCCGCCACCGCCGCCCGGCAACGACACTCTCGCCAACGAGGCAGCCATCGACAGCAGCCGGACCTTCCGCCAGCAGCTCGCCCAACATCGCGAACGCGCCACCTGCGCGGTGTGCCACGTGCGCATGGACACGCTGGGTCTCGCGCTCGAACGCTACGACCCGATCGGCCGCTATCGCGAGCGCGACGCAGGTGGCGTGATCGACTGCAGCGGCGAGCTGCCGGGCAACGTGCGCATCGAAGGGCTCGCGGGCTTGAAACGCGTGCTTGCCGCAGACCCCGCGTTCGTGCACACCCTGGCGCGCAAGCTGTTCGTCTACGCGCTGGGGCGCGATCTGCGGCCGGTCGATCGGCTGCGACTCGACCAACGCGTCGAGCAACTGCTCGCGCGCGGCCGTGTGACCGTGTCCGACCTCGTGTGGCTCGTCGTGCAGGACGAGGCGTTCGTCATGCGCGTCCTCGAGAACGCGCGCTGATTTCCGTGTGCCGGTCGGAGTGGCGGCACCTCACGCGAGCAGACCTGGCGCCGAGACAGCAACCTCGAGCATGATGCACTCATGCGCCGGATCCGCTTCGTCATCGTCGGTCGTGTGCAGGGCGTCGCGTTCCGCGCCTACACGCAGTCGGCGGCCCAGCAATTCAGGCTCGTCGGGTTCGTGCAGAATCGGGCCGACGGCGCGGTCGAAGGACAGGCCGAAGGCGAGGAACGTGCCGTGGCCGGGTTCGTCGAGTGGCTGCACCAAGGCTCGCCGTGGTCTCGCGTCGACCGCGTCGAGGTCGAAGAGCTCGCCGTCGTCGCGGCCGAGCAGGCCTTCGACGTGCGGCGCGGAAGATGAACGCACAGCGCCGATCGGCCGCGCAGATGGCCGGGTCAGCGCGCGCGCACGAGGAGGATGCGGATCCACACGGCCAGCGCGATCACGCCCAGACAGAACAGCGCGAAGCCGATCGCGAGCCGCCCGACGAGGGCACCGAATGCCACGACGAGGGCGCCCGCCAATGGTGCCGCAAGGAACCAACAGAACAGCAGGCAGGCGACAAGATTGAGCAGCAGAGATTCCATGCCGGCACGGACGTGAGTCTACCCGTTGCGCGACTCACCGCGCGACCGCCGCGAGCCTGCGCAGCGCCGCGCGCAGCTTCCCGTGCCCGTCGAGCAGCCGCACGTAGTCGCTCTCGCGCCGCCCACCCTTGGCGCGCACGACGGCGACCAGCGCCGCGAGCTCGGCGGCCGACCACTTCGCGACGCCCGGCAGCACCAGGATCAGCGGGCTCCAGCGTTGCCACCAGAGCCGTTCGCCATCGGCCCACTTCTGCCAGCCGCGAACGTTGCACAGCGAAGCGGCCTCCGCGGCGCACACTGCTTCGCCGCGTTCGCGATCGGCGCCAAAACGCCGCGCGAGACAGTCGGTGACGGCGAGGCCGATGTTGGCGAGCGGGAAGATGCCGATCACGTCGTCGCGCGCCTTGCCGGCCGACCAGTAGACGTTGTGCGCGGCGAGTCGCTGCAGCGTGCCGAGATCCGACCGGTGCGTCTCGTCCTTCTTCATGACCGCGAGCTCGCGCCGCATCAGCTCGAGCACTTCACGGTCGCGCGCTCGGAAGCCGAGCTTCTGGTAGAACCACCACGAGCCCGACTTCAGGCCTTCGCTGTTGCCCTCGCCGCCCAGCTGATACGGATAGATCGTGAACGTGTCGGAGTCGAACAGCTGCTTCGTCACGCCGAGCACACGGCCGTAGACGAGGCCCGCTTCGCCGCCGCGCCACGTGTCGAAGACGTTGTAGGCGATCTCCGAGCTCGCGAACAGAGCACTCGTGAGCACGTAGCCGATCGGCACGCCGTTCTTCAGCGTGACATACGCGTAGACCGCCTCGAGCAACAGGCGCCGCTCGGGGATCACGCCGATCACGGCGAACTCGAGGCCATCGCCGCAGTCGAACAGCCGCACGTCGCGGGAGTCGCCGTAGGCGAATGCGTCGAGGTCGCGGTGGCGCAACACCATCGCGTCGCGCGCCAGCGTCACGATGCGTGCGCCGAGCGCTTCGTCGACCGGGATCTCGGTGGCCCGGCGCCTCAGCTCGCGGGTCAGGTCCGGTCGTTCGCGCGCGAACGGCTGCTGCTGGAAGTGCACGGGGCGCCCCGCGAGCATGGCCTGCGTACGCGACGGCGTGCCGGGTCCGGGCCGCAGGTCGAGCTCGATGTCGAGCTCGTCGTAGAAGGTCTCGCGTTCCTGCTCGCTGCGGCCGAGCTGCGCGCAGCGCAAGATCAAGAAGTCGGCATCGGTCGTGTCGGGGCCGGCCAGTACGCGGAGCCACTCGCGCATCGGCATGTCGACTTCGTCGAGCCCCGGCGTCTCGGCCCACGTTGCGAACAGCGACAGGCGCTGGTTCAGCAGATCGCTGTTCTCGAAGCCGCGCCAGACGATTTGCAGCGCGCCCGGGAACCGTTCACTGAGCCAACGCGCCGTGCTCGCGAAGAACGAGAAGCGGATCGTCGTGCCGGCGATGCCCGAGTCCATCAGCTCGCGGCGATAGGTCCGCAGATCGCGGCGCTGGTCGAAGCGTTGCAGCATCGCCGCGACCTGGGCGAGCACGGCAGAGTCGTCGGGATACGCGCGCAGGAAGCACAGCACCTCGTGCAACCGCAGCACGGCCGCCGCCGTCGGCAGGCGCACACCGTCGAGCGCCTGCAGCAGCGCGAGCTTCTGCGCCGGCGCGTCGCCGCCGAAGGTCGCCTTCGTCTGTTCCAGTGAGCGCAGCAGGCCGGTGGGGGATCGCGCCGACTTGGGCATCGTGCGGATGATGGCCGCGAGCGGCCCTGACTGCCACGAAGCATCACGAGCCCTTCGGTCCAGCGCGCAGATTCCGCAGTGACGCGCGGCGCGCGCGGGGATAGGTCGCGTGCAGTCCCGAACCTGCATTGGAGTTGTCGATGCGCATACCCCTTCGGATCATTGCCACCCTCTTGCTGACCTGCGCCGGTTCCGCCCAGATCAGCGTTTCGCTAAGCGCGTTGGCGCCCGTGACCGTCACTGCGAGCGAGCCCGGAACGACGAACAGCAACAGCCTGGCGGTCGGCCCGCTCCCGGGTTACGTGGACCTCGGCACCAGCGTCCCGACCGCTTCGGCCTCCTACGGCCACTCTTACTTCACCCCATTCAACCGCGTCGACTGCGCATTCGGGCTGAACGCGTTTGTCGCGCAGCAGAGCTCGAGTGCGGTGGTGGGGCCGATCGACGTACTGCTCGTGTTCCAGGCAACCACGGCCACACCTGTCCGGCTGTCCGTCGCGTTCGACAACCTGTTGACCACGCCTGGCACCGCGGTGCCGACGGCGACCGTGGACGTCGGCAACGACGGGATTGTCGACTTCATCAACGGCGTGCAGAGTTCGTTCCTGCCGCCGCTGGTCGTCGGGCCGCAGCCGCTGAACCTGCGCGTGCAGCTGCACTCCGCGGTCCTGCAGCCCGGCCATGCATGGGCGACGTTGGGTATCACCCTCGAACCCTCCAATCAGGTCGGCGTCTCGCCGGCCGCCATCGGTTGCGCCGGCTGGCTGGCAGGGTTCGGCGTGACCCCGACGTTCATCGACCAGGGCATCCGCGTGGGCGCCGTCAACCTGTCGCCCACGCCTCCTCAGCTGCCGATCTTCGTCGTCTTCGGCTTCAACGTGCAGCCGCTGCTGCTGCCGACGTTCGGCACGGCGCCGTGTCTGTTCGTGCCGACCCCCGACGTGATCGTGCCGCTCGCGGGGACGATCGACATCGGCCTGCCCGCGGCCGTACGCCCGGTGACGTTCTGGGTCCAGGGCGTGCTACCGGTGCTACCGACGTTGCAGTTGCTCACCACCGACTGCCTGCGCATCGACGCCCAATGAAGCACCGGGCGCGCGCCGCTGCGCGCGCTACGGACAGATCACGAGGTCGACGCCGTTGGTCAGGGTGAACGGCGGGTCGAACAGCGCCTGGAACGTCACTCGCAAGCCGACGAGCGGCGGCGCGAGCGGAATCGGAATGCCCAACGCGCCGCCGCCGCCGGGGTCGGTGCCGATCGACACCAGCGTGAACAACAGGCCGGGATCCACGACGAGGATGCCCTGCGGATACACGAGGTGTGCGCGCGCGAACGAGATCGCGAACAGGCCGCCGACCGAGGGAGCCGCTGCACCCCAGACGAACGTCGCGACGCCGCCGGCGCTCGTCGAGCCGCTGGCCGCCAGCAGCGACGTGTTGCTGCCGCCGAGACCGAGCGCATAACGCTGCAGGCCGCAGATCCAGAACGACTGCTGTGGCGACGTCGTGCTGTTGCCGCGCAGATCGACGGCCGTGATCGTGAAGCTCACCGTCGCGCCGTTCGTGACGACGCCGGGCGGGGGCATGAGATCGGCGCGGTAGAGCAGGCCGCCGCGGAACGAGAGCGGCGTGCTGCCGGTCGTCACGCCGCCGATGTGCGTGAACGACCAGTTCATCGTGACGCTGGCGACCGACGTCTCGCCGTCGTCGACGGCCGAGTCCTGGACGACGGCTCGCACGACCCACGGGCCGTCGGGGTTCGTCGACACGGCCGGCAGCTGCTGGATGCGTACGAATCGCGGCGGCTGCGTGTCGGCGGGGCCCGTGCCGTAGTAGGCGCGATTCAGGAAGTTGCCCGACTCACCCTGGGCCGTCACGAAGTCGAACACGCCGTCGCCGTTCAGATCGCCGACCGCGACGTCGAGCGTCGAGTCGACGACCGGCGTGAAGCCGTTGGTCCCGGTCGCGCGCGCGAACGAGAACGCGCCGTTGTTGATGTAGAGCTTCTCGCCGTTCGCCTGCAGCGAGCCGTTGACGATGTCGAGGAAGCCGTCGTTGTTCGCGTCGACGAACACCCACTCGTTGTCGTCGTCGCCGTTGCCGCCCGTGAGTGCGGTCGTCAGGCTCGTGAACGACAGGATGCCCGACGGAAACAGCTCGTTGCGCAGCACGGTGTCGGTGAGGCCCGACACGGACAACATCGCGAGGTCGAGGTCGCCGTCGTGGTCGAGGTCCGCGGCTTCGGCTTCGTAGGTGAGACCCGTGCCGGCCGGCAGCAGCGCCGTCGTGACGGTCAGGAAGTGGCCGGTGCCGTCGTTGAAGAAGATCTGCTGGCCGGCCGACTTGCCGATGTTGATGACGTCGAGGTCCCAGTCGTTGTCGATGTCGCAGACGACGATGTCCTGCTGGTTGGTCTTCGGAGCAACCGCGACGTGCGTCGCCGTGACGTTGGTGAACACGCCGGTGCCGTCGTTCATGAACAGCTTGAGCTGGCCGTTCGTGAGCTCGTCGTTGAAGAACAGATCGAGGTCGCCGTCCTGGTCGACGTCGCCGTAGGCGCAGCCCGCCGCCGCGATGTTGAGCACCGGCAGACGCGTCGCAGTCTCATCGGTGAAGACGCCCGCGCCGTTGTTGACGTAGATGCGCTGCTGGCTCGGGCCGTTGCACGAGAAGACCAGGTCCTTGTCGCCGTCGTTGTCGATGTCGAACGCGATGACCAGCGTCGCGCGGATCGGCAGCGCCGGCAGACGTGTCGCCGTTTCGTCGACGAGACCGAGGCTCTGGTTGATCTTGTTGATCAGCAGCGTCGGTTGGATCGCGCTGCCCGTGCTCGAGAGCACGTAGCCGTTCGCGAACACGACGTCGAGGTCGTTGTCGCCGTCGACGTCGACGAGCACGCAGCCCTCCGTCATCACGACGGGCCCCGTGACGAGGCCGACCTGCTGGGTGTAGAGATACTGTGCTCGCGCGAGGGGGCAGAGCGCGAGCGCTGCGAGCAGCGCGGTGAGTTTCGTCACGGGCTTGGTGCGGAGCTGGCTCTCGGTGGGACAGGGGGCCACTTCCGCGCCGGGAGTCTAGCGAGGTCTCGCCGGTCCGCTGCCGCCAGGCTCGTATTTGTGCAGCAGCCGGAATCGCCGGGGCGATTGCACGTGCGCGGCGACCCACCTGCGTCGCGCACCGGGCGGCGCGACCTGCGAAGCCATCGCGCGGCCTCGCGAGCACTCGCGATCCCACTTTCGGCACTTGCTTCCTGGCGGAAAGTTGCGCCCCATGCCGCGGTCCGATCGCCGACACCCGCGGACCGCAACCCGCGATACGGCAATGGGCAAAGCGAGCATTCCCGCACGCATCCCAGATTCGTGGCAGAATGCATGACACATGTCGACTGTCGAACTGGGCTCACGCGCAACATCGATCGAGCAGCTGCTGCTCCGCCACCAGCCCATGCTCCGGCTGCTGGTCTGGAGGCGGGCCAGGGCCCTGCTGCGCTACGAGGCTGCCGAGGACCTGCTGCAAGACGTGAACCTGCATGCGTTACAGGTCGCCGGCCGGTTCGAGTATCGCAGTGACGAGCAGTTCGCCGGCTGGCTTCGCAAGGTTGCCCGACAGTGCCTCGTCAACAGGCATCGGTCGTGGTCGGCATTGCGCCGCAACCTCGGCGACCTCTACGGCGGCCTCGCCGAGCACACCTCGGACGACCCGTGGCACCGCGGTGTGGATCCGTCCGAGACCGAGGCAGGACCGGCGACTCTTGCGGAGCGGCGTGATCTGCTGACGCTGATGGCGAGGATGATCACGACTCTGCCCGACCGCGACCAACGGATCGTGCTCTGGCACGCCGGCGGTGTGCCGCTCGAGGAGATCGCGACCCGCCTGGGCTTGTCGCGCGAGTCGGCAAACCGCGCGAGACTCCGTGCGCTCGAACGCCTGCGTGTCGTGTTGGCAGCGGTCACGAAGCTGTGCAACCGCGAACACTGGTAACCATCAGTTCGGGGACTTGGGCTTCGGCGTCGGCGGCTCCTGTCCGACGTTCCACTCGAAGGTGCGCGGTCCCCGGAGCGTGATCTCGAGCGGCAACCTCGCGGCGAACGGCCTGCGCATGCGAAGCCGGTAAGAGCCCGGCGTGAGGTGATCGATCTGCAGCAGCCCTGCGTGGACCTTCAGCTCGGTCATGGCGAACCCACCCGTCCACGCTTGCGGCAGCAACTGACCATCGGCGGTCTCGACCACGACCTTGCCTTCCGCCAGCGGCTCGTACGCGCCTGCGTTGGCAGCGCTGGGCACGCGCACCTGGACCGTAACGGGGACCGGGTTCTCCTCGAACAGGTCGCCGAGGTTCCTCGCTTCGCCGGTCTCGAGCGAGAAGCCGATCGCCGTCGTCGCGGCGCCCATCCTGCCGCGCAGCAGCAGGTAGTTGCCGGGCTCGACGAAGCGGAACAGGAACGAGCCATCGGGCCCCGATTCGGTCGTCACGGCCCCCTTGCCCCTCGAAGCCTGCGCCCGCACGAGCCGCACCAAGGCGCCCTGGATGGGCGAGCCCGACGGACCCACGACGCGGCCGGCGACGCTTGCCGCACCGAGTGCGAACGACGCCTCCACTTCGGAACCCGGGTCCAGGATCAGCTGCCGGCGCATCGGCGGTGTTGCACCGGGGTGCAGCTCCAGGTCGACGCTGCCGCTCGCTGTCCAGATCTCGTAGGAGCCATCGACTGCCGTTCGCGTCCGCGCACGTCGCCAGCGATCTTGCGAAGCGGCGGAGGTGACCGCGACGAGCTCGGCATTCGGGATGGGTTCGCCGGCACCCGTGACGAGGCCGTAGATGCGCGCAGGCTCGCAGTGCGTCGCCACGATCTCCACCTCGACGACGCTGCCTTCCGTCACGACGACCGGGACGGGTTCCGTGGCTCCGAGCGGGAGCGGCTGGTCGGCCAGGTTGGCGGCGGTTTTCGATTCCTCGCCGGGTATCACGGCTTCGGCCCAGATCGAATGCGTGCCGGGAGCAACCGCGAGGACGGTGAACCTGCCGTCGCGATCCGCCACGCCTTGCCATTGCTGCGGTGCGCCGGAGACCTGCGGGGCTCCGGAGACGTGGACGACCCACTGCCAGCGTGATTGCGGCGACCTGGCCACCACGCGTCCGCGGATCTCGGCGGCCCGCGCGAGCACGATGACGACATCGGTCAGATCGGTGCGGTCTTGGACTTCGACCTCGATCTTCGTGGCTACGAATGCCCTCGCCTCGGCGGTCAGCACGTGGTGGTCGGGGCGCACGCCGGTGAACACGAACGCACCCTCGCCGTCGGTCGTGGTCTTCGCCGGCTTCACGGCGCCCGCTGCGTCGCCGAGCGAGACGATCGCCTCGGGGATCGCTGCGCCCTCGAAATCGACGACCTTGCCGGCGATCCGGCATCCCGGCTGCAACATCAGGTCGACGCCGGTCGCGACCTGGGATCCGGCAGGGGACAGACGGACCCAGCGGCTCATGGCCGGCGCGACATCCTGGCCATGCGCGACGACCGCGTACCAGCCGTGGTGCCGCGCGCTGAGACGGAAAACACCGCGCTCGTTGCACGCGGAGGCCTGACCGACGTGCTCGACCTCGGCCCCCGGTGGCGGCGGCTCGGTTTCCGAGGCATCGCTTGCCCTCGAGGTGACGAGTTGCACGCTGGTGCCTGGCAGCGGCTTGCCGGTGCGCGCATCGAGCACGCGGCCGGCGACGGAGTAACGCGGCGACAACTCGATGCGGATGCCGCGTTGCCCGGCTTGCGCGGCGACGGGTCCGAAGCTCGCGGTTGCCGTCTTGGCCCAGATCTGGCCCTTGCTCGTCGGCGGGACCGGTCCGACCGTGAACTCCCCGTTCGCGGCGGTGGTCGTGCTGAACCACGTTCCGTCCGTGGCTTCGTAGGCGATCGTCACACCCGCGACGTCGGCGCCGTTGCTGCCGACGACCGTGCCCTGGATCGGTGCGCCAGCGTCGAGCCGGAACACGACGTCCTCGACGCGTTCCTCCTCGCGCACCAGTCGCTCGACGATGCAGCCGACATGGCCATCGGCGGCGACGGAGAGGCGCAACCTTCCGGGCGGCACTTCGCGGAGATGGAAGACACCGGAGGCGTCCGTCTTCGCGCTGACACGCAAGCTGGGTCCCGCCTTGCCGGCCTTGGGGCCGGCGACCGGTTCGGCGTCCACGGTCGCGTCGGGCAGCGGGAAACCGGCGCCGAGGACCTGACCGCTGATCGAAGCCGGTCGCAGCAGCACGATCGTGCCGAGGTCCACGACGCCGATGGCCGGTGCTTCGAGTCCTTGCCGCAGCGAGCTCGTGAATCCGGGCGCCACCGCGAGCAGCGCGAAGGGAGATCCATGCGCAGCGACAGCGGCGGGCAACCCGAGCGTGAAAGCGCCGTCGGGCCCCGCGGTGGCCTCGGGCCATTCCTCGCGCGCGAACGGTTCCTTGCCGATGCGGATGCTCGCGCCCGCGATCGGATCGCCGGAGGACGATTGCACGACGCCGCGAAAGCACAGCGCTGCATCGAGCCCCGCCGACGAACCCGGGGCCCACGTCGAACCCGCGGCACCGGTCACGACCTCGTGTCGCTCGGCAGCCACCTCGTGTTGGGTAGGCGCGACTTCCGGGCGGCGCTGAATCTCGATCCGAGCCTGGTCGTCACCCGGCAGCGGCACATTGCCTGAGCCGGCGAGGAACGTCGCACAGATCATTGCCAATGCCAATGCCGCCATGGCACCGATGGCAGTGATCAAGAGTGCTTTGGCCTTCATGGAGCGGTGTGATTGCCTCTATTTGCAAATCGCTAGAGGATCCGCATCCGGACAAGTCCTGCAGTAGAATTAACTTGTCGCGTCGGATCTTCTCGAACGTTTGAGTTGCTCTTGACGCGCGCGCCCCTCATTGCGCGACCCCTCGCTGACCCATGTCTCGGAACCGGCCGTCGAAGATCCCTGTACCAGTAGCGGCCGGTGCACATAGCGCTCTTGCTCCTGTGCGCGTGCACGGCAAGTGGCTGCAGGCCGGTGAGGAGCGTTACACCGTACGCGGGGTGACCTACGGCCCGTTCCGGTCCGAGAACGCAGAGGGTGGCTTCCCCGACCGCCGCGTCGTCGATCGCGACTTCGCCGCGATGCGCAAGGCGGGGCTCAACTCGCTGCGGACCTACACGATCCCGCCGCGCTGGCTGCTCGACCTGGCGCTCGCGCACGGCCTGCGCGTGATGGTGGGGATTCCTTGGGAGGAACACATCGCGTTCCTGGGCTCGCGGAAGGCGAAACGCCGGATCGAACGGGTCTTGCGCGCTGCGATTGCCGAGCACTCGGGTCACCCAGCCGTGATGGCGTGGGTGATCGGCAACGAGATCCCGGCGGGCATCGTGCGCTGGCACGGCGCGCGCGCGATCGAGCGTTTCCTCGAGCACCTCTATCTCGTCGCGAAGCGGGAAGCGCCCGACACGCCCTGCACCTACGTCAACTACCCGACTACCGAGCACCTCGACCTGCCGTTCCTCGACTTCGTGTGCTTCAACGTCTTCCTGCAGGAGCGCGAGAGCTACGAGTCGTATCTGGCGCGGCTGCAGAACATCGCCGGCGAGCGTCCGCTGGTGATCACCGAGGCCGGCCTCGACAGCAGGCGCAACACCGAGCGCGGGCAGGCCGAGGCGCTGCGGTGGTTGGTCAGCTCGACGCTCGTGGCCGGGTGCGCGGGCCTGTTCGTGTTCTCGTGGACCGACGAGTGGTATCGCGGCGGCGCCGACATCGACGACTGGGACTTCGGGTTGGTGCGTCGCGATCGCAGTCCGAAGCCCGCGTTCGTCGCGGTGCGCGACGCGTTCGCTGCCGCCAACGAACACGTTTCGCCGCGCATGTCGGTGGTCGTCTGCACCTACAACGGTGCGCGCACGCTGCGCGAGTGCCTCGAAGGATGCACTCGGCTCGACTACCCCGACTTCGAGGTCATCGTCGTCATCGACGGATCGACGGACAGCAGTGTCCAGATCGCGAGCGAGTTCCCGTTCCGCGTCGTGCACTGCAAGAAGAACGGCGGCCTCAGCAATGCGCGCAACGTCGGCATGCGCGAGGCGAACGGCGAGATCGTCGCCTACCTCGACGACGATGCGTATCCTGACCCGCTCTGGCTGCGCCGCCTGGCGATCGCGTTCGGGCGCAGCGACCACGCGGGCATCGGCGGGCCGAACCTGCCGCCGCCCGGCGATGGTCTGCTGGCCGAGTGCGTCGCGAACTCGCCCGGCAACCCGCTGCACGTGCTGCTCACGGACGAGCTCGCGGAGCACGTTCCTGGCTGCAACATGGCGTTCCGGCGCCGCTGTCTGCTGGCAATCGACGGCTTCGACGTCGCCTACCGGCGCGCCGGCGACGACGTCGACCTGTGTTGGCGCATCCAGGATCAGGGTTGGACCATCGGGTTCGACCCGGCGGCATTCGTCTGGCACCATCGCCGCGGCTCGACCAAGGCCTTCTGGCGCCAACAGTGCGGCTACGGCGAGGCCGAGGCGATGCTGGCGCTGAAGTCGCCGGAGCGCCACAACGACAAGGGCCACGCGTCGTGGAGCGGGCGTGTGTATGGCCGCGGCCAGCGATGGGTCTTCGCTCCGCGCCCGCTCGTCTACGCCGGCACCTGGGGCGCTTCGCTGTTCCCGACGGTCTACCAGCCGATGCCCGGCACGCTCGCGGTGTGGCTGTGCACGCCGGAGTGGCACCTCGTGTTGCTGTGGCTGCTGGGCCTCTCGGTTCTGGGGCTGTCGTGGTCGCCGCTGTTCGTGTTCGCGCCGCTGTTCGTGGCCGCCGCGGGCGCGTCGGTCGCACAGGCAGTGAAGGGTTCGCTGCGCGCGTCTGGCCCGTGCCGCGCCGGCACGAGCCGTCGGCGGTGGATGGCGTCTGTCGCGATCACGGCATACCTGCATCTGATGCAACCGCTCGCGCGGCTCTACGGTCGCCTGCGCTACCGCCGTGCCGCGGCACGCAGCCAGAGCCGCCCGCCGTTCGCGTTGCCGCTGCCGCACAGCGTCGTCGTGTGGTACGAGTCCTGGAAGAGTCCAGAGCAGCACCTGCTGGAGCTGCAAGACCTGCTGAACCGCGCCGGCCACCTGGTCAGGGTCGGTGGCGGTTTCGATGCCTGGGACCTCCAGCTCGCCTATGGTGCTCTGGGGCGCGCGCGCGTGCTGATGGCGATCGAGGAGCATGGCCAGGGCAAGCAGCTCGTCCGTTATCGCATCTGGCCGCGCGTCGGCGCAGCGTGGATGCTGCGGCTCGTCGGTCTGCTCGGCATCGCGATCGGCGCCTACGGTGCCGGGGCATGGCTCGCGGCAGCGGCAACAGCGGCCGCCGCGGCAGTGGTTGCGACGCGCCTCTTCGTCGAGTCCGCGGCGGCATGCCGCACGCTGTCGCATGCGTTGCGCCAGCTCCGGGCTGCTCCATCGTCGCCAGTGGCTCAACCAGCCAGGGTGGGTACCGAGGAGGTGGTACCCTTCTCGGCCGGCGAGGGCACGGAGGGGGCCGGAGCAGCATGAAAGCGGGTGGGGGGGAAATGAAGACGCGGTCGGAATCCGACTGGCGCCTCTTGTGCCGCGTGTATGCACAGGCAAAGCCGCACCTGCGGTTGATCCTCGGCGTGCTCGTGCTCGGCCTGTTGGGTGCGCCGCTCTCGTTGCTCGCGCCGCTACCGCTGAAGCTCGCGGTCGACTGCGGCATCCAGGGACACCCGCTGCCGGCGCCGCTCGACGCCATCGCACCGGACCTGTTCCAACACGGCGGCAGCGCGCTGATCGCGGCGGCTACCGCGCTGCTCGTGCTGCACGTGCTGCTGACGCAGGCCCATGGCTTCGGCGTTTCCCTGCTGCAGGCGATCGCCGGCGAACGGCTGCTCTCGGACTTCCGGGCGCGTGTCTTCGGCCATACCCAGCGTCTGTCGCTCGCCTATCACGATGCGCGCGGGACGTCCCAGGCGATCTACTCGATCCAGTACGACGCGGCATCGATCAGGACGTTGGCGATCGAGAGCTTCGGCCCGCTCGTCACTTCGGTCGCGGTGCTGATCGGAATGCTGGTCATCACGTTCAGCATCGACTGGGAACTCGCGCTCGTCGCCGTCGCCGTGGCGCCGATCTACCTGGTTCTGGCCAGGGTCTTCCGCCGTCGTTTGCGCGAACAATCGCGCAAGGTGAGTCGGCTCGAGAGCTCGGCGCACGGCGTGCTGCAGGAGGCACTCGGCGCTCTGCGCGTCGTGAAGGCCTTCGGCAAGGAGGACCACGAACGCGAACGTTACGTGGAGCGCTCCCGCGAGGGCATCCGCGCGCGCAGGGCCCAGTCGTTCTCCGAGGGGCAATACAGCCTCCTGACGGCGCTCACGACCGCGATCGGAACCGGGGCCGTACTGTTCGTCGGGGCCAGCCACGTGCAAGCGGGAGTGCTGACGATCGGCAATCTGCTCGTCGTGTTGGCCTACGTCGCGCGCATCTACGAGCCAGTGAAGGCGATCGGCAAGAAGAGCTTGTCGTTGCAGTCGGCCATGGCCGGCGCCGAACGCGTGTTTCGCCTGCTCGACGAGCAGCCCGAAGTCGTCGACCGGCCCGACGCCCGCGCGCTGTCGCGCTCGAGCGGGGCAATCGTCTTCGAGGGCGTGTCGTTCGGCTACGACGCGACGAAGCCCGTGGTGAAGCAGGTCGACTTCGCTGTGGCGCCGGGTTCGCGCGTGGGCATCTGCGGCAAGACGGGTTCGGGCAAGACGACGCTGCTCGGTCTGTTGAGCCGGTTCCACGATCCCGTTGCGGGCCGGATCCTGCTCGACGGCATCGATCTGAAGGACCTGCGGCTGGCCGACCTGCGCGCCCAGTTCGCGATCGTGCAGCAGGACACGATCCTGTTCTCGGCGAGCATCGCCGAGAACATCGCGTATGCACGACCCGGCGCGACGATGGAGGAGATCATCGACGCCGCGCGCGCCGCCTCCGCGCACGACTTCATCATGGCGCTTCCCGAGCGATACGAGACGCAGGTCGGGGAACGCGGCATGCTGCTGTCCGGCGGGGAGCGCCAGCGCATCGCGATCGCGAGGGCATTCCTGAAGGATGCGCCGATCCTGCTGCTGGACGAACCGACCAGTGCACTCGACACCGGCACCGAAGACTCGATTCTCGCGAGCATGGAACGGCTCATGCGCGGTCGTACGAGCTTCCTGATCTCGCATCGCCCCAACGCACTGCTGCCATGCGATCAGCTGTTCGAAGTCGTCGACGGGCGGGTCGTGCAGCAGCGCGGGGCGGCGGACGCCAGCGCTCGTTCCGGCCAGGTTGCGCCTGCGTCTGCGCCGGCCGACGAAGAGCGCGTGCTCGACAGCGAACTGCGGCGCATCGCGAAAGAGACGTGGGGCGGCGCCGAGGTCGAGTCCTTCGCACGGCGAGAGCTGCCGCGGACCAGCTACGTGGTGGACGTCGTCACGGTGCGCTTGACGGACGGTCGGGAGCAGCGCGTGTTGCTGAAGGACTTCGGCTCCAGCCGGATTCCAAAGGACCACGAGGAAGCGCGCCGCGAGCGTGAGTTGCGCGTCTACCGCGACATCCTGCCGACGCTCGACCTCGGAGCGCCCAAGTATTTCGGCTCGCTCTGGCAGCAGGATCCGCCGCGGTACTGGCTGCTCATGGAGTTCGTCGAGGGTCGCACCCTGCGCAAGCAATCGTTCCGGCTGTATCTCGCGGCCGCACGCGAGCTCGGCAAGATGCAGGGGAGCCTCGCGGCTGCCGCCGGCAGGTTGCGAGGCCTCGTGGGCGACGGCAAGTGGCTGCAACAACATGACGCGGCGTTCTTCCGCCGTCGCGCCCAAGCGGCCGTTCTCGCCGTCGAGAACGTGGTGCCGGTTCTGGCTCCGCGGGTCGAGCGGCTCGCCAACGGCTACGAGCCCGTGATCGAGACCATGGCGTCGCAGCCCGCGACGTTCGTGCACGGTTCCTTGCGGCCGCGCAACGTGATGGTCACCGCTGACGAGCGGATCTGCCCGATCGACTGGGAGCTCGCAGCTTGGGGCTCGCCGCTCTACGACCTCGCCTTCCTCGCCGACGGCTTCGACCACGTCGACGCCAGCGCGTTGTACACGGCGTGGCGGCACGGGTTCGAGAAACGCGGGCTCGTACCGCCGCCAGTCGACGAGATCGCTCGCATCGTCGACTGCTTCAAACTGCACAAGATCTTCAAGGCTCTCTCGGAGTGCGCGGCTTGGAGCGAACAACACCGCGCGGTCGAGAAGTACATCGACGCGGCAGAGCGCCTCTCGTGCACGCTCGTCAGGGGTGACATCAATGGGTGACAAGAACAACGAGGGCTCCTTCTGCCCTGCGGCCGACCATCGTTCCACACTGGCATGGCAGCGCCTCGGGCTCGAGCGTCGCGATCCCGTTGCCATCCAGATCCTGCGCGAGCGCGGCAAGAACGCCGTCTACCGCCTCGTCGGTGCCGGCGATGGCGGTGGCGACGTGATGGCCAAGTACGGCAGCAACGAGATGCTCGGGATCGAGCGGACCGTCTACGAACAGGTGCTCGAGCGCGTCGCGATCGACAAGCTGCGCTACTACGGAGCCGTGAACGAGGGGCCGGACGCGTCGTGGATCTTCGTGGAACGGGCTTCCGGAGTGCGCTGGGACGAGTCGGTTCCGGAGCAATGCGCCCTCGCAGGCCGGTGGATCGGGTCACTGCACGTCGCCGCGGCCGCGGTGATCTCCACCGTGCCGCTGCCGGACGTCGGGCCGAGAACCCAGCTGCAGCGCCTGCGCGAGATCCGCCCGATCATCGTCAACAGCCTCGACAACGTCGCGTGGTCCTCGCCGCACCGCATGGTGCTCGATGGCCTTCTCGTCGCGCTCGACGGCCTCGAAGCCTGTTGGGATCGGATCGATGAGATCTGCGTAGGCGCGCCGGTCACCTTGGTGCACGGCGACTACCGCGGGAAGAACGCGCACGTCGGCGAAGACAGAGGCGACGAGTACTTCCGTGTGTTCGACTGGGAGACTGCAGGGATCGCCGCGCCGGCGGTCGACTTGGTCCGCGTCGACGCGCGCGCCTACGCAGACGTCGTGCGTTCCGCGTGGCCGCACGTCGATCTCGCCGCGGTCCAGCAACTCGCGGTGTTTGGCCACGTGGTGCGCAACCTCAATGCCGTGCGCTGGGACGTCATCGGTTCGCTCGACTCGGAGCTGCACCAGGAAAGTCGGATGCGGAGTCTCGGGCGCTACACCGGGCGCATCGGCGAGATCCTGCGCGAGCTGTCGCGCGGCAAAGCCGATGAGCGGTATCGAGGTGTCGGGTGAAGCCCGTCGCAGTCAGAGGTGACGCCAATGGCTGAGAAGCCCGGCGTGCCGATCTCCTGCCCCGCAGCCGAGCATCGTTCGACGCTCGCATGGCAGCGCCTCGGGTTCGAGCGTCGCGATCCGATTGCAGTCGAGATCATGCGCGAAAAGCGCAAGAGCGCGAGCTACCGCCTCATCGGTGTCGGCCACGGCGGCGGCGACGTGATGGCCAAGTGCGGCCTCAACGAGATCATCGGGATCGAACGAACCGTCTACGAACAGGTGCTCGAGCGCGTCGCCGTCGACAAGCTGCGTTACTACGGCTCCGTGACCGAAGGGCCGGACGCGTCGTGGATCTTCCTGGAACGAGGGGCCGGAGTGCGCTGGGACGAGTCGGTTCCGGAGGACAACGCTCACGCGGGCCGGTGGATCGCGTTGCTGCACGTCGCCGCGGCTTCGGTGGTCTCCACCGTGCCGCTGCCGGACCTCGGGCCGAGAACCCAGCTGCAGCGTGTGCGCGGAATCCGCTCGACGATCGCCGACAGCCTCGAGAACGCCGCGTGGTCCTCGCCTCACCGGATGGTGCTCGACGGCGTTCTCGCCGTGATCGACCGCGTCGAGGCCAGCTGGGATCGGATCGAGGAGATCTGCGCATCCGCGCCGGTCACCTTGGTGCACGGCGACCTCCGCCCGAAGAACACGCGCGTCAGCGAAGACAAGACCGACCCCTACTTCCGCGCCTTCGACTGGGAGACTGCCGGGATCGCCGCGCCGGCTGTCGACCTGGCTCGTGTCGACTGGCGAGCCTACGCGTCCGTCGTCGGTGCCGCGTGGCCGCACGTCGATCTCGCCGCTGTGCAGCAACTGGCCGTGCTCGGCCGCGTGCTGCGTAACCTCGACGCCGTGCGTTGGGACCTCTTCGGTCTCACCGGCACAGCGTGGCAGGACGTTCGGATGAAGCGCCTGCGGCTCTACACCGAGGGCATCGACGCGGGTCTGCGTGAGCTGTCGCGCGGCAACGCTGCGGGAGCTCGCTGAAACCGGCGGGCTCGTGCCGCGTTCAGCGCGGCGCCGACAGCGCTTCGCGTATGCGGGTCGCGACGGCAGCCTCGGCCGTGGCTGCGAATTCCTCGAGCGGGCGGCGGCATGTCTTGATCCGTTCCGGTTTCGCGAGCAGCGTCTCCAGCGCAGCGGCGCGCACGCTCGCGTCCGTGTCGTCGAGCAGCTCGACGATGGCTCCGAGCTGCAGCGGGCCGGTCGCCGATTTGCCGAGCGTTTGCACGGCCCGTCGACGCAGCACCGCGGGTTCGAGGTCGGCCACCTTCAGCCAGTCCTGATCCGACGCGGGTTGACCCGAACCGAGCAGCAGCATCATGATGAACGAGCTCGTCTTCCTGTCGGTGCAGTGCTGCAGCCGCTCGCGCAGTGTTCTGCTGGTCTCCTCGTTCGGCAGGTAGTGCAGTTGCAGCAGCGCGCTGGCTGCCGCGACGCAGTCCTCGTCGCTCGAGTACAAGGCCCCGACGAGGAAGTCGAGCAGCTGCGGGCGAGTGGCGACGACGTCGCCGAGGTGGAGCAGGCCGCGCGGACCAAGGCTGGCGAGCGTGCGTGCCGCATCGCGCTGCCAGGGCTCCCCGTCTTTGACGGCAATGCGCGCGACGGCCTCAGCGGCGGCCGCGGCGTGGGCGCCGAGCTCGCGCAACAGAACGAGCGCAAAGAGGCGAGTGCTGGCATCGTCGAGCAGCGGCAGGATCTTGTCGACCGGAGCGGCTCCGGCCCGGGCCAGGATCTTGCCGGTGTAAAACCCCAGGTTCGGGTGCACGTCGGCAGATCCGGCCTCGCGTCTCCGCCGCGCGATCGCCTCCGGAATGGGTGCGGGAGTCATGACGTGGTCCCCACACGCGGCGACCACCTCGATCAGGTCGGCCGCGACCGCCGCGACGCGCTGCCTCGCGATGGGGGCTTGCCGATCGATGTGGCACTCTTTCAGTGTCTGCGGCACGCGCGCCAGACCGTCTCGCATGGCTTCGATGGCGAGCTCGGGAACATTGGTGAGCAGAGGTGCCGCGATGGTCTCGGCGAGCGGGTCGGGTCGGATCCCGAGCGCCTTGCGTCGCGCGAAGAACGCGGCGAGCTGCGCTTCCGCCGCGGCGCCGAGATCTCCGGCGAGCCAACCTGCGTTGACGGGCACGGCGAGCGCGCCGCTCGCCTCGGCATGAGCGAGGAGACGCATCGCGACCGCGCCGCGTCGTTCCGGCGGCAGTCGGCGCGCATGCGGGTACCACCGCTCGAATGCCGCCGCGAGATCGGCGTCGAGCGCCGCGAGCACGCGTGACGTCAAGATGTCTGCCCAAGCCAGCTCGAGCGCGTCGTCCTCCGCAGACCATTGGAGGTCGGGCGGCAGCGTGTGCAGCCAGGCGACGACCGGGTCACGGACTCCGATCGCGAGCAGCATCGCGGCGGCAGACTCCCCACTGCTGCGGTCCTTGGTCTGCAACAAGCTGACGAGATCGTCGACCGCGAAGTGTGCAGCGGGGCCCATCACTCGCAACACGGGCCCCAAGCGTGGGCGATCCAGCGGGTTCTTCCACAACTGTTCGACGAGGCCGCGCAGCGTCGTGAGGTCTGCACCGGGATCGGTCCAGGGCAACCTCGCGAGGATCGCCAGCGTCGCTTCGGGGGGCATCTTGTTGCGCGACATGGCCTGCTGGACTCGTTGCTCGAGCAAACCCACGAACGGGCGCAGGTCACCGCCCGCCGTCGCGACGACCGCGAGCTGCCGTTCGACCGGCAGGTCCCTGCAATGCTGCAGCAGCAGCTCGCGCCCCGCTTCGGTGTGCGCCACGGCCTCGAACAGGTCCGGCCACACGTCTGCCACGGGGAGCAGAACGTCGGCGAGCGTGGGCATCAGCTCCGCCAGCGGAGCCTGCCACCGTGCCTGTGCGTCCGGGGTCTTCGCAGTCCTGCACACTCGTTGCAGCAGGTGCAACGCCAGGGATTCATGCGAGGTCAGGAACGCCTGCAGCCACGCAGTCGGCAACTCACGCCCTGGGCGATCGAGCTCGAGCAGCGCGCGCTGGGTCAAGGCCGCGGTGTCGAGGAAGCTCAGCGCCGTGTCCGGGTGACCATTCGCGCTGGAATCCTGTTCGAGAACCTGCTGCAGGAGGCGAGTCGGCCAGGCGAGCTCCAGGTGCGAGCGCACGAACGCAGCGAGGCTCGGGCGCACGTCGCGCGCACCACCCGCGAACGCAGCGAGCACGTTCGCGTCGATCGTGCGCGGCACGGTGCCCTCGGGCGACAGCACGAGGTCCTGACGATTCATGCAGAGCTCGAGCGCGCCGCGGCGAAGACTCTGGTCCGCGTGGAGCAGCAGGCTCGACAACTGGCCTGCAGTCGCCGGCCATTCGCGCGCGCGGCTCCTGGTCAGCTGCCGCAGCGCCCGCGCCCTCAGCTCGCTCGGCATCGCAGCATCGAGTGCGAGTGCGACACCGGCGTCGTTCGTCTGTGTCTTCTGCAGTTGCAGCCAGCGCGGCCACGGGTCCGGCCGCTGCTTGGCGGCCGCCACGGCGTCAGGTCCGGTGATCGCCAGCAGACACTCGACCGCAGCACGGCGAACCGCGAGCTCCGGGTGGTGTACGAACGCGGCAACGGTCGGTTCGAGGTGCGCCGCGGGCGTGCCGATCGCCGCGATCGCCACGAGCCCGTGCCGCGGAGCACGCAGGTCGAACAGGATCCCGCCCAACAAGCGGTCGCCCTCGACCCCCGAACGGACCGAGTCCAGCACGCGCACGAGATCCTGCGCCGGCAAGTACTTTTGCAGTCCGGGTCTGAGCCCGAGCATGGACAACGCGTGTTCGCGGGCGGTGGCATCGGCTCCGGAGGTCGCCTGGCGCACCAGCGCGCTCGCGATCTGGCGGTTCATCGTCTGCTCGCGCCAGTCGCGACCGTTGCGCTGCATGACCTCGCGCGCTGCGTCGAACAGCTGCTGCGGTGCGACGGCGCGCGAGTGCAGCGGTCGCAGCGCGAGCATCGCGCGTTCGCGGTCCATGCTGGCCAGATCGGCGAGCACGGTTGCGGTCGGCCTCGAGGTCACTTCGAAGGAACCGAGCGCGAGGTCGGCGAGTGCTTTGACTGGCGCAGGCCCACGCTGTCCGGCCGCAGCGATCGCGTCGCGGTGCGCCACAGCACCGAGCCGACCGAGCGCGATCAGCGCGTCGCGACGGATGCCTTCGTCGTCTCTGCCGAGGCAGGCCGCGATGGCCGTGAGAACGGGTGGGTCGTCGTTGCCGAGCTCGCCGAGCGCCAGCAATGTGCGTTGCACGGTGAGCGGGTCCGAGCCGAGGCAGCGCACCAGGGCTGGCCCGCAGGCCCGCGTGGCCGGAGCGAGTTGCGCGGCCGCGTCGGCGAGCCCAGCCGCCGTCGCTGGCTCGCAATTCTCGATCGCGATGCGCAGGTCCTCGGCATGTTGCGCTGCGGCGGCTCCGAGCTCGAGCAAGATCGCGGCGACATCGGCGTGGCACTCGGGGTTGCGCAGCATTGGCGCGAGATGCGGCCACAGGTCTTCGCGAACGGGATGCTGCTGCAGCTCGTTGAGCAGTCCCTGGCGGCCATTGCGGCCATCGTCGCTCCGCAGCAGCTCGAGCCAGCTCGGCGGTGGTGGCAAACCCTGCAGCACGGCGTGCGTGACGGCCACGACGGCGCGATGGCTGTGCTGCTTCGGGTCCGCGAGCAGGCTGTCGATGAGTGGCGCGTGCGGCCCCAGGTCGGGGGCGGTGCGGATCAGATACTCGACCATCGCGACGTGGTCGCCAGGACGCGCGAGCGCCGCGACGAGCTCCTGCTCGAGACGCGCCGGCGCTTTCGCGATCAGCTTCTGCAGCACGCGGTCGGCGGGCTGCAGCGGGTTCAACGCGAGGACGTCCTCGAGCAACGCGACGCCACCGTCCGGCAGCAGCTCGATGCGTCGCAAGGCGTGCGCCCGGCGGCTCCCGTCGCGCAGTTGCGCGCGAAGGTCGTCGAGCGCGACGCGATCCGGTTCCTGCGCTGGCGCCGGCAGCTGCACCAAGAGCACCACTCCGGCGAGCAGAGCACCTCGCCGCGGCCCTTTCCGACGCAGCCTCGATTGCATGCGCGCAGTATGTCGTGCGGCGCCTCGACTGTCAGGCGGGCTGCGAGGCGGGCTCCGCGACTCGAGCCGACTCAGCCCTTCTTGGGGGCCTGGAAGATGTGAATGGCCATGCTGTGCACGGCTTCCGCGGCTTCCATGATCGCCTCGGGCAGCGTCGGGTGCGCGTGGATCGTCGACGCGATGTCGGCGATCGTGGCGCCCATTTCGATCGCGAGCGCCGCTTCGGCCACGAGCTCCGTCACCTCGGGGCCGATCATGTGCACACCGAGCAGCTTGTCGGTCTTCTTGTCGCCGACGACCTTGACCCAGCCTTCCGTTTCGTTCAGCGACATCGCGCGGCCCGACGCGCCGAACGGGAACCTGCCCTCGACGGGATCGAAGCCGGCCTTCCTGGCCTCCGTCGACGAGAGACCGACCGACGCGATCTCGGGGTCGGTGAAGATCACGGCCGGAATGCACGCGGGGTCGAAGGCCGCGCCCTTGTCGCCCGCGATCGCGGCCGCCGCGACGAGGCCCTCGTGCGAACCCTTGTGCGCGAGCATCGGCTGACCCGCGACGTCGCCGATCGCGTAGATGCCGGGCACGTTCGTCATGCGGCGCGCGTCGACTCGCACGAAGCCCGGCTCGTCGATCGCGACCCCGAGACCCTGCAGGCCGAGGTTCTTGCCGTTCGGCCTGCGGCCGACGCACGACAGCACGACGTCGCACTCGAACGTCTGCGCCTTGCCGTCGACCTCGGCACTGACCTCGAGACCGTTCTTCGTCTTCTTGAAGCCGGTCGCCTTCGTCTTCAGGTGCGTCTCGATCTTCTTCTTCTTCAGCGAGCGCCCCATCTCGGTGCTGAGGTCCTCTTCCATGCCGGGCAGCACGCGGTCCATGAACTCGAGCACGCGCACGTGCGTGCCGAGCTTGTGGTAGACGAGGCCGAGCTCGAGGCCGATGTAGCCGCCGCCGATCACGATCATGCGCTTGGGCAGTTCCTTCGGCGCGAGCGCGTGCGTCGACGACCAGACGCTCTCGCCATCGAACGCGAAACCCGGGATCTCGATCGGCGAGCTGCCGGCCGCGATCACGACGTTCTTCGCTTCGAGCGTCTTCTTGCCTTCCTGGGCGGTCGCGACCTCGACCTTGCCCCTGGCAACGACCTTGGCGTCGCCGAAGAACGTGTCGATCTTGTGGCTCTTGAGCAGGCCGCCGACGCCCGAGGTCAGCTTGTTCACGATGCCGGCCTTCCACGCGACGAGGGCGCCGACGTCGATGCCTTCGTACTTGGCCTTGATGCCCATCAGGTCCGCGTGCTGGATCTTGTGGACGAGCTTCGACGCGGCGATCAGCGCCTTGCTCGGGATGCAACCGACGTTGAGGCAGACGCCGCCGAGCGTCTCCTTCTCGACGACGGCGGTCTTGAGGCCGAGTTGGGCGCAGCGGATCGCGCAGACGTAGCCGGCGGGGCCGGCACCGATCACGAGGACGTCGTAGGTCATGCGAGGGGCGGAGAGGATACGGAGGCTCGTGTCGCTTTCCAGGACTCGGCAACCTGGCGGCTGTAGAGTGCCCGACCATGGCGGCAGTGACCTCGACTTGCATGCTCGCGCTGCTGTTGCCCGTGGTCTTCCACTGCCACGCCGCGCCGCCCGTTCATCTCGCCGCGGCAATGGCCGCTGGCATGACGGCCCGACGCGGCGACGACAAGGCGCTGCGGGCACTCGATGCGTGGTTGAAGCTCTACCGCAGCGGCGGGATGGATCTCCGCGCGAAGGACATTGCGAAGGACTCGATCGCGGTGAAGTTCGGGATCGCGCCGAAGAGCGGGCTTCGCAAGCCGACCTGGCTCGGTGACCTCGAGGCGATACTCGACGCAGTCGTCCAACTCGACGACGCGAACGCGGCGCAGGGCCTGCTGGAGGTCGCTGCCGTCGGGCTCGACCTCACCGGAAAGTACACGCTGGAGATGGCGCCATACGCGGTGAGGGCTGCCGGTGAGAAGGCGATCGCGAAGCTCACCAGCGGACCTGCAAAAGAGGTGCTGGTGAGCGCGGCGCGCGGCGAGACCGAGGTCAAGCAGCGCATGGCGGCGGCGCAGTCCGCGGCCCTGATGTGCCTCGGGCGGAGCCGAGACGTCTCGTGCCGGCCGGTTCTCGAGCAGGCGCTCGGCGCCGGCGACGAGATGGTGCGCATTGCCGCCGCCGAAGCACTCGGCGAGCTCGGCGACGAGGCAGCGGCGCTTCCTCTCGTGGCGCTGCTCGATCGCGAGACCGTCGACGCGGTGCTGATGACAGCCGCGCATTCGCTGCGTCGGCTGTACGCGAAGTACTTGCCCAAGGCGGGCGACGCCTCGGCGCAGCCGGCATCTCCTGCTGGAGCGCCCAAGGAACTGCCGGCCGGCGTGCCGCAAGCAGCGCGTTCGGCGACGCAGGCGCTCGGCCGCACGACATGGCGCGCCGACATGGAGTTGATCAGGCTGCTCGACGAGTTCCGTTCCAAGGAAGCCGTGCCGGCGCTGATAACGCAGCTCGAGCGCTTCAGTGCGCATCCGGAGGAGCTCAAGTCCGGCAAGCTGTCTGGCCTGTTGCTCTGCAAGGCGCACGCGCTGCTGGTCGGCATGACCGGCGCAGAGTTCCCTGCGGATCAACACGAGAAGTGGCGCGCGTTCTGGGACGCCGAGAAGGACAAGATCACGGTCAGCGACAAGGGCAAGCCGGCACCTGGCGCGCTGCCGATCGCCGGCAGCAGCTTGTGTGGCATCCCGGTCCAGGGCACGCGCGTCGCGTTCCTGCTCGATGTCTCCCAGAGCATGGACTGGCCGATGGATGTCGAGAACCCGGACGTCGTGAAGAGAATGAAGCGCCTCGACTTCGCCAAGCGCGAGTTGAAGGGTGCCATCGACGCGATGTCGCCGAGCGCCCAGTTCAGCCTGATCACGTTCAACGGCGAGGACAAGGCCGAGCTGTGGAAGCTGGCCCCGGTGCCGGCGACCAAACCGAACCGCGAGTCGTTCAAGAAGTGGATCGACGGCGTGCGGGCCCTTGGCAGCGGCGCGAACCTGTGGGCCGGTCTCGAGGAGGCGCTGAAGGTCAAATCGGTGGTCTACGTCAACCACTCCTCCAACTTCGACGAACTGTTCGTGCTGTCGGACGGTGTGCCGACCTGCGGTGCCGTTCAGGACCCGATCGAGATCCTCCACCTGGTGCAGGAGTGCAACCGGTTCGCGTGCGTGCGCATCAACACGATCTTCTTCAGGACCGTTGCGCCCCCGGACGTCATGAAGCGCGAGGCCAGGATGAGCATTTCGCCGCAGGAGTTCATGCATCGCATGGCCGAGCAGAACGGCGGCACGTTCAAGGAGCTGTGAGCCGAAAGCGACGCGCGGCCCGGTTTCAGAAAGCGTCGGTGGCGAGGTCCATGAACCAGTGCGCGACACCCAACGCGACCACGTCGCGGTACCGCGCGACCACGAGCAGCAGCGCGGTCACGAAGACCGTGTTGAAGACGAAGAAGGCGATCGTGGTCGCCGCGCTGTCGTTGGCCGACCCGGAAACGTGCGCGAGCGCGAACAACAAGGCCGGAATCAGCGCTGCGAGCCAGCGACCGACGGCCCACCGAAGGCGCACGTAGACGTAGGCGAGACCGACGCCCTCGAGGTAGACCGGTGCGGCATGCGCGAGCGAGCGCAACGTCAGCGCCTCGGTCGCGATGGCCGGCCAGCGCGACAGCTCACCGCGTGCGGCCAGGTAGAAGGTGACTGCGACGCAGCCGAGGACGAGCCCGACCACGAGCCGCGTCGTGAGATGGTCGGCGCCGGTCCATGCGCTCGCAGCCTTCTGCCGCCGGAACCACAGTGCGAACGGCAGCGGGGACCAGATGATGAGTTGTCCGAGCAGGTACGCGAGGTAGTCCCAGGCGCGGGGCCAGTGCCACCGCAACCAGCCTTGCTGCCACAACTGGCCGAGGCCGAGGATCGCCGCGGCGACTAGCAGCGCGATGCCGAGGTCGAGCCGCGGCACCCAGCTTCTTGCGGTGTCGGCAGCGGGCCAGACGGAACGTCGGAGCCGGCGCGCGACCTCGAGTCCGAGGAACGCAGCGGTCCACGCGGCCACGACGGGCACGTAGAAGGAGGCGGTCGCCGTCTGCTGTTGCAGGATCATCGTCGAACACGCGCCATTGTTGCCGGCGCCCGCGGTCCGATCACTTGCCGTCGCTGTCACCGTCGCCGGCGCCCGCGAACAGCGCGGGGGCTGCGCTCTTCAGTTCTTCGAGCAAAGGTGCCAGCAGTTCGGCAGCCTGCTTCGCTGCCGCGGCGGCGCTGCGGTCGCGTCCCGCCTTCAGTTCCGCGACGCTCTTGCGGGTCTCGGCCTCGGCCGCGCCTGCCGCCTCGAGGGCTCGATCGAGTGCTTGATGCAGTTCCTCGCCGCGCGTGGATCGGAACGCTTCTTCGTACGCCTTGGCCGCTGCGGCGCGCGAGTCCTTGGTTGGTTTCTCGAGTCCCTTGAGCGCCTTCTCGACGAGCTTGTCGTGTGCCCTCGCGAGGTCCTTCGCTTTCTGCATGCTCTTCCTCCAGGTGGGGTGGTCGCCGAAGTAGTGATCGGCGAGCTGGAACTGCGCCACCCAGGGAGCAGCATAGGTCGCCTTCGGATCGAACACGTCTGGCTCCGCGAGCAGCTTCTCGCTCTGCGCGGCCAGAGCCTTGTCGAGGAACGCGCCGATCGCGTCGAGCTGCGGCGGCAGGTCCTTCTTGTCGGCGTCGTCGCCCTTCGGCAGCAGCTTCTTCGCCTTCTGCAACTGCTCGGCGATCACGGCGAGATCGGGTTGCTTGCGCTGCAGCTCACTCGCCGCCGTGCGCACCGCTTGCGCCGCCGATTGCGTCGACACCTGGTCGAGCCACGCCAGCATCTTCGCGACCTGCATCGGCAGCGGCCAATGGCCGCTCTGTTCCGTCAGGCCTTCGACGATCTCGAGCTTGACCTTCTCGTAACCCTGCTCGCGGTAGATCTTCTCGGTGCGGATCGCGCAATCGACGGGCACGACGGCATCGGCGCGGCCGTGCAGGATGCCGATCGCGACCTTCTGTTTGCTGAGCTTGCCGTGTTTGACGTCGAGCACGTTGCCCGCGTGCGCGACGATGCCGTCGATCAACTCCGGATGCTCGCCCGCGAACCAGTAGCAGAAGAACGCGCCCTGGCTGTGGCCGTAGAGGTAGACGCGTCCGATCGGGAAGCGCTTCTTGAAGTCGGTGATGAGGCCCGCGATCTGCTCGCCGTCCTTGGGTCCTTGCACGAAGTTGAACGTGTCGCCCTGGCCCGGCGTCATCGCATCCGGCGAGACGACGATGTCGCGCCTGCGAAAGTCGCTCATGATCGGGTAGTTCCAGAAACTCCAGCCGTGGTTGAGGCCCGTGCCGTGCAGCATCAGCAACAGGTCGGGTGGGTTCTTCGCATCGATGTCCTTCGGCAGCCGGTACCAGTAGGTCTTCGCCTGCGCGCTCTTCCACTCGAGCAGCTTGCCGCGCGGCGCCTTCGTCGACGGCTCGACGATGGCATCGGCCTTTTCCTGCGCCGGTGACGGGGCCGCGGCCGACAGTACGAACAGCAGGGCGGGGGCGATGGTGGGGGAGCGCATGGCGTGCCGCGGGGCATCCTACCCGCGGAGATCGCGCTGGAGCCGAGCAGCCCGGCGGGGCAGTCGCTACCATGCCGGCCCACCCGCCATTCCCCTCGGAGATCCTGACTGCATGTCCGACCTACTCGAATCGGTCCGCGCGAAGAATCCGGAGCAACGTGAGTTCCACCAAGCCGTCGAAGAGGTGTTCCAATCGGTCCAGCCCGTGCTCGATCGACACCCCGAGTTGCGCAAGGCGAAGGTGTTCGAGCGGCTCGTCGAGCCCGAACGCCAGGTGATGTTCAGAGTCGCGTGGACCGACGACAAACGCGAGGTGCAGGTGAATCGCGGCTATCGCGTGCAGTTCAGCTCGGTGATCGGACCGTACAAGGGCGGCTTGCGGTTCCACCCGAGCGTCAACCTCGGCGTCGTGAAGTTCCTGGGCTTCGAGCAGATCCTGAAGAACGCGTTGACCGGGCTGCCGATGGGCGGCGCGAAGGGCGGCGCAGACTTCGACCCGAAGGGCAAGAGTGACGCGGAGGTCATGCACTTCTGCCAGGCCTTCGTGTGCGAGCTGTATCGCCACATCGGCGCGCACACCGACGTGCCCGCGGGCGACATCGGAGTGGGTGGCCGCGAGGTCGCCTACATGACGGGCCAGTATCGTCGCATCGCGAACCGCTGGGACGGCACGTACACCGGCAAGGGCGTCGTGTTCGGCGGCTCGCTGGTGCGCACGGAAGCCACCGGGTACGGGCTGTGTTACTTCACCGAGGAGATGCTGCGCGCGCGCAACGAGTCGATGAAGGGCAAGACCATCGTGGTGTCCGGTTCGGGCAACGTCTCGATCTACGCGGTGCAGAAGGCGCAGGAAATGGGGGCCAAGGTGCTCGCGATGAGCGACTCGGACGGCTTCGTGCACGATCCGACGGGGATCAGGCTGGAGACGATCCGCGACATCAAGGAAGCGCGGCGCGGTCGCATCCGCGAGTACGTGGACAAGCACAAGGAAGCGAAGTTCACGCCGGGGCGCGGCGTGTGGCAGATCCCGTGCGACGTCGCGCTGCCGTGCGCGACGCAGAACGAGCTCGATGCGCAGGACGCGCAGACGCTGATCAAGCACGGCTGCAGGGTCGTCGCCGAGGGAGCCAACATGCCGAGCACGCCCGATGCGGTGCACATCTTCCTCGAAAACAAGATCGCGTTCGGCCCGGCCAAGGCGGCCAATGCGGGCGGCGTCGCGACGTCGGGTCTCGAGATGCAGCAGAACAGCATGCGCGAGTCGTGGAGCTTCCAGGACGTCGATCGGCGTCTGCAGGGGATCATGAAGAACATCCACGCGACCTGCGCGAAGACCGCGGCCGAGTATGGCAAGCCCGGCAATCTCGTCGATGGCGCGAACATCGCGGGGTTCCTGAAGGTCGCGCAGGCGATGCTGGCGCAGGGCGTGATGTAGGCGGCGCCGCTGGCCGCGTGTTCCGAAGCCAGCCGGCCCGACCGACGGCGTGCTCCATTCGCGGAAGTCGGCACCATCCTCGACACGAGGGACAGTGTCGCGATCCGGGCGGCCATTGGACGGCGGCCATGGTTCGAGACGCCTGCGGAGCTGGGTAGACACTTCAAAACGGGTGCGAGCAAGGGCAGGAATCTCGCGACGCTGGATTGCACATCGATGTGTGCGATTCACAATCCGTGCATGCCCGAGATACCGCGCAACCTCATCGCCGTGACCGATGACGGTGGCAAGATCAGGGTCCAATTCACATCGAGCACCGCGTGCACGATCACATCACTTCGCCCCGACGACCGCGGAGGCGTGCGTCCTGAGGTGAAGTTCGGCTCGTGGTCCACGAATCAAGACGCAGTGGAGTTGGTGGTCGATGGCCACACGGCCGCTTACGAGTGGCAACCGAATGGCTCTCTCCTGATCGGCGGGAAAGAGCAACGCGTGCCTCACCTCGCACCGAGGTTCGTAGGGTCCATCAGTCTGCTGCCTGCTTTGCCGTTGCTCGACGAGGGCGAGCTGCAAGCGGCGTTGTCCGCGACTGCACCTCGTCGGCCGGCCGGGCTGGCTGGATGGCTGGGCTATTATGCGTTCCGCGCGGTGGCTCCTCTCCCATGGTGGCTCCGCGCACCGCTCGCGACGTCGGCGGTTCTCGTGCTCATCACGAGTCTCAATGCCGTGACCATGGCCCCTTCCATGAAGGAACTCGAAGGTCTGGGCACTGCGCTCGCCCACGTCGCCCTGGCTGGGCTCGTCGGTGGCGGAGTCCCGACGCTCTTGTTCGTCCCACTTCGACGTCTGGGCTATGTCGGCAGTCTGCTCAATGGCTTGGTCGGCATGTTCTCCTACTTGCTTGCATGCAGCTGGGGGTTCGGGGTCCTGCCGAAGGACGGCCGCGGGTGGTGGATAATGATCGGTGTTGGTGGCTTCTTCGGATTGCTCGTCGGTCACGTCCTGGTGCACCCACTCGCTGTCGCCGCGCGTCAACGCGCGCGCTGATAGAGGCGCGCGTCGAGCTTCGGCGGATCCTGCTGCGCCGGCAACGGCGCGAGCACGGGCCAGAGTGACATCACGAACAGCGTTGCCAGGCATGAGTCTGCACGCCCGCATGCCAATTCAGTGGATCGCCGAGTCGTCACTTCTGCGCGTTGTGGGCACGGATTCCAGCGAACCCATCCAACAAGGGCCGGCCTCAGCGAGCGACGCCTTGCGTCCCAGGGTCTGCGTAATACATTGTCCGACAATGAAGACTGCAGCACTCACGATCCGACTCGACCGGGACCTCGAGCGCCAGCTCAACCGCCTGGTGAAGCGGTCGGGCCGCTCGCGCAGTGAGATCGCGCGTGATGCGTTGCGGCGGCAGCTTGCCGTGATCCAGTTCGAAGACCTCCGCCGGCAGGTGATGCCGTTCGCGGAAGCGCGGGGCTACCTCACTGACGAGGACGTGTTCAGAGACATCTCGTGAGGGTATGCCTCGACACGAACGTCCTGGTCGCTGCTTTTGCCACGCGGGGCCTCTGCGCGGACGTGTTTCGGACCGTGGTGACCGAACACGACCTTGTCCTCGGTCAGGTGATCGTTGACGAACTCCGCAAGGTCCTGAAGCGGAAGCTCCGGCTTCCAGAAGACCGGATCGTGGCCGTCGAAACTCTGCTGAGCCGCTTCGAACTCGTGCGGAAGCCGGCGCGACCCAGCCCGCTTGGCATCCGGGACCCTGCGGACCGCTGGGTTCTCGCCACTGCAGTAGCAGGCAGGGCCGACACCCTCGTAACGGGAGACAAAGACCTGCTGGTGATGACGAAGGCTCCGTTGCCAATCATGAACCCCAGAGCTTTCTGGGAGCAGCTGCGAGGCCGAAGGTGATGGAGTGGTCCGGTGACGTGGAGTAGCGGGGGGATGAGCAAGCCAGCTGCTACAGCGGGAACGCGCCCTCGTTGACCGCGCGCCCTTCGAGGGCCATCACCTCGCCGAGCTGTTCCTTGAGCTGCGGCGTCACCTGCGCATACACGTCGGTGACGAGCGTCTCGTCGGCAGGCGGTCCGTTCTTCTCGGCGGCAGCGATTGCATCGTTGACGTCCTGCGCGATGCGTGCCTTCAAGGCCGTTTCCTTCGCCTCGTCCCAGAGCCCCCGATTCCCGAGGTAGCCGCGGAAGCGATCGACCGGGTCCCTCTTCTCCCACAGCTTCACTTCGGCCTCGTCGCGATACTTCGTCGGGTCGTCGCTCGAGCTGTGGCCGAGCCGGCGATACGTGACTGCCTCGATGAAGCTCGGGCCCGCACCGGACCGCGCGCGTTCGACCGCGGCCTTCGTCACCGCATACACCGCGAGCACGTCGTTGCCGTCGACGCGTTCGAACGGCATGCCATACGCCGCGCCCTTCTGCGCCAACGTCGCCGAAGCACTCTGCTTGCCGATCGGCACCGAGATCGCCCACTGGTTGTTCTGGCAGAACAGCACGCACGGGCTCTTGTAGACAGCCGCGAAGTTCATCCCGCAGTGGAAGTCGTTGGCACTCGTCGCGCCGTCGCCGAGATACCCGAGCACGACGACGTCGTCGCCGCGGATGCGCGCGGCCATGGCAGCGCCGACCGCGTGCGAGACCTGCGTGCCGATGACCGAGGACATGCCGTAGTAGTGGCCTTCCTTGAACGTGTAGTGACACGGCATCTGCCGGCCCTTGCAGCGGTCCGCGCCGTTGCCGATCAGCTGGTTCATCGCTTCGGTCAGCGGCAGCCCGCGCATCATCGCGGCAGCGCCCTCGCGCAGCGCCGGGAAGATCCAGTCGCGCGGTTCGAGCGCGGCGACGGAACCGACGGTCGCCGCCTCCTGGCCGAGAATCGGGCCGTAGAAGCCGATGCGGCCCTGGCGCTGCAGCATCAGCATGCGCCGGTCGAACTCGCGCACCGTCACCATCTGCTCGTAGAGGAACAGCAGCCGGTTGTCGGCGAGACCCGGGTCCTTGCCCATCACGGTGCCGTCTTCCTCGAGCACGCGCACCATGCGCGGCGGCTCCACCTCGGACGGCGCCCGGACCGTCTTCTTCGCGGGCGCCGGCGCGCTTGCCTTCGCCTTCGTCCTCGCCGGCGCTGCCGGCTTCGTCGTCTTGCCCTTCGCTATCTTCGGTTGAGCCATCAGACCAGGAACAGGCGCCAGGGTTGCTCGAGGTGTTCCTTGATCACGTTCATCCAGCGCGCGCCGGTGGCGCCGTCGACGAGGCGGTGGTCGATGGACACCGACAGATACATCTTCTTGCCGACGACGATCTGCCCGTCGCGGATCACGGGCGTGTCCTTGATCGCGTGCACGCCGAGGATCGCGACCTCGGGGAAGTTGATGATCGGCGTCGCGAACAGGCCACCGATGTTGCCGGCGTTCGTGATCGTGAACGTGCCGCCCGTGAGGTCGTCGATCGTGACCTTGCCGTCGCGCGTGCGCGCACTGACGTCCTGGATGTCCTTCGCGAGCTCGGGGATCGTCTTGCGATCGACGTCCTTGACGACGGGAACGATGAGGCCGCTGTCGGTGTCGGTCGCGATGCCGAAGTTGTAGTACTTCTTGATCACGAGCTCGTTGGCCGTCTCGTCGAGCGAGCTGTTCATCGTGGGGAACACGCGCATCGCGGCGACGATCGCCTTCATGATGAAGGGCATGTAGGTCACGTTGATGCCCTGCTCGGCGTGCATCCTCTTGACCTCGTTGCGCATCTTGACGAGGTCCGTGACGTCGATGTCGTCGACGTAGGTGAAGTGCGCCGCGGTGGACTTCGACCGCGTCATCGCCTCGGCGATCTTGCGGCGCAGACCGCGGAACGGAACGCGCTCCTCGACGCGTCCGGCAGGAGCCGCGCCGACGCTGACGGGCGCATGACGCGGTGCCGTGGGCGTGATCGCAGCCGGGCGGCTCGTCACCGCGGGACCGTTTGCGGCGCCCGCGAGGTCGTCGTTGGTGACGCGGCCGCGTGGCCCCGTGGCGGTCACCGACGCGAGGTCGATGCCGAGCTCGCGTGCGCGGCGGCGCGTCGCGGGCGCGGCGAGCACCTTGCCGGGGCTGCTCTGCACGAACGCCGTCGCGGCAGGCGACGCGGCGACGGGCACCGGTGCTGGGGCGGCGGGCCTCGGCGGCGTGGCCGGCACGATGGTCGGAGCCGCGGGTCGCGGCGGCGGTGCTGCAGGAGCCGCGGCTTTGCTCGCGGCCGGAGCAGCAGCTGCCGGCGCCGCCGCGCTGCCACCCGCGGCACCCGCGTCGATCACCGCGATCACGGCGCCGACGGGCACGACGTCGCCTTCCTTGTAGCGCAGTTCGGCGATCACGCCCGTGAACGGCACCGTGATCGTCACGGTCGCCTTGTCGGTCATGACCTCGACGAAGTCGTCCTCCTCCTTCACGGCCTGGCCGGCCTTCACCTTCCAGCTGACGATTTCGCCCTCGGCGATGCCTTCGCCGATGTCGGGCAGTTTGAATTCCTTGCGCACCATCTGTGTCTCCTCAATGCGTGGTGAAAGCGTGACCGCTCACCAGACGAACGTCTTCTCGATCCCGGCCGCGACGCGTTTCACGTCGGGCATGTAGAGCGCTTCGAGCGTGTAGGGGAACGGCGTGTCGAAGCCGGCGACTCGCACCACCGGACCCTCGAGATACTCGATGCACTTCTCGGCGACGATCGCGGACAGCTCGGCGCCATACCCGCAGGTCTTCGGCGCCTCGTAGACGACGACGCAACGACCCGTCTTCTTGACCGAGTCGATCACGGCCTGTTCGTCGAGCGGCACGAGCGTGCGCAGGTCGACGATCTCGACGCTGCGACCCTGCTGCTGCGCCTCCTCCGCGGCCTGTTCGCAGACCGGGACCATCGCGCCGTAACACAACACCGTGACGTCGGTGCCTTCGCGCGCGATGCGGGCCTTGCCGAGCGGTACTATGTGTTCGCCGAGCGGCACCTCGCCCTTGCCGTGCCGGTAGATGCGCTTTGGCTCGAGGAACATGACCGGGTCCTCGTCGCGGATCGATGCGATCAAGAGACCCTTCGCGTCGGCCGGCGTGCTCGGGATCACGACCTTGAGCCCCGGCGTGTGGCAGAAGTAGGCCTCGCTCGACTGGCTGTG
>Ga0111538_10000372_pt1 | contig 58569 bp, 50 predicted proteins | sample SoiMethybrSBSTD1_FD_79669 | JGI IMG/M metagenome (GOLD analysis project Ga0111538, IMG submission 79669) | Bulk soil microbial communities from a Populus tree surrounding site in Tennessee, USA - Soil MetaG P. TD hybrid SBSTD1 (version 2)... | ecosystem: Environmental > Terrestrial > Soil >... | reverse complement strand
TCTACGAGGAGGACCGCCTCGTCGACCTGATCTTCTCCCCCGTCCAGCAGCCCGTCACCGACGAGATCCTCGCGGACAGCGACGTCCTGCCCGTCAACGCGGTGCACATGCCGGTGCTGTCGGCCACCCGGTTGATGATCCACAAGATGCTGACCTGGACCGTGCACCACTGCGACTTCTCCCGCGGCCTGCCGGTCGCACGGTCGCTGCGCGAGCAGATCGACTGGCCCCGGGTGCAGCGGGAGACCGCCCACTCGCCGTTCGCGCGGGCGTTCATGGTGCTGCTGGATGGGCTTGATGTGATCTCTTTAGCTGAAATTTCGGGAATATCGGGGCCGGTTCGGGAGGCCGTCGCATGAACGAGTACACCGAGGGCGAGGTCCAGCACCTGCTGGCCGAGGACCCGCGCATCGCCGAGCAGGGCATCCGGGTGGTACGGGTCGACGACGGGATGGTGCTCGTCGGCGAGGTGGAGAGCCCGGACCGGTGCGCGCAGATCGAGGCGGTGCTGCGCGAGGCGTTCCCCGGTCTGAAGGTGCGCTGCGACCTGGGCATCACCCGGGTGGGCGTCCCGCAGGAGGTGGAGCGGCTGTGAGCGCGATACGCATCGCGGCCGTCGGGGACGTGCACGTCGACGAGGACGTGCTGGGCCGGTACCGGCCGGCCCTCGACCAGCTCGGCGACCGGGCCGACGTGCTGCTGCTGGCCGGCGACCTGACCCGCCACGGCACGGCCGACGAGGCCCGCTGCGTGGCGACGGAGTTCGGCGGCCTGGCCGTGCCGGTGATCGCCGTGCTGGGCAACCACGACTACCACAGCGACGAGCAGGACGCCGTCGCGAAGATCCTCACCGACGGTGGGATCACCGTGCTGGAACGCTCATCCACGGTGCTCGACGTCGGCGGCGTGCGCCTCGGCGTCGCCGGTGTGAAGGGCTTCGGCGGCGGCTTCGCCGGCCGGTGCACCAGCGAGTTCGGCGAACCGGAGACGAAGGCGTTCGCCCGCCACGGCCGGGAGGCCGCTGACGCGCTGGGCTACTGCCTGCGCTCGCTGGACTGCGACGTGCGGGTGGCGCTCACGCACTACTCGCCGATCCCGGAGACGCTCGTCGGCGAGCCGCTGGAGATCTACCCGTTCCTCGGGTCGTACCACCTCGCCCAGGCCATCGACTCCGCGCCGACCGCGCTCGCCGTGCACGGGCACGCACACGCCGGCACGGAACGCGGCCTGACCCCGGGCGGGGTGAAGGTGCGAAACGTGGCCCACCCGGTGATCCGTCAGGCGTACAGCGTCTACGAGCTGGACCCCGCCGACCTGCCGGTGCCCGCGTAGGTCACCGCGCGTCTACGCGGCGCTGAAGCGGCGCGGCGCGTTGCCGCTGTACGTGCGCAGGTGGTCGCCGACGAGGTCGGGGCGGCCGTCGCGGACGCAGGCGTCGGCGCCGGCCTCCAGCACCGCGACCACCTCGGCCACCGGGGCGTCGTGGTCGACAAGGGCGAGGATCGGGGTGTCCGGGTACTCGGCCCGGGTGCGGCGCACGCGGCCCCGGTCGGGCCGCACAAGCACGATCGCGTCGACCCACTTCGGGTCGTCGGTACGCATCCGCCACTGCCGAGGCAGGACATCCGCCAGCGAGGAGGCGATCTCTGGGTTCCCGTCCACCGTCACGATCCTGGTCATAGCTATTTCTCCCAAGCGAAGCTGTGACCAACCTGGGAGCGCTCTGTCAGCTCGCTTCCGGTTCTGTGGAGATTGCGGGCAGGCTGTCGGCAGCCGGGATCTCGGGCGCGTACACCGGCAGCCGCACCTCGAACCGGGCGCCCTCACCGGGCGCGGTGTCGAGCCTGATCGTGCCGCCGTGCGCCGTCACGATCGCGTGGACGATCGACAGGCCGAGCCCGCTGCCCGACTTCGTGCCGGCCATCCCGGTGCGGCTACGCGCCGGGTCGGGGCGGAAGAACCGTTCGAAGGCGCGCGCCGCGTCCTCCGGCGCCAGCCCCGGACCGTTGTCGGCGACCGACAGCACCACCTCGGCGTCGGCCGCCACGCTGACGGTGACCGAGGTACCGGCCGGCGTGTGCTGCACCGCGTTGCTGAGCAGGTTGCCGATGACCTGCCGGAGCTGCAGCTCGTCGCCGATCACCACCGGCGGCCGCTCGCCACTCGCGACCAGCCGCACCGGGTGGTCGTCGCCGGTCGCGGCGCTGTCCTGCACCGCGTCGGCGGCCAGCGCCAGCAGGTCCACGGGGCGCTGCTCGATGGGGCGCTGCTGATCCAGCCGGGCGAGCAGCAGCAGGTCTTCGACGAGCGCGCTCATCCGGGTGGCGTGGTGCTCGATCCGCCCGATCACGTGGTCCGGGTCGCCGCCGCCCTGCCGGTACAGCTCCGCGAAGCCGCGGATGGCCGTCAGCGGGGTGCGCAGCTCGTGGCTGGCGTCGGCGGCGAACCGGCGCATCCGCGCCTCGGAGGCGCGCGCCTCGGCCGCCGACCGCTCGCGCGCGCGAAACGCCGTCTCGATCTCGCTGATCATGGTGTTGAACGCGGCCGCCAGCCGCCCGACCTCCGTGTCCGGATGGCCCGCCGGCACCCGGCGGGACAGGTCGCCCGCCGCGATCTCGCGCGCTGTTCGTTCGGCCATCACCAGGCCGCGCAGGCTCGCGCGCACCATCCCGTACCCGACGAACGCCAGCACCGCGAGCACTATCGAGCCGATCACGACGTGGGCGAAGGCGAGTTTGCTGACCGTGTCGTCGACCTTGTCCAGGAGGATGGCGACGATGGCGCTGTAGTTGCCGTCGGGCATCGGGACGACCATCACCCGCCAGTTCGAGCGGCCCCCGCCCACCGGGCGCACGTCGAACGGCTCGCCGGCATGGTCGCGCACCCACGCGATGTCGAGGTGGTCGAGCTTCGGCTGGCTGGTGTCGTTCTCGGTGACGATGTAGCCGCGACCGTTGCCGCTCTGGTCGACGAAGGCGACGGTGAGGCTCGACCAGCTGACGGGTGTGCGCAGGTACCTCGTGAGGTACTCGCTTCCCTCGACGTTGCCGTAGCTCTGGTAGACCTCGACCATCATCTTGCCGGCCTGGTCCAGCTGCTCGTCGACGCCGTCGACGAGGTAGCGGCGCAGCATGTAGGTGCCGGCCGCCCCGCTTGCTCCGAGCGCCACGGTGACCAGCAGCAGCATCGACGAGACGAGGGTCACCCGCAGCGGCACCCGGTTCGGCAGGGTCCGCAGCGTGTGGATCATCGGCGTGGCTGCCGCATCGTGTAGCCCACACCCCGCAGCGTGTGGATCAGCCGGGGCTCGGTGGTGTCGACCTTCTTGCGCAGGTACGACACGTACGACTCGACCACGCCGCCGTCGCCACCGAAGTCGTAGCGCCAGACGTGGTCGAGGATCTGCGCCTTGGACAGCACCCGGCCCGCGTTCTCCATGAGGTAGCGCAGCAGCTTGAACTCGGTGGGCGAGAGCGCCACCGGGCGGCCGGCCTTCCAGACCTCGTGCGTGTCGGCGTCGAGCTCGATGTCGGCGAACGTGATCCGCGCGCCCTTTGCCTCGCCGCCGGTCCGCTCGTCGACGCGGCGGAGCACCGCCTCGATGCGCGCGATCACCTCGGCGAGGCTGAACGGCTTGGTGACGTAGTCGTCGCCGCCGAGCGTCAGACCATGGATCTTGTCTTCGGTGGCGTCACGCGCGGTGAGGAACAGCACCGGGGTGCGGGCGCCGTCGCCGCGCAGGCGCTTGACCACCTCGAACCCGTCGAGGTCGGGCATCATGACGTCGAGGAGGATCAGCTCCGGACGGAACCGGCGCGCCTCCGCCAGCGCCTGCCGGCCGCTCGTCGCGCCGGAGACCTCGAAACCCGCGTAACGCAGGCTTGCGGAAAGCAGTTCGACGATGTCGGGCTCGTCGTCGACGACGAGCAGGCGTCGGCCGCGACCGGTGCCGTCGACCGGGCCGCTGTTGCCGGTGCCGTCGAACCGCCGAACGGCGGCAGTCTCGTGTGTCATCGTCGTACAGCTTCCCAAGACTCTTTGCTGGCCACCTGTCAGCATCCTGGGAATTGCCTGTGAGTGGAAGCCAACTTTTGTCAGGGCGACCTTTTCCGGACCACTCCCCCGCGCCGACAACCGGCGGATGACACGCCTGCGCGGGGTCCACCCGCGATCCGGCAGGTACACCGAACGTACGTGATCATGAGCCGGCGGGTTGCACAGCGGACTCCCAGGCGACGTGCAGCTTGCTCATAAGGCGCGCGGGCACCGTCGTTTTCATGACCGACCGCGAACACGCACTGCCGCCGGACAGCCAGCAGCCCTCCTGGCCGCTGGCCGACGCGTCCCAGCGGCACCCGGCCGAGGACCAGAAGTCCCGGCCCACCCAGCCGATCGCCGCACAGCCGGCCCCCGGATCGCCCACCGGCCAGCCGGCCGCCGGCCCGCAGTTCGGGGCCCCCGGCGCCCCGGCCGCGCCGCACACCGGCGCCCCCGGCGCCCCCGGCGCCCCGGCTGCGCCGCACACCGGCGCCCCCGGCGCCCCGTACGGTGGCCCGCCGGCGCACGCCGACCCCGGCTTCGCCGGTCCGTACCCGCCGGGTTCCGGGCCGTACGCGCAGCCCACGTCGGCGTTCCAGCGTCCGGGACCCGGCCACGCCTACCAGCCGACGGGCCACCCCGGACCGGCCTTCCAGACCGCCGCGTACCCGAGCGTCGGCTACGAGCCCGGGTACCAGCCCGGCCGCGGCTACGCGCCCGCCGGCGCGCCCACCGGCCCGCTCGGCCTGCCGGTCCACGGCACGCACACCGCCACGGCGGCGCCGCGTCGTCCGGGCGGCGGCGGCAAGCGCGTCGCCATCGCGGCCGGCGTGCTCGGCCTGATGCTCTCCAGCGGCGTGGTCGGCGGGGTCGTGGCGACCCGGTTCGACAGCGATCCGGCGCAGGCCGCCGCCACCGCCCGGACGCCTGCCGTGGTCGCCACGCAGACCGGGTCGCTCGCCGACGTGGTTGCCGCCGTGTCGCCCAGCGTCGTGTCGATCAACGTGACCCTGCGGGGCGGCTCCGGGACGGGGTCGGGCGTGATCATCGACTCGAACGGGACGATCCTCACCAACGCCCACGTGGTCTCCTCGGCGAGCAGCATCGAGGTGCTCATGTCCGACGGTAAGACCCTCCCGGCGAAGCTGATCGGCGCCGACACCTCCGCCGACGTTGCCCTCATTCAGCTGCAGAACGCCGGCACGGTGACCCCGGCGAGCATCGCGACGGGCAGCACGCTGCGGGTCGGCGACACGGTGCTCGCCTTCGGCAGCCCGCTCGGGCTCGAGGGCAGCGTGACCGAAGGCATCGTCTCGTCGCTGAACCGGCAGGTCGAGGGCCGCTCGTCCACGCTCTCCGGCATGATCCAGACCGACGCGGCGATCAACCCGGGCAACTCCGGCGGACCGCTGGTGAACGCGGCCGGTCAGGTCGTGGGCATGAACACGGCGATCGCCACGACCAGCGAGGACGGCGGGAACATCGGCGTCGGGTTCGCCATCCCGATCGACAAGGCGATGCAGGTCGCCAACCAGATCCGCGGCTGAGCCAGCCCCCTTTCCGCGATCTTGGACGTTTGCTACCGCTCCAGCAGTGGTAGACGCCCAAGATCGCGGAAGAGTGGTGCGAACAGAGCGCGACGAGAGTCAGAGGGCCTCGGCCTGGGCGCGGATCTCGGCGACGGCCGTCGTCTCCCACAGCCGGCCGCGCCGCGCCGGGCCCAGTACATGGACGCCCGGCCAGGCGCGGCCCGCGGCGTCGAGGAGCCGGCCGTCCCCGTCGGTGTCCAGGCCGAGTCCGTGCGGACCGCTCCGCGCATCGCCGCCCGCCAGTAGCTGCGCCACCAGCGGCTGCAGCAGCGGGCTGCCCGGCCCCGTGCAGTTGACCACCGCGGCGAACCGCCGCACCGCGCCGTCGATCGTCACGGTGATGACCCGATCCGAGGCCGACACGAGCGCCACCCGTCCCGCCAGCGCCCGGAACCGGCCCGATCCGGTGAGCCGCGCCACCTCCGCCGCGATCGGCGGCGCCATCCGGTGCCGGTGCACCTCCCAGTGGCGCGCGGCGTGGCGCAGGAACCGGTCCCGGCACTCCGGCGAGAGCCGTTGCCAGATACCGTCGGCGGCCGGGCGCAGCGCGTCGACCACGGCCCGCCAGTCCGGGCCCGCCGCAGCCGCCGCCCGTACGTACCGCATGAGCGGGGCGATGCCGTCGCACGAGCCGACGTCGAGCGCCGAGGCAGGCACCGGCACCGCCTCCACGTGCGGCTGCGGCAGCAACCCACGGCGCGACACCGCTACGATTTCCACCGATTCCAAGGACAAGGCGACGTCCACAGCGGTGAGCCCCGTACCCACCAGCAGCACCGGTCCGCCTGCGGGCACGCGGTCCAGCGCGTCCCCGCGTCCCCACGGGTCGGCGACATAGCGGGGATGGCCGCGCAACGCGACCGCCCATGCGGGATCCGCGGGCGCGGCATGGCCGACCGCGAGCACCGCGCGGTCCGCCGACCGCCGCCGGCCGCCCGCCTCGACAACGACGGGACGCCGTCCGCGTTCGAGCCGCAGCGCGGCTATCCGTCCACTGTGGACCTCCAGCCGACGCGGGTTCGCGGCTGACGCCGACGCGAGCCGCTCGGCCAGGTAGGTGCCGTACCAGGCCCGCGGGGCGAACGACGCGTCACCGAACGACGGGTCGCGACGCCGGCACCAGGCCGTGAAGTCATCAGGCCCCGCCGCCGGGACGCTCATCGTGCCGGCGCGCGAGTTGAGCAGGTGAACCGGATTCGTGGTGCCGTACGCCAACCCGCGCCCGACGAGCGGGCCGGCCTCCGCGAGCACCACGCGGTCGCCGGTCGAGCGGAGCAGATGGATCGCGGCGAGCGTGCCGCTGCACCCGCCACCGATGACGTATGTCGTAGTTCCCACGATTTCGCTCCCATATAACCTATCTTCTTGATAGGTATTGTGACGCAGGCGACGCCAGACCACGAGGAAACCCGCAAAGCCAATGACAGTAACTTGTTTCGCGATCGATGCCGGACACGGAAGCGTCCCGGACCGCGGGGGAAGCACGGCTGGGTCCCAAAATATGGAAGCGCTATTGCCGACGGCCCGGCGGCTTCGCATGCTGGCAGGCGTGGATCACGTGCGGGTGCTGCGAGGCACGCGACTGACCGTGCGGCGTGCCGTCGACCTCGTCCGGTGCGCCAGCGCCCTGTGTAGCAACGGTCGCTGAATCGAAAGCGAAAGCCGCCTCCGCCCGTCCACGAATCGAAAGAGATCCATGACCGCGACCTTGACCGGCCCGCGCGCCGGTACTCCGACGGACCTGCTGGCCCACGCCCGCAGCCTCGCCGCCGATCCGGCGCGCTGGCCCGCGACCCTCCATTTCGACACCGCCGACCGGTGGTACACCCGCGTCTGCGACGCAGGAGGCCACGAGGCGTGGCTCATCACCTGGCTGCCCGGCCAGCAGACCGGATGGCACGACCACGGCGGTTCGGCCGGCGCCTTTCTCGTGGTGTCCGGCCAGCTGCGCGAGGACACAATCAGCAGCACGCGCCACCTGACCACCGGCATCGGACGGCGGTTCGGCGAGCGGCACGTGCACCGCGTCGTCAACGACGGCGCACTGCCCGCGATCAGCCTGCACGTCTACTCCCCCGCACTGGTCTCGATGACCCGCTACGAACTGGTCGGCGGGTCGCTGCGCGCGCTGGGCGTCGAGCGGGCGGGGGCGGACTGGTGACCGCGCGCCTGCACCGCCCGTTCGCGCCGCCCGCGCCGCCCGGGTCCCGCGGCATCGACGAGATCCTTGCCGCCGCCCGGATCCGGCTGCACCGGCTGACCCCGGTCGAGGCGCATGCGTTGCAGCGCAACGGTGGTGTTCTCGTCGACATCCGGCCGCACGCGCAACGCCGGGCGGAGGGCGGCATCCCGGGCACGCTCGTGGTGGAGCGCAACCACCTCGAGTGGCGGTTCGACCCGCGAAGCGACGCCCGCCTGCCGATCGCCGACCGGTACGACCTGCCCGTGGTGGTGCTCTGCTCGGAGGGTTACACGTCGTCGCTGGCCGCCGCGACGCTGCAGGAGATCGGGCTGTGGCGGGCCACCGACCTCGCGGGCGGATTCAAGGCCTGGCAAGCCGAAGGGCTGCCGGTAGAGTCCGTGGCGTGACCGATCCGCTTCTGGGGGAACAGCGGGAGTACTACGAGCAGCGCGCCGGTGAGTACGACGACTGGTGGCTTCGGCGCGGGCGCTACGACCAGGGTCCCGAGGAGAACGCGCGGTGGGCGGCCGAGGGCGGGGAGGTCCGGGCCGCCCTGGATCGCCTTGACGTGCAAGGCGACGTGCTCGAACTCGCACCCGGAACCGGCCAGTGGAGCCGGTTGCTGCTGCCGCGGTGCGAGACGTTGACGCTGGTCGACGGGTCACCGGCGATGCTGGCGCACAACCCCGCAGCCGCAAGCCGGCGCTCGCGCGCCGTCGTGGCCGACCTGTTCGAGTGGACGACGGAGGAGCGCTTCGACGTCGTCGCGTTCGGCTTCTGGCTCTCGCACGTGCCGGAGCGCCTGCTCGGCGACTTCCTGGCCAGGGTGGGCGCGTGGCTGCGCCCCGGCGGCCGGCTGTTCTATGTGGACAGTCGCCCGTACGCGTCCCGGGTCTCGCCGGCGCTGGTGGCGACCGACGGCGAGCGGCACACCCGCAGCCTCGCCGACGGCCGGGAGTTCGCGATCGTCAAGGTGTTCCGCACGCCCGAGGCGCTCACCGCCGCCTTCGCCGCGGCCGGCATCGACGCCGAGGTGCGCGAGACGGCGACCCTGTTCCAGTACGCCACCGGAGTTCGAAACTTTCGAGGGTGATTTCGCCGCCGGCGCTTCCGGCGTGCGGCGATCTCCTTGACAGATCATCGAAAGTCGCTCGAAACACGGCCATTGACACCCCGTCGAGCGGGCATCGATAATCGCAAACACCCCGGCCCCGCCCAGGCCGACCAACTCGGATACCCGCGTCCCTTCGTCCGCCCGTCGAAGGGACGCTCACGTGCGGCCTCCGGGACCACCACCCCCCATCCAGGAGCTGCGATGAGAAACAGGATCAGGCTCGCGCTGACGCTGTGCGCCACGGCTGTGGTGGCGCTGGCCGCGCTCGTGCTCGCCCGGCCGGCGTCGGCCGCGACCCTCGTCGAGGTCACCAACTTCGGCAGCAACCCGACCGGCCTGCGGATGCATCTGTACGTTCCGGACCGGCTCGCGACGCCACGGCCGCCCATACTCGTGGCCGTGCATTACTGCACCGGCTCCGGCCCGGCGTTCTACTCCGGCACGGAGTTCGCAACTCTCGCCAACCAGTACGGCTTCATCGTCGTCTACCCGTCGGCGACGCGCAGCGGCCAGTGCTTCGACGTCTCGTCGCCGGGTGCGTTGACGCACAACGGGAACAGCGACCCGGTCGGCATCGTCTCGATGGTGCGGTGGGTGGTGCAGAACCGCAACGGCGACGCCAACCGCGTCTACGTCACGGGCGCGTCGTCCGGCGCGATGATGACGAACGTCCTGCTCGCCACGTACCCGGACGTCTTCAAGGCCGGCGCGGCGTTCATGGGTGTGCCGCACGCCTGCTTCGCCACCACCGACGGCTCGTCGTGGAACTCGCAGTGCGCCAACGGCCAGCGCATCATGACCGCCCAGCAGTGGGGCGACCTCGCCCGCAGCGCCTTCCCGGGCTACAGCGGCCCGCGCCCGCGGATGCAGTTGTGGCACGGCACCGCCGACACGACACTGCGCTACCCGAACTTCGGCGAGGAGATCAAGCAGTGGACGAACGTGCTCGGGGTGAGCCAGACGCCGAGCCTGACCGACACGCCCCAGTCCGGCTGGACCCGGACGCGCTACGGCGGCACCGGCACGCAGGCCCCCGTCGAGGGGATTTCGGTGCAGGGCGTCGGACACAGCCTGCCGCTCGGCGGCCAGGCCGCGATGGCGATCGCGTTCTTCGGCCTGAACGGCACGCCGCCGCCGGGGTCCAGCACCACCACCACGACCAGCCCGCCGCCCGGCGGCGGTGGCTGCACGACCACCGTCACCCCCGGAACCGTCTGGGGCGACCGCTACAACACCTCCGTCACCGTCAACGGCGCCAGCACCTGGACCGTCGTCGTCGCCCTCACGTCACCCCAACGCGTCTCCACCGTCTGGTCCGGCACCCCCAGCTGGGACAGCACCGGATTCGTCATGACAGTGCGCTCCAACGGCAGCGGCAACACCTTCGGCTTCACCACCATGTTCAACGGGAACTCCAGCGCCCGACCCACCATCCGGTCCTGCACGGCCGGATAGAACGTCACCGCACCACCCCAGGGGTGGTGGACGCGGGTCCGCCCACCCGCGTCCACCACCCCGCCGCTTTCCGCGATCTTGGACGCCGGCCGGCGCCCTGGCACCGGCCAGCGTCCAAGATCGCGGAACGATCAGTGACGGGATGAGCAGCGACAATACCGGGCTTCCCTTGAAACCTACTCTCGGGTAACCTCGGGTCGGCATGCCGGTTCGCGAACCACGTTCGGACGTCCGCCCACCCCGTCCGTCATAGACACCACGCCCTAATGGAGGAAACGTGGGTCCCCTACGTCGCACCATCATGCTTGCCGCGACGGCCCTTGTCGGCGCCGCCACGGCGGTCGCGTTCGGCGCTCCGGCGCAGGCCGCGCCCATCCCGATCACTTTCAGCAACGTCACCGGAACCACGCACCTGAAGAAGCCGAACGTCGATGTCGCGGTTGGCAAGTCGACGGTGTCGACCGAGGTCGACCTGGAGACGAACACGGTCACCGGAAGCGCCAACCTGGCCGACCTCACCGCGAAGCTGAACCTGGCCAACCTCATCGGCGTCACCTCGACCGTGAAGATCGTCCCCGTCGGCGGCCTGACCGGCACCATCGACCTCGGTGCGTCCAAGCTGTCGACGACGACGAAGTTCACCCTCCAGGTCACCAACGTGCACCTGGATGCGGCTCCCGGGATCAATCTGGTCCCGTCGGGGTGCCGCACGGTGCGCGCGTCCACGCTGACGCTGACCAACACCACGCCGGTGGATCTGTTCAAGCCCATCACGATGGTCGGCACGTACACGATCCCGCCGTTCACGCACTGCGGCATCCTGACGCCGCTGCTGTCCCTGCTCCTGTCCGGGCCCAACAACTCGATGACGCTCAACCTGCAATAGGTCCGAAAGAATGGATTCCCGTGGTCGCGAAGACGACCACGGGAATCCATTGTCGCGCTTAGCATCGGGTTCGTGACAGCCCGCCAGCGAGTCGTGCTCGCCTGCGCGCTGGCGATCCTCGTCGTCGGCGCCACGGCGACCGCGTTGACGCTGCGTGCGGCCGGCCGCGACGGCGGCGCACCGCGTTGGTCGCCGCCGAATGCGAGCGCCGCCGCCCCGTCGCCGTCGCAGCCGAAATTCGTCGGTTGGAGCGACCCGACGCGGGTCGGCCGGCCCTACGGCGACACGGTCCAAGGGCTGCTGACGTTCCGCGGCAACCCGACGCGCACCTACTACGGCACCGGGCCGATCCCGCGCACCACGCCCGCGCAGAAATGGCGGTTCCCGCGGTCGGGCGGCCTGTGCTCGACCTCGGTCGACGAGCACGGCCCGAGCGAGTGGTGCGGTTCGGGCTGGACCGGGCAGCCCGCCGTCTTCGAGCGCGCCGGCCGCACGTGGGTCGTGTTCGGCGCCTACGACCGCAAGGTCCATTTTCTGGACGCCGAGACCGGCGAGCGGATCCTGCCGGACTTCCCCACCGGCGACATCATCAAGGGCTCGGTGACCGTCGACCCCGACGGTTACCCGATCGTCTACACCGGATCCCGCGACAACTACTACCGCGCGATCGCCATCGACCGCGACGTGCCGACCGAACTGTGGAAGCTCTCCGCCTACGCGGTGAGCCCCACCAAGTGGAACAACGACTGGGACGGCGCCGGCCTCGTCATCGACGACTACCTGTTCGAGGGCGGCGAGAACAGCCAGTTCCACATCGTGAAGCTGAACCGCGGCTACGACGCGGCCGGCAAGGTGACGGTTGCGCCGAAGCTCGTGTTCAACACGCCCGGCTGGGACGACCAGCTCCTCAAGGACATCGGGCACGGCAACGTGTCCATCGAGAACTCCGTCGCGATCGTCGGGAACACCGTGTACTTCGCCAACTCCGGCGGCCTGGTGCAGGGCTGGGACCTGAGCGGCCTCAAGGAGGGCCGCGCGCCCACCCGCACCTTCCGCTTCTGGACGGGCGACGACACCGACGCCACGATCGTCGCCGACGAGCACGGGATGCTGTACGTCGGATCCGAGTACGAGAAGGGCTCCCAGCGGTCCAAGGACGTCGGGCAGATCATGAAGCTCGACCCGTCGAAGCCGGACAACCCGTTGGTCTGGAAGCACGACGACCGGCCGCGCATCCCCGCCGGCGTCTGGGGAACGCCCGCGCTCTACAAGGACATCGTCGTCTTCGACACCACCGGCGGCGACGTGCACGGCATCGACCGGGCCACCGGCGCCGTGCGGTGGACGTTCCACCTGCCCAGCGGCCAGGTGTGGCAGTCGCCCGTGGTGATCGACGGGGTGCTCGTCATCGGCGACTGCCTCGGCGACCTGCACGCGTACGACATCGCCGACACCACGAAGCCGCCGGCGCCACTGTGGACGGTGTCGCTCGGCGGCTGCATCGAGTCGACGCCGGCGGTCTGGAAGGGCCGCCTCTACTTCGGCACCCGGGCGGGAGCCATTCACGCGATTGCCTGACCCGTCGCCACTCCCTACGCTGCGGCCATGAGGGCACTGGCGCGGATCGGGGCTGTCGCGGCATTCGTCATCGGTGCGGCATTGTCACTCGGCGCGCCCGCCGCGGCGCACGAGGAGCGCGAGCCGAAGATGCCCGACGGCACCGGCAGCGTCCCCGCGTACCGCACCGACGGCCCGCGCCTGCTCGTCTGCAAGAGCGACAGGGCCGACTTCGAGCGCCGGATCGCCGCGTTCCCGGCCGACCTGAAGACGCAGAACCTCGATCTGTTCGAGCAGTGCCAGCGCGAGGGGTACCGGCACCTGCAGGAGGCGGTCGACGCCGTCCGCGAGCCCGGCACCCGGATCGCGATGCTGCCGGGCCTCTACCTGGAGGAGCCGAGCCTGCTGCCGCCGGTGGGCGAGTGCGCGAACCTGCCGGCCCGCCGGGCCAACCTCGGCTACCAGGTGCTGAGCTACGAGCAGCAGGTGGCCTGCCCGCACAACCAGAACCTCGTCGCGATCTTCGACAAGCAGAACCTGCAGATCGAGGGGACGGGTGCCGCGCCGACGGACGTCGTCGTCGACGCCCAGTACCAGAAGCTCAACGCGATCCGGGCCGACCGCTCCAACGGCTTCTACCTGAAGAACCTGACCGCGCAGAAGACCACCTTCAACGCCGTCTACATCATGGAGACCGACGGCTTCGTCATCGACAAGGCGATCGGACGCTGGAACGACGAGTACGGCTTCCTCACCTTCGCCGACGACCACGGCAGGTACCTCGACTGCGAGGCCTACGGCAACGGCGATTCCGGTGTCTACCCGGGCGCCGCGAGCAACATCAACGCCAACCGCGGGCACGACGTCCCGCGCTACGCGATCGAGATCAGCAACTGCTACTCGCACCACAACCTGCTCGGCTACAGCGGCACCGCGGGCGACTCGGTGTGGGCGCACGACAACAGGTTCACCGACAACGGCGCCGGCGTCTCCACCGACTCGGCGTTCCCCGACCACCCCGGCATGCCGCAGAACCACGCCAAGTTCGAGCGCAACGACATCGGTCACAACAACACCGACTACTACGGCTACGTCCGCGACGGCACGTGCGCCAAGCCGGCGGCCGAGCGCGGCTACGAGCGGGGCGTGGTGTGTCCGGCGGTCGGGATCCCCACCGGCACCGGCATCCTGAACCCGGGCGGCAACTACAACATCTGGCGCGACAACTGGATCTACGGGCACAACTACGCGGGCACCGTGCTCACCTGGGTCCCGGGCTTCATCCGCAACGACATGAGCTGGGCGGCCCAGTTCGACACGTCGCACCACAACCGGGTCTACGGCAACAGGATGGGCCTGTCGCCCACCGGCGAGAAGCGGGCCAACCGCATCGACGCGTGGTGGGACGGTCAGGGCACCGACAACTGCTGGCAGGAGGTGGCGAAGAGCGAGCCGGCCGCCGTACCCCGCTGCAGCAGCACCGGCACGCCCGACGGCCTCGGCAGCAGCCGGTACATCGCCGAGCCGGGCAAGGTTCTGAAGCTGTACGAGTGCAACGACTACGACCTGCAGAAGGCCAGCATCGCCGGCAACTGCGACTGGTTCGGCGCGCAGGGGCTGGAACGCGCCGAGGTGCAGGCGGCGACGATCGAAGCGGTGCTGATCGTCGTCATGTCGGTCCTGCTGTGGTGGCGGCGGGTTCGCGGAGCAACCGGACCACAGGTGGGGCCCTGGGGCATCAGCGCCGGCCCGAGCTTCGTCGGCCTGTCGCTCATCGTCGTCGGTGCGGTCGTCGGGGTGTACGGCACGGCGTCGGAAGGCACGCCTGTCGTCGGGGTCTGCCTGTTCCTTCTCGGCCTGGGCTGGATCAGGCTGGGCTGGGCGCTGCTGGCCCGCGGAATCCGGGCGTTCGGCTGGTTCACCGCGGTGCTCGGCCTCGTCACCGCCCTGAACGGGGTGGACCGTTGGCTGTTGATGCTGCCCTGGATCCCCGTACCGCCGTCGTGGATCCGCATCCTGCTGGAGCTCGTCTGGCTCCCGTGGGCGCTGATCCTGGTGATCCGCTCGACCCTGCCCGCGCGCCCCGAGCCGGCCGAGACGACGGAGCCGGAGCCGGAGGTCACGCCCAGCGCTCGCCCGTGATGCGCTCGTACGCCTCGAAGTAGCGGGCCCGGGTCGCCGCCACCACGTCGGCGGGGACCTCGGGCGCCGGCGGTTGCCTGTTCCACCCCGTGCCGGCGGCCCAGTCGCGCACGAACTGCTTGTCGTACGCGTGCTGCGGCTTGCCGGGCTCCCACTCGTCGGCCGGCCAGAACCGCGAGGAGTCGGGCGTGAGCACCTCGTCGGCGAGCAGCAGTTCCCCGTCGGGGGTCAGGCCGAACTCGAGCTTGGTGTCCGCGATCAGGATGCCGCGCGCGGCCGCGATCTGCGCGCCGCGCGCGTAGATCGCGAGGGTCAGATCGCGAAGCGACGCGGCCAGCGCCGGCCCGACGCGGTCGACGACACCCTCGAAGGTGATCGCCTCGTCGTGCTCGCCGATCGGCGCCTTGGTGGTCGGCGTGAAGATCGGTTCCGGCAGGCGGGAGGCCTCCACGAGCCCGTCCGGCAACGCGATCCCGCAGACCGAACCGGACCGTTCGTACTCCGCCCGGCCCGACCCGGTCAGGTAGCCGCGGGCCACGCACTCCACCGGCACCATCTGGAGCCGGCGGCAGCGCACCGCCCGGCCGGCGAACTCGGCCGGCACGTCGGTCGTCGAGATGACGTGGTTCGGCACGAGGTCGGCGAGCCTCGCGAACCACCACGACGAGAGCCGGGTGAGCACGCGCCCCTTGTCGGGAACGGGCGTCGGTAGCACGACGTCGTACACCGAGACCCGGTCGGACGCGACGAGGATCAGGTCGCCGCCGTCGGAGTAGACGTCGCGCACCTTGCCGGAATGTAGGAGCTCCACCCGGGAGAGCCTACGGACCGCGCCCGGTCAGGGGCGGTGGAGCATCCACTGGTGGCCCCACGGGTCGGCCAGCCGGCCCGCGCGCCCGTACTCGTGGTCGGCGACCGGATAGAGCACCGTGGCGCCGGCCGCCTGCATCGCGGCTGCCATCGCGTCCGGGTCGTCGGTGTCGACCGCCATGATGACCGGCGTGCCGCCGAGGGTGGCCGGCGACGGGTCGACGCCGCTGTCCTTGACCGCCACCTCCACGTCGCCGAACAGCAGCCCAGCGTGGACGATCTTGCCGTCGCCGTCGGCGTGCCGCTCGGTCTCGGTGGCGCCCATCGTGGACTTGTAGAAGTCGATGGCGGCCGCCGCGTCGTCGACGACCAGCCGTGCGTAGACCTTCGAGATAGCCATGCCGCCCATCATCCCGGCGGCGCCGGCGGCGCGATTGTAGAAACCGGCACGTGGTTGTGCTCACCGGGCGAGCGCGGCCGGTAGGCGCCCGGCGTCAGGCCGGACAGGTCGCGGAAGTCGTGGATCAGGTGCGCCTGGTCGTGATAGCCGGTCTCGGCGGCGAGCCGGGCCCAATCGGGCGCCGGGTCGCTGGACGCGGCACGCACCAGCCGCTGGAAGCGCCGCACGCGGGCGAACCGCTTCGGCGCCAGGCCGATGTGCGCGGTGAACGCCCGGCCGAGGCGGCGCGCGGTCCAGCCGAGCCGGTCGGCCGCGTCGCCGACCGACGCGCCGCGGTGCAGCGCGGCCGCCGCCGCGACGACGGCGTCGTCGCGGGTGGGAGGCCGTCGGGCGTGAGCCAGCAGCGCCGCCGCCAGCTCGTCGATCCGACGCTCCACACTGGACGCGGCCAGCAGGCGTTCCCGGAGCAGTTCCCCGTCGCGTCCCCACAGGTCGGCCAGGTCGACGATGCGGTCGCGCAGATCGGCGGCGTCGGCCGGGACGAACGGGGACGCGCCGGCCGCCCGGAACGAGACCCACATGATCCGGCGCTGGTCGGCGGGGTCGATGAACACCGGCCGCGAATTCGGGCCGCGCACGGCGATCCCGGAGCGGACCTCGGGCGGTCCGCCGTCGACCGGGTACACCCGGATCTCGTCGCGGTCGAGGTTGATGTACAGGTTCATCATTCCCGACGGCAGCGAGAGCTCGCGTCCGTGCGCGAAGTCGGACTCCCCGTAGCCGATGGAGGACACGAACGGCACCAGGCCCGGCGCTGTCGATCTCCACATGCGATCGAGATTAATCCGAAAAGGCGTCGGGTAAGGAGATGTGCCACCACCTGCCGATCTCTGGGAGGCCCCGTGGACAGTCTCCGTCTGCGCCTGGACTTCGTCGACTACGTGCTCATCTTCCTGTACTTCGCCACGGTGCTCGGGGTCGGCTTCGCGGCCCGCAGGTCGATCCGCACCAGCGTCGACTTCTTCCTCTCCGGCCGGTCGCTGCCGGCCTGGGTCACCGGGCTCGCGTTCGTCTCCGCGAACCTGGGCGCGCTGGAGATCATGGGCATGGCCGCCAACGGCGCCCAGTACGGCATCATGACGACGCACTACTACTGGATCGGCGCCGTCCCGGCGATGGTGTTCCTCGGCATCGTGATGATGCCGTTCTACTACGGCTCCCGGGTGCGCAGCGTTCCCGAGTATCTGCGGCTGCGGTTCAACCACCCGACCCACCTGCTCAACGCCATCACCTTCGCCGTCGCCCAGATGTTGATCGCCGGCGTGAACCTGTACGCGCTGGCGCTGGTGATGCAGGCGCTGCTCGGCTGGCCGCTGTGGACGTCGATCATGCTGGGTGCCGCGATCGTGCTGGCGTACATCACCGTCGGCGGTCTGTCGTCGGCGATCTACAACGAGGTGCTGCAGTTCTTCGTGATCCTGGCCGGGCTCATCCCGATCGTCGTCGTCGGCCTGGTCAAGGTCGGCGGCATCGACGGGCTGTTCGACAAGGTGCGCGACACCGCGTTGGGCGAGCCGGGCCTGCACGCGTGGGCAGACACCGGCAGCACGGACAACCCGCTCGGCGCCCACTGGTTCGGGATCGTGTTCGGTCTGGGCTTCGTGCTCTCGTTCGGCTACTGGACCACGAACTTCGCCGAGGTCCAGCGGGCGCTGTCGGCGAAGAACATGAGTGCGGCCCGCCGCACCCCGATCATCGCGGCGTACCCGAAGATGTTCATCCCGTTGTTGACGATCATCCCCGGCCTGATCGCGCTGGTCACGATCGACGGCCTCGGCGCCGAGTCCGGCGACCTGCAGTACAACAACGCGATCCCGCTGCTGATGCGCGACCTGCTGCCCAACGGGGTGCTGGGGGTCGCGGTGACCGGTCTGCTGGCCTCGTTCATGGCCGGCATGGCGGCCAACGTCTCCGGCTTCAACACCGTGTTCACCTACGACATCTGGCAGACCTACATCCGCAAGGACCGGCCGGACGACTACTACATCCGGGTCGGCCGGATCGCCACGATCGCCGGCGTGTGCGTGGGCATCGGTACCGCGTTCATCGCCGCCGGATTCAGCAACATCATGAACTACATCCAGGCGCTGTTCTCGGTGTTCAACGCGCCGCTGTTCGCCACGTTCATCATCGGCATGTTCTGGAAGCGGATGAGCCCGCTGGCCGGCTTCTGGTCGCTGCTCGCCGGCACGGTGGTGGCGCTTGGCACCTACCTGCTGTACCTCGCCGACGTGCTGAAGTTCAACTCCGACCTGTCGGAGAGCTTCTGGGGCGCCGGCCTGGCCTTCGTGACCGTCGCGATCGTCGCGATCGTCGTGACGCCGGCGACGCGCCCGAGGCCGGACGAGGACCTGCAGGGCCTCGTGTACGGGACCGCCGACGTCGGCGAACTCGACGCCGCCGACCGGGTGTGGTGGCGCAACCCCGTGCTGCTCGGCCTGGTCGCGGTCGTCCTGTCGTTCCTCTTCTACATCCCCGTCTGGTAAGGGGGCACGGTCATGGCCGACGACGAATTCGTGAGCGAGTCCCTGGACGAGGAACGCCGCTCCGCGGCGGCAAGGCTGTTCGACGTGCGCCGCGTCATCGGCGGGCTGTTCGTCGTGTACGGGGTGATCGTGACGATCATCGGGCTGCTCGACACGGAGTCCGAGCTGGACAAGGCGCAGGGCGTGCGGATCAACCTGTGGACCGGCCTCGGGATGCTCGCGCTGGGTGCGCTGTTCCTGCTCTGGCAATGGCTCCGCCCCGCCGAAGCCCCGCCTCCTCCCGCGGCGGACGATCCCGGTCCCCCGGGCGCACACTGACCCCTCCTCGCGCGGATCTTGGACGCCCGTTACTGCCACGGCAGTAACGGGCGTCCAAGATCGCGGCTAACTCAGCGGCTCGCCACCAGCTCCGGCTGGCGCTGCGCGCCAGCCGGAGCTGGCGCACCCTCCACGTTCACCGTCGGCAGAACGCGGTCGAGCCAGGCCGGGATCCACCAGTTCGCCTTGCCCAGCATGGCCATCACGGCCGGCACCAGCATCATCCGGACGATCGTCGCGTCGATGAGCACCGCGGCCGCCATCCCGACGCCGGTCATCTTGACTGTCACGTCCGGGTCCAGCGCGAACCCGACGAAGACCGCCACCATGATCGCCGCCGCGCTCGTGATGACCCGTCCGGTCGCCGCCAGGCCGCGCACGACGCTGGTGTGCGCGTCGCCGGTCGCCTGGAAGAACTCGCGGACGCGGGCCAGCAGGAACACCTCGTAGTCCATGGACAGGCCGAACAGGATCGTGAACATCAGGATCGGCACCCAACTGGACACCGGCACGGCGCCCGGCAGTCCCAGCGCGGAAGCGCCCCAGCCCCACTGGAAGACCGCGGTGATGACGCCGTACGCCGCCGCCACCGAGAGCAGGTTCATCGCCGCCGCCTTCAGCGCCACCACCGGCGCCCGGAACAGCACGGTCAGCAGCACCAGCGAGAGTGCCACCACGACCGCGACCACCACCCAGAGCCGGTCGGCCAGCCGGTCGGAGATGTCGGAGAACACGGCGACCAGGCCGGTGATCTCCGCACCCGTCGGCAGCACGTGAGACCGCAGCCGCTTGAGCAGATCGGTGGTACGGGTGTCCTGCGGACCGGTGGTCGGCTCCACGTAGACCACCGCCGCGTCGCGGGCCGCGTTCAGCACCGGCGGGGCCACCGCGGCGACGCCCGGCTCGGCGCGCAGCCTGTCGACGAGGGCCGGCAGCGCGTCGGGGGAAACCGTGCGCAGGTCGACGGCCACCACGAGCGGGCCGTTGGCGCCGGCGCCGTACTCGGCCGCGGTCAGGTCGTAGGCCCGCCGGGTGGTGTTCGACGTGGGCTGGCTGCCGGCGTCCTGGGGCCAGGTGCGCATGCCGAGAACCGGCGCGGCGAGCGCCAGCAGCACGAGCAGGCCGGCGACGGCCACGGGGACCGGCCGGGCGGCGACCCACCGCGCCCAGCGCTCGGTGCGGTTCGGCTTGACCACCACAGCCGCGGGGCCGGCGTCGCCTGGACTGAGGAGCGCAGGGAGCGAAGCGACCGGAGCGACGAGGGAAGGCGGCGCCTCCTCGGGCCCCGCGGCCCGCGCGAGCGGAGCGAGCGCATCGGGCAGGGCGGCGCCGCCCCTGCGGTCCCGCCGGCGCAGCAGCCGCCGGCCGAACAGCCCGCACAGCGCCGGCACCAGCGTCACCGCGCTCGCCATCACGAGCCCCACCACGGCGAACGTGGCGTACCCGAAGGAGGCGTACACGGCGAGGCCGGCCAGGGCCAGGCCGAACAGGGACACCAGCACCGTCGAGCCGGCGACCAGCACGGAGGCGCCGGCCGTCGCGGTGGCCTCGGCCGCCGCGTCCACGGTGGACAGTCCGCGCCGCATGCCCTCGGTGAACCGGCTGACGAGCAGCAGCGCGTAGTCGATGCCGACGCCGAGGCCGACCATCGTCGCCACCGTCGGCGCGGTGACGCTGATGTCGGTCACCGCGGCCATCAGTGTGATCACCGACATGCCGGCACCGAGGCCGAACAGCGCGACCACCAGCGGCAGTCCCGCGGCCACCACCGAGCCGAGCGCGAACACCAGGATGATCAACGCGGCGACGATGCCGATCGCCTCGGCGGTGCCGTCCGGCGCGCTGAAGTTCTCCGCGACCTGACCGCCCAACTCCACCTTCAGCCCGGCCCGCTCGGCCGGTGCGGTCGCGTCACGGAGCGCGTCGACGCCCTCGGAGCCGGTGAAGTCGGTGACCGGCACGGTGTAGCGCACGGCGATCAGCGCCGTGTCGCCGTCGGCCGAGGGGCGTGGCTCCTCCACCACGCCGACGCCGGGCAACTTCGCGATGCGGCTGCGCACCTCGGCCAGCACGCCGGGGTCGAGCCGCTTGCCGGACGTGTCGTGCACCAGCACCCGGGCGTCGGCGCCGGACAGTTCGGGGAAGCGCGCCGCCAGCAGGTCGGTGCCGGCCTGCGAGCGGGTACCGGGGACGTTGTAGTCGTCGTGGGTCTGGCCGCCGACCGTCGAGCCCAGGCCGACCGTCGCGACGAGGATGAACAGCCAGATGGCCAGCGTGCGCCACGGGTGGGCCGCGGCTGCGGCGCCGAGCCGGGCGAGCGGGCGGCGACGGGACGTCGAAGTGGTGCGCATCGGAGCCTCCACGGTCGTTGGGATCGACCGCAGCATCGGCGGACCCGCTTGCCCGCGACTTGGCGCGTTCGCGCCGCGACTTGGAGAGCTACTTGGAGCGGGCTTGGAGCGCCGCCAGCGCTGCCCGGGCCTGGTCGGCCCAGTGCGGAGACGAGGCCCGCTCGGCGACGGTGACGGCGTGCGCGAAATAGTCGGCCGCGTCACGTTCCCGGCCGAGCAGCAGCGAGAGCGAACCGAGGCTGTGCGCCACCGGTCGCATCGCCACCGAGGTGGTGGCCGCGCCGGCCAACTGGTCGACGATCGGCTCGAAGAACTCGATCAGCTCGTCCGCCTCGCCGGGCAGGTCGAGCGCCGAGATCACCATGGACCGGATCGTGGCCCACATCGCGCTGAAGTAGTCGCGCCGCAGCGGCGTCGGCGTGCCGCGCACCCGCCGCGCCTCGTCCGGGCGGCCGGCCGCGACCAGCGCGAGGGCCAGCGGTTCGGCCACCACCGGGCGGCGCGTCTCCTGCAGCTGGTACAGCAGCGGTAGCAGTTCCGGCAGCCGGCCCTGGCTGGTCCGCACCGTGTACAGCGCCACCGCCAGGTAGTCGACGTGCAGGCTGCGCTTGCGGCGCATGTGCTCGCCGACCTCGCGGTAGATCCGCTCGGCCGCGTCCAGGTCGCCGGTGATGTGCGCGTGCGTGCCGAGCCCGCTCAACGCGACGTCGTGCGGCTCGCCCAACTGGTACGAGCGGGCCAGGTCGAGGGAGGCGACGACGTGCCGGTGCATCGTCGGGATGTCGAGGCGGGTCGCCGCGATCGAGGCCGCGACGTGCTCGACGTACCAGCGGTAGGCCACGAACCCGGGCCGGCTGTCCGCCTCGGCCAGCGCCGCCAACTCCTTGCGCAGCTGCGCCCGCGTGTCCGCCTGCCGGTCGAAGCTCAGCTCGCGGGCGGTGGTCATCAGCGCCAGCGCCAGCAGTTCCGGGTCGCCCGCGGCACGGGCCAGGTCGAGCCCGGTCAGCGCGGCCCGCATGGCGCGCGGGTCGTTCTCGCCGGACAGCTCCCCGCACAGGGCGGCGAGCAACCGGCACCTGGTGACGTCGTCGAGGTCGGTCCGCGCGAGCAGGCGCTCCAACCTCGTGACGCAGCCGCGGTCGACCTCCGCGTACGCGTGGATCTCCCACGGGCTCGGCACCGTCCAGGCCGTGAACGCGGCGAGCAGCAGGTCGTCGCGGCCCGCCGACTCCGCGACGGCCACCGCGCGCTCCCGCACCACCCGGGCCACCGGCACCTCGCCGGTGTTGATCCGCGCCCGCATCACCCGGCCGAGCAGGTCCACCCGCCGCGCGGCCAGGTCTCCCGGCACCCGGTCCAGGCACGCGAGCGCCTGCTCGTAGAGGTCGGCGGCGGTGTCGTACGCGTAGCGCCGCTCGGCCAGTTCGGCCGCGCCGATGTTCACCGCGACCGCGCGCTCGGCGGTGGCCGCGGTCAGCCCGTGCGCGTGGTGGTGGGCCAGCGCCGGCAGATCGTGCGGGCGCAGCCGCTCCAGGGCCGCCGCGAGACGCGCGTGCACGCGGGACCGCCGCAGGTGCGACAGGTCGCCGTACAGGGTGTCGCGCACCAGCGCGTGGACGAACCGCACCCGGGCTGGACCGGGCTCCGTGAGCAGGCCGGCGATCAGGCCGGTTTCCAGCGCGTCGAGCACGCCGTCCTCGTCGGTGTCGGCCGCGCTCACCAGCAGGTCGACGTCAGCCTCCCGGCCCACGGCGGCGGCCAGCCGCAGCACAGCGACCGCCGACGGGGGCAGCCGGGCCAGCCGGCGGCGCAGCACGTCGCGGACGCCCTCCGGGACGTCGGACACGGCGACGAGCGCGCCCTCGCTGGCCAGCAGCCGGGCGCTCTCCCGCAGGTAGAACGGGTTGCCGCCGGTGCGCTCCGCGAGCGCGGCCAGCGTGTCGTCGTCGACGGGCACACCGGCGACGGCGGCGACCAGGTGCGCCGCGTCCGCTCGCGGCAGCCCGTCGAGGCTGACCCGGTGCGGCGAGTACCGGGCCAGTTCGGCCAGCGCCTCGCTCAGCGGGCCGTCCGGGCGCTCGGCCCGGTAACCGGCGACCAGGAGGACCCGGCCTCCGGACAGCCCGGCGGCGACGCTGGCCAGCACACCGAGCGTTTCGGCGTCGCCGCGGTGTACGTCGTCGAGCAGCACGGCCAGCGGCTGCGACCCGCTCGCGGCGGACAGCCAGGCGCTGACCGCCCGGTGCAGCCGGAACCGCCCCACGGTGGGGTCGGCGGCGCTCACCGCGGCCGGCTCCCGCGCGTCGAGCAGCAGCGGGTCGAGCGCCGGCGCCAGATCCCGCGGGGGTGGGGCGGCGGTCCGCAGTTCGCGCAGCGCCTCCGTCCAGGCCCAGGCCGGGGGTGCGCCGTCGGCCTCCGGGCAGCGGCCGGCCACCACCCGCCAGCCCTCCCCGGCCAGCCGGGCGGCGAAAGCGCGCAGCAGCGCCGACTTTCCCGATCCCGCCTCGCCGGAGATCAGCGCGACCGTGGTGCCGCTCGCGGCGGCCCGCACCAGGCCGGCCAGCTCGGCGTCGCGGCCGACGAAGAGCTCCTCCGGCGCCGTATCAGGGGACGGAGCGGGCTCGGGGGCGGGCGTACGCCGTCGCACCTCCCGCGCGGACAGCGACGGAACCCGCTGCGCGAGGATCGCCGACTCGAGCTCCACGAGAGCCGCACCCGGATCCAGCCCGAGCTCCTCGGCCAGCATGTGCCGTGCCTCCCGCAGCGCGGCGAGCGCGTCGGCCTGCCGGCCGCTGGCGTAGAGGGCGAGCGCGAGCAGCCGCCACGCCTCCTCGCGCAGCGGGTGCTCGCTGGTGAGCACCTGGGCGACGGGCACCGCCTCGGCCGCGGCGCCGGCCCGGATGGTGGCCTCGACCAGGCGCTCGCGGGCGACGATGCGCAGCTCGGCGAGCCGGGCCGCCTCGGCGGTGGCCCACGGCTCGTCGGCGACCTCGGCGAACGCCGGCCCACGCCAGTGCGTGAGGGCCCGCGCGAGGCCGGCCCGGGCACCGTCGGGGTCCGGGTCCTCGCTGGCCGTGCGCAGGTCGGCCTCGAAGCGCCAGGCGTCGACGGCGGCCGTGTCCAGCTTGACGGCGTACCCCGGCGGAGCGCTCACCAGGACGCGGGCCGGGGTGCGTGGCGGGCGGTCGGGCTCGAGCAGCCGGCGCAGGTTCGACACGTACGCCTGCAGCGACGCGCTGGCCTTGGGCGGCGGCTCGCCGCGCCAGAGGTCGTCGATCAGGCGGTCGACGGGCACGACGTCGCCGCGCGCGGCCACCAGCAGCGCCAGCACGGCGCGTTGCCGCGGCCCGCCGAGATCGACGGCGTGGCCGTTCACCTCGGCCTCGAGCGGCCCCAGCACGCGTACCCGGATCATGTCGCCGCCATCGTAGGTCGCGGGCACGCGTGCCAAGTAGCACCCAAGTGGTCGCCAAGTCGGCCGGAACAGGCTGCCGGCATGCCTACCGACACCCACGACATGATCGTCGTCCACCGCGTGTTCCGCCGGGAGTTCCGGCTCGCCCCGCGCCTGATCCGGGCCGTGCGGCCCGGCGACGTCGCCCGCGCCCGCCTGGTCGGCGGCCACCTGACCGACCTGTACGAGGGCCTGCACCATCACCACACCAACGAGGACGTGGTGCTGTGGCCGTTACTCCTCGCCCGCATCGACCTCGAGGCCGATCGGGTGCTGCTGATGGAGGCCCAGCATCAGGAGATCGACGCGCTGCTGCGGAAGGCGAACGACCTGTTGCCGGCGTGGACGGCCACGGCCGCCGCCGACGTGCGCGACGAACTCGCCGGCGTTTACGACCGCCTGCTCCCCGTGCTGACGGCGCACCTGACCGCCGAGGAGGACGAGGTCCTGCCGATCGCCGCCGAGCACATCAGCCAGGAGGAGTGGGACCGGATGGGCAAGCGGTTCTCCGCGGACACGCCGAAGAACAAGCTGATGCTGTTCCTCGGCGCGCTCCTGGAGGAGGCGACGCCCGCGGAGCGGGCCCACATGCTGGGCACCCTGCCGGCGCCGGCGCGCCTGGCGTGGCGGCTGATCGGGCGCCGCTCGTACCGGCGGCGGGTGCGCGCGCTACGGGAGTCGGTGCGGGTCGGCTAGCGGCCCGCTGACGGCGGCGCCCCGGGCAGCGGTGCTGCCCGGGGCGCCGTGGTTCGGTTCGCCGCTCAGCGCTTCTTGAGGCAGAGGACGTAGTCGCCGGCGCTGCCGGGCGACTTGTCCATGATGTAACTGGCGTCCCAGTTGCCCTTGCCGGCACCGAGCACCGAGTCGTTGCAGCGGTTGTCGTCGGTGGTCAGGGTGACCTTCGCGACCACCTCGTAGGCGCCGGCGGTGGTGCACGCGACCCGCTTCACCTCGGGGTCGTCTTCGGTGCCCTCGTTGACGAAGCAGGTGCCCTTGGTAAACGTGTCCGGATTGTTACTTCCCGACGCGGTGGTCGGCGCGGACGTCGGCGAAGCCGTGCGGGTCGCGCCGCCGGTGCTGCTGCCGGTGGGGGCGGACGACGCCGTCGGGTTGGCGTTGTTGTTGCCGCCCTTGTCGTCGTCGCTGGTCAACTTGTACGCGGTGAAGATGCCGCCGCCGCACAGCGCGAGCAGCACGACACCGGCGATGATCAGTGCGATCTTGGCACCGCTGCCGCGCCGGGGCGGAGCGGGCTGGCCGTAGCCGGGCTGGCCGTAGCCGCCGGGCTGGCCGTATGCGGGCTGGCCGAAGCCGCCCTGCTGCTGGCCGTACGGGTCCTGGCCGAAGCCACCACCGCCGTACGGATCGGCGGGCGGCGGGTACCCGCCACCGGAGACCGGCGGGTAGCCCCCGCCACCGGGCGGGAACGCTTGGGTCGGCGGCGGGTAGCCGCCGGGTTGCTGCGGCGGCGGATACTGCGGCGCACCGCCGTACGGGTCCTGGGGCGGCCCACCCCACGGCTGCTGGGTGGGATCGTAGTTGGACATCAAACTCCTCGGGGTGCCTACCGTGCGCGCCAGGTGGACTCACGGCACCCGTTGCACGGTAGTCCCTGCTCGCCACTGGTACCGGCCCCGCGTGACCGGCGTCATAGCCTACGACAGATCCACCGATATCGCGTCCCCCGCATGGTCGTCGTCGTCGACGGGTACTCGATCGCATGCGCTCCGACCAGCCCCTACCGCGCAGGCTCGCGGTCCTGTTCGCCGCTGTCGTGTTCGCGACCGGCGCCTGCTTCGTCGGGTCCGGCTCAGACGACCCGGGCGGCGGCCCCGACGGCGCCCAGCCCGGCGCGAGCGACCGCGCCCGGCAGCCGTCGACCGACGAGTTCGAGGACGACATCCGCGGCGCGGTCGGCAGCGCCGAAGAATACTGGCGCGGCCGCTTCTCCGACGCCGGGGTGCGCTTTTCGCCCATCCGGCAGGTCGGTTCGTATACCGAGGACGGCGAGGTGAGCTGCGGCAGCGAGCCCATCCCGCGCAACAACGCGGTGTACTGCTCGGCCGGGGACTTCATCGCCTACGACGTCAACTGGGCGGTCACCGCGTACGCCAAGATCGGCGACGCGTTCGTCTACTACCTGCTCGGCCACGAGTACTCGCACGGCATCCAGGTCCGGCTCGGCATCCAGTACCGGTACACGATCGAACAGGAACTGCAGGCCGACTGCATGGCCGGCGCCTACATCGGCGACTCGGCCAAGGCCGGCGGCTCCCTGACGATCGAGCCGGGCGACATCGACGAGCTGCGCCAGGGTCTGCTCGCCGTCGGTGACGACCCGAGCATCCCGTGGTTCACGCCCGGTGCGCACGGCACCGCCCAGCAGCGCACCGACGCGTTCTTCGGCGGCTACGAGCGCTCGCTGGCGGCCTGCGGGCTGACGCCGTAGCGGCCGTCGCTCCTCGCGCCGGTGGGCGTCCTGTCCGCGGTGATCGCGCCTGTAAACAGCGGCAGGGTGACGGTGAAGGTGGTGCGCCCGGGGACGCTCGTCACGGTCACGGTGCCGCCGTGCGCCGCGACCACAGCGTCCACGATGGACAGTCCGAGGCCGGTGCTGCCGGCGGTGCGCGACCGGGAGCTGTCGCCACGCGCGAACCGCTGGAAGATGTGCGGCTGCAGGTCCGCGGGAATGCCCGGGCCGTTGTCGGTCACCGTGAGTTGGCCCTGCGGGCGAAGGCCGACGGTGACCTCGGTGCCCGGCGGGGTGTGCGTGCGCGCGTTGGCGAGCAGGTTCGCGAGCACCTGGTGCAGGCGCGCGCCGTCGCCGACGACCACCACGGGCTCGTCGGGCAGGTCGAGGCGCCACCGGTGCTCGGGGCCGGCCACGTGCGCGTCGCCGACGCCCTCCACCACCAGCGCCGACAGGTCCACGGGCCCGCGCTCCAGCGGGCGACCGGCGTCGATGCGGGCCAGCAGCAACAGATCCTCGACAAGCGTGGTCATGCGTTTCGCCTGCGACTCGACGCGCTCCAGGACGCCGTCGGCGTCGGCGTCGTCGCGGCGGCCCAGCTCGGCGTAGCCGCGGATCGCGGCGAGCGGGGTGCGCAACTCGTGACTGGCGTCGGCGACGAACTGGCGCAGCCGCGTCTCGCTCGCCTGCCGCGCGGCGAGCGCGCTGTCGACGTGGCCCAGCAGCCGGTTCAGGGCCGCGCCGACCTGACCGACCTCGGTGCGCGGATCGGTGTAGACGGCCGGGACCCGCTCGGCGAGCGCCACGTCGCCGGCGTGCAGGGGCAGCTCGGCCACCCGGCCAGCGGTCGCCGCCACCCGGTTCAGCGGCCTGAGTGTGACCCGGATCAGCGCGCTCCCGCCCAGCCCGGCGGCCAACAACGCGGCCAGCGAGAAGGCCACCTCGCCCAGCACGAGCCACGTCATGGTCTCGTTCACCGACTCCAGCGGCAGGCCAGTGATGATCACGTGCCGGTCGGGCCGCTCGGTGGCCAGCAGGCGGTATGCGCCGAGCCCGGGGATGGTGCGGCTGTGCGGCTTGCCGTCCGCCGGAAGCGCCTCGAGCGTCGGGTACGCCGCCGCCGAGATGGCCTGCAGGTTGCCGAACCGTGTCGGCACGATACCGGCGGGACCGGTCTGACCGTCGATGATCTCGGCGCCCAGCGTGCCTGGGCCGAGGCCCTGCGCCGCGAGGAACGCGGGCGGCGCACCGCGCCGTCCGCCCGGGCCGCCGTAGTGGTCGTCGTCGTCGTCGTTGTCGCCGGCCGACTCGTTGACGATGCGCTCGCGGGCCGAGTCGAGCCGCTGGTCGGTCTGTTCGATGAGATTGTTCCGCAGCACGACCGCGGTGGTCACGCCGACGGCCACGCACACGGCCACCAGTACCAGCATGAGGACGGCCAACAGCCGCGCCCGCAATGTCCAGGCGCGGCCTCGTCCGATCGCGTCAGCCGGCCGGTCTGAGGACATAGCCCGCCCCGCGCATCGTATGGATCATCGGCTCGCGGCCGGCGTCGATCTTCTTGCGCAGGTACGAGATGTACAGCTCGACGACGTTGGCCTGGCCGCCGAAGTCGTAGTTCCACACCCGGTCGAGGATCTGCGCCTTGCTCAGCACCCGCTTGGGGTTGCGCATCAGGTAGCGGAGCAGCTCGAACTCCGTCGCCGTCAGGTTGATCAGCTCGCCGCCCCGGCGGACCTCGCGGCCGTCCTCGTCCATCGTCAGGTCGCCGACGGCCAGCAGCGCGTCGCTGCGCGCCGCGGTCATGCCGGCGCGGCGCAGCAGGCCGCGCAGCCGGGCCACCACCTCTTCCAGGCTGAACGGCTTGGTGACGTAGTCGTCGCCGCCGGCGGTCAGCCCGGCGATGCGGTCCTCGACGGCGTCGCGGGCCGTCAGGAACAGCACGGGCACCTCGTGCTGCTCGGCCCGCAGCCGGCGCAGCACCTCCAGCCCGTCGAAATCGGGCAGCATGACGTCGAGCACGACCGCGTCCGGGCGGAACTCGCGGGCGGCCTTGACCGCGGCGGTGCCGTCGCCGGCAGTGCGCACCTCCCAGCCCTCGTAGCGAAGGGCCATCGAGAGCAGCTCGGCCAGCGCCGTCTCGTCGTCCACCACGAGCACCCGCAGCGGGCCGCCGTCGGCCCGGCGCAGCTGCTGGCTCTCGGTCTTCATGCTGGTCACGACCCCATCGTGGGTGAGCTGCCTGTGCGCCGCCCGTCCCGAACCTGTGTACCCGCTGTGCGAGCGCCGTGCACGCGTTTCGACGCGGTTCGGCTGCGTGCGCGCACCCCTCTCCTGGCCCTACAAGTGGTCACGCATCGGCGTCCAGCGCTTCCCACCCAGCGACACATGCAAATAGCCTGCGGTATCCCCCTCCGCCGGCCCTCGCCGCGGAGCGCACACGCAGGCACGGAGGTTCGTCACCAGTGTCGTTCAAACGCCTCGCCGGGTTGAAAAGCCCGGCCGCACTCGCGGTCGCCACCACGGCGGTCACGCTCGTCGCACTGTCACCACCCGCGACCGTCAGCGCGGCACCCGCCGCCGGGGCGGGCGTCTACATGATCCAGATGGCCGGCGCGCCCCTCGCCGCCTACACCGGCGGTGTCAACGGAATCGCGGCCACCAAGCCGGTCGCCGGCGCCAAGCTCGACACCAAGAGCTGGAACTACCAGGCGTACCGCGAGTACCTCAAGACGAAGCGGGCCGACGTCCTCGGCAAGGCGAACATCGCCAAGGGCAAGCAGGTCGCCGAGTACGACACGGTGCTCAACGGCGTCGCCGCGAAGCTGACGGCGGCCGAGGTCGCCAAGCTGAGCAAGACGCCCGGCGTGGTCAAGCTGTGGAAGAACGAGACCTTCAAGCTCGACACCGTCAGCACCCCGCGCTTCCTCGGCCTCGAAGGTGCCGGCGGCGCCTGGAACAAGCAGTTCGGTGACCCCACCCACGCCGGTGAGGGCGTCATCGTCGGCGTCGTCGACTCCGGCGTGTGGCCGGAGAACCCGAGCCTCGCGGCCCTGCCCGAGCCGCGGCCGGACGCCGACGTCATCGCCGCCAAGTGGAACGGCAGCTGCGACCCCGGCGAGAGCGGTGAGCCGGTGACGTGCAACAACAAGCTGATCGGTGCCCGCTGGTACAACTTCGGCGCACCGGAGTTCGGCCCTGAGGAGTTCCACTCCCCGCGCGACGCCGACGGACACGGCACCCACACCATGACCACCGCCGCCGGTAACTACAACGTCCCCGCCGTCGTCAACGGCGTCCAGGTCGGCCTGGCCAGCGGCATGGCTCCCGCGGCCCGCGTCGCCGCCTACAAGGTCTGCTACACCAACGGCTGTGGCGGCCTCGAGATCGCCGCCGCGATCGACGACGCGACAGCCGACGGCGTCGACGTCATCAACTTCTCGATCTCCGGCTCGACGAACTCGATCACCGACCTGATCGAGACGGCGTTCTTCCACGCCGCCGCCGCGGGCGTGTTCGTCTCCACGTCGGCCGGCAACAACGGCCCGGCCACGAGCACCGTCGCGCACAACGGCCCGTGGAACATGACGGTCGCCGCGAGCACCCACGACCGGGCGGCCACCAAGTCCGTGACGCTGGGCAACGGCGTCACGTACAACGGCGTCGGCATCGGCCCGGCGGTCCCGTCGTCGCCGCTGATCGACTCGGTCAACGCCGGCCTCGCCGGTGCCGACCCGACGGAGGTCGAACTGTGCTTCGTCGGGACGCTCGACCCGGCCAAGGTCACCGGCAAGCAGGTGCTGTGCAAGCGCGGCGTCAACGCCCGCGTCGACAAGAGCCTCGCCGTGCAGCAGGCCGGCGGCGTCGGAATGATCATGTACAACGCGACGCCGAACAGCCTGAACGCCGACTTCCACTTCGTGCCGACCGTCCACGTCGGCCCGACGGAGGGCGCGGCGATCAAGGCGTACATCGCCGGCACCGCGAACCCGACCGCGTCGCAGGCCGCGTCGGTCAACGTGACGGCGCGGGCGCCGGAGATGGCGGCGTTCTCGTCCAGCGGTTCGGCCATCGCCGGCAACGGTGACCTGCTCAAGCCCGACGTCACCGCGCCCGGCGTCGACGTGATCGCGGGCGTGTCGCCGGTCGGCCACAACGGCAACCTGTACGACGCGATCTCCGGCACGTCGATGTCCAGCCCGCATGTCGCGGGTCTGGCGGCGCTGCTGCGGTCGAAGAACCCGAGCTGGTCGCCGATGGCGGTCAAGTCGGCGCTCATGACCACCGCCACCAACCTGGACAACACCGGTCAGCCGATCCAGAAGGCCGGCGTCGCCGCCTCGCCCCTCGACTACGGCAACGGGCACGTGCGGCCCGCCAACGCGTTCGACCCGGGCCTGGTGTACGAGTCGACCCCGCTGGACTGGCTGCAGTACACCTGCGGCGTCGGCCAGCACCAGACGCTCGGCGACGGTTCGGACGTCTGCGAACTGGTCGGCCAGATCGACCCGAGCAACCTGAACTACGCGTCGATCGCGGTGGGCGACCTGGCGGCGAAGCAGACGGTGACCCGCACGGTCACCAACGCCACCAACCAGGCCAGCGTCTACGTGCCGAAGGTGGTGGCGCCGGCCGGTTACACGGTCAAGGTCACCCCGTCGGTGCTCACCGTGCTGCCGCGCAGGTCCGCGTCGTACACGGTCGAGATCACCCGCACCAGCGCCGCCGTCGGTGCCTGGGCGTTCGGTTCGCTGACCCTGGCGGACCTGCGCGGGCACGCCGTCCGCAGCTCGATCGCCGTGCGGGCCGCGAACGTCGCGGCCGTCGCCGAGATCGGCGCCGCCGGCCCGAGCCGGTCGGTGGAGATCCCGACCCGCACGGCGTTCTCCGGGACGCTGACGGCGAAGCCGTTCGGCCTCGTCGAGTCCGTGGTGACCACCAGGCACCTGGTCGGCAAGGACCCGTCGGCGTTCGACCCGGCGGACCCGCAGGAGAGCCCGACGGTGGCCAAGGTCTCGGTGACCGTTCCGGCCGGTTCGAAGGTCGCCCGGTTCTCGACGTTCGATGCCGACTACAACCCCGGCACCGACCTGGACATGTACGTGTACCAGGGCGGGACCGCGAACCTGGTCGCCACGAGCACCGGCGGCTCGGCCGAGGAAGGCGTGACCGTCTCCGCGGCGGGCACGTACGACGTGTACCTCGTCCAGTTCGCGCTGCCCGCGGGCCAGACGGACAACGACGTGAAGGTGCACGCCTTCGTGGTGCCGCCGACGGCGGCGGGCAACCTGACGGTGACCCCGGCGAGCCAGCCGATCACCGCGGGCCAGACGAAGACCGTGACCGCGACGTGGACCGGGCTGACCCCGGGCAAGTACTACCTCGGTGTCGTCGAGTACGGCAACGGTGGTACGGCCATGGGCCAGACCGTCATCCAGGTCAAGGCGTAGCCCTCCCGTCAGCCGCTGCCCCCGGTTCGCCCTTCGGGCGGGCCGGGGGCAGCGGCCGTTTGCGGGTACGCTCCAGGCCGTGCCATTCCCTGTGCCGACCTCAGTCGGGCGATCTTGGACGATCGCACCGGTCATCACGGGTGCGGTCCTCCAAGATCTTGAAAAACCGGATGATCTCCTGAGTGGGCAGATATGTAGGTCATCTTGTCGAAATGATCTACATAGGCGTCCACCCGAGCAAGATCAGCTAAAGGCCCGGGCCTCAGCGGGGGTGCGGCGGTGACCGAGCAGGTCTCGGACGGCCGGCGGACGCTCTCGCCGTTCGCGTTCGTGGCCTACGGCATGGGTTACATCGGTGCGGCGATGCTGGTGCTGACGCCGTTCCTCCCGATGGCGCACATCAACCTGCTCGGCGAATCGATCGAGTCCGAGTTCGCCGGTGGCGCCTGGGCCGTGGTGCTCACCGGCCTGGTGGCGGCGGCGTGCCCGACGCTGGCGATCAGGCGCGACAACCCGATCTGGGCGACCGGCATCATCCTGCCGGGGATCGTGGCCATCGGCTGGTCGGGCTGGTACGCGTTCAGCCGCATCCCGGAACTGGCCCGGCTGGCAGACTCGGCGTCGCTGGGGGCGGGCGGGACGCTGTTCGTGTTCGCCGGCCCGGTGCTCTTGATAGGCGGCCTGGCCGCGATCCTGGCGACCCACTCCCGGATGAGTCGGTCGTAACCTTCGGCGACCTTGCTCCGGAATGGGTTCAGCAGGGCGCGTTGGTCGCCTTGCCGGCAAAGATCTTGTAGACGCCCCCCGGCTGGCTGACCGAGTACGTCACGTCCCACGCCGTGCAGGTCTCGTTGGGCCGCTCCCGGGGACCGTAGCCGGCCTGCTGGTTGCTGCGGAACGTGACCCGCGCCGCGAGCACTCCGCGGCCGCTCGAGTCGGGGCCGATGCTGCGCAGCGTGATCTGCTCGTCGGTGGTGGTCGAGATCGCCTGCCGGAAGTCCGACGCCTGGGCGGAGTCGTTCGGGTTGATCACGCCGGCCGGGTCGTACGCGGCGATCGCCTTGGCGTAGTCCTTGGCGTTGACCGCTGAGAAGTGGGAGTCGAACATCGCGGCCACGTCGGCCGCGCGCGGGTCCGTCACCGCCGGGTCGATCGCCACCACCCCGACCGACGACGGGGTCGTCGGCGACGCCGACGTGGGCCCGCTCGTCGACGGCGCGGTGGTCGGCCCGCTGGTGCCCGGCGACCCCGCGGGCGACGCCGTGGTCGCGGGCCGCGACCCGGTCGGCTCGTCGTTGCCGCGCTCGACGAGCACGACGGTGGTGACGGCACCGATCGCGAGCAGTACCACCACACCGATCAGCACCGGTATCCACCAGCGGCGCTCGCGCGTCGGGGCGGGTGGCGGCGGACCATACCCGTGCGGTTCGGGCTGGGCCGGCCCGAACGCCGGCGGCTGCTCGTACTGCGGCTGCTCGTACTGCGGCTGGTTGTACTGCGGCTGCTCGTACTGCGGTTGGTTGTACTGCGGCTGCTCGTACTGCGGCTGGTCATAGCCGGGATGCTGCGGCTGCTCGACGATCGGGCCGCCCGGCGGCAGCACGTCGTAGCGGGCCAACGGCACGAGCGAAGGCTCGTCGCCCGCCGCCGGCACGCCCGGCGGCGGACCAGGCACGCCCGCCGGCGGACCAGGCGCGCCCGCCGGTGGACCAGGCGGGCCCGACACCATTCCGGGCCTCGGCGCCCCGCACCGGAAGCACATCTCGGCGATCGAGCCGTTCGGGCTCCCGCAGTTCGTGCATGCCCAGATCGTCATGTAAGCGCCGGGCCCTCCGCCGTCGACCGGTCCAGCTCGAACCAGACCACCTTGCCACCGGTGGGGAGCGGCTCGAAGCCCCAGTCCCGGGCGAGCACCTCCACGATGTGCAGCCCGCGCCCGCTCTCGCTGTCGGCCAGCACCTCGCGCCGGTCGGGCCGCCGGTCGCTGCGGTCGCGCACCTCGACCCGCAGCCGGGCCAGGCCGAGCGAGAGCCGCACCTCCACGTCGCCGACGGTGTGCTGCACCGCGTTGGTGATCACCTCGCCGAGCAGCAGGCGGGCGTTGTCGACGAGGGCGTCCTCGCCCCACGCGAAGAGGATGTCGGCGGCGAAGCGCCGCGCGGCCGGCGCGCTCGCCGCGTCGCCGCCGAAGCGCCGGCGGGCGTTGGCCAGGCCGCCCGAGATGCCGGGATCGGAGTCGGGCACGCCGTCGACGGTCAGCGCCAGGATGGCGACGTCGTCGCTGCGCGGGAACGGGCCGACATCGGCGGCGAGGATCTGCTCGACCACCGCCTCCGGGTCGAGGGCCGGCGCGCCGCCGACCGCGTCGTTCACCGCGGCGCACAGGTCGGCGATGCCCATGTCGATGTCGTAGCGCTTGTCCTCCACCAGGCCGTCGGTGTAGAGGACGAGCGCGCTGCCGTTGGGCAGCAGGAAGCTCGTGTCGAGGTAGCCGGCTCCGGTCTCCACGCCGAGCGGCGGGCCGGTACGCAGCTGCAGCGGGCGGGCGACCCCGCCGGAGTAGAGCACCGGTGGCGGATGTCCGGCGATCACGCCGGTGGCCGTCCCCTCGGCGAGGTGCACCTCGAGGTAGCAGCACGAGGCCACCGACTCGGGCTCGACCTGCAGCATCAGCCGGTTGACGCGGTCCATGACCCCGGTGGGCGAGTGCCCGTCGGCAGCGTAGGCGCGCAGCGCGTTGCGCATCTGACCCATGATCGCGGCCGCGTTGGGACTGTGGCCGGAGACGTCGCCGATCACCACCGCGACGGCGTCCGGCCCCAGCGGGATCACGTCGTACCAGTCGCCACCGACATCGGCACCGTGCGTCCAGGGCAGGTAGCGCACGGCGTGGCGGGCGCCGCGCAGCGCCGGCAGGACGGCGGGCAGCAGCGCCCGTTGCAGGTCGGCGGCGATCGAGCGCTGGGCCTCGAACAGCAGCGCCCGCTGCAGCGCCTGAGCCGACAGGCCGCTGAAGGCCATCAGCGTGCTGCGCTCGGCGTCGCCGAACTCGCGGGGGTCGCGGTAGCCGATGACGAGGACGCCGATCACCACGCCGGCCGTGGTCATCGGCAGGAACGCCCAGGCGTGCCGGTCGCCGGCGGGCACCGGGTGGCGCTCGCCGGCCTGCGCCGCGTCGAACTCGGGACGCCCGGAGATGAAGCGCGGCTCGCCGGTGCGCTGCACGTGGGTCGCCGGGTAACTGTGCGTCAGCGGCAGGCCGTGCAGCCGGTCGAGGGCCTCCCGGTCGTAGCCGGTGTCGTAGTGGACGGCCAGCCTGCCCTCGTCGGCGAGCAGGACCACCAGGCCGGCGCCGCCCGCCGACGGCCGCACCAGGGAGCCGATCACCGCGTACACCTCGGCCGGCGTGCTGGCGGCGGCCAGCGCGGCGGTGAGCGCCTGGAGCGCGGCGGTGCGCTCCGCGGCGTGCCGCGCCTGCGCCTCGCCGTGCGTGATCCGCGCCTGCTGCTGCACCCGCTCGGTGACGTCGCGGAACGAGACGGCGACGTGGTCGGGGTCGGCCCGGGATATCTTGATCTCCCAGGTGCGGCCGGCCTCGGTGGACTGCACCTCCCGCTGCCACGCCTGGCCGGTGGTCAGCACGTCGGCACACCTGTCGAGCAGGCCCGCCTCGACGCCGCGCGGCGAGAAGTCGCGCGCCCGGTGGCCGACGAGGTCTTCCACGCTGCTGCCGGCGAGCTTCGCTCCGGTCTGGTTGACGTACTCGCACACGAAGTCGACGACGTCGCCGCGGTGGTCGGCCCGCAGCAGCATGAACCCGTCGAACGCGGCGTCGAGCACCTCGTAGAGCCGCGCGCCGGCGCCGGTGCCGGGCTGCATCGTCAGCTTCGTCAGGTCGACGAACCGGGCGGCGAACCCGTCGCCGCACGGTGCGACGTGGATCTCGAAATGTCCGGTGATCGTGGACCGCTCGTAGTACACCGAGCGGGTCGCCGGTCGCCGCGTGGTCACGACGTCGACGTAGAGCGGGATCGTGCCGTCGTGCACCGTCTCCGGCCACAGGTCGCGGTAGCAGCGGCCCACCAGCTCAGCCCGCGGCCGGCCGAGGATCCGCGCGCCGGCCTCGTTGAGGTACACCAGCTCGAAGTCGACGATCTCACCGGCGGAGCGCACCGCCTGGCCGATCGCCCACCCCTGGGCGTCCTCGTCCAGCACCGCCAGCAGATCTGCCGCCGGTAACGCCTGCGCGCGTTCGACCGTCACCCGTGGCCCTTCTGCGTCCTGACCCTTGCCGCCCGGCAAGAGACTAGCCGCTTTCCCCACCATCTCGCGCGGACGCGTACGCTCGGATGATGCCGCCCAGATGGCGTCGAATCGGACTGGCTCCCACCGGTGGGTGACACGGTACTTCTCAATTGTCAGTTCGACCGCGACGCCATCACCGGGACCCGGCACGGCGTCCTGGCCCGCGCGGCGGGCGCCGGCCTCGCGGGGCTGCGGCTGGAGGCGTTCGTGCTGGCCGTCAACGAGATCATGACCAACGCGGTCCGGCACGGCGGCGGGTCCGGGTGGATCCGCCTGTGGCGGACCGCCGCCGGCCTCGCCTGCGAGATCTCCGACGCGGGACCCGGCGCCCCGCCGGAACGGTTCAACGGCCACCGGCTGCCACCGACCACCGCGACCGGGGGACGGGGTCTGTGGCTGGCCCGCCACCTGTGCGACACGTTCGACGTCGAGTCCGGCGGGACCGGCACGACCGTCCACATGACGATGACGATCTGAGTGCCACCCCTGGGTACCCGTACTCAGGCGGCCCCGGTGGGGTTCGCCGACGCTGTGTGGCATGAGTTCGCAGCCGAAGCCCAGCGCCGCCTTCTACCTCCAGTCGATCGTGTCCTTCGGGATCTCCCTCGCCGCCGTCGTCATCGGGATCTTGAGCCTGCCGGTCGGGATCTGGATGCGCGGCTTCCTCGCCGTCGGCCTGCTATATGTTGTGACCTCGACGTTCACGCTGGCCAAGGTGGTGCGTGACCACCAGGAGGCGAACAGCGTCCACGGCCGCATCGACCAGGCCCGGGTGGAGAAGCTGCTCTCCGAGCACGACCCGTACCGGATGGCCGGCACCTGAACCGACTTAACCGGATAAGGGCCGCCGTCAGGCGCGAAATCCGGTCGCTCGGCGGTTCCGATCAACGGTATGGTGAACCGGTTGATTGATCCTCCGGGGAGCCTGCGTGAAACGGCCGACGATCGCCGACATCGCCCGTCGGGCCGGCGTGTCCAAGGGTGCCGTGTCGTACGCGCTCAACGGCCAGGCGGGCGTCTCGGAGGCCACCCGCAGCCGCATCCGGGCCATCGCGGAGGAGCTCGGCTGGAGCCCGAACTCGGCGGCCCGGGCGCTGTCCGGGGCGGCCGCCTACGCCGTCGGCCTCGCGATCTGCCGGCCGGCGCGGGTGCTCGGCATCGAGCCGTTCTTCATGGAGTTGATCAGCGGCCTGGAGGCCGAACTGTCGGCCCGCTCGTACGCGCTGACCCTGCAGGTGGTCGCCGACGTCGGCGCCGAGCTCGAGGTGTACCGGCGCTGGTGGGCCGAGCGCCGCGTCGACGGGGTGATCCTCGTCGACCTGCGGTTGAACGACTCCCGGGTGCCCGAGTTGGAGAAGCTCGGCCTGCCGGCCGTCGCGATCGGTGACCCGCGCGGCGCCGGCGACCTGGCGGGGGTCTGGTCCGACGACGCGGCCGCGCTCACCGACGTCGTCCACTACCTGGTGGCGCTCGGGCACGAGCGGCTGGCCCGGGTCACCGGCCTGTCCGACCTGCTGCACACGAGCATCCGCAACGATGCGTTCGTCACGGCCTGCGCCAACGCCGGGATCGTCGACCCGATGGTGGTGCCGGCCGACTACACGGGCACGACGTCGGCACGGATCACCCGCCGCCTGCTGAGCTCGCGCACCCCGCCGACGGCGATCATCTACGACAACGACGTGATGGCGGTGGCGGGGCTGGCCGTCGCGCAGGAGATGAACCGGGCCGTGCCCGGCGAGCTGTCGATCGTCGCGTGGGACGACTCGCCGCTGTGCCAACTGGTGCACCCGCCGCTGACGGCGGTCAGCCGGGACATCCCGGCCTACGGTTCGCACGCGGCGCGGCATCTGCTCGCGCTGATCGCCGGCGAGCCGACCGACGACTTCCAGGACGAGACGCCCAAGCTCGTCCCGCGCGGCAGCACCGGCGCGCCCCCGCCCCGCCGCGAACCCTAGCCGCGCCTCTTTCTCTGCCTTCGCCGCGCCGCGCCCGCCCCGCACCCCTCGGCGATCTTGGACGTTTGCCATGCCCGGAGCGGTAGCAAACGTCCAAGATCGCGGCAGGGGGCCGGGGAAGCGGAGAGGGAGCGCGCCGCACGGGTCGCCAACCCGGCAACGGTTGGATAACGTGCTCGGAGTCCGGCGTCAGTGCGGAGGTGAGTGGTGGCCCACCGCGACGGAAGCGGCGAGAGCCGCCTACGCGTCGCTCCGTGGCTGCCGGCCACGACGTCCGGCGGCCGCATCCCGGCGCCGCGCCGCGCCGACCGACCCGACGACCGGCCCGCTGTCGACGTGTCGGCCGTTCCGGAACCGGCCGTTGACGAGAGTCCGCCGACCCAACTGCGCCCCGTCAGCCTGGACGGGGCCGTGCGCCGGCAGGGCCGGTGGTGGTTCGTGGTGGTGCCGGCCGCCGTGATCGTGCTGCTGGTCGCCGTCGCCGTGCAATTACGGCCGGGCGCGGAGCCCGACCGCCCGCCGCTGCCGGTGATCTCGCCGCAGGTGCTGCCGGAACTCTCCGGGCCGTCCGCCGGCGCGGCGTCGGACGGGCAGACGGCGTCAGCGCCGCCCTCGCCGTCGGGATCGCGGCGCGCGACCGGGCCACCCACCGCAACCAGCAGGCCCGGCACCGGCGGGCCCAGACCGGGCCCGCCGCCGACCACCACTGCCCCGCCCGCGACCATCGCGGCCGTGCAGCCCGGCTCGATCGTCGGGACCGACGGCCGGTGCCTCGAGCCGGCCGCGGCGCGCGCCGGCGAGGCCATCAGGCCCACCCAGTGCGCCCCGGTGGAGAAACAGAAGTGGTCCGCACCGGGCGACGGCACCATACGCGTCCAGGGCTTCTGCCTCGACGTGTTCTACGACCGCCGCGACAACGGCGCGGCGGTGCTGTTGTACGACTGCCACGGCGGTGGCAACCAGCAGTGGCGGATCGCCGCGGACGGCTGGCGCAACCCGCAGTCGGGCCGCTGCCTCACGGCGGTCGCGGCCGGCCTCGCGATCACCGACTGCACCGGCGCCGCCAACCAGCGGTTCAGCCTCACGTAATCTCGGTCGTCATGGCCGAGGAGCAGACCGAGAAAAAAGAAAAGACCGACAAGCCGGAACCCACCGACGATCTGGTCACCACCGCGCACAGCCTCGGCGACCTCGGCTACACGGTCACCACCGGACGCATCGTGCTGCGCGAGGAGAAGCTCACCGACGACGTGTTCGACGGCCACGAGGCGCGCGCCGAGGTGTTCCTCACCGCGTACACGCGCACCGGCGCGGATCCACTCAGCCGCCCCGTGACGTTCGCCTTCAACGGCGGGCCGGGGTCGTCGAGCGTGTGGCTGCACCTCGGCCTGCTCGGCCCGCGCCGGGTCGACATGGGCGACGCCGGTGCGCTCAAGCCGCCCCCGTACGGCTTGACGGACAACCACGAGACGCTGCTGGCGGCGTCGGATCTGGTCTTCATCGACCCGATCTCCACCGGCTACTCGCGGGCGGTGAAGGGCGGCAAGCCCAAGGACTTCCACGGCTTCACCGGCGACCTCGACTCGGTCGGCGAGGTGATCCGGCTGTGGACGTCGCGCAACGGCCGGTGGTTGTCGCCGAAGTACCTGTGCGGCGAGTCGTACGGCACGCTGCGGGCGGCGGCGCTGGCCCGGCACCTGCAGCAGCGCTACGGCATGAACCTCAACGGGCTGATGCTCATCTCGAGCGTGCTGGACCTCGGGACGCTGGAGTTCGAGGGCCACAACGACGACCCGTACCCGCTGTTCCTGCCGACGTACGCGGCGATCGCGCACTACCACGGGCTGCACGGCGAGCGGCCGCTGCCCGAGGTGCTCGCCGAGGCCGAGCGCTTCGCCGAGCGCGACTACCCGTGGGCCCTGGCCCGCGGCGCCCGGATGACGGCTGCCGAGCGCGGCGCGGCGGTGGCGACGCTCGCCCGGCTCGCCGGCCTGTCCGAGGACTACGTCGACCGGGTGGACCTGCGCATCGAGCACGTCCGGTTCTTCACCGAGCTGCTGCGTTCGCGGCGGCGCACCGTCGGCCGGCTGGACGGGCGCTTCGTCGGCTGGGACACCGACTACGCCCGCGAGCAGTGGAGCGCCGACCCGTCGTACGACGCGATCCTGGGGCCGTACACGGCGGCGATCAACCACTACGTGAAGGCGGAGCTGGGCTACACCAACGACCTGGCCTACAACACGCTCACCGACAAGGTGCATCCCTGGTCGCTGAAGGAGTTCGAGGGCAAGTTCCTGTACGTCGGCGACCAGTTGGCCGCGGCGATGCGGGCGAACCCTTTCCTGCGGGTGTACGTGGCCAGCGGCTACCACGACGGGGCGACCCCGTACTTCGCGACCGAGCACACCATGTCGCACCTGGCGATTCCCGACGAGTTGCGCGCCAACATCTCGATCGAGTATTTCGAGGCCGGCCACATGATGTACGTCCACGAGCCCAGCCGGCTCGCCCAGTCCGAGCACCTGCGGGCGTTCGTCGAGCCGTCCGCGGGGTAGACCACGCGCCGTGGGACTGCTCTACTACGCGGCCGCCGCCGGGGCCAGGCTCCGCGGCGCGCGATTGATGCACCCGGCCGGTCGCGCCTTCAAGGCGACGGTGGAAGCGGCGCCCTTCCGCGGCCTGCGCACCGGTGCCCGGCTGCTGGACCGGCCGGCGCGGCGGCGCGTGCTCGTGCGGCTGTCCAAGTCGATCCCGACGCCGCGCGGCTGGCCGGACGTGCTGGGGCTCGCGATCCGCTGGGGCGGGTTCGACCTGCTGCTCTCCTCGTCGAGCCGGCGGCCGCTGCTGCGCCACCTGTTCCTGCCCCGGCGGCGGGTGGGCGGCTTCTACTCGTCGCTGGCGGCATACCGGACGCCCCGCCACGGCCGGCTGTTCCTCGGCGCCCAGCTGGACCCGGACGGGCGGACCGCGACGATCGCGGCCGCGACCCGGTTCGGCCGCTGGCGACCCGTCGCCCGGCTGCGGCTGGGCCGGCGGCTGTCCCGCCGGCGCTCGACCCGGCTGGCGTTCGACCCGATCGGCAACACCTCACCGGACCTGCGACCGGTCGGCCTGGTGCAGCGGCTGCGCGGGCCGGTGTACCGGGGCTCGCGGGCCGGCCGTCGCTCGGCTAGGCCGGCTTGAGTGAGCCCTCGGCGGGTGTGCGGAACGGGATCGTGACGGTGTCACCGCGCTCCCACGGGATCACCTCGGTGGCGAGCCCGGTGTCGGCGGCGGCGCGCTGGAAGTCCGTCAGCGGCGACGTGAACACGCCGTAGTCGTCGTAGTGGATCGGCAGCGTGCGGGCCGGCCGGATCATGTCCGCCAGCGCCGCGCCCTGCTTGCCGTTCATCGTGAGCAGGATGCCGCCGATGCGGGTGCCGCCGAGGTGGATCAGCATCGCGTCGATGTCCGGGAACCGGGTGCCGATCTCGGCCAGGACCGGCCGGCACAGCGTGTCGCCGGTGATGTAGAGGCGCAGCCGGCGCCGGCCGTTCTCCTCCAGGTCGACGATGCTGCCCATGGTGGGCGGCAGCAGCCGGTGTACGCCGCGGGGGCCGTGCTGGGCCGGCACGGCGGTGATCCGCAGCCACTGCTGCTCGCGCGGCCACTCGGCCCGACCCCAGGTGCGCAGGCCCTCGGCGGACCGGAAGCCGCTGCGGCGCAGCTTCCGCTCGGCGTGCTCGGTGGTGACGATCGGGATGTTCGACGGCAGGCCCCGCCGGGCCTCCCTGTCGAAGTGGTCGCCGTGCAGGTGGGAGAGGACGACGGCGGAAAGGCGCGGGAGGTCCGCGAGCTCGAGCGCCGGGTCGGTGCGCCGCCTGGACCACACGCCGTGGCCGAGGTAGGCGCGCTGGCCGCGGTGCAGGAAGTTCGGGTCGGTGAGCAGCGTGAACTCGCCGACGCGCAGCAGCGTGGTCGCGGTGCCGATGAAGGTCAGGCTGGCTTCGCGCCCGGAAGGGGTGACCATCGCCCGTCCCTACCCTGCGCCGCGGTCCTCGAACCCGCATATTTCGCCGATCTTGGACGTCTACTGCCGCCGGGGCGGCAGTAGACGTCCAAGATCGCGCCCGGGCGCTTAGGCTGCTCCGGTGACTGACGTGGGCGCCACCATCGGCGTCGAGGAGGAGTTCCATCTCGTCGACCCGGACACCGGCGAGCTGGTGTCCGGCGCCCGCCGGCTGCTCGCGGGTGAGCCCGAGGACGCCGAGGCGGAGCTGCGACTGTCGATGATCGAGACGGCCTCGGCCGTCTGCCACGACCTCGAGGGGCTGCGCCGCGACCTGGCCGAGCGCCGGTCGGCCCTCGCCGCCAAGGCCGCCAGGCACGGGCTGGCGCTCGCCGGATGCGGCAGCGTGCCCGAGTCGGGCACCGGGCACGGGGCGATCTACCCGCATCCGCGCTACGAGTGGATGGCCGACCAGTACCGGGTGCTCGTCGACGAGCATCAGGTGTGCGCGATGCAGGTGCAGGTCGGCGTGCCGGACCGGGACCTGGCCGTCCGGCTGATGGGGCACCTTCGCCCATGGCTGCCGGTGCTGCTCGCGCTCTCCGGCAGCTCACCGATGTTCCAGCGCGCCGACACCGGCTACGCGTCCTATCGGACCCTTGTCGTCTCCCGCTGGCCGACGTCCGGGCCGCCGCCGCTCGTCGCGTCGAACGCCGAGTACGAGGGTGCCGTCAAGGATCTCGTCGACACCGGCGTCATCTGTGACGCCGGGATGATCTACTTCGACGTCCGGCCGTCGGCGCGCTACCCGACCCTGGAGATCCGGGTGGCCGACGCCTGCCCGGTGCTTGACGACGTCGTATTGATCGCGGCGCTCGCCCGGGCGCTGGTGGCCACCACGGCACAGCAGATCGGCGACGGGCCGCCGCCGATCTACCCGCTGAACCGGGCGGCGACCTGGCGGGCCGCCCGCTCCGGGCTGGACGACGAACTCGTCCACCCGGAGACGGGTCGGGCCGGGCCGGCCGAGGTCGCCGTCCGGGCACTGCTGGCCCACGTCCGTCCGATGTTGGAGGAGCGCGGCGAGTGGGCGACGGTCGACGGCCTGACCACCGCGCTGCTCGCCCGTGGGACGTCGGCCCGGCGGCAGCGCGCGGTGCTTCAGCGCGACGGCGACCTGCGGGCCGTCGTCGCCTCGGTCGTGACGGAAACCGCTGCTTAGACGCGCGAGCGCCGGCGGTTCCGGTACCAGCCGCCGCTGCGGGTCGACCAGGCCGAGCCCACGCCGGCCATGTGCAGGGCCATCAGCAGCAGCGCGGCGATGACGAAGGTGAGCAGGTCGATGTTGCCGCCCAGACCGACGTTCGCCAGGTCCAGGATGAGCGCCAGGCCGAGAATGATGGCCGCGACGATCGCGAGCATTGTGTCCTCCAGGGGGATGCGGGGGGTCAAAAGGGATGGGGCTGTCCGGTGAATACCCGAAGTGCCGATCCGCTACACGGCCCGGACTAACGTGTGGACCATGACGAGGTTGTTCGGGGCGTGGCGGGACCCGTCCGAGCTGATCGCGGACGGCGCGGCGCGGCGCGAGAAGGTCCCGGTGGAGGAGCTGACGCGGTACCGGCCCGCGACGGACCGGCCCGATCCGGTGGGGCTCGTCGAGGCGACGAACGTCGACCGCGTCGAGGAGCTGATCCCGATCCGGTTCGAGCGGATGGCGGAGTCCCCGTTCACGTTCCTGCGCGGCGCGGCGGCGGTGATGGCCGCCGACATCGCCGACGGCCCGACCAGCGGCTACACCGGCCACATCTGCGGCGACGCGCACGCGTCGAACTTCGGGCTGTACGCGTCGCCGGAGCGCCGGCAGATCATGGACGTCAACGACTTCGACGAGACGGTGCAGGGCCCCTGGGAGTGGGACCTCAAGCGGCTCGTCGCGAGCCTCGTGGTGGCCGCCCGGTCGAGCGGGCTTCCGGAGTCGGCCGGGCGCACCGCCGCGCGCGACTGCGCCGCCGGTTATCGGGCGGCGCTGGCCGAGCTGGCGGAGATGTCGCTGTTCGAGGGCCACTGCATGACGACGTCGATCGAGACGCTCGAGAAGATCGACATCAAGGACATCGAGGACACGTTCGACCGGGTCCGCAGGAAGGCCCGCAAGAACACCAGCCGGCGCGCGGCCGAGCGGTACGCGCAGCGGCCCAGCGTCGACGAGTGGCACTTCGTCGCCGATCCGCCCGTGCTCACCCACATCTCCGAGGAGGAGCGCGCCGCCGTGCTGGCCGGCATGGACGGGTACGGCGAGACGCTCGACGAGGAGATGCGCTGGCTGCTCAGCCGGTACACGGTGGCCGACGTGGCGCACCGCATCGTCGGGCTGGGCAGCGTGGGCCTGCGCTCCTACGTGGTGCTGCTGCACGGCAACGGCGACGAGGCACTGATCCTGCAGGTCAAGCAGGCGCGGCAGTCGGCGCTGGCGCCGTACGTACCCGCCGGCCCGCACAAGCACGAGGGCGAGCGGATCATCTACGGCCAGCGCTGGATGCAGACGGTCAGCGACGTGCTGCTGGGCTGGACCACCGTCGGCGGGCGTCCGTTCCAGGTGCGCCAGTTCCGCGACATGAAGGGCAGCATCGATCCGAGCCTGCTGAAGGCCGGGCAGCTCGACGACTATGCCCGGGTGGTGGGAGTGGTGCTGGCGCGGGCGCACGCCCAGTCCATCGACCCCCGCGTCCTGCACGGTTACGCCGACGCCGACGGCGAGGGCTTCGACAAGGCGTTCGCCCGCTTCGCCGTGAGTTACGCCGACCAGACCGAGGCCGATCACGCTCGGTTCCGCGGCGATCTTGGACGTTTGCTGGGGCGGTAGCCGCAACAGGCGTCCAAGATCGCCGAGAAAGCCCCGCACGCGCGCCGGCCAGCTGGACAGAATAGGGCTTATGTCCCAGTTACCCCAGCTGCGGGAGCGCGCTACGGCGGGACGGCACTCGGCTTGGGCCCGCGTCGCTGGGCTCGTCGTCGCCGTGCTTGCCGTCGCGTGCCTGGGCGCCGCGGCCCGCTTCGAGCCGGTCGCGGCGCCGGCGAGCCGGGTCGACGGTCTGGCCGGCGTCCCGGCGCCGCCGCCGGGCCGCTCGTGGGCACCCGCACCGATCAAGGCCGACGGCCTGCGCACGCTGGCCCGGGCCGACGCCTCCGGCCTGACGCTGCACACGGCCGGCGGACCGGTGACGTTCCTGCCCGGGGTCAACCTGGGCAGTTCCGAGCCGGGTCACCAGCCCGGCGAGCTTCCCGCGACGGCCGAGGACTACCGCACCTGGTTCGCCGCGATGGCCTGGCTGGGCATCCGGGTGGTCCGCGTCTACACGATCCACCCGCCCGTGTTCTACACCGAACTCCAGCACTACAACGAGACCCACCCGGACCGTCCGCTGTATCTGACCCAGGGCGTATACCTGCCGGACGAGTCCTATGTGGACAAGGGCAACCTGTACGACCCGACGGTCACGTCGGCGTTCACGATGGAACTGCGCGACGCCGTGGCCGCCGCGCACGGCCGGCTGCACCGCGACCCGCTCGTCGGGCGGGCCCACGGCGACTGGACGGCCGACGTGACGCCGTGGCTCGTAGCCTGGATCGTCGGTGTGGAATGGGATCCGGAAGCGACCGCCGCGACCGACGCGGGTAACCCCGCAGTGCCGGCGGTGACCGGGCGGTACTTCCGGTCCACAGTGGACGCCTCGCCGACGGAGCGCTGGATCGCCGGCCGCCTCGACGAACTGGCCACCGCCCAGGCCGCCGACGGCCGCTCGATGCCGATCGCGTTCGTCAACTGGCCGACGACGGATCCGTTGCGGCACCCGGAGGAACCACTGGCGGCGGAGGATCTGGTCGGCGTCGACGCGAACCACGTGCTCGCCACCGGCAACTGGCCCGGCGGCACGTTCGCGAGCTACCACGCCTACCCGTACTACCCCGACTTCCAGCGGCACGAGCCGGGCCTGCAGAACTTCGTCCACAATGGACAGAAGGACCCGTACGCCGGCTACCTCGACGCGCTGCGCCGCCACCACGCCGCCGCCGGGCTGCCGGTGATGGTCAGCGAGTTCGGTGTCCCGTCGTCGATCGGGCTCGCGCACTACGGCACCCTCGGCCGCCACCAGGGCGGGCACAGCGAGGCCGAGGCGATGCGCATGGACGCCGACATGCTCGCGCTGATCCAGGACGTCGGGCTCGCCGGCGGGTTCGTCTTCGGCTGGTCCGACGAGTGGTTCAAGTTCAGTTGGAACACGATCGCCCACCAGCAGCCGGCCGACCGCCGGCAACTGTGGCACGACGCGCTCACCAACGAGCAGCACTTCGGCCTGATCGCCAACGACGCCACCGGCGCGGTGAACCCCGACCCGGTGCGGCTCGGCGACGTCACCGCACGGGTCGACGAGGCGTACGTGCACCTGCGCTTCCCGGCGGGCGGCGCGAGCAAGGTCACGGTCGGCTTCGACACCGTCCCGCCTGACCCGCATGGCGGCGCCGTCGCGGCCGGCACCGCCGTGGCACCACCCGCTCCGGGCGCGGCCGCCGCCCGCGCCGACGCGGCGTTCGTGCTCGACCTCGCCGCCCGCACCGGCGGGAGCTGGATCCGCGCCGACCTGGACCCGGTCCCGCTCGACTACGACGGGCCCGCGCCGAGCCAACGCGACGGGTGGCTGCGGTACCGCCTCAACACCAACCGCGACCTCGTGGTGCCGTCGACGGGCGAGCGGCTGCCGGCCGAGTTCGTCGACGTCGGGGTGCTGCGGTACGGGCGCTGGGATCCGCACGAGCCCGGTTCGGACAGCCGGGCGCTGTGGTACCTGGACGGCGCCGACGTCGTCGTGCGGGTGCCGTGGGCGCTGGCCGGGTTCGCCGATCCGTCGTCGAAGAGGGTGTTGGTGCCGAAGGGCCACGAGCCGACGACGGTCGAGGCGACGGGCGTCGGCCTGGTGATCTCGCGGGACGGCGTGGACCGCGACGCCGGCACTCTCACCTGGAACAACTGGCAGCGCGTCGGTTACTCAGAGCGACTGAAGCCGGGCGCGATCGCGGTCCGGGACGCGATGATGCGCGCCGCCGCACGCGGTGAACGCGCTGCGTAAATAGATCATGACCATAGGTACGGTGCGACGCGACGACTGGCGCAACGGTCACGCTGAGGTAAAGTGTCCGACGGCCGTCATTCGGGTGCTGGACGCGGCCGACGCCAGCCGCCCGTCCGGACGAGCCGGTACACCTCACGGGTGAGCCGCGTTCGGGCGTCGACGAGGCGTTCGCGTGGCCCGAGTATGTGAAGGGGTCAGGCCGCACCGATGAGTTCCGCTCCCACTCGCTGGCGCGCCTTCGGATCGGTGGTTGTTCGTTCCTCCATGCTCGTCGCGGCGGCCGTCGCGACGCTGCTGCTGGTCAGTACGGTTCCCGCGAACGCCGCGCCGGGGGACGACGCGTCCGGCGAAGAGAACGGCGTCGCACCGACCTTGCTCGAACAGCTCGAGGTGACCAACCGCGCGTTCCTCGAGGCCAAGGCCGTCTCCGACGCGTCCAAGGCCCGCCAGGCGGAGATTCAGGCAGGTCTCACCAAGGCCGAGAAGCGGCTTGCCGAGCTCGCCGACGAGGTCGGCGCCACCGCCAACGCCGCCTACCGGGGCAGCAAGTTCAACCTGACGGCCACCCTGCTCGAAGACGGGCACTCGGCCGACGACCTGCTGCAGGGCGTCACCACCGTCAGCTACCTGGCCTGGCGCGACGACCGCCAGCTGCGCGAGTACGTCGCCGCCAAGCGCGACTACACGAACCAGCTCAAGGCGCTCGAGGCCGAGGTGCGGCTCCAGGAGGAGCAGACCCGGCAGATGGAGAAGCGCAAGGACGAGGCCCTGAAGGCCTTGAACTACGCCGGCAACGGTGGCGTCGTCAACGGCGTCCCGGTGCCCACGCCGACAGCGACGCAGGCACCGCGCGGCCCGAACGGCACGTGGCCCCCGGAGGCCGCGACCATCGACGACCCGACCACCAGCGGCAGGATCACCCCGCGCACGCTGCACGCGCTCACCGAGGCGAAACGGGCGGGCTTCGACCACTTCGTCGGCTGCTTCCGGCCTGGTGACCGCTTCGAGCACCCGAAGGGTCGGGCCTGCGACTTCGCCGCCAACAAGACGGGCTTCGCCGGTGTCGCCACGGGCGCGGACCGCACCTACGGAGACAGGTTGGCGGGGTGGTTCGTCGGCAATGCCGACCGGCTGGGTGTGCTGTACGTCATCTGGTTCCGGCAGATCTGGACACCGGCGGCCAAATGGCACGCGTACAGCAGCGCGGGCGGTGATCCGGCGTCGGACCACACGAACCACGTACATCTGTCCGTGCTCTGAGCGGGCGGATTCCGCCGGGACCGTTATTCTCGCTGTGCGAACGGCATAGACGAGGAGGCGGTGTCCGCCCGTGAACGGTGAACGGGTTGCCACCCGGCTCGAGGTGACGACGCGCGAAGACCTCCGCCGTCCGCCGCCCCCAGGCCCGGACGAGCGGCTGCGGGTGCTCCTGGTCGAGGACGACCCGGGCGACGCGTTCCTCGTCCAGGAACTGCTCGCGGAGGCCGGCGCGCCGGTCGACCTCGAGATCGCGGGCGACATGGCGTCGGCCCGGCCCCGGCTCGGCAGCGTGCACTGCGTCCTGCTCGACCTGGGGCTGCCCGACACCACCGGCCTCGGCGGCCTGCGCGACGTGTTGCAGACCGCCAGCGGCGTCGCCGTCTGCGTGCTGACCGGCCTGCACGACGAGCACCTGGGCATCGCGGCCGTCGCCGAGGGCGCCCAGGACTACCTGGTCAAGGGGCAGGTCGACGGTGTGCTGTTGGGCCGCGCGCTGCGCTACGCCGTCGAGCGCAAGCGGGCCGACGACAACGCCCGCCGGCTGCGCGAGGTGGAGCTCCGGCAGGCCGAGTCGGCCCGGTTGGAGCGCGGACTGCTGCCCAAGCCGCTGATGCGCGGCCCGAGCCCCTCGGTATGGCCGCTGTACCGGCCGGGCCGGCACCGGGCGCTGCTCGGCGGCGACTTCTACGACGTGGTGCAGACCTCCCCGGACCACCTGCACGTGCTGATCGGCGACGTGTGCGGGCACGGCGTCGACGAGGCGCCGCTCGGCGTCGCCTTGCGAGTGGCCTGGCGGGCTCTCATGCTCGCCGGCGTGCCGGACGGCGCCGTGCTGCCGTCCCTGGAGGAGGTGCTCGTCAGCGAGCGGCGCTCGGACGAACTCTTCGCCACCGTCGCGACGCTGACCATCGACCTCGGCGCCCGCACGGGGAGCCTGCGGCTGGCCGGGCACCCGCCGCCGCTGGTGCTCGCCGGCTCCGGCGGCTCGGCCGGATCGACACAGGTCCGGCCGTGCGACGCCAAGCCGGGCCTGGTGCTGGGCGTGCTGCCCGGCATCGACCGCCCGGCCTCCCACGTGACGCTTTCCGAGGAGTGGGCGCTGCTCATGTACACCGACGGCCTGATCGAAGGCTGGAGCACAGTCGAGGGCGGTGACCGGCTCGGCGTCGAGGGACTCTGCCAGGTCGTCGCGGATGTGGTGGGGTCCGGGTCCCGGCCGGCGGAGCTGCCGGGCTTCCTGGTCGGCGCCGTCGAGGAGCGCAACGGGGGCCCGCTGGCCGACGACGTCGCGGTCGTCCTGATCAGTCCGGAGCCCTCCTCATGAACCAGTGGTTTCGGCGGCTCTCGCTGGGCTCGCGCATCACCGCGCTGACGGCCGGCGCGGGCGTCCTGCTCAGCATGATCGCGATCAGCGCCGCGCTGACAGCGGCCGGCAACCGCAACGACGTCAGCCGGCTGACCGAGCGGATCAGCCCGTCGGTGGCTGCCGGCGAGCGGCTGCTCGCGATGGCGCTGGCCGAGCAGACGGGCGCCACCCAGTACACGGCGAGCGGGCTCGACTACTACCGCACCCTCTACACCCGGAGTATCGAGCAGGAGGCGCGGGTCACGTCGGAGACCGAGCGCCTGCTCCGCGGCGAGCCCGCGCTGCGTGACCAGCTGGTGGAGATCCGGCAGCAGCTCGCGTCGTGGCGGGCCGATGTCGCCGACCCGATGGTCGCCGCGGTGGCGACCGAGGGGCCCGATCCGGCCCGCGGCACTCTCCCCGAGGCCGTGCAGACCCGCTTCTCCGGGATCCTGCAGGCCATCTCCAAGTTCAAGAACGATGCGACGGCGTTGCGCAACGAGCTGCGCGACAGGGTGCGCACCTCGAGCACCGTGGTGGTGGTGCTGCTGTTCTCCGCGGCCGCCGTGGTGCTGGTCACCGGGGTGCTGCTGGCGTTGCTGCTGAGGCGCCTGGTCACCGGCCCGGTGGTCGAGCTGGCGGCGCAGGTGCGCCGGGTCGCCAAGGGCGACTACGAGCACGAGATCAGCGGTGGCGGGCCGCCCGAACTGGCCCGGCTGGCCCGCGACGTCGACGGGATGCGCAAGCAGATCGCCGCCGACCTCATGGAGGTGCGCGCCGCGCGCGCTCGGGTCGAGGAGGCCAACCGGCTGCTGGAGACCCAGGCCGAGGAGCTGACCCGGTCGAACCGCGACCTGGAGCAGTTCGCCTACGTGGCCTCCCACGACCTGCAGGAGCCGCTGCGCAAGGTGGCGAGCTTCTGCCAGCTGCTGCAGCGGCGCTACGCCGGGCAGCTCGACGAGCGGGCCGACCAGTACATCTACTTCGCCGTCGACGGCGCGCAGCGCATGCAGCGGCTCATCAACGACCTGCTCGCGTTCTCCCGCATCGGCCGGGTGACCACCGGCTTCGTCGACGTCGACCTGAACAGCGTGGTCGACGAGGTGATCGCCCAGCGGTCGCCGGCGGGCGGCCGCATCACCCGCGGTGACCTGCCCACCGTCCGGGGTGAGGAGCCGCTGCTCACCGCGCTGCTGACCAACCTCGTCGGCAACGCGGTGAAGTTCCGCAAGCCCGATTCGCGGATCGAGATCCATGTCGACGCGGCGCGGGTTGGTGACGAGTGGGAGTTGTCGGTCCGGGACAACGGGATCGGCATCGGCCCGGAGTTCGCCGAGAAGGTATTCGTGATCTTCCAGCGCCTGCACAGCAAGGAGGCGTACCCGGGCACCGGCATCGGCCTCGCGATCTGCAAGAAGATCGTCGAGTACCACGGCGGGCGGATCTGGGTGGACACCGATCACGAGGACGGTACCCTGATCCGGTTCACGATCCCGGTCTTGAATCCCAAGGACGAGGCCGGGAGCGATTCGGCCGGCCCCGAACCGGCGGCCGATGATCGGGTCGCCGAAGACACCGCCGACGAGACCGCCGACGGGACGGCCGGCGCCCTGCCGAACCAGCCGGTTCCCGCCCTTAGCCGCGCCGAGGAGCCTGCTTGATGACCGATGCCGCCTATCCCGAGGTCGAATCGCACCCGATCGAGGTCCTCCTCGTCGAGGACGACCCGGGTGATGTCCAGCTGACCAAGGAGGCGTTCGAGGAACACAAGGTGCGCAACCGCCTCACCGTGGTGAGCGACGGCGTCGACGCGCTGGCGTACCTGCGCCGAGACCCCGACGTGTACCCGGACGCGGTGCGCCCCGACCTGATCCTGCTCGACCTGAACCTCCCCCGCGTCGACGGCCGGGAGGTGCTGCAGGAGATCAAGTCGGATCCGGAGCTGCGGCGCATCCCGGTGGTGGTGCTGACCACGTCGCAGGCCGACGAGGACATCGTGCGCAGCTACAACCTGCACGCGAACGCGTACGTCACCAAGCCGGTGGACTTCGACCGGTTCATCGCCGCGGTCCGCCAGATCGACGAGTTCTTCGTGAGCGTGGTCAAGCTCCCGCCCCGCGGCTGACTCTTTCCGCGATCTTGGGCTCCGGTCGGTCCCCTGACACCGACCGGAGTCCAAGGTCCCTCAGGCGGTGCCGGGGGCGAGGTTCGCGAGCAGGAGGGCCTCGGCGAGGCAGACCCTCGCGAACTCGCCAAGGTGCAGGCTCTCGTTCGGGCCGTGTGCCCGCCCGTCGGGGTCCTCGACGCCGGTCACCAGCACCGCCGCCTTCGGGAACATGTCGCGGAAGGTGGCGATGAACGGGATCGAGCCGCCGATGCCGATGTCGACGGGCGGCGTGCCGTCCCAGGCCGCCGCGAACGCGGCACGCGCCGCGTCGTAGGCGGGGCCGGTCGCGTCGATCGCTGTCGGTTCGCCGAGGGCCTCGAGCGTGACGGTGACCTGGGCGCCCCAGGGCGCGTGGCGCTCGAGGTGGGCCCGGAGCGCCTGATGCGCGCTCTCGGCGGTGTCGCCGGGGGCGATCCGCAGGCTGACCTTCGCCCGGGCGGCCGGCACCAGCGCGTTCGGCGCTCCGCTCGTGGGCGGCGCGTCGATGCCGAGCACGGAGATGGCCGGCTTCGACCAGGCGCGCTCGACGATGCGCCCGGTGCCGATGAGCTCGACGCCGTCGAGGATGCCGGCCTCGTGCCGGAACCTGTCGACGGGGTAGTCGATGGTGCTCGCCGTCCCGGTGAAGAGCCCTTCGACGGCGACGTCGCCGGCGTCGTCGTGCAGCGTCGCGATCAAGCGGGACAGCGTGGTGAGCGCGTCCGGGACGGGGCCGCCGAAGACGCCGCTGTGCACGGCGTGGTCGAGCACATTGACGTCGACGAACACGTTGACCAGGCCGCGCAGCCCGACGGTGAGGGCCGGCTGCCCGATGTCCCAGTTCCCGGAGTCGGCGATGACGATCACATCGGAGGTGATGTCGTCGCGGTACGTCTCCAGCAGCTGGTCGAGGGACTCGGAGCCGAACTCCTCCTCGCCCTCCACGAACACCACGACGCCGACCGGCAGGTGGTCGCCGAATGCCCGCAGCGCGGCGACGTGTGCCATCACGCCGGCCTTGTCGTCGGCGGCGCCGCGCCCGTAGAGGCGGCCGCCGCGCTCGACGGGTTCGAACGGCTCGCTCTGCCATTGGCTGAGGTCGCCCGGTGGCTGGACGTCGTGGTGGGCGTACAGCAGAACCGTCGGCGCGCCGGGTGGCGGCGGGCGGCGGCCGATGACGGCGGGATGGCCGGTTCCGATGCGGACGACGCGCACGTCGGGCATGCCGGCGCCGCGGAGCAGTTCGGCGACCGCCTCCGCCGAGCGCTCGACGTGGCTGTGGTCGTATCCGTCGAAGGCGATGCTGGGTATGCGGACCAGCCGCTCCAGGTCGGCGCGCACACCCGGCATCTCACGCTCGATGGCGGCGCGCAACGCGGTCTCGGTCAAGGCAACGGTCATCGTCCGATGTTATTCGCACGTTCGCGGGCCGGCGCGCCGTCGTGTACGTGCCCAGGCGTCACAAACGGCGGAACGGCGCCCCTCGGCGAGGAGCGCCGTTCCGCCTGTGTCGTTTTCAGTTGGCTTCGGGTGCGGTCCCGCCGTTGGTGGTGGTGCCGCCGGTGCCGCCCGACTCGCCCGGGCCGCGGGCGCCGCCGCGCGCCCAGTCGCGGAGGCGGCCCGCCCCGGCGCCGACCCATCCGCCGACGTCGGAGGTGCCGTCGCCGAACCGGCGCACCAGGTTGACCAGCGGGTCCTCGGACTGCTGGAACGACTCGCGGTACGAGTTCGCCGCCGCCTTGATGTCGTCGGTGACCCGGGCGTTGCGGTCGTCTTCACGGCGCGGGTACTCGCCGCCCACGATGCGGCCGTACTCGCCGGAGTCGATCCAGCGCCGGATGTGAGCCGCCCGGGACACCGGCAGCGGGTGGGTGGCACCGAGGACCCGCTGCAGCTTGATGATGCTGTCGCGCAGGTCACCGGACCGGTCGTACTCGGCCGCCTGCTCCAGGAACGCCGTGGTGTCGATCTGGGAGAGGTCGCCGCCGCCGGCGAGCTTCATGAGCAGGCGCAGCGAGGCGCTCGGGTCCTGGGTGGCCAGCAGGCCGGCCCGGTCGGCGCTCAGCTCGGCCTTGCGCCACCATTCCATCAACGCGATCAGGATCGCCCGCAGCGCCAGCGACCCGATCGGCAGCCACGCCAGGTTGGTGACCCAGCGCGTCAGAATGATGATCATCGTGCGGTACACCGCGTGCCCGCTCATCAGGTGGCCGAGCTCGTGCCCGAAGAGGACGCGCATCTCCTCGTCGTCGAGCAGTTCGACGGCGCCGTGGTTCACCACGATGAAGGGCTTGGACATGCCGATGCACATGCCGTTGAGGCGCCGGTCGGGCGAGACGAACAGCTCGGGAAGTTCCGGAACGTCAAGGGTGGCGGCGGCGGACGCGAAGCCCTGGTGCAACCGCGGGTACTGGCGCTCGGAGACCTTGATCGCGCTGCCGAGGAACTCCAGCCGCCACGCCCGCTCGCTCCACAGGCCGTTGATCGCCTTGAGCACGTCGTCGAAGCCGCGCAGCTCGCGAAGCGCGGTCAACGCGCCCCGATCGGCCGGGTGCTCCCAGGCCCGCGAGCTGATGCCGGTGAGAACCACCGGACGCCGTACCGGCATGGGCCTGTCTTCATCGGTCATGGCGTACGCCCTCCCCTTCCCCGGACGGGGGTGTCCCTCGGATAGTCCCTCAGCGTGTCAAACGGCGTCCACCCTGAGATGTCCCCGATGAACCCCGAGTCGGCCTCGGGAATCCGCCCGACGCCGCGCCGTCATCGCTCTTAGAACGTACCCGTGCACCGGTCGTAGCGGGGTGGGCCCGGCTGTGCCCAGGCCGGGCCCACCCCGGGTCTGCCCGCCGTCAGGCGTTGGCGGGGACGCGGGTGCGGGAGCGCCGCACCCGGCCGGTCTCGCCGGCGGGCTCAGCGGGGCCCGGCTCCTGCGTCTCGTTCAGCGCGGCGTGCGTCTTGGCGATCACGTCGTCCAGTTGGGCGACCATCTCGCCGGCGAGCACCGTGCCGAGGTCGTCGATCGGCGCCTCGTCGTCGCCGTTGATCGGGCCGTCGTAACCCATCGACGGGATCCGCTCCTCGTCCAGGCCGGCGACGAGCGCCTCGGTGCGGGCGTGCTCCTCCGGCGCCGGCTCGGTGAGCTCACCGTTGACGCGGTTCTCGGTCTCCGCGTCCTCCACCATGGTGGTGCTGACGTTCACCCGGCCGCGCCGGAAGACCCCGACGCCGCGCGCCAGGTCGTGCCCCACCGAGACGGCCTCGAGTTCGTACGCGGTACGGCGCTGACCGTCCTCCGTCGTCCACTCCCGCGTGTAGAGGCGGCCGTGAACGACCACCGGGTCGCCCACCTTGATCGAGGCGACGACGCCCTCGGCCAACCGGCGCCAGCAGTTGACCCGCACCCGCAGGCTGTCGCCGTCGGTCCAGCGGTTGTCCTTCTTGTCCCACCGGCGCGCCGTCGAGGCCACCCTGAAGTTCGCGACGAGCGCGTTCGTGCGTTCGACCCGCCGGTACTCCGGCGTGTTGAGCGCGTTTCCGACCACAGTCACGTTCGTGTCGTACATCTTCGTTCCCTCTTCGTCGATTGGCATCGGATGGAGTCGACCCGACGTCCACCGTGGACCGCCGGCGGATCCGGTGCGAACGGCGTCGGGTGGATCTGGGGACAGCGAGGGTGGTTGTGGACGGGGTTGCGCTAAGCGCGCCGGTCCGCTAGTGCCGCCGTCGGCGCAGGTCGGAACATTGGCGGTACCACGGCGTACCGGAAGGGCGGTACGGTCTCGGCGTGACTGTCGAAGTCGTGACCGACGTACTCGGCGAGCCCTACACCTGCCGCACGATCGCCCTCAAGGACGACGACGAGGGCCCGGTCAGTGCGACGCTCGTCGCCTGCCGGGCAAGCCAGCCGACCGGCGCGGCCGTGCTGTACGTCCACGGCTTCGTCGACTACTTCTTCCAGACCCACCTGGCCGACTTCTTCACCGCGCGGGGCATCGACTTCTACGCGCTCGACCTGCGCAAGCACGGCCGCAGCATCCAGCCGCACCAGACGCCGAACTTCTGCGCCGACCTCACCGAGTACTACCCGGAACTGGACGAGGCCGTGCGGATCATCCGCGAGGAGAACGGGCACGAGCGCCTGCTCGTCAACGGCCACTCGACAGGCGGCCTCGTGACGGCGTTGTGGGCGCACGACCGTCGCGCCGACCGGAAGGTCGACGCGATGTTCCTCAACAGCCCGTTCCTGGACCTGAACGCGCCGGCCATGGTGCGCAGCGTGCTCGCCCCTGTCGCGGTGCGCCTCGGCCGGACGCGGCCGCGCGCTGACCTGCGCCTCGGGCTCAACCAGGTCTACGGGCGGTCGATCCACCGCGACCACGACGGCGAATGGGAGTACGACCTCGGCTGGAAGCCGTTGCAGGCGTTCCCGGTGCGGGCCGGGTGGCTGCGGGCGATCCGGTTGGGCCACGCCCGCGTCCACAATGGACTGGACATCGAGGCGCCGGTGCTCGTCGCCTGCTCCACGGCGTCGTACAAGCGGGCCCGTTGGGGCGAGGCGGCGCGGGCGGCCGACTCCGTGCTCGACGTCGACCAGATCGCGCGCTGGACGCCGGCGCTCGGCCGGCACACGACGCTGATCCGGGTCGAGGGCGGACTGCACGACCTGACGCTGTCGTCCAAGGCCGTTCGCGACAACCTGTTCGAGGCGGTCGGACGCTGGATGTCCGCGTATTTCCCGACGATCGTCGGGTAGAACCTCAGCCTGCCCGGCGCCGGACGATCGTGCGGTCCTCGGGCGTCGACCAGCGTTCGCCGACAGGGGCGGGGCGCTGCCCGGGGATGTACCACTCCTCGTCCGGCGTGGGCTCGTCGGCCGGGTCGGCCGGGTCGAACACCCGCCAACGGTTGCCGGTGCGAACCAGCAGATCCTGGGTCAGCAGGTGGTGTGAGCCGGCGAAGTGGACCCGGTCGACGCAGCGACCCGCCTTCGCGAGGCCCGGTGGCGAGTCCGCGCCGGTGATGAGCAGGACGTCGCGCGCCGGCACCGCCACCACCGGATCGCCCGGCAGGTCGTGTGCGACCTCGTCCCAGAACGCGTCGGCGAGCAGCAGGCTGGACTCGATGCCGTGGAAGGACACCATCAGGGCGGGGAGTTCACCGTGGAGGCTGACGGTGTTGAGCATGGCGTCGAGGTTGTCGAGCGCGCGTTGCCGCAGCGTGCGCTCGTCCATGCGCAGGTTGGTGAGATCCGCCCAGCCGAGCGGTTGCTCGGGCATGGCGGCCGCCACATAGGTGACGGCGAGGCCGGCTGCGAACGGGTGCGCGACGTCGGGGCTGCGACGCCCGCGGTCAACGGACAGGACAGGAACGATGTCATCCGGCGTAACCTGCACATCTCCGACGGTAATGGCCGATCGACCCCCGTCGACATCGGCCAATTGGCGGACGTACGAACCCCACGCGATCTTGGACGCTTGCCGTCGCCGGAGCACCCACAAACGTCCAAGATCGGCAAAACGTCACCCGTTTCTGCAGAGCGTCCGGAGCCCTCGGGGAGGTAGCCTCTATCGGCACCGCTTGCGGCGGCAGCCGTGGGCGCCCGTAGCTCAGCGGATAGAGCAGTGGACTTCTAATCCACCGGTCGCAGGTTCGAATCCTGCCGGGCGCGCACAG